>CAESAN010000001.1_pt1 | contig 28498 bp, 31 predicted proteins | sample 7263601 | NCBI WGS metagenome assembly CAESAN01 (sample SAMEA6814058, study PRJEB35770) | uncultured Conexibacteraceae bacterium | biome: Freshwater; feature: Freshwater reservoir; material: water | place: Czech Republic | collected 2017-05-23 | depth 30m m
CCATAGCCCGGAAACCGGCAAAGGCCTCATCGGCCGCGGCGAGGGCGGCGTCAGCGTCCTCAGGAGTCGCGTCGGCGACTTCGACCAGCGTCTCGCCGGTCGCAGGATCCTCGACCGCCATTGTGCGGCCACCGGTCGCGTCGCGCCACTGACCGCCGATGAAAAGGCGCCGCTCGACGGAATCGAGGGCTGAGCGTTCGTCTGCCGCGCTAATCGTTGTCATTGGCCGAGATTAGCGAGCCGCGAGCGGCGCCGGGAGTTTCGTCGTTCGGCCTAGGTGAACATCCGGGCAAGCGACTCGGCAACGCATACCGGCTTCTCGCCGCCTTCGGTCTCGAAGGTCTGCGTGACCATCATCTGCACTCCGCCGGGTACATCCTCGACCGAGCTGAGCGTTGCGCGCATGCGGACCTTTGCGCCAACCATCAGAGGAGCCGGGAAGCGGACCTTCTGGTAGCCGTAGTTGACGGCGAATACGAAGCCCTCAACAGCCATCACCTCGTAGGTGAATTTCGGTCCGAGTGAAAGCGTGAAGAGGCCGTGGGCGATCGTTCCGCCGAAGGGGGTCTCCTTCGCTTTTTCCGGATCGACGTGAATCCACTGGTGATCGCCGGTCACTTCAGCGAACTGGTTGATCGTCTCCTGCGTCACCTGGTACCACTCGCTAACTCCGAGCTCTTCGCCGACTGCGGCCTTGAGTTCGTCCACACCATTAAGTGTCGCCATTTGTGCTCCTCTTCAGTCCGAATTAATAAGTTGAGCCAAAGCCTACGCGCGCGCGGCAAAAAACTGCGCGTCGCCCTCGCCAAGCTCCGTCGACGGCGGCTCGTCAGCGAAATACTCAAGCGCGAGACGACCCCAGTCGCCGCCCGCGCGCAGTTCGCCGAGAACGCTGAACAGCAGCCCTTCCATCCGTCGCATCAGCAGCGCCTCCGGCGGCAGGGTCTGCTTGCGCATGTAGTCGTAGTGAGGCGAGCGCGGCGAGCTGCCAATCTCGATCGCACCGCGAACATATTCGGGGCTGAGCCTTCGATAGCCGGTGGTGAAGTACCACTCGCCCGCCGTCTGAAGCTGCTCAAGGACTCGCTCGGGGTGAAACTCGTCCGGTTCGGGGAGATAGCCGAGCTCCGCCAGCCAGTAGTGGGTCTGCTCGGCGTCCCCCTCAATCACCGAGCGGGCCAAAGCGCGTTCGCCTTCAAGGTAATCCTCCGGCACGCGCCGAAGCAGCCCAAAGTCGAGGAAGCAGACGCGGCCGTCGTCGCAGAAGATGTAGTTGCCGGGATGCGGGTCGCCAAGCGCCAGGCGCTCGCGCTGAAGCAGGCCAAAGAAGAAACGAAAGGCGATCTCGCCGGCGCGGTCGCGCTCTTCCTCACTGCGTTCCTTCATCGCCGCGAAGCTCTGACCCGGCACGTATTCGCTGACGAGAACGCGGCGCGTTGAGAGCGACCCATAGATGGCTGGAACAAGGATGAACGGGTGGCCGCGGTAGGCGCGCGCGATCTGGCGCTGGTTGGCGGCTTCCAGCTCATAGTCAAGTTCCTCGGCGATCCGCTCGCGCAGCTCGGAAAGAAGCGCTTTCGCGTCAACCCCGGGAGCCAGACGCTTCAGCAGCGGGACGAGCATCTGGACGTTGCGCATGTCGGTCTCGACGGCCTCGGCTACCCCCGGGTACTGAACCTTGACCGCCACCTCCTCGCCGTCGTGGGTCGTCGCGCGATAGACCTGACCGATCGAAGCGGCGGCGATCGGCTCCTCGTTGAAGGTCGCAAAGACGTCCTCGAGCCGTTCGCCGAAGTCTCCTTCGATCACCTTCTTCATCTCCTTGAAGGAAACCTGCGGCGCGTTGTCACGCAGCTCAGCGAGGCGCTCCTTGAAACCCTCGCGGTCTCCTTCGGGAATGATTTCGAAGTCGACCGTTGAGAGCACCTGGCCGATCTTCATCGCGGCGCCCTTCATCTGCCCGAGCTGCTTGACGAGCTGGTCTGCCAGCTCATAGGCGCGAGCCTGCGTTGCTTCCTCGGCGCGCTCGTCGGACCTCAATCGATTGATCGCGCTGGTGGCTGCCCACCTTGCGCTCTGGCCACCGACCAACGAACCAAACTTGGCCGTGCGCGCAAGGCGCGAGCTGGGGACCTTGGCGGTCTCGTTGGTCTCTTTCTTCTCTTCTTCTGACATCAGCACCTCGCCGGAAGTACGGACTGCCGACGCGCCCGTATCACGGTAGCCTGCCGCCAGTGCCCCGTCCCCTCCTGGTCGCAGACACTCCTTCGCTGCTCTACCGCGCATTCTTCGCGCTGCCAAAGTCGATCAAAGGATCGGACGGCAAGCCGGTCAACGCGCTGCTTGGCACCGCGAACATGCTGCTGCAAGCGGTCTCCGACTACTCGCCGCGCGCAGTCGTCTGCTGTTTCGGCGCCGAGGCCGCCACCTACCGCACCGCAGCCTTCCCCGCCTATCACGCCGACCGTCCTCCAATGCCGCCGGAGCTTGCGCACCAGTGGGAGCTTGCGCCGCGGTTCCTCGCGGCCTGCGGCTGGAGCTGCTTGGACGCCGGCGCGCTTGAGGCCGACGACCTGCTCGGATCGCTGGCGGAGCTGGAGAGCGCAGCCGGCGGCACGACGATGATCTTCAGCGGCGACCGCGACATGTTCCAGTGCGCGTCGAGACAGGTGACCGTCCTCTACCCGGCCCGCGGCGGACCCCAGCTGATCGGCCCGGCCGAAGTCCGCGAGCGCACCGGCGTCGGGCCGCAGCAGATTGCCGACCTGATCGCGCTTCGCGGCGACCCATCAGACGGCATCCCCGGCGCCAAGGGGATCGGGGAGAAGGGCGCCGCACAGTTGCTCGAGCAGCACGGCTCGCTCGAAGAGGTGCTGAGGGCCGCTGAGGATCCCGCAAGCTCGATCGCTCCGCGGATGCGCGCGGCGCTGACCGACAACCCCGATCTGCTGCGCTCCTTCAAAGAGATCGCCACGCTTCAGCCGATCAAACTCAGGCGCCCGAAAGACGCCGGACTTGACCGATCCAACGGCAGCGCCGCGGCCCGGGAGCTGGGGATGAACCGCCTGGCCGAGCGGCTTGGCAAAGCCTGACGGTCAGGGAGTGAAGTTGACGGTGATCACGTCGCCGTCGGCCATCAGGTAGTCGCGCCCCTCGGTCCGCAGCGTGCCCTTGTCGCGCGCGGCCGCGTAGCCACCCGCTTCGACCAGCGCCTCCCAGCCAATGATCTCCGCGCGAACGAAGCCCTTCTGAATGTCGGTGTGGATCGCGCCTGCGCCGTCCCACGCCGTTGACCCGCGGCGCAGGTGCCAGGACTGCGCAGGTTTCGCCTCGCCGGCCGTGAAGAAGGCGATCAGCTCAAGCAGATCGAAGGCGCCGCGGACAACCAGCTCAAGGCCGGAAGCATCCAGTTCGAGGTCCGTTCGCATCGCGGCGGCGTCTTCGTCGCTCAGCTCGGAAAGCTCGGCCTCAAGCCGCGAGGAGATCGCAACTGCGCCGGCTCCCTCCTTTTCCGCATGCGCGGCGATCGCTTCGGGAACGGCAGCGTCGCCCTCGTCAACATTTGCGATGAACAGAACCGGCTTGCCGGTCAGCGGCTGCAACAGCCGCATCGCATCGGGCGCGTCGTCGGGAACCGGGACGGTCCGTGCCGGGCGGCCGGCGCTAAGCGCCTCGATCACGGCGGCAAGCCACTGCTCTTCGGCGATCGCGTGGGCGTCTCCGCCGCGCGCTTCGCGTGACACGCGCTGGTGGCGGCGCTCGGCCTGCTCGAGGTCGGCGAAGATCAGCTCGGTCTCGATGATCTCGATGTCGCGAAGCGGGTCAACGCTCCCCTCGGAGTGGATCACGTTGGAGTCGCCATGGGAGCGCACGACATGAAGAAGAGCGTCGGTCTCGCGGATGTTGGCGAGGAACTGGTTGCCCAGCCCTTCGCCCTTGTGCGCGCCCGCCACCAGCCCGGCGATGTCGTGGAAGGCGATCGTGTCCCAGACGATCTCCGATGCGCCAACGGTCTGCGCCACCTGCACCATTCGAGGGTCCTCGACCGGCACGACGGCGATGTTCGGCTCAATCGTCGTGAACGGATAGTTGGCTGCCTGCGCCCCGGCCTGCGTCAGCGCGTTGAAGAGCGAAGACTTGCCGGCATTCGGCATGCCGATGATTCCAACCTTCATTGCGGGCGAGCCGAACCGTCGAGACGGCCGTCGGGGCTAACCGAGGCCAAAGCCGACGCGGTGTTCTTCGCTCTCGCTGCGGACGTAAACGACCTGCGAGCAGTTGACGCGGACCGGGCCGTCCTCGTCGTCGAGGTCGATCCAGTCGCCCTTCTCGAGCGAGTCGAAGAGCCGCGTGCGGTCGGCGGTGCTGAGCTTCAGCGGCAGACCTCCACCGCCTTTAAGACCCAGTACCACCCGTTCGCGTTCTTCCGTTTCCTTGGCCATCAGTGATCCTCCGCCGGCTGGACGAGCTCGGTCAGCACGCCGCCTGTGTATTTGGGATGGGCAAAAGCAACTCGTGACCCGCGGATGCCGATCCGCGGCTGCTGGTCGATCAGCTCGATTCCTGCGGCGCGAAGGCGCTCAAGCTCGCTCTCGATGTCGCTGACCTGGTAGGCGATGTGGTGCATCCCCGGGCCGTTGCGGGCGAGGAAGCGGCCGACAGGGCTCTCTGCGTCAAGCGGCTGGAGCAGCTCGATGTGGTTCTCGCCGAGGTCAAGCAGAACCGCCTCGACTCCCTGCTCCTCGACCGTCTCGCGGTGTACGAGCTTCATCTCGAAGGAGGCTTCGTAGAGCGCAAGCGCGGGGTCGATCGCTTCGACGGCGATGCCCACATGGTCGATCCGGTCAAACATTCTCCCCCGCAGTCTACGAAGCCGAGCCGAGCAGTTCCTGTGCGATCTCGCTGAAGCAGTTTGCAGCGTCGGCAAGGTCGCGCAGATCGATCCGCTCGTTCGGTGCATGCATCAGCGGCCACATCTCTGCAAGCGAGGTGTGACGCATCGGGAAGAAGCCGTAGGCGACGGAGTCCGGGAAGGTCGCGCGCAGCGTCCGCGAATCGGTGAAGGCGGGCAGAACGACGGGGACGGTGCGCGCGCCGGGATCGTTGCGCTCGACCCACCCCCTGATCGAATCCATCAGTGGGCTTTCGATCGCCGAGCCGTTGCCGATCGTCTGCTCGGTGAACTCAAGCCTGTAACCCTCGGTGCCGATCGCGTCCCCAAGGCGGCGGCGGACCAGCTCCTCGCCGAGCCCCGGCGGAGTGCGGCAGTCGACGCGGAGCTCCGCCCGCGACGGCAGCACGTTGATCTTCTGCGAGGCTGAGATGACCGTTGGAGCGAAGGTGACGCCGAGCATCGGCTCGACAAAGCCGGCCAGCAGCGGCGCCGCTTCCCGCAGCCGCCCAAGCGCGCCGGCGCCATCGTCTCCCTCGACCGGAGCACCCAACTCGGCCATCAGCGCTCGTGCACCGTCGGTCAGGTCGTAGACCGGATCCCACTCGCCGAGCGCAGTTACCAGCGGCGCCAGTTTGAGGAGGGCGTTGTCGCCAAAGCGCGGGTTGCTGGCGTGGCCAGCTACGCCGTCGGTGGTGATCTTGAACCGGCAGACCCCCTTCTCGGCAACGCAGACCCCGTAGAGCCGCTCGTCGCCAAGCTCAAAGAAGGCGCCGGCTCCCTCGTTAATCGAGTAGTCGCAGCGAACAAGCTCCTCGTGGTTCTCGCACAGCCAGGCAATACCGTCATCGCCGCCGGTCTCCTCATCGACTACGCAAAGAATCAGAAGATCGCCCTGGGCGGGTCGCCAGCCGCTCTTTGCCAGCTCGATGCCGGCGGCAACTTCGGCGGCAGTCTGAGACTTCATGTCGATCGCACCGCGGCCCCAAAGCTCGCCGTCGATCACCTCGCCGCTCCAGGGATCGTGATCCCACTCCTCCGCGTTGGCGAGGACGGTGTCGCAGTGCGAGGTCAGGCAGAGGGTTGGCCCGTCGGCGGCGCCGCGGAGCCGCGCGACGAGGTTGGGGCGCTCTTCGGTGCGGCCGACGAGCGTCACTTCAAAACCGGCTTCCTGCAGATCGGCCGCCAGCTCTTCCTGAAGCGCGCGTTCGTTGCCGGGCGGGTTGACCGTGTTGTGGGCTATCAGGCGGCTAAGCAGACGGGTCGCGTGATCGGCCAGTTGGTCCATTCACCGATCCTAAACCAGCAGCGCCACTGGCTCTGCGAACATCGCCAACAGATGGCGCATCAAGCATCACTGGGAACAGTCGCGCGCGAGTGGACCCGGTTGGGTTTCACAGGCTTTGGAGGACCCCAAGCCCACATTGCGATGCTGCGCGAGCTCTGCGTCGAACGTGAGCGGTGGATTGAGCCGGAGGAGTTTGAGCACGCCAACGCGGCCTGCAACCTGCTGCCGGGGCCGGCTTCAACGCAGCTTGCGATCTACTGCGCGCTGCGCACCGGCGGGCAGTGGGCGGCGCTGCTCGGCGGCCTTCTTTTCATCATTCCCGGGCTGGTGATGATCATTGCGCTGGCGGCAATCTCGCTCAGCAGCGCGCCGGCCGACTGGCTGCGCGGTATCGGTGCAGGCGCCGGCGCGGCGGTAATCGGCGTCGTGCTGCGCGTCGGCTGGGACCTAAGCCGCAGCAGCCTCGCGCCGCACGAGGGGCTGCGCCGCTGGCGCGCCGCGATCTACATCGCGATCGGCGCCGGCTCAGTTATCGCGGTCGGGCCGTTCGTCGTACTTGCGTTGATTGGCTGCGGTCTCGTCGAGCTGATCATCCGACGCGCCGAGGCACCGCCGCTCTCGTCGTTTGGCGCGCCTGCAGCAATCGCGCTGCTGCTCGCTGCGGGTGCCAGCCTCTCGACCCAAACACAGCTCGCCTGGACTGCGCTCAAAGTCGGCGCGCTCTCCTATGGCGGCGGCTTCGTGATCGTGCCAATCATGCAAGAGGACGCCGTCCGCGTTTACGGCTGGATGACCGATGGGCAGTTCCTCAACGCCGTTGCCCTCGGGCAGATCACACCCGGGCCAGTCGTTCAGACTGTCGCCGTCGTCGGCTACGCAGCAGCCGGGCTTGGCGGCGCGCTGCTGGCTTCTTTCGTCGCCTTCGCGCCCTCCTTCCTGTTCGTGATGGCCGGCGGCGGCCGCTTCCTCAGCCTGCGCAACAACACTGACGCACGCGCTTTCCTCGACGGAGCAGGGCCGGCCGCCGTCGGCGCAATCTTTGGCGCGCTGATCCCACTCGCTTCAGGCCTCAGTTTCACTTGGCAGTGGGTGATCGCGGCAGGCGCAACGGCGCTGCTCTTTGGCGCCAAGCTCGGCGTTGTACCAACGCTGCTGCTGGCTGCGGCGGCTGGCGCAATCGCAGCGCTGCTGGGCGCGCCGCTACCGGCGCTCGGCTAAGCGGCGGCTGTCGCGCGCGGCGGGCCAGGCAGCAGCTTGCCACCGGCAACAGGCGTGTTGCGGATGATCTGCGGCAACAGCGGCAGCAGAACCCGCTTTGTGTAGGCGGCGCCGCCAAGCCGCATCGTCTCGCGGAGGGGATCCCAAGAGAGGCCGTAGCCGCGCCGGATCTTCGCCGGCAAGGAGCCGATGATGATGAAGTTGACAGCCTCAACCAGGCCGCGCATGTAGACCGGCGCTGGAGGGTGAAGGACGATCGCGAGGCTCTCCTCGCGGGCTCTCTCGGTAACCCAGAGCTGATCGCCGTCAACCATCTCGGACATGTAGGCGTCGAAGCCTTCGATCGTTGCCGGCATCTCGTCTTCTTTGAGTCCAAACAGCTTCCCGACGACGCGATAGTCGCCCCAGAGGGCGTCACGCTCGTCGCGCGTCAGCTCATCGACATAGAGGCGATAAAGCTTGTCGGCCGAGTCGACCAGCGCAGCAAGCGTCCAGAGCAGGAACTGCGGGTCGTCGGCGGCGTAAGGGGTACCGGCGGGGTACTTGCCTGCAGGCTCCTCAAGGACGCCGTTGATCCGCGTGTGTACCTCGCGCACCCGCTCGGTCATCCGGTCGGCGTCAACCCGGCGGCCGAAGTAGATCGTGTTCATGATCGTCGCCGTGCGTGCAAGCCGCGCATGTGCAGCGTCTCTGGCCTCGGTCTTAATGAAGAAACCCTCGAACATCACCGGGTGTGCGGCCTGCATCAGGAGCGCGCGGGCACCGGAGAAGGCCACGATCAGTTCGCGGTTGACCCGCCGGATAAGCGCATCGTCTTCGAAGTACCCCTCACCAGGGGCGGCGGCGAGAAAGGGAATTGGTTTGGGCTGTGAGGCGGTCGCCATGCGTAAACAATGTACGAGTCTCTACGCTGGAGCGACCATGCCTGCTGCTGCCTATGCCGGAAAAGAGTGTGTCTGTCAGTTCAACCGCGGAATCTGTGATCAGACCTGCGTCAAGGACATGCTTGAAACGCCGTTCTACATCGCCTGCCTGAAGCTGAAGGGACGGCGCTGCGTCGTGATCGGCGGCGGCGACATGGGACTGGAGAAGAGCGAAGGTCTGCTGGCCTGCGGCGGGGACGTGACCGTGATCTCGCCCGATGCCGGGCCCGAGCTGGAAGCACTCGCCGCCGAAGGGTCGATCACTTGGGAGAAGCGCGACTACGCAGGGCCGGAGGATCTTGAGGCGGTCTTCATCGTTATCGCCTGCACCGACTCGACCGAGACCAACATCCGGATCTACGAAGATGCCGAGAAGCGAGCGATGCTCGTCAACATCGTCGACGTGCCGCCGCTCTGCAACTTCATTCTGCCCGCAGTCGTCCGCACCGGACCGCTGGCAATCGCAATCTCGACCGCAGGCGCATCACCGGCGCTGGCAAAGAGGATGAAGCGCGAGATCAGCGAGCTCTTCGGCGAGGAGTACGCACAGCTCGCAATCATGCTCAACGAGACTCGCGGCTGGGCCAAGGGGACGCTTCCCACATACCAGGACCGCAAGGCCTTCTTCGAGGAGATCGTCAACGGCGAGCCCGACCCGATCGCGCTGCTGCGTGACGGCGACGCCGCCGCCGTGCAGGATCTGATCGCCGCGGCGCAGCGCACACACGCGCCCGCCTGAAACAGCTTTGCCGCGCTAGGCTCGGCTCGTGAGCGGGCTCACGCACCTAAACGACGACGGCGAGGCGCGGATGGTCGACGTCTCCGGCAAGAAGCCGACCAATCGCAGAGCCGTCGCGCGCGCAGTTGTGGTGATGGAGCCGGCGACGGCGGCGGCTGTTGCGGCCGGCGACGCGCCAAAGGGCGACGTGCTCGCGAGCGCGCGGATCGCGGGGATCATGGCCGCCAAACGGACCGCCGAGCTGATCCCGCTCTGCCACCCGCTGGGACTCGATCACGTTGAAATCGACGGGCTGATCGACGCCGATGCGGGAACCGTCACGCTGACGGCCAGCGCCTCCGTGCACGGCCCGACCGGCGTCGAGATGGAAGCGATGACGGCCGTTTCGGTCGCGGCCCTGACCGTCTACGACATGGTCAAGGGACTTGAACGCGGCGTCACAATCGAGCGCGTCGAACTGCTCGAGAAGAGCGGCGGCCGTTCCGGCCGCTGGACCCGGCCCTAGGACCGGAGCGACGTCGTGCGCACCGCAATCCTGACGATTTCCAGCTCGCTGGCCGGCGGCGATGGCGAAGACCTTTCCGGACCGGCGCTTGCCGCCGCGGCGACCGATGCAGGCTGCGAGGTTGAACTTCGCGAGGTCATGGCCGACGACCAGCCCGCGATCGAGGCTCGGCTGCGCGAGCTTGTTGCCGAGGGCTTTGAGATCGTCCTTACGAGCGGCGGTACCGGACTCACCCCCGACGACGTAACCCCGGAAGCCAGCGAGGCTGTGATCGAGCGCCCGGTCCCCGGGATCGCCGAGGCGATGCGCGCAGCATCGATGCAATTCACGCCGGCTGCGGCGATCTCGCGCGCGACAAGCGGCGTTGCCGGAAGGACGCTGATCGTCAACATGCCCGGCAACCCCAAGGCGATCGGTGAAGTCTTCCCCGTCCTCGCACCGATCCTTGGCCACGCAGTCCGTCACATCAGCCGTCAGGGCGGCCGCAGCGATGGCGAGCACTGACCAGGCGGTCGTCTGCGAGGGCCTCGTCCGCCGCTACGGCGAACGCCGAGCGCTTGACGGGATCGACCTGACACTGAAGCGGGGACAGACGCTTGTCGTGTTCGGCCCCAACGGCGCCGGCAAGACGACGCTGCTGCGCGTAATCGCGACGCTGCTGCGGGCAAACGAGGGCAGCGTCAGCGTGCTGGGCAACGACCTGCGCAAGAACGGCCGCGAGGCGCGCAGCGAGATCGGCTTCCTCGGCCACAGCTCGCTCTGCTACGCCGACCTGACAGCGCGCGAGAACCTCACCTACCACGCCCGACTGCACGGCATAGCGGATCCCGACGAGCGAATCGAGCGGCTGCTCATTGAGACCGGGCTGGAGAGCCGTGGCGACGAGCGCGTCGCCGGCTACTCGAGGGGGATGGTGCAGCGCCTTGCGATCTGCCGCGCCGTCCTCCACGAGCCGGAGCTGCTGCTGCTGGACGAGCCCCGTTCCAACCTCGATCCGGCGGCGATCGACCAGGTCGAAGCGCTGATTGGGGCGGCCTCCGGGCGCTCGCGAGTGATCGCCAGCCATGACCCGGCCGGCGGGCTGGAAGAGGCCGACCTCGTGCTGGGCCTTCGCGCGGGAAGCCCGGTGATGCTCGCGCCGGCCGGCGAGCTGACGGCCGAGCAGATTGGCGAGCTCTACCGATGAGTGCGTCACGCCCCCCGTCAACGCTCGCAGCAACCAGCGCCGTGCTGGCGAAGGAGCTGAGGCTTGAGCGGCGCGCCCCGCAGACGCTCACCGCGATGGCGCTCTTTAGCGCCACGGCAATCGTCATCTTCCACTTCGCGCTGGGACGCGACGAAGTCTCTGGGGCGCTCGCGTCGGGCGTCCTCTGGGTGACGCTGACGCTCGCCGCACTGCTGGGGATCGGCCGCGTGTTCGTTGCCGACAGCGAGGAGGGAGGCCTCGACGGTTTCCTGCTGGCACCGGTCGAGCGCAGCGCGCTGCTTATCGCAAAGGCGCTCTCGCTCTTGATCTTCCTGATCGGAGTCGGTGCTCTGACTTCGCTGATCTTCGCGGTGCTGCTGCTCGGACCGACCCCGAGCGTGACCCAGTGGGGCTCGCTCGCGATCGTGATCGTGCTGGCCGACATCGGGATCGCGCTGGTCGGAACGCTGGTGGCGGCGATCGCGATCCAGACACGCACGCGCGACCTGATCACCTCGATCCTGGCGTTGCCGCTGCTGATTCCGGTGCTGATCGGAGCCACCCGCGCCTGCGAGCCGCTGCTCAGCGTCGGCGGCGGCGGGCTGGCGACCCGCTGGCTGATGATGCTCGGGTTGTACGATCTTGTATTCGGGCTGCTTGCCTACGCACTGTTTGACTACCTGATCGAAGACTGATCGATGACGACAACAAAACCGCTCTACGGACGACGCCTCACCGGCCTTGCGATCGCGACGGCCGTCGTGGTGACCGCGTCGATTGGCCTCGCCTTCTTCTACGCACCGATCGAGGTCGACCAAGGCTTCTCTCAGAAGATCTTCTACATCCATGTTCCGCTCGCGATCGTCACGCTCGGCGGCTTCGTTTTCGGCGGGATATTTGGCGTGCAGTACCTGCGGACCGGCGAGAGCCGCCATGACCTGCGCTCCTACACGGCGATCCATCAGGGACTGATCTTCTGCATCGGTGCGCTGATCACCGGTTCGATCTGGGCGAAGGCCGCCTGGGGCCAATGGTGGGTGTGGGACGAGCCGACGCTGGTGTCTTTCCTGATCGTCTTCCTGCTCTATTGCACCTATCAGCCGCTGCGCTTCTCGATCGAGGATCCCGAGCGCCAAGCCCGCTACGCGGCGGTCTTTGCGATCGTCGCCGGCGTCTTTGTGCCGGTCAACTTCATTGCGGTGAGGCTCGCAAGTCCGCTGATCCACCCTCGCGTGCTCGGCAGCTCCGGAGGGTCGCTCCCGAACGACATGCGAATCGCCTTCTACAGCGCGCTGCTGGGAGCCACGCTGCTCTTCATCACGATCTGCAAGTACGAGATGGCTTCGAAGAACAACCGCGCCCAGCTTGCGGCGCTGCGCCGCAGTATCAGCGGCGAGTCAGGCGACATCTCAACCGGGCGCAGCGCAGCGCCAAAGATCTCCCCGTCATGACCGAAACCCTCCCTCCCAACACAGGCTATGTCGCCGCCGCCTACCTCGTATTCCTGGCCATACTGCTGATCTACGTCGTGATCATGGCGGTCCGCGCGGCGCGCCTCGAGCGCGAGTTGGCCGAGCTGCTTGCTCTCGCAAGCGAGCGCAAGCAGGAAAGTTCGCAGGGGGATTCGCCGAAGGAGAGCGTGCCTCAGTGAGCGAGCTGCTGGCCATCGGCATCTCGCACAAGACGGCGCCGGTCGCACTGCGCGAGCGTGTGGCGCTGACAGCCAACGAGGCCGAACGCTTCGTGCGCGAGCTTGTCGCGACCGATGAGCTGCGCGAGGCGGTCGTGATTTCGACCTGCAATCGCACCGAGGCCTACATCGTTGCCCGCAACTCGGTTGACGCCGAAAGCGTGCTGCTCAGCAAGCTCGCTGGCCGCGCGGGAATCCGCCCGACTGAGCTGGTCGACATCGTCTACTCGCCTCGCAACTGCGACGCCGCCCGCCACCTCTTCAGCGTGACGGCGGGCCTCGATTCGATGATTGTTGGCGAGAACGAGGTCCAGGGGCAGGTTCGCCGCTCCTACGAAGCGGCGCTTGCCGCCGGCACCACCGGTCCGTTCACCAACCGCCTGTTCCGAGCCGCACTCCAAGCGGGCAAGCGAGTCCGCAGCGAAACCGCCCTGGGTACGGCGCGGGTAAGCATTCCGTCGATCGCCGTCGCTCTGGCGCAGGAGACGGTCGGCGACCTTGAGAACCGCAATGTCGTTGTGATCGGAGCCGGCGAGACGGCCGAGCTGACCGCGCGAGCTCTGGCCGATCAGGGAGTGACGACTCTGTTCGTCGCAAATCGCAGGATTGAGCGTGCCCGCGAGCTGGCCCAGCGCTTCGGCGGCGACGTTGGTTCGCTCGAAGAGCTCCCGCAGCGGATGATCGACGCCGACATTGTCGTCGCTTCAACATCGTCGCCCCACCCGATCATCGGCGTCAGCGAACTTGAACAGATGATGGAGAGCCGCGATGGCAAGCCGCTGCTGTTGATCGACATCGCCGTACCCCGCGATATCGAGGAGGGCTGCGGCGACATCCCCGGAGTGCGCGTGCTGAACATGGACGACCTGCAGACGGCCGCGGCGCGAAACCTCGAGGTTCGCGAAGGCGAGCGCGACCAGGCAGGCGAGATTGTCGAGGACGAGATCGAGCGCTTCTCCGGCTGGATGGCCCAGCAGGGCGCGACCCCGACTATCGCCGCGCTGCGCGAGCACGGTTCGGCGATCGTCGAGCAGGTTCTCGCCGAGAACGACGGCCGCTGGGAGAGCGCATCTTCGCGCGACGTCGTTCGCGTGGAAGCGATCGCCCGCGCGGTAATGCAGCGTCTGCTGCATGAGCCGACGATTCGCACCAAGGCTTTGGAGCAGGGCGGCGGGCACGGGCGAATTGCCGTTCTGCGAGAGCTCTTCGGGCTGGACGAAGTTCCGGAGGAATCGGCAGGTTCAAGCGCTGCTTCCGCCGATCCGGAGTTCGGTCAGGCCGCCGAGGTCCGTCCGCTCCGACGCGGCTCGTGAAGCTCGGAACCCGCGGCAGCGCGTTGGCGCTGGCGCAGGCGGCAACAGTTGCCCAGGCAATCCCGGGCGCGCAGCTTGAGACGATCATCTCCTCGGGCGACCGCGGCCGCGAGGCGGGCGACGACAAGGAGCGCTGGGTACGGGAACTCGATGAGGCTCTGCTTGACGGGCGGATCGAGCTTGCCGTCCACTCGGCCAAGGATCTTCCCGCCCGCTTGACCGAAGGTTTGGTGATAGCTGCCACCGCGACCCGCGCCGATCCCTTTGACGTTCTCTGCGGAGCCGAGTCGATCGAAGCGCTGCCGCCCGGCGCGCGCGTCGGCACGAACTCGCTGCGCCGCGCTGCGCAGCTGATGGCGATCCGCGACGACATCGAGATCTGCGAGCTGCACGGCAACATCGACACGCGGCTGGACGCGTTGGCTGAAGGCCGCTTCGACGCGATCGTGCTTGCGCTCGCCGGACTGCAGCGACTTCAGCGCACCGACGAGGCGGGAGCACGACTCGATCAACTGGTGCCGGCGGCAGGCCAGGGGACGCTCGCGATCACCGCCAGAAGCGGCGACAGCAGCTCGATCGAAGCCGCGGCCGGACTCAACGACGAGGCGACCGGCCAATGCCTGACTGCCGAGCGCGCGCTCGTCGAAAGCCTCGACTCGGACTGCCACACGCCTGTCGGTGCCTACGCGACGCTCGACGACGGCACGGTAACTCTCGAGGCCTTCGTCGGACGGCCCGACGGTTCGGTTTGGCTGCGCGACCGGCTTGCCGGCGTCGGCGAATTCGCGGATCCGTCCGCACTCGGGCACGAAGTGGGTCGGCGGATGCTCGCCGCCGGCGCCGCCGGGGTACTCGGACGATGAGCGCGGCCAAGCCGGGGACGGTCTACCTCGTCGGAGCCGGACCCGGAGATGAGGGGCTGCTGACTCTGCGCGCTGCGGAGCTGCTGGCCAGCGCCGACGTGATCCTGCACGACCAGCTGATTCCGGTTCACGCACTTGCGAGGGCGCGCGCCGACGCCGAGCTGATCGACGTCGGAAAGATCGGCGGCGGCAAGCAGGTGCCGCAGGAGCTGACCGAGGAGCTGATCGTCGAGCACGCATTGGCGGGGCGCAGCGTCGTCCGCCTCAAAGGCGGCGACCCGTTCGTGTTCGGGCGCGGCGGCGAAGAAGCGATCACCTGCATCGAGCGGGGCATCAACGTAGAAGTGGTTCCTGGCGTCACGTCGGGGATCGCCGCCCCGGCCTACGCCGGCATTCCGGTTACCCAGCGCTCCGTCGCTGCGGCGGTGGCCTTTGTCACCGGGCACGAGAACCCGAACAAGCCCGAATCTCAGATCGACTGGTCCGCGCTTGCTTCATTCCCGGGAACGCTCGTCTTCTACATGGGCGTCAAGCGCCTTGGCCAGATCGCCGAGAAGCTGATCACCGCCGGCCGTCCTGCCGATCAGCCGGTAGCCGTTATCGAACGCGGAACCTTTGCCTCCCAGCGCGAAGCGGTCGGCACGCTGGAGACGATCGCAGCGATCGCCGAGCAGCAGGAGATCAAGGCACCCGCGATCACGGTGATCGGAGACGTCGCAGCGCTCGGCAACCAGATGCCCTGGCGTCAGGCGGCAAGACCGCTGGCCGGGATCAGCGTCGCGGTCACGCGTGCGCGCGCGCAGGCAAGCTCGCTGGCTACGGAGTTGAGCGCGCTTGGCGCCGAAGTGGTCGAAGCGCCGGCAATCAGGATCGAGCCGCTCAGCCCGAGCGTCCCTGACCTGGAGCAGTTCGACCTCCTCTGCATCACCAGCCCCAACGGCGCCGACCAGCTCTTCGAAGCGATCAACGACGCGCGTGACCTTGCCGGCATGACCATTGCCGCAATCGGTCCGGGCACGGCGCGTGCGCTGCTTGCGCACGGCATCAAAGCCGACATCGTCCCCGAGCGCTCGATCGCCGAAGCGCTAGTTGAAGCGTTGGTTGATGTTCCCGTCGAGCGTGCTCTGATTGCACGCGCGGAAGAGGCCCGCGACGTGCTCGCCGACGCACTTCGCGAGCGCGGCGCCGAGGTCGAGATCCTGGCGCTGTACCGGACGGTGGCGGAGCCGCTTGACGGCGAGTCGAAAGCAGCCGCGCTCGGCGCCGACTATGCAACCTTCACCTCAGCCTCGTCGGCGCGCTTTTTCAACGACGCCGCCGGAACGCTTGAAGGCCCGCGGCTCGTCTCGATCGGACCGGTCACCAGCGCCCAGATTCGCGAGCTCGGCTACGAACCCGCGATCGAGGCCGAGGAGCACACGCCCGACGGCTTAGTGGCAGCCCTGATCGCGGACGCTGCAAAACGGTAGGTTCGGCAGGTGCGCTCAAACGCCCCGACAGCCGAAACCCGCCAGCCAAGATGACGCTGCCGCTGACATTCCTGACCGACTACGGCGCGGCCGACGAATACGTCGGCGTCTGCCACGCCGTAATTGCCGGGATCGCGCCCGACAGCCGGATCTTCGACGTCACCCACGAGATTGAGCGCCACGACGTGCGAACCGGCGCGCTGATTCTGAGGCGCTCTCTGCCGTACTTCCCTGCCGGCGTCCACTTGGCGATAGTCGACCCTCAAGTCGGAGGAGAACGGCGCGCAGTGGCGCTGCGGGCGGCCGACGAGCGCCGCCTCTTTGTTGGCCCCAACAACGGCCTGCTGTCACTGGCCGTGCAGCGCTTTGGCGGCATTGTCGAAGCGGTCGACGTCTCGCTTTCGCCCTACCGGCTTGAACCAACCTCGGCGACCTTCCACGGCCGCGACATCTTCGCCCCTATCGCGGCGCAGCTCGCCGCGGGCACCGAGCTGGCCGACTGCGGAATCCCGATCGACCCCGCTGACATTGAGGTCCTTGAGATGCCGCTGGCACGGGCCGAAGGCGACACGCTGATCGCCCACGCCCTGACGATCGACATCTTCGGCAACGTCACCTTGGACGTGGAGCACGACGAGCTGGCCGGCTTTGGTCTGCGGCTCGGTCAGACGATCAGCGCCAACGGCCACACCGCCCCGTACACGACGACCTACGTCGATGTTGCAGAAGGCTCTCTGCTGGTTTACGAAGACGCCTACCGCTCGCTTGCGCTTGCCGTCAATCGCGGATCGGCGGCCGAGATGCTGGGTCTCTCGATCGACGACGAGGTTCGAATCACGCTTCGCTGATGCAGCTCGGCCGTCCGCATCTTCACCTGCAGAGCATCGGGTCGACCAACCAACGCGCCCGCGAACTTGCCGCCGCAGGAGCTCCCCACGGCACGTTGGTGACCGCCGATCACCAGACGGCAGGACGAGGTCGCCAAGGTCGCGACTGGGTAGCCCCGCCCGGCTCGTCGGCGCTGATCTCGGTCGTGCTCAGGGACCCGCCCGCGCTGCTGCCGCTGATCGCTGCGGTGGCGGTAGCTGAAAGCTGCGGGCCGCAGGCCCAGATCAAGTGGCCAAACGACATCCTGATCGAGGACAGTCAGGGCCGGCTCGGCAAGGTTGCCGGCATCCTCTGCGAAGGCCGCCCGCAGGAAGGCTGGGGCGTTGTCGGAATCGGCATCAATGTCGCGCTCGATCTTGACGCCGCTCCCGAGGAGATTCGCACGACTGCGGCGACGCTCGCACTGGAGCCCTCGGCCCGTCGCCTGATCGTCGCCCAAACGGTGGCGGCGCTCGGTGCTGCCTTGCTGCTCCCGCCCGATCTGATCCTTGAACGCTGGCGCCAGCGGGATGCTCTGGCTGGCAGTCAGGTCTCCTGGCAGACGGCGGGCGGCCTGCAGCACGGAACGGCAATCGGGGTTGGCGGCGACGGGGCGCTTCGGGTAGAGAGCTCGGACGGGGAAGAGCTGGAACTTGACGGCGGCGAGGTCCACCTCGAGCCGGCAGGCGACTAGGCCGCGGCCTGGTCCTCGGTAGTGCCGTCGGGCTCGGGCCCGCCGGGATCGTCCGCCTTTGACTGGCGGCCATTGGCCGCGTTTGCTCCGTTTGCCGCCTCCGTGCCGGGAGCCTTGGCGCCGCTGCGGCGACGGCGACGACTGCGATTGCGGCGCCCCTTGCCCTTGGGGAAGTTGCGCAGCAGTTCGCGCGAGCAGGCGCCCGGCTTGCGCGCCAGACGTGTCCGGGCGCCGCGCAGGACCTCTTCGGCCTCGGGCGTGTGAGCGACGGCGGCCGCCAAGACCGCAACCTGAAGACGGCGGTCCTGCTCGCGGATCGCCTGCACCAGCCGGCGCGCGTTACGGGCGTGCGCTCCACCTGACGAATTGACGAGAAGGCCAAGGAGGCGCTTGGTTTCAGGCCAGCGCTGAACCGCGTACTGCTCGTGCAGCTCGCGTGTGTAGTCGGCGAGGCGCCAGATCCACCCGGTCGCCTGGTCGCGGCCGCCGATCCGCTTGTCGGCGAGCGCCTGCAGACAAACCTTCGAGCCTTCGCGGCGCTGCTCCTTGTTCCAGCCCTCGATCATCTCGACGGCAAGGTCGAACGCCTCCGGATCCTTCAGTGCGGCGATCTCCTGCAAGGCGCGAATCCGCAGCGCGGAGTGCTCGTTGCGCTCCACAACCGTCAGCAGGAAGCGGCGCTTGAGCTCGCCGGTGCGGTCGAACTGGAGCATTGCTCGCGCCCGGCGCCAGCCGCTCGGAGCGACGCGCGCGCCGGCCAAGGCGGCCCACATGTGCTTCTCGCCGAAGTCCAGATTCTCGACGCCGATCCGCCAGAGCTCGCGCTCGAACACTTCGTGACGGCGCTCTTCACCGGCGGTCACCGGAAGCACGCGGCGCTCGACGCGCACGCGGCGGCCGCGGCCGCGCCTCACCGGCCCGACGACGATCGCGCCCCCTCGGTAGACGTCGCGCTCGAGCAGCGAGTGGAGCGTCACGACCGGGTCGTCGTGGCGGGTCGCCGGGTGGACGAAGTCGACCACTACGCCGGCCTCCTTGCCGGGGTGGCGGCGGGTGACGCGGCCGACGCGCTGCTGGTAGATCCTCTTTGAGGCGGTCGGGGCAAGGTGCATGCAGACGGTCGCGCGGGGGCTGTTCCATCCCTCAGCCAGAAGCTGCGCGTTGACGAGAACATCGATGTCGCCGGCCTCGTAGCGGGCGAGGATCTCGGCCAGTTCGCGCTTGGGCGTCTCGCCGGAGACGGCCTCGGCCTTGATGTTGAGGTTGCGGAACGCTTCAGCGACGTTGTAGGCGTGCTGCACCCCGGCCGTGTAGACGACGCCCGGCACGCCGTTGAAGCGCGTGTTGTAGAGGTCGGCTATCGCCATGTTGAAAGGCGTCTGGTCGAGCAGCTCGGCGAGCATCTCCTGATCGAACTCGATGTCCACCTCGCCCTTGCGGAGCGGCACGTTCGCGATCGTGCGAACCCCCGGACCGGGGGGAATCCGCAGGCACCGCAGCGGGGAGATGACTCCGCGGCGAGCGGCCTGCGCCAGGTCAAAGCGGGAAGTTTGGGTGGGAAAGAGATCGGTGACGTGGCGCGCAATCAGCGCACCGGTAGCGGTCATGCCGATGAAGACCGGTCCGGTCCACTCGCGGATTGCGGCGCTCGTCTTCTCCCCCAGCGCCGTATGAGCCTCGTCGCAGATCACGATCGTGTAAGCGCTGGAGATGTTGCCGGCGTTGCGGACGAACCACTGGTAGGTCTCGACCGTTACGGGACCAGACAGATCGAGTCCCTCGTCACCGAGCAGCGGCCCACAGATGCGACTGGAATAGCCGCGGGTTCGAATCTCGTCGTTGAACTGGTCAACGAGGTTGCGGCGGTGGGTGAGGATCAGAATCCCTCCGGTGCGGGACGCATCAACGAAGCCCATAGCGGCGACCGTCTTGCCCGCGCCGGTTGCGTGTTCAAACCAGAAGCGCTTGTCGGCGTTTGGATCGTCAAGCGCTTCGGAGTCGATGTCCTCGTCGGTGGCGTCCGGGGACTCGATCTGATCAACCTCCACCTCGATCTCTTCGATCTCCTCGTCGCCCTCCTCGTCCTCGTCCTCGGCGTGTTCCTCGTCGAGCGCCGCGAGCTCGGCTGCGAGTTCCTCGTCGTCGGGTGCAATCTCCTCCAGCGGCTGCTCGCCAACGTCAAAGACCGGCTCAGCGATCTCAAGGTCGTCGGTCTTCATCCGGGCCGCAAGCAGGGCGGTCAGGGTTCCCGACAGCGCGTCAACCTGGTGCGGGTTGAGCACGGTGCCGTCGGCGAGGTGTGGCTCCTCCTCGCTGAGGACGCGCTCGAGGCCAAGCAGCAGCGACCACGCCCTGCGCCACTTGGTTGAGGGAAGCTTCGCTCCTTCGTCGAGCTCCTCGAGTGCCGACCAGAGAGCGCGCGCCCTTGGCGTGCCGGGAGCGAGGGCGACTTCGACCGCTTCGCCCGGATGGACGAATCGCTCCAACGTGAACGCTTCAGCGCGCTCTATCTCTTTGCCGGTAGGAACCGGTCCGGCCGCTTGGGCCACTAGAAATCAGCCATCTTGCTTAGGGCAATAAAGAGGCGGGAAGCGGAGCAAGTTACCGGCACCACCACCCACAAGCCGGGAACCGCCCGGAGCGGACACTGGAAGTCTCTCACTCGAGACAGACGCAGTGTGCCACTAATTATACCGCACCACTGTGCGATCCTGAAGAGATGAAGATTGCTGCAACAGTCCTCGTCGGGCTCGCCGTCGTCGCGGCGCTCGTGATCGGCCTGACCCAAGCCGGAAGCCGGACGGGCAGCGAACCGTCAACGGCAACCGGCGCGCCGACCGCCGCTCAGGCCTCGCGCTTCCTCCAAGGCTCCCCGGCGGCACTCGCGGCGCTCCACGCACAGGGGTCCGAGATCCTCCCGGGCGGCCCCGCTGGGCTCAAGGAGCGAATGCGTGCGCTACGCGGATTTCCGCTCGTCATCAACGTCTGGGCGTCGTGGTGCGGGCCCTGTCGCCAGGAGATGCCGGTGCTCCAGAAGGTTTCGGTAAGCCGCGGCCGCAAGATCGCCTTCCTCGGCGTAAACCTCAAGGACAACACGCCCGCTGCGCGGAGGCTGCTGCGCGAGTTTCCGGTCGCCTACCCCAGCTACCAGGATCCGGACGGCAAGATCTACAACGCCAACAGACTGGCGGGTGCTCCCTCGATGCTCTTCTACTCGGCGTCCGGCAAGCGCCAGTACATCCACTCTGGTCCCTACCTGAGCACCAAGGACCTGAATGTCGACATCGACCGCTACGCGGTCGCTCCCAAGTGACGCTGCAGATCCGCAAGACTCTGAGCTTGGAGGAGGTCGAAGCGGCAATCGCGCTGCGGACCGAGGTCTTCGTGGAGGAGCAGGGCGTTCCGCTGGAAGAGGAACTCGACGGCCTTGACCCGCAGGCAATCCACGTGATCGTTTTGAGCGACGACAGGGTTGTCGCGACCTGCCGGCTGGTCTCCGACGGCCGGCTTGTCAAGCTCGGCAGGATGGTCGTCGCCGCCGACTTCCGCGGCCGCGGCATTGCCACCCGGCTGCTCGCCTTCTGCGATCAGGAGGCGGCCGCTCTCGGCGCGACCGAAGTAAGGCTCGCCGCCCAGTGCTACGTGATCGCGCTCTACGAGAAGTCCGGCTACATCGCATACGGCGAGGTCTTTCCCGACGCGGGCATTGACCATCGCTGGATGAGCAAACAGATCGCGTGAGAGTGGACTGAGCGATGATCGCGGTTGCGTTCACGAGCCTTCTGGCGCTGCTGATTGGCGTTGGATCTGAGCGTCGCTGGGGTGAGGGGGCACTGACGCTCTCGAAGCGCCTGCTCGACCTGCTGGCCTATGTCGCTCTGCCGGTAGTCGTCTTCTTCACGGTCAACTCGCTGGCCTTCACCAAGGGGGTCGGTGCCGGGCTGGTCTTTGGCTGGACAGAGCGGATCGTCGTGATCCTGCTGGCCTGGCTGATCGGTTCGCGGCTGCTTCGCCTCCCGAGGGCCGGGACCGGAGCGATGATGATCGCCGTTGGGCTCGCGAATACCGGCCACCTCGGGATCCCGCTCGTCGCGCTGCTGCTGGGCAGCGAGAAGGTCGGCCTCGCAGTGACCTACGACACCGCCGTCACCGCACCGCTGATCCTGATCGGCGGGTTCGCGATCGGCGCCGCCTTCGGCGAGCGTGCCGGCGACACCGGGCTCCAGCGCCTGCGCTCGTTCGTGATCCGCAACCCGGCACTGCTCGCGCTGATCGCAGCGCTGCTGCTGCCCGCTTCGTTCACCCCGGCCTGGGCGCACGATCTGGCGACGTTCCTGGCCGTGGCGATCGCCCCGATTGGGTTCTTTGCGCTGGGCGTCAACCTGATGATCGAGCACGACCAGTCGGGGACGCGGATCTTCCCGCCCGAGCTGACCGCGCCGGTCGCCGTCGCGCTGGGCCTGCGACTGCTGGTGGCGCCGGGGGTGATGCTCGGGCTGTCGAACTTCGTGATTGAGGTTCCCACCACCTTCCTGATCCAAGCCGGGATGGCGAGCGGTGTGACCGGGCTGGCAATCGGCCACATCTTCGGGCTCAACATGAAGATCATCGTCGGTGCGATCGCTTGGAGCACAGCGATCATCGTCGTTGCCGCCTGCGTCGTCGGGCTCGTCGGCGGGCTGTAGGCTCAGGCTCATGCGAGCCCTGATCCAGCGCGTCAGCAGGGCATCGGTGCGCGCTGACGGAACCGAGACGGGCCGAATTGGCGCCGGCCTCTGCGTGCTGCTTGGGGTCGGGCCCGGAGACGACGAGGAGTGCTGCGACCGTCTGGCGGACAAAGTTCTAGCGCTGCGAATCTTTGAGGATTCCGAAGGGAAGATGAGCGAGTCGCTCGGCGAGCGGGGAATCCTCTGCGTCAGCCAGTTCACCCTTTACGCCGACACGCGCAAGGGCAACCGCCCAAGCTTCACCGGCGCAGCCCCGCCGGAGCTGGCGGAGCCGCTCTACGACCGCTTCTGTGATCGGGTGGGCGCCCAGCGCGGAGTCTTCGGCGCGGCGATGGAGGTGGAGCTCGTCAACGACGGACCGGTAACGCTAATGCTCGAGGCGGAGCCCCGCGCATGAGCCCGCGCGACCCCGCGTCGTCGCGCCTGCGAAGCTCTTGTGATGGCTCCTGAACCAAGAATGGTGCCGCGCTTCGCGGCCGAACCTCCCCACGAACACCTCCCCTCCGGCCGCTGGGCGCTGAAGCTGCAGCAGGTCTTCATCGAGGCCTGTGCCGCAATCGAACCTGACGACGGCGCCGAAATGGGGCAGATCGGCGAGATCGCCTGGTTTCCTGACCGCACATGGCACGGGCGCTCCTACATCCCGGCCGTTGCAAGCACCTCGAACGGACTCGAAGTCTTCGGCTACATCGCCCACACGCAGAATGCCGAAGGCGACCAGGACCTGACGGCCGTCGCCGACGTGACCGCGCAGACCGCCGCAGACAACCCCGACTGGACAATTGATCTCTGCGAGGAGGTCGTCGGCTCGTGGCGCGGCGAAACCGATTCGGTCGCTGCAATGACGCTCGTCTGGGGCCGCCCGCTTGGCGGCGAAGCGAAGATCGCCGTAGCGGAACTTGCCGGCCTCTGCGTGGACCAATGCGAACTGGTCGACGACCGCTTCACGCTGCTGGCACCGGACGACTACCGCAGCGACACGCTTGAGATCGCCTGCTTTGACGGCGGCGGCCGCGAGGTTGCGCGCGAGTCGCTCTACGAAGACGACGACAGCGAGTAGCGAACTACTTAGGAAGCAGTGCTGTCGCCTCGGCCTGGTCGAGCGGGAAGTGGCAGGCGACCATCGACCCGTTGACCTGCTCGGCCAGCGGCGGCTCCTGCTGCGAGCAGAGCGCCTGAGCCTTTGGGCAGCGGGTGTGGAAGCGGCACCCGGCAGGAGGCGCGCTCGGCGACGGCACGTCGCCCTTGAGCACCGGCCGACGGCCGACGGAGCTGATTGACGGGTCGGGGATTGGCACCGAAGCCAGCAGTGCGCCGGTGTAGGGGTGGCGGGGCTCGGTGAAGCAGATCTCGGAAGCGGTCAGCTCAACGATCTTGCCGAGGTACATCACCGCGATCCGGTCGCACATGTGACGCACGACGCTCAGATCATGGGCGATGAAGATCAGCGTCAGCCCGAGCTCGCTCTGGAGATCTTGGAGAAGGTTGATGATCTGGGCCTGAATCGAAACGTCAAGCGCCGAAACCGGCTCGTCGGCCACCAGCAGCTTCGGCTTCAGCGCGATCGCCCGCGCAACCCCGATCCGTTGGCGCTGACCACCCGAGAACTGGTGCGGGTAACGGTTGTAATGCTCGGGGTTGAGGCCGACCCTGTCCATCAGATCGCGCACCTCCCTGCGACGCTCGTCGGCACTAGAAGCGAGTCCGTGGATGATGAACGGCTCGGCGATGATCGAGCCGACCGTCTTGCGCGGGTTCAGCGACGAGTACGGATCCTGAAAGACCATCTGAGCATCGCGGCGCAGCGGCGCAAGCTCGCGGCGCCCGCTGTGGGTGATGTCCTCGCCTTCGAACAGCACTTGGCCGCCGGTCGGTTCCAGCAGCCGCATGATCAGCCTGCCGGTCGTGCTCTTCCCGCAGCCCGACTCCCCGACAAGGCCAAAGGTTTCGCCGCGTCCGACGCTGAACGAGACGCCGTCGACTGCGCGGACAGCGCCGTATTGACGCTGCAGAACGACGCCTCGCGTCAGCGGGAAGTGCATCTCGAGGTCACGTACTTCAACGAGTGGATCGCCGCTCATGCCTTGCGGCTCCTTTCGGCCGGCTCGAGCAGGCAGGCAACCCGGTGGTTCGAAGACCCTGCAACCGCCTCAAGCTGCGGAAGCTCCTCTGAGCAGCGGTCGAAGGCGCGCGGGCAGCGTGGATGGAAGGCGCAGCCGCCCGGGGGCGAGATCATACTCGGGGGCCGACCGGCGATCGGGTCAAGACCGATGCTGCGGTCACGGTCGAGTCGCGGGATCGAAGCCAGCAGACCCCGCGTGTAAGGGTGCTGCGGATTGGCGAAGAGGTCGGCGGCACTGGCCTGCTCGACGATCCGGCCGGCGTACATCACGGCGATCTCGTCAGCAACCTCGGCGACGACGCCGAGGTCGTGCGTGATGATGATCATTGCGGTGCCGGTCTGGCGTTGCAGGTCCGCAATCAGCTCGAGAATCTGAGCCTGAACGGTTACGTCCAGCGCCGTTGTCGGTTCGTCGGCGATCAGCAGGCGCGGGTCGTTCGCCAGCGCCATCGCGATCATCACGCGCTGGCGCATGCCGCCGGAAAACTCGTGCGGATAGCTCGAGAGTCTTGAGCGCGGGTCCGAAAGCCCAACCATGCCCAGCAGCTCGGCGGCCCTGTCGCGCGCAGCCGCCTTGCTGACGTTTCGGTGAACCTGGATCGCCTCGACGAGCTGTGCGCCAATCGTGAAGAAGGGGTGCAGGGACGAGAGCGGATCCTGGAAGATCATCGCGATCTCATCGCCGCGGATCGACCGCATCTGCTGTTCACTGGAGGTCAGAAGGTCTTTTCCGTCAAACAGCGCTTCCCCGCTGATCTTGGTGTTGACCGCACGCGTCAGCCCCATGATCGTGAGCGTGCCGACAGTCTTGCCCGAGCCTGATTCGCCGACGATCCCGAGCGTCTTGCCGGCCTCGACGTCATAGGAGACGCCGGAGACGGCGGCAACGACGCCGTCCTCGGTGTCGAAGCTGACTTTGAGGTCGCGGACCGAAAGAAGCGGGCTCATTGGTAGCGCACCCGCGGGTCGAGGAAGGCGTAGATGATGTCTACGAAGAGGTTGGCGAAGACGATGAAGAAGGCGCCCAGCAACACGGTTCCCTGGATCACCGGCAGGTCGCTGCGGACGATCGACGCGTACGAGAGCCGGCCGATGCCGGGAATGTTGAAGACGGTCTCGGTGAGGATCGCTCCGCCGAGCAGGATCCCGAGGTCGAGCCCGAAGATCGTGACGATCGGAGTGATCGCCGACCTCAGCCCGTGGCGCAGAACGACGCGGCGTTCGGAAAGTCCCTTGGCGCGCGCAGTTCGGATGTAATCCTCGTCCAAGACCTCGGTCAGGTTGCCACGCAGCAGGCGCGAGTAGAAGGCCGCGAAGCTGACAGCCAGCACGCACCAGGGCATGATCAGCGAGGTGAACCAGGAGAACGGATTCTCGCTCAGCGGCACGTAGGAGTTTGCGCCCGGCAGGATCGGGATCACGCCGATGTCGGAGGAGAAGAGATAGAGCGCAACCAGGCCAAGCCAGTAGACCGGCGCCGAAATTCCAACCAGAGCCAGCCCCATCGAAGCGCGGTCAAGCTTCGTCCGCGGACGCACGGCCGCGATGATGCCGACGCCGAGACCGACGACAAGCCAGAGGAATGCCGCTCCGGCAGCGAGCGAGATTGAGGCCGGCAGACGGCTGAAGATCAGCTGGCGGACCGGCGTGCCGTTTTGGTAGCTGTAGCCGAAATCGAAGTGAAGTATGAGGTTCTTCATGTAGCGGCCGTACTGGACGTACCAGGGCTGATCGAGCCCTAGCTGGTGGCGGATCGAAGCGACGAGAGAGGGGCTCGGCTGGCGTCCTGCACGCAGCGCCGCCGGGTCGGCCGACGGCAACAGGTAGAAGATGATGAAGGTGATGAAGCTGACGGCGAGCAGCAGGAATACGACCCAAAGCAGCCGCCTGGCGATGTAACGGACCACCGGTCGCGGGCCGCCTAAAGGCGTGCGGTCCCCGCCGCGACTGCGGCAGGGACCAATCGCTTTTCAGCAGGCGGGCAGATCTCTACTTCAACGAGGTGAAGGAGAGGTCCCAGTTGCCATTGAACTTGTTGATCACTCCGGCAACATCGGTGCTGCGGATGTTCGGCGAGTCGTCCCAAATCCATGGGATTGCCGGTGCCTGAGCGGTGATCTGACGGTCGATGTCGGCCCAGGCCTTGTTGCGGGCGCTGGTCCCAACTACCAGCTCGGCCTTGTCCATTGCGGAGTTGATCGCCTCGTTGTCGAGCAGTGGCCAGTTGGAGTTGTTGACCGGAACGATGTTCTTCCCGTTGAAGGTCGGGTCAAGCATCGTCTGCGGATCGCTGAAGTCCTTCAGCCAACCGACGTTCGGGCAGATGATCACATCGGCCTTCGGCGTATTGCAGAACTTGGTGTACATCGCGTCCTGAGTCACGAGGCGCAGCTTCGGCTTGAAGCCGAGCTTCTCAAACTGCGCTGCAGCCAGCTCCGCCGACTTCTGCGCTGCGCCGCCGGAGGTGCCGACCATCAGCAGCTTCTCGCTGCCGGTGTACATGCCTGTCGGGAAGCCGCCCTTCTTCATGTACTCCTTGGCGAGCGTCAGGTTGCCCTTCGGGTACTTGAGGAAATCGACGCCGGTGCCGTTGAGGCCACCGGCCTCGTCAAAGCCACCGATTCCCGGCGGGATGAAGTGGTTTCCGATCGGCCCGAGCAGCGGTCCGCCGCGGGTAGCACGCATCGCCTCGCGATCGAACGCAGCCAGCACGGCCTTGCGGACGTTGAGGTTGTCGAACGGCGCCATCGAGGTGTTCAGCGAGACGTAACGGATTCCGCCGGACGGCGTCAGAGCAAGCTGATCGGGAGTCGAGCTGACGATCTGCTTCAGCACCGGTGGCGGCGGTCCGAAGTCGCCGTTGATCTGCGCGTTGCCCTGAAGAATCTGGCGCGAGGCGACGGTCGTGTCGTCATTGCCTTCCTCGACGTTGATCGTGTCGAGGTAGGCCTTGCGGTAGTCGGTCGCGCGGTCCCAGTTCGGGTTGCGGACGAGCTTGATCATCTTGCCGGGCTCGTAACCGGTCAGCTTGCCGTTCGCGTCGGCTTCGATCATGTACGGGCCGGTCGAAACCTGATTGACCCCGTATGTCGACGGGTTCTTGGCATCAAACTTGGCTGCGTACTCCTTCGGAACAGGGGCGCTCAGCGGCAGTGCCAGCGCGCCGGCGAGCACGCCGCCGGTACCGCGATCGAGGTTGAAGACGATCTTGGTGTCGGTCGGAGTCTCGATCCCGGTGATGTTGTTGGCCTTGCCGTCCTGGAAGGCCTTTGCGCCGGTCAGGTCGCCGAAGTAGGCACCGGCGTATCCGTTCGCCACGGTCGACTTGAAGCCGCGTTCAATCGCGTACTTGACGTCGGCCGACGTAGCCGCTCGATCGACCGGCGGGCTGAACTTGACGTTTGGCTTGATCTCAACGGTGACGGTCTTGCCGTCGGACGAGACGTCGGCCGCCTTGGTCGCGAGGTCGGGGACGGCGTCAACAGCGTCGTCCGGGCCGAACGAATAGAGCGGCCGCTGAGTTGCGTAGCTGATCATGAAGGTGAACTGGTAGTAAGCGGCGCCGGGGTCGATGTAGTCGACGTCGGAGCTGGCGATCACCTTCAGCGAGCCGCCGGTCTTGCCGGTCAGCGTCTGGGTTTCGGGAACGGCGCCAACGGAGGTGCCGGTGTCACTGTCGGAACTGCTGGAGCCGCAAGCGGCGACTGCGAGACATGCAACGAGTGCGGCGAGCACTCCTGAACAGCGGGTAACAGGATTCATCCCTTGACCTCCCCTTTCGGCAACCTGCCGATTTGATTGCAACAAAGCCCAGTACTCACAACTATTTCCCCTGACGCGGATTGAGCGCATCGGAGAGTCCGTCACCGACGACATTAAACGCCAGCACCGTGAAGAGCAAAGCGAGGCCCGGGAACAGCATGTACCACCAGGCCGTGTCGAAAACCGACGTTGCCTCCGCGATCATCGCTCCCCACGAAGCGTTCGGGGGCTGAACACCGGC
>CAESAN010000002.1_pt1 | contig 25397 bp, 21 predicted proteins | sample 7263601 | NCBI WGS metagenome assembly CAESAN01 (sample SAMEA6814058, study PRJEB35770) | uncultured Conexibacteraceae bacterium | biome: Freshwater; feature: Freshwater reservoir; material: water | place: Czech Republic | collected 2017-05-23 | depth 30m m
AAGGGCCTGCACCTCGAGGGCCTGAAGCTGATCGTGAAACTGAGGGCGTGCGGTCACTCGTTCCATTGCCTAGCCAAACTTTCCGGAGACGTATTCTTCGGTCCGCCGGTCGTGCGGATTCGTGAAGATCCGGTCTGTCGGGCCATACTCGACGAGGCGACCAATTCGGGCCTCCTCAGACGAATCCATGTCAACGATGAAGAAGGCCGTTCGGTCCGACACGCGGGCAGCCTGCTGCATGTTGTGGGTCACGATCACAATCGAGACGGTCTCTTTTAGCTCGTGCATCAAGTCCTCGATCCGTCCGGTCGAGATCGGATCCAGCGCCGAGCAGGGTTCATCCATCAGCAGAACATCGGGGTTTGTTGCCAGCGCGCGGGCGATGCAGAGCCGCTGCTGCTGACCTCCGGACATCCCAAAGGCGTTGTCCTTGAGGCGGTCCTTGACGTCGTCCCAGAGCGATGCGCGGCGAAGCGCCTGTTCGACGATCTCGTCCATCGAACCGCTCATTCCGAGCACCTTGGGACCGAAAGCGATGTTGTCGTAGATCGACTTGGGAAAAGGGTTTGGCTTCTGGAAGACCATCCCGATCCGCTTGCGGACCTGGACCGAGTCGATGTCGTCGCCGTAGAGGTCAAGCCCGTGGTAGCGGACCATTCCTTCGACTCGGGCAGCCGGGATCAGGTCGTTCATCCGGTTGAAGCAACGGATGATCGTTGACTTGCCGCAGCCTGAAGGGCCGATGAAGGCGGTGATCTCCTTCTCGGCGATCCGCAGCGACACGTCCAGTACTGCAGGCGAGCTCCCGTAGCTGACGGACAAGTCCTCGGTCACAAAGACGGGATTCTCGACCGTCTCGTCGATAACGTCGTGATGGGCGACGACCGGGACCGGCGCGTGCTTCTGGTCAGCGGCTTCTTGATCGCTCACTTCGCGAACAATAGCCCCCGTCGTCAATTTGTCGGTCGACATTCTGTTACCACCTTTGCTGGTAGCGGTTGCGCAGACGGATAGCGACGGCGTTCAGAACCACCAAGATCACCAGCAGAACGATGATCGCGGCCGCGGCCAGCAGGCGAAATTCGTCATTTGGCTGGCTGATCCACGAGAAGATTTGGAGTGGCAGCGCGGTGAATGGTGAATCGAGGCCCGACGGATTGAAGGCAACGAACGTTGCGGCCCCCACGAGGATCAGCGGCGCGGTCTCTCCGATCGCGCGCGAAATCGAGAGGATCACGCCAGTAGCGATACCGGGGATCGAAGCGGGCAGAATCTGCCGCCAGATCGCCTGCCAACGAGTCGCTCCAAGCGCGAGCGCGCCCTCGCGGATCGACGGCGGAACTGCGCGGATCGCTTCGCGGCCGGTGATGATCACGACCGGGAGAACGACGAGCGAAAGGGTGAGACCGCCGGCGAGCACGGTGCGGCCAAGCGAGAGCGGACCGCGAACGATGTAGGCGAGGCCAAGAATCCCGTAGACGATTGACGGAACGGCAGCAAGGTTCTGGATGTTGACCTCGATGATCCGGTTCCACCAGCGACTGCCGTCGGCATATTCCTCGAGGTAGAGGGCGCTGGCGACTCCGAGCGGGACGATCACAAATGTCACAACGCCCATCAGCCACAGCGTGCCGGTGATCGCCGACTGGATTCCCGCTTTCGCCGGGAATGCGGAAGGGAAGTTTGTCAGGAACGAGATGCTGATCTGTGGAATCCCGTCGATGCCGGTATCGATCAGCAGCACCGCCAGCACAATCAGCGCAACGCTTGTGAGGGCCGCAAGGAGCAGCACGAACGAGCGGTCGCGCAGCCGATGGCTGGACGAGGCCTTGCCCAGTACCTCGCTGGCTGATCTTGCTGGCGCGGTGGTCATTCGTAGACCTGCCGGTATCGCCGCACGAAGCGGATGGAGATCGTGTTGAGAACCAAAGTGATGACGAAGAGCGCGAAGCCGACCGCGAAGATCGCCTTGTAGCCGGTAGAGCCGGTCGGCACGTCGCCCTTGCCGGTAGCACCGATGAAGGCGGTCATCGTCTCCATCGGGTTGCGCGGGTCAAGCGAAGTCGTTGGAACCTGGCCGGCGGCTATCAAGACCACCATCGTCTCGCCAACGGCGCGTGAGGCTCCGAGCACGATGCCGGCAGTGATGCCGGAAAGAGCGGCAGGCACCACAACGCGGACCGAAACCTGGCGGCGGCTCGCACCCAGCCCGTAGGCGCCTTCGCGCAGACTCTGCGGAACGGCGGACATCGCGTCCTCGGCAACGGAGGCAATCGTCGGCACGATCAGCACGCCAACGATCAGGCCCCCCGCTAGCCCGTTGAAGACCGAGACGTCGAGTCCAAGGATCGAATTGAGCACGGTCGGCGTGAAGAAGGTCAGCGCGAAGTAGCCGAAGACGACCGTCGGCACGCCGGCCAAGAGTTCAAGCGTGGGCTTGACGGTCTTGCGCACGCGCGGGCTTGCGTACTCGCTGAGGAAGGCTGCCGTTCCAATGCCAAGCGGAATCGCAACCAGCAAGGCGATGCCGGTGATTATCAGCGTTCCCTGAACCAACGGACGGATACCAAACTCCGGGTCCGAGAAGAGCGGCGTCCACTGCCCGCCGGTGAGGAAACCGCTGACCGAAACGGCCTTGTCGGCGAAGAAGGTGAGCGTCTCGCCTGTCAGCGAGACGACGATGCCGATCGTGATGATTACTGAGGTTGCGGCGGCGCAGAAGAGCGCGGCCGCAATCAGTTTCTCGCCGATGCGGCGACGCGGCGGGCCGAACACCGATTCGGCATTCGGCCCGCCTGCGCCACTCGTTGTTGCATCGGTCGCCACGGGGGCTGACCTTATCGGCTAGTTGCCTTCGGCCTTGTTGAGATCGCTCTTGGCGGTGCTCAGCTGGGCTGCGGTCAGCGGCACGATCTGCGCTGTCTTTGCCGACGCATCAGCGTTGGCGACGACGTAGTCCATGAACGACTTGACCTGAGCCTTGTCGGCAAGGGACTGGTTGTTCACGTACATGTACAGGGCGCGAGAGAGCGGCTTGTAGGTGCCGTTCTGGATCGTTTCCACCGTCGGCTTGACGCAGCCGCTGCCACCGTCGACGGCGACCAGGTTGAGCTTGTCGGCATTCGACTCGTAGTACGAGTAGCCGAAGTAGCCGAGAGCGGTCTTGTCGCCTTCAACGCCCTGAACGAGGACATTGTCGTCTTCCGACGGCTGGTAGTCGGTCCGCGTGTTGCCCTTCTCACCGTTGATTTCCTCGGTGAAGAAGTCAAACGTTCCGGAGTCCGTGCCTGGACCGTAGAGCGACACCTCGCCGGCAGGGGTTCCCGAGCCGAGCTGATCGTAATTGCTGACCGTCGAGCCCTTCTTCCAGAGCTGGTTGAGCTGGTCGGTCGTCAGACACGTCATCTTGAGATCAGGGTTGGTGACGATTGCGATGCCGTCGTTGGCAACCTGAATCTGCGTGTAAGTGACACCGTTCTTCTTGCAGACCGGGACCTCTTCCTCGGAGTCAATCTCACGCGAAGCGTCGGAGATGTCGGTCTCGCCGGCGCAGAACTTCTCGAAGCCGCCGCCGGTGCCGGACTCGCCGACCGTGACCTTGGCATTCGGGTTGTCGCTCTGGAAGCCTTCCGCCGAAGCCTGGGCGAACGGGAATACGGTGCTCGATCCGTCAATCGCGATCGAACCTGAAGCCGTGCCGGTACCCGAGCCCGAATCGCTGCTGCTTCCGCAGGCGACGATTCCGGCGGCGAGTGCGCCGACGGCAAAGATGCTGATGAGTTTCTTAAGCATGTGTGAATGAACCTCTCTCTGATTGGTTGCAGCTTGATCAGCACCGATTGTGCTCGGCATCGGCGGCGAGGTTGTGAACGCGTTGTGAACCCGCTGTTACCAACGAGGGCAGCTACTGCTGGGCAAGTCGGCGCTGGGTGCGCAGCGCGCGGAGCCACTCGACGCGCGCGGCGGTGATCTCGGCCGGAGTGATCGGCACGACATAGTGGTTCTTGGCAAAGGTCTTCGCGTTCGCGAGCGCGATCTGAACCAGCGAGTAGACCGCCGAAGAGGCTTCAATCGGCTGCAGCTTGAAGTAGTAGTAGAAGGGGCTCGAGAGCGGCGCGTAGCTGCCGTTCTGAACGGTCGCGTCCGACGGAAGCACGCAGCCGCTGCCGTTGTCGACGGCAACGGTTTCAACTTCGCCAAGGCTCGCCCGCAGCCAGGTGAAGTCGAAGTAGCCAAGAGCGCTGCTGTCGCCGGCAACCGCGGATGCAAAGCCGGCCCCATTGGGGAATACGAAGCGCTTGTAGTCACTGCGGGAGTTGCCCGCGCTGCCGTTGATCGCGGAAGTGAAGAGGCTGTAGACGGCTGATCCGGAGGTCGGTCCGTATAGCGACACGGCCGCGGACGGGAGGTCGCCGCCGAGCTGCCGATAGTTGGAGACGTTCGACCCGCGCCTCCAAAGTCTGTTCAGCTGCGACGTTGTCAGGCAGTCGATTCCCAGAGCCTTGTTGGCGACGACAACCGCAGCCTGGCGGGCGATCAGGATCCGGTGGTAGGTGATTCCACTGGCACCGCAGAGCGCGCTTTCGCGACTGTTGATCGGGCGGGAGACAGCGGCGATGTCAATCTCGCCTTCGCAGAATCTGCGGAGCGCGACGCGGTCACCCGAGTGCTCAACCGAGCTGTCGTCGTCGTTGGTGAGGTTGTTGAAGGTCTTCTCGATCTTGAGGTTGAACGGATACAGGGCGGTGGAGCCGTCGACCGAGACCTTGCCCTGAACGAGGCTGTTCGGCTTGGCGCCGCAGCCGGCGAGAATCGCCGCAGCCATCGCACAGCCGATTGTCGCCGCCAACCTCCGCTTCACCGCCGCTCCTCAGTAGATCGTCCCGACAGAGAGTAATCGGGCAGCGGCGGAGAACCACCGGATCCAACCCGACTAGTCCTCGGAGCCCTCGTCGCCAAGCCTGTCGCGCGGCGCAAACCGATAGCCGAATCCGACGTGGGTGTGAATGAAAGTCCAGGTTGGCAGGGCGGCCGCCAGTTTGACCCTGATGCGGCGCACGTAAACATCCACCGTGCGGTCGCCCTCGCGAAGAGGAGCCGACCAAACAAGGCCATAGAGATCCTCACGTCGGACGATCCGCCCGTCGTTCCTCGCCAGTTCGGCGAGCAGTCCGAACTCCCTGACGGAGAGATGGAGCGCCTCTCCTCCAGCCAGCGCCAGTCCCTCGTTGGGCCGAATCACAAGCGGGCCGAAGTTGGCTTCGGATGGGGCGGCTCCGGGAACTGATGGCTCCAGCAGTGTCATCGCGGGCATTCTCACGGGCGAGGGCCGGCCAGTCTTTACTTTGAGGTGAAGTCGCTGTGAACGAATAGTGAAGATCGGGTGGCGGCGTGCTGTCGCAAGACCGCAGGCGCTAGTTTGAGCGCGATGGGACTGCTCACCGGATCAGGGGAAGACTCAGTTCTCGCGCTGCTTGAGGAATCTGGGCGCAATGTCGAGCGCAGCGCGCTCGTCCTTCGAGACCTGATGGCCGACTATCCGGTTCACGCGGAGCTGGCGCGCGAATTGGTTGTTCTTGAGCACGAAGGCGACAGAATTACCCATGACCTGATCGTCCAGCTTGGCGCGCAGAAGAAGACGACCGCTGTGACGGCGGAAGACGGTTACGCGCTTGCAACAGCGCTCGATGACATCGTCGACTACGCCGAGCAGACCGGAGACATGCTCGGTGTCTACGGCGTGGAAGCGCCGATGGAGCAGGCCGTTGAGATGTGCGAAGTGCTGGTAGGCGCCTCCGAGCAGGTTGCGATCGCGCTGCGCTCGCTGCGCTCCGGAACCGACATCAACGCTGCCCTCGTCGAGATCCACCGGCTTGAGAATGTCGGCGACAAGCTGCACCGCGAGGCTCTCGCCGCACTCTTCAGCGGCGGGATCGACCCGATGGTCGTGATCCGCTGGAAGGACATCTTCAGTTGGCTGGAGTCGAGCATCGACTCCTGCGAGCAGGTGGCCCACCAGCTCGAGGGGATCATGCTTCGTGGACGCCGCGGCTAGCCCAGTGCGGCGGGCCGGCCAAATCAACACTGAAATTTCACAGCAAACGGTCACTTTCCGAGCCCGTTTGCCGTATAACTAGCTCTAGTGTCCCGCTCGAGCAACGCAGCGACAGTCTCAGCAGCCGCAATTGCGGTTGCCGCCGCGATCGCGGGGACGGCGACCGCGTCAGAGAACCCGGCCTCATCAGGGAGTTCGACCGGCTCAAGCTCGACCACCCCGACGACCACCCCAACGACGACAACCCCCGGGGACCTTGGAACCGTTGACGTAGTCGTAACGAAGCCGCCGAAGGTCAAGAAGCCGAAGCAGACGGCAGCCGACCGGCGCCGCGAGGCCGCTCGCAAGTTCCTTGCAGAGCGCAAGCGCGCAAGCAAGCTTGATTCGGCGCAGGCCAAGCTCGACGTGACCTCTTCGCCGTTCGCTGGGCTTGATTCGCCGCTGATGTCCTCGCCGCTGGAAAATGTTTCCAACGAGACGCTCGACAGCTTCCGGGTGCCTCCGTTCCTGCTGCCGATTTACCAGGCCGCGGGGGTCGAGTACGGAATCCGCTGGGAAGTGCTGGCGGCGATCAACGAGATCGAGACCGACTACGGCCGCAACCTCTCGGTCTCCTCGGCTGGCGCGCTCGGATGGATGCAGTTCATGCCAGGGACTTGGGAGAGCTACGGCGTCGACGCGAACCACGACGGCGTCAAGGATCCCTCGAACCCGGTTGACGCAATCTTCGCCGCCGCCCGCTACCTGAAGGCCTCCGGCGCAAGCGAGAGCATCGAACGCGCGATCTTCTCTTACAACCACGCCGACTGGTACGTCGCCGATGTGCTCAAGCGGGCGAAGGAACTGGCCGCACTTCCGTCGGACCTGGTCGGAGCGCTGACCGGCTTGACGATGGGGCGCTCTCCGATCAGCGGTTCGAGCAGCTACTCGAAGGGCTCCTCAAACGGGGTCTCGATCTATGGCCAGTCCGGCGCCGCCGCCGTCGCAGTCCAAGACGGGCAGATCGTCCAGATTGGCAACTCGAAGCGCCTTGGCAACTTCATTCGTCTACGCGACGTTTACGGCAACGTTTACACCTACGGACATCTCGACTCGATCTCGAGTCAGCACGTCGTGCCGCGCTCGGATTCGAAGGCCGTAACCGTCTCCGCCGAGTCAGCGCCGGCAGCTCCTACCGCAGCGTCAAGCTCGAACAGCACCGGCAAGGAACGGCTCTTTGCTGAGCCGCAGCGCCCCGCCTCGTACGCCGCAGGCGGCTCGCGTCAGGTGGTCGCAACAGCCGACACCGGCGCGACTACAAGCGTCAGCTCGGGCCAGCTCGGCCGCTACCTCGCCGGCGCCTACTCGCTGCGCCGCGACCAGGTTGCGCTGAAGCCGCTCCGCAAGGGGTCTCAGGTAATCGCCGGAACGATCCTCGGCCGGGTCGGCCCTGCCTCGCTGGCCTTTGACAAGAACAACGCCGCCACACAGCGCGCGGCCAAGAAGCTCGGCATTGCCCAGCCTCCCCACCTTCGATTTGAGATCCGCCCGGCCGGAACCGGAGCCCCGAGGATCAACCCAACCCCGATCCTCGACGGCTGGCGCCTGCTGGACAGCAGCGACATTTACCGGGCATCCAATCCGATGATCGGCTCAAGCGCGGGCAAGGCAACAATCGGTCAGATCCTGCTGATGAGCAAAGAGGCGCTTGAGCGCCGCGTGCTCGCCAACCCCAAGCTCGACATCTACGAGTGCGGCCGCCAAGACATTCAGGCTGGCGGCATCGACCGGCGCGTCTTGGCAACAATGGAATTTCTCACCTCAAGCGGCCTCGAGCTTGGCATCACGAGCCTCAACTGCGGCCACGGCTACCTGACCGCGAGCGGCAATGTCTCCGAGCACTCGTCAGGTAGCGCGATGGACATCGCGACAATCAACGGCATCTCCGTGATGGGCCATCAGGGCGCCGGTTCCATAACCGACTCGACCGTCCGCAAGCTTCTTACGCTGCAGGGGACAATGAAGCCTCACCAGATCATCACGCTGATGCAATACGCCGGCGCAGACAACACGATGGCAATGGGCGACCACGACGACCACATCCACGTCGGGTTCCAGCCCGGCGGCATGCCGACCGGCGACGGCGGCGCGGCAACGACCGCAGTACTGGCGCCGTCACAGTGGGGCCGTCTGGTTGGCCGCCTCGATCAGATCGAGAACCCCAACGTCTCGATGACACCGAGCCGCTACTCGATCAAAGTCCGCGTCAAGGTCCGCCCGCGCTAGCGGCGGACTCGTTCAGCTCAAACTTCTCCAAGTCCTCGAAGGCAACAGTGACAGCGCGGGTCGCTGCCGTCAGCCTGGCCTGGGACTTGGCCGATTCGTAGCTCGTTGCCCACAGCGCCGGGTCGGCGAGCTCATCCTCAAGCAGTGCGAGGGCTGCTTCCGCCTCCTCCACCCGCTTCTCCAGCTTGGACTGCTCGCGCTGACGGTTCTTCGAGGCCGCCGGCTTCGACTTCTTGGTAGCCACCGGCAGCTCGGCTGCGACCTTCTCCTGCTTGGCGTCGGGAGCGGTTGCCAGCGGCGGCGGTGCGACGCTGGTCGGAGCTGAGGTCCCCCGCTCCTCGCGGATCCGCGCGTAGTCGGCCCAGCCGCCCGCGTAGGACTGCAGAGAATGCTCCTCGACAGCGACGGTGCGGGTGCCGACTGCGTCGAGCAGCGCCCTGTCGTGGGTTACAAGGAGCAGCGAGCCCTCGTAGCTGAGCAGTGCGTCCTCAAGCGACTCGCGGCTCTCAAGGTCAAGGTGGTTGGTCGGCTCGTCAAGGATCAGCACATTCGCCTTGCCTGAGACGAGCACCGCCAGACCAAGGCGCTTCCTCTCCCCGCCGCTGAGCCCGTCCAGCGGCTTCTCGGCGTCCTCGCCTGAGAAAAGGAAGCGGCCCAGTAGCGCACGCGCCTCGTTGGGGGTCAGCCCGGTTCGCTTGACCGCCGCCTCCAGCACGGTGCGTGCCCCACCCCACTCGAGCTCTTCGCCGTGCTGGCTGAGGTAGCCGACCGTCACCTTGTGTCCGGTGCGCAGCTGCCCGGAGGTCAGCTCCTTCTGTCCGGTCAGCGCCTTGACCAGCGTCGTCTTGCCGGAGCCGTTGGGACCAACCAGCGAGACGTGCTCGCCGCGCTCCAGCCAGAGCGCAGCCTCGTGTAGAAGCGTCCTACCGGGCACCTCTAGCCGGCCGTCCTCAAGTTCAAAGACCACTCTGGCCGAGCGCTCCGGGGCTGCGAACTTGAAGCCGAGCTCGCGCCGGTCACGCGGATCCTCAGTGACCCGCTCCATCTTGTCGAGCGCCTTGACGCGCGACTGCGCCTGCTTGGCCTTCGAGGCCTTGGCCCTGAAGCGCTCGACGAAGCGCTCCATCCGTTCGATCTCAGCCTGCTGCTTGGCGATCGACCGGCCGAGCGCAATCTCGCGGGCAGCCTGCTCCTTGCGCCATGCGTGCCACGGCCCGCTGAAGAACCTTGAGCGGCCGGCTTCGATCTCAAGCACACAGGTGCCGACGGCCTCAAGGAACCAGCGGTCGTGGGCTACGAGGATGATCGCCGCGTCCAAGTCGATCAGGGTCTTCTCAAGCCATTCGAGCGACTCGATGTCGAGGTGGTTGGTCGGCTCGTCGAGCAGCAGGACATCAGGCGAGCCCGCGAGCGCACGGGCCAACGAGCCGCGGGTCATCTCACCTCCGGAGAAGCTGTCGAGCGAGCGGTCGAGGTCGCGCTCATGGAAGCCCAGTCCGTAAACGATCTCCGTCACCCGATCGCGCCAGCGGTAGCCTCCCGCCAACTCAAAGCGCGCCTGAACGTCGGAATAGGCGTTGACGGCGCGCTCGTCGCCCTCCGCCATTCTGCCCTCCAGCTCCGTCAGCTTCGCCTCCAGCGCAACCGCCTCAGTGCAGCCTCCAAGCACGTACTCGCGCAGCGAGATCGACCGCTCTCGAGGGGGCCGTTGATCGTGAAGCGCGATCCTTGTTCCCTTAGCCAGCGACAGCTCGCCGGAATCAACCGGGGTCTCCCCAGCGAGCATCCGCAGCAATGTGGTCTTGCCCGCGCCGTTGCGTCCGGCGATCGTCATCCGGTCGCGGCGCTCAAGGCGGAACGAGACGCCCCGCAGCAGCGGCCTGCCGGCGACGTCCTTGCCCAGATCTGAAGCGGTGATTGTTGCCACGCAGAGATGGTACGGTGCAAAACCATGCGCACCTTCAAGACTTCCATGCTCATCTCGGCCACCGCCGCAATCACGCTCGCTCTGGCAGCCTCGGCAGGAGCCGCCGCGCCGACCGTCGTCAAGGTCGGCTCGCTCCCGGGTACGCCCAAGCAATACAACAAGGTCTTCATCACCAAGTACGGCTCGCCCAAGGCCAAGAAGGTGCTGCTGCTGATCCCAGGCACCAACGGTGGCGCCGAAAACTTCGCGATCGTCGGACCCTCGCTGGTTAAGCAGGTCCCGAACCTTCAGGTCTGGGCGATGGACCGACGCGAGCAGGCACTCGAGGACAACTCGATGATGATCAAGGCCCTCAAGGGCACTGCAACGCCGCAGCAGGCACTCGACTACTACCTCGGCTGGTTCCCAAACAACCCGGTCAACCCCCGCTTCCGCCCCAAGAGCCAAGCCGACTTTGCGTTCATGAAGAACTGGGGAATGAAGATGCAGCTCGAGGACGCCCGCGCGGTGATCCTTCAGGCCAAGAAGGCAGGCAAGACGGTGATCCTTGGAGGCCACTCGCTGGGTGCTTCAATGGCCGCGGCTTACGCCACTTGGGACTTCAAGGGCAAGGCCGGCTTCAAGGACATCGCCGGGATCGTTGCGATCGACGGCGGACTTGCCGGCACGTTTGACGAGACCGACACGAAGGCTGGAGCCGAGGCGGCTCTCGCCAACCTTGACGTGCCGACGGCAAGCTCGCCGGCACCGAAGCCGAAGGGACCCTGGCTGAACCTTCTTGGTCTTCCCGGCTTCGCATGGGCCACCGGCCCCTTCGCTCAGGTCGGCGCACTCGCAGCGATGAAAGATCCGAACGGACCGTCAATTCTTCAGAATTTTCCCCTGTTGCCGCGCTACCTCAAGGCCGATGTAGACACGACAAACCGTGGAGCGCTCGGGTTTGCATTTGACAATGACACCTCGCCCTCAGTTCTTTCGCTGATCCAGGTACGGGCCGGCCAACTTGCCGCCAGCGGAGACCCGCGCGGCTGGCAGAATGGCGAAGTCACGCCAATCGAGAATGTTGTCGCCGGTTTCGGCGGCGACAAGTACGGAACGAACGGCGTCGACTGGTACTACCCGGCGCGCCTCAACGTTGACACCAACGGAGCCAGCGCGATCGAGTGCAAGAGTGAGGCCGCCAAGGTGCTCGGCCTGCGTCTCTGTCACCTAGGGCAGGTCAACATCCCTTACTACGCCTACCAGACATCGCTGACCGGAAGCCGCAACGGCGTGGTCAACGGCGCGAACACCTTCGCTGCACGGTCGAAAGTCCCCCAAAGCAAGCTCGTCGTGGTCGACCGCAAGACGACCAACAGCCACCTCGATCCGCTGCTGGCCGCCCCGGCGACGAACGACTTCATCAAGACTGTCGTGCCGTTCCTGCGGGACAAGATCAAGACCCGTTGATCATTCGATAGTCTTCAAGGCGTGATCTACAGAGCACTCGCCGCACTTCCGATTACTGCAGCCGCCGCACTGCTGGCAGCGCCCGCCGCGCTTGCAACTCAGGAGCCGATCAGCGGCGAGGGAACCTACGGCGTCGCCGACGACCGTGTTGTGACGATGACCGGTTTCATCGTCATCGCCTTCTTTCCCCTCTTCATCCTCTGCATGAGCCTGCTCCAGTGGCGGCTCGAGAAGCGAAAAGACGCTCGCAAGGTCGCTTCCAAGCGCCTTGAAGCCGCAGCCGGCGACAGCTGGCGCTCCGGCTGGTAGAAGCACCCGCGCCGCGCTAGGCTGGCAGCAAGATGACGAGCTACCTGGTTACCGGCGGAACCGGCTTCATCGGCCGCAATCTTGTTGAGCGGCTGCTTGCCCGCGGGGGCGAGGTGCACGTCGTTGCCCGAGGCGGATCGCGCGAACGCATCGAGGCGATGGCGCAGCGGTGGGACGGAGGCGAAAATCTTCGCATCGTTGTCGGCGATCTGGTCGAACCGATGATGGGCGTCGACGAGGCTTGGATCGAGGCCCACCGGGGAAAGATCGACCACGTCTTCCACCTCGCGGCGATCTACGACATGACTGCTCCGGCGGCGCGCAACGAGGAGCTCAACACCGGCGGCACGGCCCATCTCCTGGAACTTGTTGACGCGCTCCAGCCCGGCACCCTCCATCACGTCTCATCGGTTGCGGTCGCCGGCAGCTACGAGGGGCGCTTTACCGAGGAGATGTTCGACGAGGGGCAGCCGCTCCCGTCCCCCTACCACCGGACCAAGTTCGAATCAGAGAAGCTCGTCCGCGAGTTCAGCGCGGTGCCTTGGCGGATCTACCGCCCGGCGGTCGTGATCGGAGACTCCCGCACCGGGAAGATCGACAAGGTAGACGGCCCCTACTACTTCTTCAGCGCAATCCGGCGTTCGCGCAAGCTGCTCCCTTCCTGGCTGCCGCTGATCGGCCCGCAGATCGGCGAAACGAACATCGTCCCGGTCGACTTCGTTGCCGATGCGATGGTTGAGATCGCCCACAAGGACGGACTTGACGGGCGCGCGTTCCACCTTGCTTCGCCGCAGATGATCGATTCGGCCGAAGTTCTCAACTGCTTTGCGAAAGCTGCCCACGCCCCGCACTTTGTTGCAACCCTCCCCCCGGGCCCGTTGGAGCCTGTCGCTAGCTCGGCCAACTCGCTGCTGATGTCGCTTCCGGGGGTGGCGACGGTTAGCGAAACGGTGCTCGACGAATTTGGCATTCCACCGCAGGTTCTGGAGCACACCGGTTTCAGTTGCTCGTTTGACACGACGCAAACCGACGCCGCGCTGGCAGGGAGCGGGATCGAAGTCCCTCCGCTGGCCGGCTACGCAGACGTGATCTGGGAATACTGGGAGAACCACCTCGATGCCGGCGGATTCGCCAGCAGCTCGCTGCGTGCGGCCTTGAACGGACGGACTGTGGTGATCACGGGGGGATCGAGCGGTATCGGCCGCTCTGCCGCGCTTGAGATCGCAGCAGCCGGCGGGACGCCGCTGCTGGTCGCGCGGAGCCTCGACAAGCTCGAGGAGGTTCGAGACGAGATCGAACTGGCCGGCGGAACTGCCTACTGCTACTCGGCCGACCTCGCCGACATGGAGTCGATCGACGAGCTGGTCCGCACGATCCTCGCCGAGCATGCGTCGGTAGACATGATCGTCAACAACGCGGGGCGCTCGATCCGGCGCTCGCTGGCAAACAGCCTCGATCGCTTCCACGACTACGAGCGCACGATGCAGCTCAACTACTTCGGCGCGATCCGTCTGGTGATGGGGTTCATCCCGCACATGCAGCAGCGCCGATTTGGCCACGTTGTCAACGTCTCGTCGATCGGCGTTCAGGCCAGCCCGCCGCGCTTCGGCGCCTATGTTGCGTCAAAGGCGGCGCTCGATGCGTGGACGCGGGTTGTGAGCTCGGAGCTGATCGGCGACAACATCACCTTCACGACGATCCACATGCCACTCGTGCGTACGCCGATGATTGCGCCAACGAAGATGTACGACCACTTCCCGGCGATCTCCCCCGACGAAGCCGGTTCGATGGTCTGCGACGCGCTGCGACGCAAACCGAAGCAGATCAACACGCGGCTCGGGACGGTCGCTGAGGTTGGTTACGCGCTCGCGCCGAAGCTGCTCGACCAGATTCTCCACGCTGCGTTCCGCGTCTTCCCGGAATCGGCTGCGTCGTCCGGCAAGGAGGCCGCCCCGGCGCAGAAAGCCAGCGTGGAGCAGCTCGCGATGGCCAACTTGATGAAGGGCGTTCACTGGTAGAAGGCTGGGCTCCGCAACCCCGGCTGCTTTGTGATCCCGCTGCACCAGTGCTAGGTTTTTGATCCGCCGCAGCTTCAAATCGGGGAGCAAGAGATGTCTGAAGTTTTTCCATTTACGCCGGCCGAAGTCGAACTGACTTGCACCCGACTCTCCGAGGCGACAATGCTGCCCGGAACTGCGTTCACCGACGAGTCGGTGAACGCCTGGGAGATTGAGAACATCTTCCGGCGCGGATGGATCTGCGTCGGGCACACCGGGCAGCTTCGGGAGAAGGGGCAGTACCTGTCGGTCCAAGTCGGGCCGACCAGCGTGCTGGTGGTCGCTGACGACGACGGCCTCCCGCGGGCGTTCATCAACAGCTGCCGCCACCGCGGCGCCAAGATCGTTGACCAGCCGGAAGGCCATGTGCGCCGCCTGCGCTGCAGCTACCACGCCTGGTCCTATGGTTTCGACGGAGCGCTTGTCAACGCTCCGTTCACCGATGACATCGACGGCTTTGACGCGAGCTGCATGGGCCTGCTGCCGGTCTCTCTGGCCGTCATTGAGGGACTGGTGCTGATCGACCTGTCGGGGGAGGCGGGCCCGCCTGCCGAACACATCGGCGACCTCGCAACCCATCTGGCCCACTACCGACTTGGCGAGTTGAGCCGCGGCGCGAAGGTCGTCTACGACGTCAACGCCAACTGGAAGGCAGTGATCGAGAACTACAGCGAATGCCTTCACTGCCCGGGGATTCATCCCGAGCTGAACCGTCTGTCGCACTATCTGAGCGGTGAAGCGACGGAAGGCGACGGGGCCTGGTGCGGCGGTTCGATGAAACTCTCCGAAGACGCCGAAACGATGGCCAAGGACGGCGGCGGACCCACGCGCGAGCCGATCGAAGGGCTGACCGAAGACGAGCAGCGAGAGGTTCTCTACTTCGCGATCTTCCCCAACACGCTGGTCTCGCTGCACCCCGACTATGTGATGCTTCACACGCTCTGGCCAAAGGGTGCCGGGCGCACGGAAGTGACCTGCGAGTGGCTCTTTGAGGACCGCACTATCGCGCGAAGCGACTTCGACCCCAGCGATGCGGTCGAGTTCTGGGATCAGGTGAACCGTGAGGATTGGGGCGTCTGCGAACTGACTCAGCAGGGACTTGGAGACGGATCGCTGCCGGCCGGACGCTACACCCAGCAGGAGGAGACCGGCCACGCGTTTGACGTGATGGTGGCTCACCGCTACCTGGAAGCGATGGGGGCTGCAATTCCAACGCCCGGCTGACGGGTCGAGCTGGTTGACAGTGACACCCGGCAAGAGGTAGAAGTACACCCTGCCCAACGCGCCTGAAGACCCACAGTCCGGCCTCTCGCGCCGCTCGCTGTTCGCCCGTACCGGCGCCGCTGCGCTTGGCGCATCGGCACTCGCAGGGCTCGCAGGCTGCGAGAACACCACGACTCCCGTTTCCGGCGGCAGCGGCTCGGCGGGCGGACCCGGAGTCCTCGGCGACCCAACCGCTGGCGGACCGGTCGACTCGGCGGGAATCCCGCTCGCCCGCCGCGACTACCCGGTTACTCTCCCCCGCTTCCAAGACGCAGTATCTGCGTCGGCGAAACCGGAGACTGGCGGGGTTCTGAAGGTCTACAACTACGCCGATTACCTCAACCCCGAAGTGCTGAAGGCCTTTGGCAAGCAGGAAGGCGTTGAGGTGAAGGTGACAACCTTCGACAACCTTGACGAGGCCTTCTCCAAGCTCAGCAACGCGGGCCTTGAGTTCGACGTCATCTTCACGACGCCCGACCAACTCTCAAAGCTCGTTGGTCGGAAGCTGTTGCAGCCGATCAACCTCGATCTGATCCCGAATCTGGAGGAGCACGTCTGGGCTTCACTGCAGAGCCCGTTCTACGACGTTGGCTCCCGCTACACCGTCCCGTACGTCGTCTACACGACCGGCCTCGGCTGGCGCAACGACAAGATCAGCATCGACCCCGGCTCACTCGACAACGGCTGGGATGCGCTCTGGAATGCAAACAGCGCACGCGGGAAGGCGCAGATCCTTGACGACAAGCGCGAAGCGCTGGGCATGGCACTGCTGAAAGAGGGAATCCCGAACATCAACACCGGTTCGCAGGCGCTGATCGACTCTGCCCTCAAGCAGCTCCAGCTGCTCGACAAGACGGTCAAGCCAAAGGTTCAGATCTCGGCCTACGAGACGCTTCCAGCGGGGCGGATTCAGCTGGCACAGATGTGGTCGGGGGACATCCTCTCGGGCGCAATCAGCTATCTGCCAAAAGGAACCCCAGCCGACGTTCTTTCCTACTGGTACCAGACGGACGGCGGCCCGGCCTTCAACGACTGCATCGCCGTAGCCGCCGCGTCCAAGAAGCCTGTGCTCGCCCACAGGTTCCTGAACTATCTGAACGACCCGAAGATCGCCTACGAGAACTTCGTCGGCTACGTTGGCTACCAGCCGCCGCAGAAGAGCCTCGACGCAGCCAAGCTGTTCGATGAAGGGATCCTGCCGAAGTCGCTGAGCAACGCGGTCGTGACCGAGGAGGCCTACGCGGCCAGCAACGGATACCTCACACTCACCGCTGAAGGCGAGCAGATCTGGGAGAAGGCCTGGGCGAAGTTCCGGGCAGGCTGAGATGGACCGGCGGAGGATCTGGGGCTTCTTTGCCGCCCCCGGGATGGTTTGGCTCGGGGTCTTCTTTGTCGTCGCCTTCTACGCGGTAGTAAGCGTCGGGCTCGGGAACGTAAACACGCTCTACCAGCCGATCCCCCACTGGAACCCTCTCGACTGGAACGTCGGCTACCTCGTTCAGGCAGTCGAGTCGGTGATCCCGGGCGGCCAGAACTGGGCGGTCGTGGTTCGGACCGTGCTCTACCTTGGCGTGGCGATCGTCCTCTCGCTGCTGATTGGGTATCCGGTTGCCTACTACGCCTCGCGCCATGCCGGCCGCTGGCGCGGACTCGTCGTGATCCTGCTGATCCTCCCGTTCTGGATCTCCTACATCATGCGGATGTTTGCGTGGACCAACCTGCTCGCCCCCGACGGCTACGGGTCAAAGCTCCTTAGCGCACTGTCGATCGACACGCTGTTCTCGTCACTGGGCCTTCTGGACGGGACCGACTGGCTGGGAGGCCAGGGGATCACCGTCATCCTCGCCCTCGTCTACGGCTACGTCCCCTTCTTCATCCTCCCCCTCTTCGCCTCTCTGGACAGGATCGATCAGCGCGTGATCGAAGCGGCGCGCGACCTCGGGGCGCCGCCGCCCAGTTCGTTCTGGCGCGTCATCCTGCCGATGTCCAAGCCGGGGATCCTCGCCGGACTGGTGCTGGTTGCGCTGCCGATGGCAGGCGACTACTACACGCAGACGCTGATGAGCGGATCGCCGTCCACGAGCATGTTCGGCAACGTCATCAACGACTACATCCAGGGAGGCCCCGACAAGTCGCTGGGCGCCTCGATGACGATCATCCTCTCGGCCGTGCTGCTGGTCTTCATGCTCTATTACCTGCGGACGCTGCGCCGCGAGCAGGGAGAGGTGGCTGCATGAGCTCCGCCTCCCTGCGCAACCCCTGGGGCAAGCCGCGCTTCCTCGCCGGAGTCACCTGGGTCTACATCATCTGGTCGCTGCTGCCCGTGCTGCTGGCAATCCGCTTCGCCTTCAACGACGGTCGCTCACGCACCACGCTGCAGGGCTGGTCCACTCGGTGGTTCTTTGGCGACTCCGCATTCAGCGTGTTCGGCGACCCAACGCTGCAGGACGCGTTGACCCACAGCCTGCTGCTGGCCGGTCTGGCGATGCTGATTGCAACTCCGCTGGGAATCCTGCTGGCAATCGGCCTGCAGCGCTGGCGCGGCCGCGGGTCGGGACCGTCGAACGTGATCGCGCTGCTTCCTCTCGTAACCCCGGAGCTGGTCTTCGCAGTTGGCCTCTTCCTGCTCTTCACGACGGCTCTCGCGACGATCGGCCTCGGCACGACGGCACAGGTAATCGGCCACGTCACTTTCTCGATGTCATTTGTCGTCGTGATTGTCCGCGGCAGGCTGATTACCGTCGGACCCGACGTCGAAGAGGCCGCTGCCGACTTGGGCGCACCCCCTCTAGCGGTTATCTGGCGGATCCTGCTGCCGCTGCTGGCACCGGCGATCGCCGCGAGCCTGCTGATCGTCTTCGCTCTCTCGATCGACGACTTCGTCGTAAGCCAGTACCTGGCCTCGGGAGCCGACACGACGACCGTGCCGATGCGTATCTACGCGCAGGCCCGCGCTGCCCCGACCCCCGCGCTCAATGCCTTGGCGACGCTGATGCTGTTGATCACTCTGATGGCGCTCGGGCTGGCGTATCTCGTCTTCAAGTTCTTCACGCGCGGCGAAAAAGGTGGTTCCGCGATCGAACAGATCGCCTCAATCGACTCTGGAGGTGGACGATGAGCAGGGGAGATATCCGGCTCGAAGGTCTGGTCAAACGCTATGGCGATGTTCTTGCCGTGGACGGAATAGATCTGCACGTGCCACCCGGCGAATTCTTCACGATGCTCGGCCCGTCGGGCTGCGGCAAGACAACCACCCTGCGGATGATCGCCGGCTTCGAACGCCCTGACGAGGGCGAGATCCTGCTTGACGGCAGCGACATGTCGAACACTCCGCCGCACAAACGCGACGTCAACACCGTCTTCCAGAGCTACGCGCTCTTCACCCACATGACGGTTGAGGAGAACGTCGCCTTCGGCCTTCGCTACAGGAAGGTGTCGAAGTCGGAGGTTGCGAGCCGCGTCAAGAAGGTGATGGAGATGGTTCAGATTGGCGAACTCGGCCAGCGGCGCCCGTCGGAGCTCTCAGGCGGACAGCAGCAGCGGGTCGCCCTGGCGCGGGCGCTGGTCCTAGAGGCGCCGGTCCTGCTGCTGGACGAACCGCTTGGCGCGCTCGACGCGAGGCTAAGGCTTGATCTTCAGGTCGAACTGAAGCGGATTCAGGAACAGCTTGAGGTCAGCTTCATCTACGTGACGCACGATCAGGACGAGGCGCTGACGATGAGCGATCGCGTCGCCGTCATGAAGGGCGGCAGAATCGAGCAGTGCGACGCGCCGCAGAAGCTCTACGAGGAGCCCGACACGGCCTTCGTAGCCAACTTCCTCGGGTCGGCCAACCTGCTCAGCGTGACCGCGCGCGCTTCAGGGGCAGGCTGCGAGCTGTCGCTCGGCAACTTCACTCTCAAGAGCGACAGCGCTCCCGAGCAGGCCGGCGTCGGGACCGCGATGATTCGCCCCGAGTACGTCAAGCTGGAGCCGCAGGGCAGCGACGCCGAGAACCGCATCCCCGGAATGGTCGAAGAGGTTGTCTACATGGGATTCCACCAGGATGTCCGCGTGAGGCTGGCCAATGGAGACCTGATCCGCGCCGATGTCCCAAGCGACGGGGAGGGTGAGGAGTACGAGCAGGGCAACGCCGTCTCGGTCTACCTGCGGGCCGCGAACCTGCGAGTCCTCGACGACGAGCCGAGCGGCGAGCCTGAGCCAGCCGACGGACAGCCCGCCGACCAGCAGTCCTAGTTCAAGAACGCCGCCGGGCATCGTCGGAAGATGCTGCTGACACAGGCGAATCTACGCGAGCATCGGCAGTTAGTGGCAAAGTCCAATTCCCAACTACGCCAGGAGCAGGCGACATGAGCGGTTCCCCTGACACACCAACTCCCGAAGATTTCCTGTCATTGAGCGGGCCGGAGCTTGAGCTGCAGGCAAGGGCGCGAAAGTTCGCCGACGAGATTCTGCAACCGCTCGAGCTGGAGGCTGAGATGAACGGCGGCCGGCTCCCGGCCGAGGCGCTGACGCGAATCAAGGAGGAGTCACTGTCGCGCAGACTGAGCGGCGGGCTTCACGCCAAGGAGCACGGCGGCAACAGCTGGAGCCACGTCGAGTGGTTCCTCGTCGAAGAACAGCTCGGGCGGATAACAAACGCGGTCTCTTGGCACATGCCGACCGCCTACAACGTTCTCGCCCACGGATCTCCTCAGCAGATAGAGAAGTACCTGCTCCCCGGCCTTCGAGGTGAGACGCACGACGCCTATGCCGTGACCGAAGAGCACGCAGGGTCAGATCCTTCCGGGATCACAACGATCGCTGTACGCGACGGCGAAGGCTGGGCGATAAACGGCGAAAAGTGGTTCGTTACCTACGGGGACGTGGCCGCGGTCTTCATCGTGATGGCCAACGCAATGGTTGATGGAGAGCCCCAGGGAACGCTCTTCCTGATCGATTCCGATGCCTCCGGAATCGAGGTTGTCGACAATCCACCCTTCACACACACGTACCCCCACGGACACCCAACCATCCGCTTCACCGACGTCAGGGTTGGCGACGACGCGATCATCGGCGGGCTGGGAGGCGGCGATGATCTCCAACGCGACTGGTTCTCGGAGGAGCGGCTCGGGATTGCAGCCCGCTGCTCGGGAGCAATGACGAGGCTGATCGAGGAGACAACAGCCTGGGCGATTGAGCGGGAGCAGGGCGGCTCGCGGATCATTGACTACCAAGGAGTCTCGTTCCCGCTTGCCGACTCGGCGGCCGACGTTGCAGCCGGCCGCCTACTCGGACTGCACACCGCGCGCCTCGCGGATGCGGGCGCCGACCCGAAGCTGGTTCACGCCAAGTCGTCGATGGCGAAGCTGTTCATGAGCGAAGCGGCGTGCCGCTGCGCCGACCGCTGTCTGCAGATCTTCGGAGGCCGCGGCTACATGCGCAGCAACGTTGCCGAGCGCTTCTGGCGGGAGCTGAGGGTTGATCGGATCTGGGAGGGAACGAGCGAGATTCAGCGGCTGATCATTGCCCGGGCACTGGAACGCAGAGGGGTCGAGCGAGTAATTCAGTAATGGACCTCGGCCGGCTGCTCAACCCGAAGTCGATTGCGGTCGTTGGAGCCAGCGAGCGCGCTGCATCCTACGGCGGGGAGGCGCTGCTCAACCTGAAGAGGCTTGGATACGCCGGGGATGTCTGGGCCGTCAACCCCAGCCGTGAGCAGGTCCACGGCTTCAAGTGCTTCGGTTCTCTTTCAGATCTGCCCGCGCCCCCCGACGCAGTGGTTGTCGCCATTCCCGCCGCAGACGTCGCCACCGTAATCGAGCAGGCAGGCAGGCTCGGCTGCGGCGGTGCGGTCGTTTTCGCTGCGGGCTTCTCCGAATCACAAGGCGGTACGGAGCTGCAGGATCGACTGATCGCTGCTGCGCGCGAACACAACCTTCCCGTCTGCGGCCCCAACGGCAACGGGATCGTTTCGATGGCGTCGAACTTCGCGCTCTGGGGTGACATGGTTGGACCGCGCCCGGCGGGGCCGGTTGCGCTGATCTCACAGTCGGGCAACATCGCAGTCAATGCGATCGCCTCACGTCGCGGCTTGCGCATGCACAGCGTCGTCTCATGCGGGAATCAGGCGATCCTGCAGGCAGCCGACTACCTGGAGGCGTTCTGCGCGCTGGACGGAGTTCGCTCCGTCGCCTGCTACCTCGAAGCGGAGGGTGACGGGGAGCGCTGGGCCCGGGCGCTAGCCGCCTGCGCAGAAGCCGAGGTTGCGGTGACGATCCTCAAAGCCGGCTCATCGGAAGCCGGAGCCGCGGCAGCGCAGGCCCACACCGGCGCGGTCGCCGGTGACCAGCGAGTCTTCCAGGCAATGGCTGAGGCGGCAGGAGCTGCATGGGCGCGCGACCCTCACGAGCTGCTGGAGATATCCAAGGCGCTGGCGACTTCGCAACGGGGTGGGCTCGCTGAGGGCGTCGCCGTCATGACATGCTCCGGCGGCGATTCAAGCGTCTGCGCCGACCTTGCAGCGGAGATTGGCGTGCTCCTCCCGGAGCTGCAGCCTGCGACGCTGGCTCGCCTTGACGAACTCCTTCCCGAAGCAGCGACCGCAGCAAATCCGCTCGACTACACGGCGCTGCTTTGGGGCGACCCCCAAGCGATCGAGGGTCTCGTCCGCGTCCTCGCAGACGACCCGGGAATCGGGCGTGTCCTGGTTCTCTACGACCAGCCGGACGGCCTCGACGGCGACGCCGTTGACTCCTGGGCCCAGGCGCTGCACGGCGTACGCGCTGCGACCGACTGCCCCGCGGAGCTTCTGGTCTGTTCAACGCTGCCGGAGCTGATGCCGGACGATGTTGCGCAGTCGCTGGGCGCGGACGGCATTGCGGCACTGGCCGGCCTTCACACAGGCCTGCGGGCGATCAAGGAGCTGATCAATGACCCGCCGACTGCCGAGCGGATCGCAGCTATCGGCGATCTTTGTGCCCAGATGGCGTCGGTCGACGCTGACCGCGAACTGGAGTGGCTTGCCGAACACGAAGCCAAGGCACTCCTTCGAGAGCGCGGGCTGGCAGTACCCGACGGCCGCATCGTCGACAGCCCCGCTGACGCTGCGGCGGCGCTCAGTGAGCTGGGCGGCCCCGTCGCGATCAAGCTCTCAGGCCGCGACCTGCGTCACAAGAGCGAGCTCGGAGCGCTGGAACTGAATGTTGCGGACGAGACTGCGGCACGGGCCGCCCATGAAAGGCTCAGTGCACTTCCTGCTGCATCGGATGCAGAGGTTCTTGTTGAGGCGATGGCGCCGACGGGAGTCGAGATGATTGTCGCTGCCCGAACCGACGCGGTTGTTCCCGTACTCACGGTTGGCCTTGGTGGGATTTGGACCGAACTGCTGGGTGACGCTGCCGTGATCCCGCTTCCCGCCTCGGCAAGCGAGATTGAGCTGTCAGTGCGCGGCCTGCGCGGCGCGGCGCTGCTGGAAGGCGGCCGTGGCGGCTCCGAGCTCGCGATCGATGCTCTCTCTGAATTTGCAGCGGCTCTCGGTGAACTGCTGATCAGCGAAGGGCTGGAACTAATCGAGTGCAACCCCGTGATCGTCGGCAACGACGGCGCCGTCGCAGCGGACGCTCTGATCGCCCTGCGATCCGCTCAGTAGCCGCCGCTGACGCCATCGCCGGTGCGGACTCGCTCGGCGACCGTGGCGGCGGAGTCTGTGCCGTTGACCCGAACCCGCGGCAGCGCGTACGGGTCGTCGCTCTTGCTTGCGATGCCCGGCTCGACTGTCGTGGCGCCGTCGTAGCCGGCGGCCTTAACTGCCGCGCGCACGCGCGCGTCGTTTACGCCGGCCGGGTAGCAGAAGAAGTCGACCGGGACATTGAACTTCTGCTGGAGGAGCTTGCGCGAGTCAACCAGCTCGGTTCGCAGAGTCGCGTCGTCGAGCGTCGTCAGGTCGGGGTGGGTGAGCGTGTGCGAGTCAATCTCCCAGCCGGCGGCGATGAGGCCGTTGACCTGGCTTGTCGTCAGCCCGCCCTTGCCGATGTTCTTGCCTTCGAGGTTGAGTACGCCCGGCCAGCCAGCCGCCCGCAGGATCGGCTTTGCCGTCACCGAATGGCTGAGGTACCCGTCATCGAAGCTGACGACGACCGGCTTGGGCGGGAGCCCCGGGCCGCCGTTCCAAGCCTTCCAAACCTGATTCAAAGTGACGCCCTGATAGCCATCCTTCTTGAGCAGGGCAATGGTGGCCTTGAAGGTCTCGGCCGGCGTCCAAAGCTCGGCCATCGGCGTGCCTGCTGAGGGCGCCTTGATTACGTGGTACATCAGGATTGGAACGCCACCGCGGTAGCTGCCTGTCGCCACCGGCGGAGCGCCATCAGCGCCAGCCCGCTCTGGAGCGCTGCCGGCGCTGCTCGGCTGGGCGGCCGTTGCAGGCGCTGCAGCGTTGGGACTCTGCGACTTCAGCGGGCCGGTGACCAGCACAAGCGCAACTGCGACGACGACAAGCGCGGTGACGATAACGACGAGCCTGCGCTGGCGAACGGCGGCGGAGGGACGGCTCACAGCCGGAATACGGGCACGAGGCGCTTCTCGTGCTCGCCCTCGATCCTTGCCACGACTTCAAGATGCGACTCAAGCGGGGTCCCGCGCAGCTTCGTCCCGAGGCCCTCGTCGACTTGGAAGATGCCGGCGCTGTTGCTCATCTCGATCTCAACGCGCACGGCGGTGTCGCGCCCGGGACTGATCTTGACCTCCTCGATCGCGTAAGCCGAGAGCGAGTGGATGTTCTTCTCCCCCGCCTCGAACGGAAGACGCGCGCGGCCTTTGGCCATGTCGAGGGCGTCGGCGACGCGTACGATCGACCCCTCGATCGTCACCGGCTCGCCCTTCGAGCGGTGAGAGATGATCGCGTGCATCGCCTCGCTGGCAATCACTGTCCGCTCCGGTTCTTCGTAGATCCCTTCGAGCAGCTCAGGGAGCAGATCGGCGGCGAGGAATAGTGAGTAGGTCTCATGATCGTTGCGGTTGATCGACAGTCCGAGGTCGTGCAGCAGTGCTCCTGCCGCAATCACAACTTCAGCATCCCGCTCGGTCAGTCCGTGATCGGTGACGATCCCGCCCTCGACTCCGCGCTTTGCCAACAGCCGCGTCAGGCGCAGAGCGATATTGGTGACGATCTGAATGTGGACCCAGGAGTGGTCCGACATTCCCAGCCGGTTCGCGTTAAGGCCCGCCATGTACCAGGTCGCCTTGATCCGCTCGCTGGAGTTGACGGCGGCGATCAGCTTCTCAAGTTTGCGGTTACCTCGGGCAGGTACGGAGATCTCGGCCTCGAGGATCCGCTGCTTGAGCTGGTCGGAGTCGTCGGCCACAGCGGTTACAGCGACGCCTCGGCTACGCGGGCGCTGGCGAGCGAGAGCAGCTCGCGCTGGGCGCTGCGCGGCTCGTCGTCGGGGCCTGCCAGGACCGGCGTCCAGCGTCCGTCGCTCTGCAGTTCCCAGGCATTGACGTTGTCGAGCAGACAGCGCTCGAGCGTGTCGAGAACTTCCGCGCGGCAGATTGGATCCTTCACCGGAGTCAGCAGCTCAACGCGGTTGTCGAGGTTGCGGGGCATCAGGTCGGCCGAACCGATGTAGACCTCGACCTCGTCGCCGTGTTCGAAGGTGTAGATCCTCGAGTGCTCGAGGAAACGGCCGACGACGGAGACCACACGAATGTTCTCCGACATTCCGGGGACCCCCGGGATCAGGCAACAGATGCCGCGTACATTCAGCTCGATCTTCACTCCCGCCTGCGAAGCGCGGTAGAGCGCCTCGATCACTTCCGGGTGGACCAGAGCGTTCATCTTCATCCTGATGCGTCCGTGGCGCCCTTCGCTGTGGGCGGCAATGACGCGGTCGATCCGCTCAAGGATCCCACCGAGCATGAAGTGCGGCGCGGCCAAGACCTCGCGGTAGTTGGCGGGCCTGCCGTAGCCGGTTAGGAAGTTGAACATCTCGGCGACGTCGGCGCCGATCTTGTCGTCGCATGTGAAGAGGCCAAAATCGGTGTACAGACGAGCGGTCGTCGGGTGGTAGTTGCCGGTACCCACGTGCACATAGCG
>CAESAN010000003.1_pt1 | contig 24457 bp, 21 predicted proteins | sample 7263601 | NCBI WGS metagenome assembly CAESAN01 (sample SAMEA6814058, study PRJEB35770) | uncultured Conexibacteraceae bacterium | biome: Freshwater; feature: Freshwater reservoir; material: water | place: Czech Republic | collected 2017-05-23 | depth 30m m
CACGGCCATCGGCGCGAGGCGTCAGGTCGAAGCTCTCACCGGCCACCGACACGCCGATCTTGGCAGCCGGCTGCTCTGCAATCACCGCGAACACGGCTTGCATGTCGTGGCTCGGGAATGAGGCCCACCAGCCGCCATCCATCGCGTTCGGCTCAAGGTCGATGCCTGACGCCTCGGCCGCAATCGACGCAGCGCCGACGGTATAGGTGATCGCCATGTCGGCGAGATCATTGGTCTCGATCATGCGCGCGGCGAGCGCACCACCGTCGGCGACCCCAAAGCGACCGACGCCATCAGCGCAACCGAGAGACATACGGACGCACTCTCCGCCCTCCTCCCCGCCGCAATCAGCAAAGAACACCTCTTGCCCGCCCGGCAATTCGTTCGGGAACGCCCACAACGGCTCGGCCGCCACGGGGTGCGCGCTTGCCGCAGTCATCACGGCACCGATGATCCAAGCGCTCTTCATGGCTTTTCCTCTCCCCTGCTGCCTGGCGCTTTCAACCGGACGCCGACGCCACCACCGTTCTCGGGGATGAACTGAACGCCCGCATCCTCCAATGCTTTTTGGACGGCGGCAACGGTGTTCCCCGCGCTTCGGCCAGGACCAACGCTTTCCATTCGCTTGATCGTCGGCAGCGATACGCCCGACTTCTCGCCGAGGTCACCCTGAGACCATCCCAGCAGCGCTCGGCCCGCGCGCATCTGTGCCGCATCAATCATCTCAACCCTCGTTATACTTTTTAGCGTAAATTTTCGCTTTTTGGTGTTGACCTAAAGGCTAGCATATGAGACATAAAGGATAACGAACGAGCCGACAAGCGAATTAGGTGACTGATGTTCAACCGCTCCGAAATCCTGACCAAGGCGTGGGCCGACTATCGCCGCGACCAGAAGATGGGCCTTGGCGTTCGCCGCGACGGCCCGTTCTGCCGCAGGCACTTCGCCTATTGCCTCCGCATGGCCTGGGCGGTGACCAAGGAACGCGCTGCCAAAGCTGCCGCGCCGGCCGCGCTGGTCCCCGCCAAGCGGCCCATCACCTGCCCGGCGACCCTCGCTCGCATCGAGGAAATCCGCGCCGAACTGCTGTGGGAGCAGCTGGGCGAGCGCATCAACTGGACTGCCTTCCACGCCTTGCAATCCGAGCTTTCCACTCTCACCGCCTGACAACACGAGGACACCATGACCACGACCACGCTCAAGACCGTTGCCAATCCCGACGCCCGGCTGATCGACCTCGGCGCGCTGCTCGACCTCGCCATCGAGTGCGAGAAGAAGATGTTCGCTCTTGTCGATCGCCTCCCGGAGATCGCGCCCGACCATCAGTCGGCTATATACAGCGGCTTCATCAGTCCAGCCGACGGGCTGATAAATGCTATCCTCGAAACCGAGCCGCGCACCCTTGACGGATGGATGGTGCATGCTCGGGCAATCCACCACCGGGAGGGCGACGACCTCAAGCTCGCGGCCTGATACCAGCGCCGTACGTCACGAACGGCCCCGCCTCACCAGCGGGGTTTTTCTTTGGCGGTTACCGCGTCATCGGCACTCGGCCTTTGCGCGGGTCCGGAGGGCCGATCAGGCCGCTATCTTTCCCTTTGGCCTGCAACTTGGCGAGGCGCTGGCGCTCGGTGGCTGCGGCGTCCTCTGCCTTTTTCTGCACCACTTCGGGCCGAGCGTCCCATTCACGGCGAAGCTGCAGCATGTTCTCGACCGCCTCGGCGAACGGCGTCGGCTCGCCCCACCGGCCCGCGCCGCCAGGCTGCCCCGGCCCGGTATGCTTATCGTCAGCCACTCGGTCACGGCGCGTCGGTCTCATAGACCACCGACAGCAGCAGTTGCGCCGAGCCGGTAAAGGCAGTCGCCGACGCGAGGGAAGTGGCCGACGCCCCGCCGACATAAAGCTCGAGCTTGTCCGTTCCCTCGAACACGACCCCATAGAGCGCCCGATCAATCGTGATGCCGCCAAAGTATCCCACGGAGGCGCACCCGGCAGTCGGGCCAGCGGCCACCGGGAACGGCAGGCCCGTGATCGTTGCCGAGCCGGTCGACGAGCCCTTGGCGGTCAGGTGGACGAAGATCGCCGCGAACACCAGCCGACCGATGCGGGTGTACCGGCCACTATGCGACGCGCCATAAGTCATCCCGACATTGTTGCCGCCGAACTTGAGTTGAGGCGTGAACGCCCCTGTACGCACCAGCGAGGCTACAGCGGCGGCGGCATCGGCTGCATGGCCTGCTGCCTCTCCGGCCTTCTCGTCGGCCGTGGCAGCGTGCCCAGGCGCGGCGAGGATGGCCGGCATGTTGCTGGAGGCCTCGATGACCTCCGCCTCGAATGCGGCGACCGCTTGAACCGCTGGGATGGCCTCTGCCACCGCGGCGACCGCAGCCTCGTTTCGGCCGACGCGTTCGATGTTCGCCACCAGCCCGTCGAGATCGAGGATTTGCGACGACGCCGGGATCTTCACCGCGCGCGAGACTTCCTCAGCTAATTGCTGATCGCGGGCGACGCCGAGATCGAAAGCTCGCTCGACCGTCTCCGCGTAATAGGCGCCCTGATTTTGGAGGTCGATTTCTTGGGTAAAGGGCACCGACCGGAGCAGCGTCACGCGCTTCCCGGCAGGGTGCGTGCCGGTCGTGTTGATGGTGAACGACGAGAGGCCAACGCCTGCAACGGTGTAGTCGGAGTGCAGTGAAAGCTCGGTCTCGACATCGGCGGCGTCAGTCAACAGGACACGCACATGTTCGGGCTGGTCTATCTTGAAATTGCCAGGAAAAGCAGTGGTCGCGCCGTTGCAGTTGAAGGGTCCGGCTCGATTGGTTTCGCTCGCGATGGTCAATGCAGGTTCTCCTCAGTAGGAATTTGTTCCTGCTTTGTTCTATCGCGTGATTCTCGGTCGGCCTGCTAGAGGGGCGTTGACGTTGTGGAAAAGGCCCGGCACAAACGGCGCCGTGAATAGCCATATTGCCACCGCCGCCGACTTCATGCGCCGCCACAGGTTCGCCCTGGTGGTCGCGGTCGCATTGGCTTTGCAGGCGCTCACGCTTCTTGCTGCAATGACCGCCGCCGACAACGCCGAGATGGCGATGTGGGCTGCGGAGGAGGCCAAGGACGCGGCGGAGGAGGCGTCGAACGAAGCCTCGCGCGCAGCGTCATCGTGCGATGACACCCTGTCCGCTGCGCGCTCGACACGTGACCTCTGTACGCGCTAGCGGGGCCTTCCGAACAGGTATTCCGACACGGCCACATCCTCACCCTCGAAGTCGCGCCAGCCAGCGTCGATGATCCGGTTCGCCTGCGACGCGGGAAGGCGGGTGACGATGCCGGTGAGGTTGACGAGTGACTTCGCCAGCGCGACATCGAGCTCGCCCTGCAACGCCTGCTGCGCGGGCGCCGTGATGAGGTCGAGCAGTGACGCGTAAGTGCCGCCGCTGAAACCCTGCATCACCGACACCGCGTCGCGGATGCCAGGCAGGCCGGCCGCAAACGTCTTGAGCGCTTCGACGCCGAGGTTCATCGCCGGGTTTTCATCCTCGTCGTCCTCGTCGTTGTCGCCGAGCAGGGCATCTTTCCCCATCTCCACCAGCATCAACACCGCGGCCTCAGCGGCGAGCAGCATCGACACATCCGCGGCATAGGAGGCCGCCGAACCTATGCTCACCGGCTCGCCGCGCAGGCGATCCGTACGCTCGATCAAAAGGTTCATCTTGGCGAAAAAGTACGAGCCCAGCGTCGTGAACAGGGTGACGAAAGCGCTCTGCCGCACGGTCGCCGACAGTGTGCCCCGCTCGATGTTCGAGCGCTCCGACCAGAGCCCCGAGCCCTGCACCCGGTTAATCGTCATATCGGCGTACTCGCCGGCCTTTTGCTGGTTGCCGTCGAACTGCTTCATGCCTTTCGCATAGGCTGCGGCCCACGTGGGCACGTCCACGACATAGAACTGCGTGTAAGTCATCGCCAGCAGAGAGAACGGCACCACGTATTTGTCGACTGCCCGCTTAAATCGGCTGGCCTTAGGCGACGCGATGTTGGTCTCGGCGACCATATCCATAAGGTCTTTTTGAAAGGTGGTCCGTCGATCGTTCATGATGCGCGACCGGTGCAGCACTTCGTCGACCATCGCCGCGGGATTGCGCGTGTAGGAGATAATCGCGTTCGCCAGCCGGCGCTTGCCCACCACCGTCGCCGACTGGAAAAGGCCGGTCGGCTGCAGCAGGGCGGTCGTGGCGTTCAGCGCCAGGCGCGACACGGTGAAGCCGCTGCGCAGGTTGCGTAGGCTCTTGCTCATGAAGTCGGACGCGAAAACCTGCCCGACGGCCACATCCTTGAGCCACAGTTTGAGCGCTTCGCCCTGTTCCTGCATCCCGGCCGACAGCATGGCATCGGCAACCCGCTTGTCGTTGAGCAGGCGCCACGTGTTCACGACAGGCTCGGAGAAGGCCAGATCGTGGATCACCTCATTCGAATGGGTGGCGATGACGCCAACGTCGAGGAGGAGGGACTGCTGCACGTTGGCGGTGCGGGCCTCAAGATGCCCGTTCTTTGTGGCCGCCTTTGCGTAGCCACCCAGCTGCATCGACTGGATGATGTCGGCCTCGCCGCTCAGCGACGGAGTTGCCGCCCCGCCCTGCTTGCCAGTGTACTTGATGGGGTAATAGCCGCCCCGGTAGGTGCCGTGCGGGGTGACAACCGGCGACGCCTCCACCCATTCAGGCTCGACGCCGGTGACGCGCTTCTGCCGCTCGGCGATCATGGGGCGGTAGGTGTCGAGATAGTCCCAGATCGACTGCACGAAATCCCAATCGCGCTTATCGAGCGTCGCCTTGACCGTCTCCACCTGGGCGGCGGTGAGGTGCTTGCGTGCCGACTTGTTCGTCAGGCGACTGAGGTTTCCCACGTTGCCCATGTTCAGGGCCATCGCGATCACGTTCCACTTGGAGAAGCTGCCCCCGAGTTCCGGCATGGAGCGCATGACGGCCATCTGCCGCTGCTCGGCCAGCGAGTAGACCGAATACAGTTTCTCGATTTTTCCCGCCGCCTCGGAGCGCATGTCGCGCTCGTCATAGGCCGCCTTGTCGATATCGCCTTTCAGCAGTTCATAGACCGGCCCGAGATCAGCGCGGCCATCCATGCGGCGAATGATGGTCGATGCGGTTTGGAAGGTCGCAAGGTATTGGTTCAGGCCGCCCTTGGCCGACGGGATCCAGCCTTCTTCGACCCACGGCGTTTCCGACGAGCCGATGTTGCCCTCGATGCCCGACACCACCGCCGAGACAGAGGCGTCAAACTCGCGCTGCTCGCCCTTGATCCGAAGGGTTTGCCAGCGCCGACCGGTGCTTTCGAGGTTCTTGAGCGTGTCGACCACACCCCGCAGCCGCTCGACGGTCAGCGTCTTGTAAGGAACGCGGCCCGCCTCCTCCATCACAGCGCGCGGGATCGCGAGTTCGTTCTCGCGCCCAGCCGACCGCATCCATTCGACATAGGCGGCGAGTTTTCCGCGGCGCTCCTCTGCCGGGCCAGACATACGCCGGAAGTCGTACCGGTCAATCTGCTCGGCGATGGCATCGAGCGCCTCGTTGGAGATCGACTGTTTGCCCGACTGTGCGCGGCGCCGGCTCAATGACTTCGACAGTCGCGTTACCAGGCGCTCGGCGGCTTCGACCTCCTCCGCTACGGCCAGCGCCTCGGTATAGAGCGCGTGGTTGAGCATCTGCCGGCGCTTCGCCTCGATCAGTTTTGCGACGTTCTCGTTGTACCCGGCGACATGCGCGGTGCGCTCCCCGCCCGGCACGACACGCGGGCCGGCCTTAGTCGTGATGGTCCGGTCGGCGACCTCGAACTGCACGTCGGCGCTTTCGAGGGCAGCGTTGGCGCGATCCACGGCAGCATTGACCGCCGACACGTCGGCATCGCCACGGCGGGCGGCGGCAAGGGCGGTGGCAGCGACACGGCGTCGAGCCGCATCGACCCAGAGCTTTTCGCGCGACACAGTGCCCATAAGGCGGGCGACCTCTTGCCCTGCTTTGCGCTCGGCAGCGAGCCAGCGGGCGGCGTTCACGGCGTCGCGGGTGCGCATCCCAGCAATGGACCGGCGAGCGGCCTCGCGGGCCTCCTTGGCCGTCATGCTGCGATTGAGCCCTGCGACCTCGTTGAGGGTCTTGAGTTCCAACGCCAACACCTGGGCGCGCTTGTCGTTGTGGACGGCGGCCATTGCCTTCCGCTCGAGCGTGCCATCGGTGAGAGGGTCGCCGTGGCGCTCGCGCATGACCTTCTCGGTTTCGGCATTGATAGCCTCGACCCGGTTCGGGGCGCGCTCGATTGCCTTGACCAGTGCGTCGCCGGAGGTGAAGCCGAACCAGCCGGCCGCGTCATCAGGGTCGAGACCGCCATCGACGGCATAGACTGGCTGCTTGCCCCGATTGGCGTTCAGCGTGGCGAGGACGCCCTCGCCGTATCGCTCAACCAGCACCGACTTGGACAGCCGGAAATCCGGCATGCCATCCGGCGCCTCTCCCGCCAGCCAGCGCCGGTTCGTCATCCACTCGATGGCGCGATAGACCGGCTCGGCATTGGTGTTGCGCTCGACCTCGGCTCGAACCTTCTTCTTCTCGGCGCGATATTCCTTGTCTCGCTCGCGTCGGATCGGCGCCATTGTGTCGGCCAGCAGGCGCGCGGCGGCCTCATCCTTGGCCTGGCCGTGCAGCTTCACATAGGCGGCGTGCTGATCGTCGGTCATCCCCAGATCAGCGGCGGCGGGAATGGCCGTCTCGGAGGAAATCTCAGCGCTGGCGGCGGCGATCTCGCCGTCGGTCGCGATCATGCGCCCGAACACCGCCCGCATCTCGTCCGAGATCACGACATTGAGACCGAGGGCGCGGCGATAGATCGAGATCAGCCAAGCCCGGAATTTCTCGAAGGCAGAACGCAGCGCGATCGACGGCGCCTTGCCCTCCATCAGGTACGCCTCGAAACCGCGAGCGAACTGCTCCTGCATACCGGTGTCAATGGCGGCGTCGAGATCGGCCTTGCCGGTGGTGCCGGCGTCCAGCGCCATGCGCACATCATCAGCAGAAACCGCAACGCCGGAGGCTTTCGCAGCATCCTTCGCAACATCATCGGCGTGCTGATGCCACCAGTCTTTCACGGCCGAGAAGTCGTCGGCGATTGACCCGCCGTCGCGTGAGGCGGATTGCATCACCGACAGGAAATAATGCCCGGTCTCATGAAGGAACGTCGAGAGATCGGCGCTGGCAAACAGGCTGATGACAGCCTCGCCGTTCTGGAAACTGATGGAGCCGCGCGAGCCGCCACCGGGGGCCATCATGTCGGCCTGCTCGTATGAGCGGACGGAGACGCGGGTGTCGTCGTAGATGACGTAATTATAGGAACCGTCGCCAGCGCGGCGCGAGTTGCCGTCGAGATAGCGATGGCCGGGGATGCCGGCTTCGCGCAGCGCCTTGGACAGAGCTTCGTCAGAGCCCGTAATATCAGACAGGCCATTGTAGATGAACCCGAACGAATTTTCGCCAGACATGCCCTCATCTTCGAGCGCGACGATCAACTCATCAACAGACGAGACGTCCATATCGGCTAGAATATCGTCACGCCACGGCGCGCTCTCGATTGCCGCTCGGAGCTTCGCTAGGACAGCGGGGGGCTGGTCGCTCAGAGGCGCGTTCCAATCGAGCAGGTCGCCGTCGTCGGGGACTTCGACCTCGAATAGACGCCCCGGCTTCTTTGCCTCCCACGACTGCGCCTCGGCCAGAGACGCCTGCCACATATCCTTGACACTCGGCAGCCAATCCGACTTGCGCGCGAATACCGCCATGTCCGCGAGGCTATCGCCATCCTTTAGCGCCTCGGCAATGCTCGACGCGATTGTGACGGCCTGCAGGTTGGCGTCGGCGAGCGGCATATCCCACCCTTTAGCCGCGACCCGCGCAGCCACAGATAGGCGCTGCTCGAACTCGTTTCGCCCAATGGTTTCGTTGTCCTTCTTGAACGTCATCGACTTGCCAGCCAACTCGTCCCGATACCACTGTGACACCGCCTTGCTGCTGGCAAAATACAGCCCCCAGCCGAACGCCTGCGCACCCTCCCCGGTCCCAATGTGATCGGTTGAGAACTTGTCGAACAGGTGCGGCGTGCCGTGGTAGGCAGGCTGATACAGGATGCGGGGGTCGGTCGGGTCGAAGGTGCCACGGTTATAGACGGATTTGATCTGGGTGGGGGAAAAGGCGATGAACATTGGCCCCGTCGAGCCATAAATGATCACGCCGTCATAGTCGCCGCTCGCGATTTCATCATCAAGCAAGCCACCGCGCTCGTCCCACTCCTCTGCGGCCTGTGCCCCGGTCTCCACGATCAGCGGCTTTTTGATGGACAGATATACCGGCATGACAGGGCCGCCGTCAGCATATCGCTCGGCCTCGGCCTCACTGCCGGTAAAGAAAAACTTGCCTTTGTCGGAAGCGAAATTCTGCCCGCTTTCCGCTGGGTCAAACGCATCAAACTCGCTCGCCGTCCCATGATAAACCACCAGCGGCTTACCCTGCGCATCGACCACCTTGCTGTCGCCGAACCACCGCTTGAAAGCGGCGTCACGAGTGTCGAGCGGCGATTGATCGTATTGGCGACTATCGGGCTGCGCATACCGACGCTGCTCACCTTCCATCGCCTGCCGAATACTGGCGTCATCGTCGTCCAGCGAGACACCCAGCCCGGAGAGATACTGCTCGATGTTGTCGAGCCCATCCTCGGCCGGCGCCTCGGTCGCATATTGGGCCTCGCCTCGCATCTCGCGATCAATCGCATCGAGCAACGCGCGGCCAATGTCCGGTACTTCCGTCCCGTCACGCTGCGCTTGCAGCCAGGCGAGCGCGACTGGATCGTCGGCGAGATAGCCCGCCTCAATGGCAGCGCGCGCCGTATCGTCGAAGCCGTGGCCTGCGGCTGACTTCCCGCCGAGGAGATCGCCGACGGCTGCGGCAACGCCCTTTCGCTCAAGGCGCAGGGTCTTTTTCCCACGCCCGCGCTTGATGACCGAAGCGTCGCGGGCGCTGAGTTCGCCACCCGGATCGACAATGCCGCCACGCCCCGCGATGAATTCCAGCAACGAGGGGCCACGGTCGGCCGCGCCAGCAGTGCGACGAGCTCGGGCCTCGGCAAGCGTGCGCGTCAAGGCGTCCACATCGCGAAGCTGCATGCCCTCGGGCAGGGCACCGCGGACCTCGGGCAGAGGGAACCGGGCGGCGAACTCCTCGGGGTCGAGCCCCATGCGCTCAGCCATGACACGGCGGAACTCAACCATCGGCAGGGCTTCATTCACGGCGACATCAGTTGCGCGTCCGGCGATCCGCAGCTGCGAAACCAGCGCGTCATATTCCTGCTCGCGGATCGGCCGATAGGTATCCTCGTCCTTCCGCTCAGCCTCAGCCGCCGCCCACGCCTCATTGACCAGATCGGCCTTGGTCTCCTCGAATGCCGCCGCCTCGCTGACAGTGAAATCGCCAGGGGCAAACGCCGCGTTCTCGATGACGAACTGGTCGTGTCCGCCACCAACCATGTCAGCAGCCCACGTCGCCGTCGGAATGCGCACCGAGCCGCCGCTTTGCATGGCGAGGTCGAACTCGCCCGGGTCGATGCCGGTCAGGCTGTCGGCAATCTCGTAAGGATCGAGCCCGAGCGACTGGAAGTAGGTGGAGAATGCCTCGGCCGGCACATAGAGATTGGCCTTGGCGCTGTCGCCGAGTAGCCCGTTGAGAATTTCGCGGAACTTGTCGGGGGAGCGCTCGCGCACTTTCGACGCCGACGCCGCCTGCGCAAGATCCTGCAGGGTGGTTGCGGTGGCAGGCGCGGCCTGTGCCTTCTTAGCCTCGCCGCTGATCCGCTCCATGCCGAAGCCAGCGACTTCAACCGGCGCCGACGCGATTTCGGCCATGGCCTCGATCAGCACCTCGACGACGTTGAGGGATTGGCCGGAAGCGGTCTGCCCGAGCGCCTCGCCCCCGGCGCCGAACGCCGGCTGCACGAGGAAGGTCTGCAACAGCATGCTTGCCAACGGCGACTTGCTCAGGGCCTCACCGGCCACGCCACCGGAGATTGCATCGACCGCGCCGACGAACAGTCCGTAGGTGAGGCCGCGCTGCTGCGCTGCTGCCAAGAGGTTGGGATCGCGGATAGCGGCGAGCGCACCCTCGGGGGTGCTAAGATCGTGCCCGGCCTCGCGCACAAATTCGAGGGCCTGCTCACCAGTCGATGCTGCTGTCGAGCCCGCGAACATGGTCGCCATGGCCGCGCCGGGGTTGCGAGTGGCCGCCCCAACGCCGACTGCTGCCGCGATAAACGGCGCACTCTCGACGGCAGTGTGAGCGATGAAGCCGAGGAACCCAGCAGGGTCGCGGGCAATGACCTCGCCCAGCGCTGCCACCTGCTCGCCCATCGTGCCCTTTTGCATTGCCTCGCCGACGCCCTGCCGAGCGGCCTCAGCCGTCGGAGGCATCTTGATCTCATTGACCCACGCCGAGGTTTCCGCTGCGCGCTGCTGATAGAAAGCCGCCTTGGCTTCGGTGTCGTTGCCGAACAGACTATCGAGTTGGGCCGAGAGGTATCTCGTCCCGGTGAACAGGATATCGCCAAAGGGGCCGATAACGGGGTCGAGCAACTGCCCCTCTACGCCAATGTGCGCGCGCTGCTGCTCATAAATTTCAGCGAGAGACTTGAGCCGGTCGGCATTGCGCTCGGCGAGGTTCGACGCTGCCGCCTGGTCGGCGGTGATCGACAGCCGGCCGCCGAAGCGCATCGCATCAGCGCCGAGGCCCTGCACCTGCTCGCCGACGCCACGCGCAAAAACCTCGAAGCCGGAGAGATTGTCGAGATCATCCTTGGAGATCGCGGCATTGTCCGGGTCGCGCAACCAGTCGGCGAGCTTGGGCGCCTGGGCGAGTGCGCTAGCCCGTCGTTTCTCCTCGATCAGGCCGGCGAACACGTTCCGATGCTCCCGAACTACCGGCAGCGGCGGCGATGGGTTGCCCGTCAGCTTGGCGAAGTCGGTCGCGGTGGTGAGGTCCGCAGCGGCCTCCTCCGGCTTCACCGGGTCGGCGCCGATGACGATTTGCGCGGCCTCGACCGTGCGCTGGGCGGTGTCATCTGCACTGCGGCGCAGGAACTCGGACAGGCTTTCCATCAACGGCGCTCCGTAAGGTACTGGTTGTATTTCGCTGCCACTTCGTCGGGCGAGGGCTTGCGACCCATTGTCTGCTCCATGGCGCGCTCAAGCTCGATCCGATCCGCGAAGGGCACGCCGGCATAGTCGACATCGAGCGCGATCGTAGAGCCGTCGGGAAGGGTGCCGACCTCGCCACCGGCTTCGAACAGGTAGCCATCGGTGCGACGGAAGCCGCCGCCGAACCATTGGTCGAGCGTCTTATCGCTGGGCCGCTTGATGACGACGGGTAGGAGTAGTTCGGACACCATCGCGCGGGTCTCGGCGTCAGTCGGCAGCTTGCCGTTCTCCGCCTTGAACCCCATGATTTCGGCATAGAGGGCGTTCTGAAAATCTGCGATCCGGCCCGCGACCTTCTCCCGGTCCCCGCCCTTCTTGCCGACCGTCGTGATGCCGATCGCTTCGAGTTGATCGCCTGCGATGGAGAACGCGCTCTTGACCACAGCCCCGTCGGGGTCTTTGCCATTCGCGGCAACGATATCGGCCTGCTTCTCGCTCATCTCCTTGAGCGTTTGCGGCGACATGTCGTTAATGTGGTCCAGCAGATTGACCGCCGCGAAACCCTTGGGGTCGGTCGCCGCTGCAATGCGCATGTCGTAGACGACCTGGGGATCATCAGTCGGCGTCTCGCCAGCAGCGTGGGTTTCCCAGAACGACATAAACGACTTCATGCCGTCGATGCCGAGCGCCGACTGCAATTCCGGGGGGAAGGCAAACGGCGAAATGCCCTTGGTTACCATGGCGTCATAGGCCTGCTTCTGCAGCGCCTCGGTCTTTAGTTTCTCCGCCGTCGCCTGCGCCTGCAGCGTCGAGGTCACGGACTTGCGGGTCAAATCCCTCACGTCCTCATCCTCGATGGCGAGCATCTGCGCCTCGATGTCGCCCTCGCCAGTCGCAATCATGTCGATGATCTTGGCGCTTTCGCGCTTGGTCAGTTCGACCTTGACCCGCTCGTCGAGCGCGTCCTCGATCGATGCCTGGGCGGGGCCGGTCAGGTTCTCGCGGTGCTTTTCCAGATAGTCCATCGCGGCGAGCGGGTCGGCGATTGCAATGCGCATGGCTACTGCCTGGCGCGTGTCGCTGATGTATTGGGCTTTTTTGTTGGCGAGGATATCAGCGTCCCAACCTTCGAGCGCCGCCCGCTGCCCCAATTCCTCGAGCCCTGCATAGAGGTACTTATCGACCTCCTTGGGATCGGCGGATCGAGCAATCGCATCCTCTTGCATCGTGTCGAGCCGAGCGTCGCTGCTGTCTCGCAGCCACGCCTTGGTCGCCGTCGCATTGTGCTGCACGACCGTTTGCAATAGCTGCGACTTGCGGCCTTGCGACACCTCTGCGTATTTCCGCTGCGCGCCCGCGCTCTTGAGCCCGGCGCCGAACTCGCGGCGCTGTTCCTCAATCTTGTTCTCGAAGCCGGATCGGGCATCGACCGCGGCCCGACCTTCGAGTGTCATATAGCCGCCGTCGCCCCACATGGCCTCGCGGCTCCATGCTGACAGGGCATTATCCGCCTCGGCAGCCTGCGCACTATCTTCGAGGTCGCGAAGCTGGGCGAGCGCGTCCGTCGCGACGGCAACGCCCTCTGCGACCCGACCGAGGCCGCGACCGACAGCGGCGCCCATGTCATCGGCCGACGCCTGGGTCGTGACGTTCTGGCGGAAGGCCGGGCGCTCAGCGACGTTCGGCTGGTAGCGAGGAACAGTAGGCATTATCGACCCCCAACAATCGGGCGGGTGTAAGAGGCATAGTCCTTGTATCCCGAGGTCGCGCCGCCGAGGACGGTGGACGCGGCCGACAAATAACCGCCTGTCAGAGCGCTGTCGGCGTTAGAGCGAGCGAGACTGGCATCGGCACGGCCGCTCGCAGCGGCCACCCTGTGGTCGTAAGCTTCGGTCGCCGAATTTCTCCTGATCGTCAGCGCATCCATCTCGCCAAGGAATTGAGTGTCAACCAACGTGTCGAAGGCACTGCCGAACGACAGATCGACACCGTTTGCCGACATTGCCGCGCGCTGACGGCCTTGCAGGTCGGCGACCTCCAAACGCTTCGCTTGCTCCTCACGCCGTCCGCGCTCCTCGGCGTCCTTGGCGCGGCGTTCACTCAACGTCGCATTCATCATGCTGACTTCGGCGTTGTAGCGGCTGGACTTCGCCGAGGCGTCCGCCTGCGAGATTGTCGCCACACCGCCGATCACGGTGGACGCAAGGGTCGCGGCGAGGAGCAGTTCAGGGCCGAAAGTGCACATGGGTGCGGTTCCTCAGTAGCCGGTGTTCCAGCGGTCGCTGGTCTGAACAGAGCGAGGCTGGAAAGCCATGTCATTGCCCATCACGTCGTACCGCTCGCCGGGGTGCGAAACGGTGGAGTAGTTGTGAGAGATGCCCGGGGCGTTCGCCGCCCGACCTGCAGGTGACATATGGGCAATGACCGATGCCCGCGCCTGCGCTGCAGCCTGCTGCCGTGTTCGTTCTGCCGCAAGCCGCTGAGCCGCCGCAGCCTTCCGCTGAACTGCGGCCTGTTCGGCAGCGGCGCGTTGCTGCGCTTCGATCCGCGCCTGTGTAGCCTTGGCCGCCGCTGCCCGCTCCCCAGATGCAGCGCTCATGGCCAACCGTTGAGCCAGCTTCTCATCGCGCGGCGTAGCGCCTGCGCCCTGCGATGTCGGTGTGGTGGCAGAAGCGAGGACGGTCTGACCGGGAACCTTAAGCTGGATCAGCCCGGCTACCGGTGCCTTCGACGTGTTGAGCGGCGTCTGCACCGACTTGGGCACGACGTCGTGCGGGATAGGCTCCTGGTCCGGCGCCGTCGTCTTGATGACGCCACGCTGCGGCGGCCGCTTAGTCGGAACGGTGAAGCCGGCCACGGATGGGAGCTTGGCGGCTGATGGCGTGGGCGCGACGAGCTTGGTCAGCCCGGCGACTGGTTTGGTCGGGGCGGGCTTGGGCGCAGGGGTGGCAACCTTGACGGCCGGCGCAACGGGCAGCTTGAGCCCGGCGACCGGGGCTTTCGGAACCGTCTTGTCCGACGGGGCGGTTAGCACCGTCTTGCCCGGCACGATGCCCGCGTACAGCGCATCGACCTGGGCGCCAGTCTTGGGGCTGTCAAACCCGCGCGGCACGCTGGCCTCGCCGCGCTTGATAGCAATCGACCGGGGCATGTCGAGCGGCTGGGGCGCAACGCGCTTGGTGTCAGTGAGCGAGCCGACGCTTGGGATGTTGACCTTCGGGATGATCCCCTTTTTGACCATGGCCGGGTCAATGGCGTAGGTCGGAACCGTGCCTTTGACGCCCGAGGTCAGCGCCTTACGCTGAGCAGCACTCGGACTGCCGTAGTACCAGACCGCGCCCTCGCCCTTATTGCGTGGCACGGCGCCCGGCCCGGTTCCGCCAACGAGATCGAGGTGTAGCGACTGCCCCTTTTTCGCGGGGAAGCCGACTGATCCCGTTTTCGTGGCAAGCCAGTGCTGAGAAAGCGGCACCAGGTCATCGCCCTTGAGCCGCTTGCCTTCCGGCGAGTAAACCCACACGTCCGCAGCAACTCCAGTCGTGTGACGCCGCGAGCCGGTCGTGCCCCGAGAGCCCTTGCCCTGTGCACCCGACATGACCTCGACGCGATAGTCGGGGCCGTAGACCGCCGTCACTGCCTCGCGGATCGCGCCCGCCAACTCGGCCTTGACCTCAAGGTTTCGCAGCGCGCCTTGGTTAGTATAGGTCAGAGCCGACAGATCGACGGCCTGGTCGGCGATGTACTCGTCAGCGTTGGAAAGACCGCCTGCCATTTTCGCGCTCGCCCTCTGCGCCGCGCATTTTTCGCTTGTCGCGAACCGCTTCGGCCATAGGCCGAATATCGCGAACTCGGTTGTTGTCCTGAATTCCCGCCGACACCTGTTCAGCCTCCATCAATGGGGCGAACGGGGATCCGAGAATGCTTGGAGAGCGACGCCTGACAATCGGTCAGGTTGTGTTGATGCTGCGCCGCGCCGACATCTTTATGGGCGAGGCTGCAATAGGCCGGCGCATCAGGCGGGCGGCATTCCCGGCGCCGACGTGGTTCGGGAATGAGCGCTACTGGCTGGAAAGCGTGATTACGCAGTGGGCTGCGGAGATGCGACGGACCTCTTAGTTTCGCGGTATCGCGCCCAGCGCTCGCGTTGAGCGATGGATATCGCCTCGCGGCCGGTCTCAGTTTTTGGCCCGCTGGAAAACCCGCCATGCCACTTACACCGGCCGTTGCGATACGTGATGGTGCAACGACACTGCCGACCGCTCCGGGTCATCGCCCCGCATGGGGTGTCGGCGTCGATCGAGAAGCGAGCGACATGGTGATGTCCCCGGATCGGACCACCGAGCCATATCGTGGTCGGCAGCACATCAGCACCGATGCTGTCCAGATATCGCCGGAGCTTCCGTGATACCCTCCCTTTGAGCAGCCGTTCGGTCGCCTCGGCTCGCTCGATCAATTCCGGCGCGCAGCCAACAGCTGCAGCGAGTTCCTTGACTGACAGCCGTGCATTGCGACGAAACGCGGCCAGGTGCGCGCCGCTGGAAAATCCGATCCGCATCACTGCCTCCCGTTTTTTCTGGTTATTATAACCCGCGAGCCACCCGGCAGAGTGCGAGCGGCGAGCCGTTCGACCTCTAGTTTTACCCGGTAGCTCATAGGGTCTTACTCTGGGGACGGTTGCCGCATCGATCCCCGAGCGCCGGGAAAGTCCGGTCAGCACCTTAACAATTACTAGCGCCCCTATGGGGTGTTACCGGGTCGCCAGCCGATCGCCACGCGCGTGCCCGCGTGAGGATCGATGACAGCTTTTGACGGGCTGCTCATGGGGTCTTACTTTGAGCGCGCAATCTCAGTGTCCGCTCGAACCTTAGGTATCTTTAGGCACATTGCTTTTTGTTAACACCGCTGGCTGCCACATCAACCGGACTTTTCCGGGACCAGCCGGCGACCCGCGAGCTTCAACATTCTTCAACAGCGCTGCTGCTTCTTGCTACCACCTGGGCGACTGCAGGGGCCTCCGCAATCGCGGCCTCGACCTCAGGATTTCTCAGGAACCGCGGCTCTAAATCGGTCTACTTTAGACCCGAGCCTATTCGCGCCTAAAATAGGCGGATCGGGAGGGCCGTGACAGCAGGGTGACAGCAGTACATTTCGAGTTTCCCCTGCTCGCACAAGGCCTGTGACAAGGTGATAGGATTTTCCAAGATATACGTACATGAGAGGGAAACCGCCTCTAGCTGCGCTGTATAAAGAGAGGGCGGCAACTGGCTATCACCTTGTCACCGCCCAGCGTCTCTCGGCGTTTCAGCCGACATTTCCTCACGACGGCACTGTCACGCCGCTGTCACCAGTCGAGATTTGGCCGGGCCTGCCCGCCTTCCGTCAGTACGATGCCCATGACGATGCTGCCGCGCCGCGTGTGCTTGGTGTCGACGCCGGGCATAGCCTTGAGCCGGGCGCCGAAGCTGGTGACGGGTGGCAAGAAGCGCTCCGAGTGGCCGTTGTCGATCGCCCATGTGCGGAAGTCCTTGAATAGGTCGCTTGCCCGCATCCATCCGCCCGCGGGCTCGGTGGGAGATAGTTGCACCCGCTCCTCGAACCATGCCGCGACTGGATCGAGCAGGATCCACGATTTCAGCGCTTCGACTGACGAGGCCGGGACCGTGTATTCGCCTCGCATGATGAGCCGACGAGCGCCAGCGATAGCGAAGCCGAGCAGGAGGTCGAGTTCGTTGGTAGCGATCTGCTCGGCGATGTCAGGGATGACCTCGCTTGCTGGGATCGTGCGCTCAAACCGAAGCACCATCAGACGCCGTTGCAGGCCCCGGTCGAGATAGCCGCTGAACTTCGGCAGCACGTTGGTCGTGAACGCATGGAGCGCCCGCGGCTTGAAGGTTATCGCCGAGCGGTAGAGATCGCGACCCGAAACCGTGTCGCCGGTGATGGCAGCCTTGAACGTCTCTCCGCTGATGGCAGCGGCCGAGATTTCGTCGGCGACATTCGCCGCGCGGCCGACTAGCCCGACCACACGTCGCTCATCCTCGAAGTGCGCTGGCGCAATGGATGACACTGCCCCCTCCGGCAGCAGGCTCGACAGCAGCGAGGCGATCGTACTCTTGCCGTTCGATGCACTCTCGCCGAGGAACACGAACGCCTTAGGCTGCTTGAGGCGAGTGGCGAGACCGAACGCAGCTGCGCCGAGAATTTCGCCCACGAGATCGATTTTCGCCGAGGCGTCCGCATCGTCGCGGAAGGAGCCCTGCAGCAGCCGGTTCAACATGCTGCCCTCTGGCGGGTTCATCGGCGTGTCCAATTCGAACCGCGTTGGCAGGGTGAACCGGAAACGGTCGTCGGGATCATGCGTCTTCGTCACCACCGCCCCGTCGCGGGTGATGGAGATCGTTGCGCTCTCAACGTTGCACGCAACAGTCGGGTCGTCGAAAAACCCCGGCACCGAGAGGATCGTGCCGACCTCAGCCAGAATGCCGTCGACGCTCCGTTTAGTGAGTTTCAGCGGCGTCTTTCCGTTGACGAGCGCGGCATCGAATTGGTGGACGCCCAGCCGCAATGCACGGTCGGGCAGTCGAGCCCAAGCGGTCTCATCGAAAATCCAGAAACCGTTCTCGGCGTGGACCACCCTGTCATGGAACAATGCCTTTAGGCTGCGTGCGAAAGCCTGCGCGACGAAAACCTCGCTGCCATGCTCGATCTCGTGGACCTTCGGCATCGCTGACACACGCGAGGCGCCAGGCAGGGAGAGAATGCCGCCGGAGGGGGCGTCGCGGGCCTCCTCCTGATCGCGGTGCCAAACTTCATCGGGCGAGGTGTCGTCTGCCTCGTTTTCGCCCTCGCCGCCGTCACCCTGCGGGCCCGACGGGCCATCCTGCCAATCCGGCAGATCGCCGGTGACGCAATCGCCCATGAGGCTGACGACTTCGGCTTTCGACCAGTCGTCATCGACCGCATCGGCAACGTCGAACCCGGCCGCAGGCCAAAAGCCAGAGAGCCAATGCGCGAGGGTGTACGGCTCGCCGTCGGCCAGAGCCTCGCCCTCACCCGTTCGCGCGCGTTTCATGGGGTCGAGGAACCGCACTCGCTGCGCGATGCCAGCCAACAGGTCAGCGACGCGGGCTGCGGTCTCATATCCGGGCCGATCAGCATCCGGCCAAACGATCACATCCCTGCCGGCCAGCGCTGACCAATCGGCATGCGTCGCGCCATGTGTGCCGCCAGCCCACGAAACGACGGGGCGGCCACGCAGGAGCCAGAGCGCATCCGCGCACTTCTCCCCTTCCACCACCAACACTTGCCCCTTGAGCCCCAGCCGGTCCAGACCGTACAGCGCGCGAGGCCGAGGGAACGGCATCCGCGCCCAGCACTCTCGCCCGTCGGGAAGTCGAACCCAACAAACCATCGGCGTCTCTTTGCCACCGTCGGGCAGATCGTGGCGCAGCACGTAGCCGAAAACCGAACCATCCGCGGACTTGTAGGGATAGGCGGCGGCGGGGGTGATCGCGCCATTCTTGCTGCGCTTGGGGTTGTAGAGATCGACCCGGCGACCGGCGACGAGTTCGGCGGGCGGCGGCAGTATCTCGATACCAGCGTAGGGGTCAGCCGGAGGCGGCAGGGCCTCACGACGCACGTTCGGCCCAGCCGGGCGGTCGCCGGCAAGGAAGCGAATTGCCTCGCCGGTGCCGATGCCCTGAACCTTTTCAACGAGGTCGATCACGTCGCCGCCCTCGTCACAGCCGAAGCACTTCCATCGCCAGACACCATCGGTGCGGCCTTGGAAAATGGTGAAGCTCGGCGTTTTCTCAGAATGGAGCGGGCAGCATCCGACGAACTCGGCGCCGTCTTGACGGAGATCGACACCGAGGCTGCGGGCCACCGCAACCAAGTCGGCAGAGCGACGCACCTCAGCAATATCGATGGAGGTGGAGCTATATCCACTCATCGGACACGTCCCCGTATTCCGCGGCCATCGCGACGCAGCGTTCCAGATTGTCGACGATGTTCTCAAGCCCAGCGACTTGGCGGACCGTCAGTCGGCGTCGTTCCGCCGTGATGGTGGCAATGTCGCCGTGAATTTTCGTGATCTTGGCTCGGTCCAGCGGGCCAAGGTTCGGCGCAACGTACAGCCGGTTAAGACGCTCAATCTGCGCCTCAAGGGCTATCGCTTCGGCGGCTTGCTCCCGCAAACCAGCGATGGGGCCGAGGTCCGGCAGGCGGCGGGCGACCATCGGGCCCTTTGAGCTAGATTGCGTCATCATCCGCCTCCACCTTGTCAGGCGTCACGGCGCCGACGCGGCGCGCGAACTCGATGAACCTGACGCGGATCGGCGCCAGCAACTCATCACCACGCTTGCCGCCAAACCTCCTCGCGAGGAAGCGGGCGGAGGCCTCAGCGTTCAACTGCCGATGCAGCATTAGAAGGCGGGCGCGGTCGTCTGGCGCCAACTCGAAATCGGAATAGATCGCAGCCATCCTCGAGCTAATCGCTTCCACAGGAGGGTCGGCGTCGAAGGGGATGCGGTAGTTTTGCCCGTTCACCGCGCGGGGGAACCGAGGCTGATAGTGCGCCATCGTTGCACTTTCTGTTGTGGTCGCATGGCGGATGCACTAAGGTCAGGTTCTTCACACCTACGACCAGCATACCGCTCGGCTTCCAGTTTCAAGGGAGCCGGGCACTCTTGCGCCCCGCGCGATCACGCTGCATTTGCTTGCGACCGGTTCATCCACTCCGCGACCGCATCTTGGCGCCAATATTTGCGCCCGTTGATCTTCTCGGGCTGCGGGAAAATGCCGTCGCGAACCCATCGCCACAGAGTTACGTCGCTGATCGGCACGAGCTTGCGCACGTCGCGGCTCGTCATCTTTCCGATGATCGCCTGGGGGGCAACTGCTTGAAGATCAGTCATTTCGGGGGGCTTCTCCATCATTCAATCCACTACACGTGCGTTGTGTCGAATGTTGATGGCAAGCAGAAAATTGCGCAAACTGTTGCGATTATTGAATAATCCCGAACAATCCCAGAAAGAGCAGAACCCAACGCCACGGTTGTTGCAGTAATCGCAACAACACACTGGCGCAGCGCGAAAAGTTGTTGCGAAAGTTGTTCGAAGGGGGCGTTCAGGCCGTCAGATTGCGCAGGTGATTTGCCCAGGTTTGGAGGGCAACCCGCTTCTCGTCGGCGTACTCAAAGCGATTGTAGATCGCTGCCACGCCAGATATTCGCCCTGACACATGGTTCAGCGCCGCCTCGACCACATGTACGGCAGTCCCAAGGCCGGCCATGCCCGTCGCAGCAGTGCGACGGAGGTCATGCAGGCGCCAGGCATCGACTGTTGGAGGGCGGTCCCCGTCGCCCAAGCCGGCCTCCACCATCACCGCGACCATCGCTGCGTCGAGCCGGGCCTTGCCCTTTGAATATCCCGACACCGACGCTTCGCCGTTGGTCGTGAAACAGTACCCGGCATCTGACGCGACGCGCGGCAATGCGTTGATCACCTGCACGGCGAGGTCCGACAGCGGCACCGTATGAGCCTTCGCATTCTTGCTGCGCTCCTTGGGGATAGTCCACGTCGGCGAAGTACTTCGGAGATCCAACTCGGCCCACCGCATACCGGCGACCTCGGAGCGACGCTGGCCCGTCAGAAGCAGCAGTTGCACCATCGGGCCGAACGGCCATCCGATCCGGTCACAAGCGGCCCAGCACAACGCGATCTCGTCGTTGGTCAACACGCGGTCGCTGGTGTTCGACTTTGCCGGCGCCTTCACCCCGGCAGCGGGTGACACCTCGAGGATCGCCTGTTCGGCGCACCATCCGAAGAACTTGCGCAGGATGGCATGCGTCCGGTTAGCTGTGGCGGGCGTTCCCCGCTCCACAATTGACCGGAGGAGGGAATTCACATCGGCCTTGCTGATGCTCTTAAGCGAGCGCCGCGCCCACGCCGGCCGCACCAGGCCGTCGATAAAGCCGACCGTGGTGGCGATCGTGGTAGGACGATTGCGCGCCTTCACATGCAGGGTGATGAACTCGTTGAGGGCGTGATCGACGGACGATGTTCCATCGAGGCGCGCCTGCTTTTCTCGCCGCTTGTCGTCAGCCGGGTCGCGTCCTCGGTCGAGCGTGGCCATCGCCGACCTCGCCGCGTCCCTGCCATCCTTGATGGAGAGGGCGGGATATGCGCCGAGGGTGAGCTTTCGCGGCACTCCGCCAAACCGATATCGGTAAGCCCACGACTTCGAGCCCGACGGCTGAACGACTAGATACAAGCCGACCACGCCATCGTCGGCGATTTCCCGACGGCTGGATGGCCGCGGCATCGCATCGATGCCTTTCTGCGTGAGCTTCACAGTCGGATTTCCCGGCAGGGTAACGGCAGGGTAACGGGTCGCCTGCGTAGTGCATTGAAATGGCTTGAAGCATAAGCATACTTTCAAACCACTACATTGCAAGGGAAAAGGCGTGCTAATGGGATTGCAGCGGGGAGGCAATGATGGGCTGTGAAACGCGGAGAAGGATCACAGCACATCATTCGTAATGATGGGGTCAGGTGTTCGAGTCACCTAAGCGGCACCATTTACCAATCAATGACTTAGCTGTGGTTCCGGTCTCGTCGCCGACGAGCGTTTCGCCTTCGGGGTAACGCTGGGGGTAACGGAACGATGGCCGCGCCCTAAGTTCTCGGCGACGGCGGCAAGTTCGAGCATGGCGTCTACCAGCTTGTCGCGGACCACGGCTGGCAGTCCTTTGTAGGACGCGAAGCGGTGCAAGGTTTCGCTGACATCGGTCTGGAACACTGCCACGCCGCGACGGTCGGTAAGGTCGCCGTGCGAGATGACCAGCCGATAGCCGCCAGCGTAGGAGCAGTTGACAATGCCCACACCGGACCCGGCCAGCTTTCGGCGGGTGCGGTGCAACGTCTCCTTGAATGAGGCGTACCGCTTGTTGTCCTCTGGTCCACCGTCGGGATCGTCTCGAAATATGGCGTCTAGGAAAGTTCGCGTTGCCACCGGATGGCCGGCGCCGCGCCACGCCGTCGATAAGACGATCTCCTGCGCCTCGGAAAGCTCGCACATCTCCACCACCATGTGGAGGGTAGGCGCATCGACTGGCTGTCTGCAGCATGGGCAGCACGCGTCGATCTTTTCTTTCGCCAGGGCAACAAGCGCGGGCGGGAAAGGCCGGTTCTTCTCGGGCGGGAGTTCGTGATGCATCAGTGGAGAACCTGCCGCTCCTCGCCGAGGCTCAACGACATGCTGGTCGCCATGACCTCGCACAGGTAAACGCGCTGCAGTATGTAGGCCATCAGGCCCGACGCCGCCTCGGCTGCTGTCCCATATTTGTCCGCAACGGCTGCTTCGGCGCTATCGGTAAGCCGCGTGCTGGGCACCACGCCGTTGTGATAGCCCGACGACACGAGCGCATGGTCGATGCTGGGGAGGTCGAGCCAGCGGTCGAGGAGCCATCGTTGGATCGTCTCGTCGGCGCGGTGACGGTTGATCGGCAGCTTGCATTCGGTGGCGAGTTCGCCCATCGACCCCATGTAATAGCTGGTGGGGTAGAGCGCCTTGATCCTGTCGCCCAGATCGCTGACCGCCGTGTTGCGGAAGCGGATGGAGGGCAGAGACGGCGCGACATAGACGAAACGGTCGGTCATTGCGGATGCCTCAGGTGCGAGCCGCAAGATGCCTCAGTTCGCAACGCAGATCAACAAATTGCGCAATGACACCAATGTGTTGCGCAAATCGCAACAATGGACAGTTGCGCTACTCTGAGGCTCGGCCGGCGCGTACGGCGCCTAGTCGTTTGTTGAGTTTGTCCCACGCCTGATAAACGTCCGACATAAAGTCCGTCATCGCATGTTCGGCGTGCTCGTTGACGGTCAGGCCGTGTTCGTTTTCCCGAGCGAGGCCGTCGAGTACCCCGTCACGCATCAACGCCGCAATTTCGGGGGTGCTAAAACTCGCGGTGAGCCCGACCTCTGTGTCGTCATGGCGGTGGTGATAGTAGGACGGATCGGCGCCAGCCTTTTCGTAGCGACCGGCGAACATCGAGTGACCGACCTCCCGTTTCCATTCCTGCCCCATCAGATCCCGCAGGGCGGCGGGGATGACATTATCGGCCATGGCTTTCCTCGATCAGCACCAGTCAGCATCGTACCCGGGCGCCCACGGTCGAGCCAGCCCCTCCGCCATGAGAGCGCTGCCGGCCGCGCTCCCGTCGGGCATCCTCACCCACACCAAAGGCCGGTCGTAGCGGTCAACCTCTCCCGAGGCATAGACTTGGGCGCCGCTGCGCAGCAGATCATTGAGCGCTGCCGTGGCCGCGCGCCCGAGCTCTAATTCCTGCTGGCACTTGGCGCCGCGGGTTTCGGGGGCGTCGTAACCCGAGACGAACGGCGCGCCATCCCCCATGTCTCGCATGTTCACGCCGTCGCATTTGATCGTGTCACCATCAACGGCGAGCAGGGTGGCGCAGACGAGTAGCGTTCCGATCACGGCGCCGCCTCGATAGGTCCCAGCCGATAGCCCTTGCCATAGCCTAACGAATGGATGGTGTAGCCGGTGCCAGCGAAGCGCTTGCGCAGGTGCAGCACCACCCACCGGAGCCTCTTGCCCCTGTCCTGTCGGGTTGGCAACGCACTGAACAGCGCGAGAAGGCTATCGAGATCGGTCTCGCCTCGAGGAGACCGCACCAGCTTCTCAACGACCGGCAGTTGCGACGGGGGAATGTCAAGCAGCCAGTACGCCCTTGATACAGGCCCCTTTGCCACAGCCTCTCGGAACGCGATCTTGCCTTTGTCGAGGCTGGTCAGGCGCTCAATCTTGCCCTTGTATCCGCCCGCCTTCTCGTAGCGGACGCGCCGGGCTGAGCGGGCAATCTCGGGATACTTCACCGCCGCCGCGGCTTTCACCTCGGCCTGACACATTTTGCACCACCTCTGTCGCCCCATCGGTCCCTTTGCCGACCGATAGAACGCGGACAGCGGCTTGACCACGCCGCAGCGAGAACAGGATTTCCCCTCAATGGTCGGGGCTTCTACTGGCGCGCGCACTTCGCGGACACGTCCTGCAGGACTTCACGGCCATCGGCGCGAGGCGTCAGGTCGAAGCTCTCACCGGCCACCGACACGCCGATCTTGGCAGCCGGCTGCTCTGCAATCACCGCGAACACGGCTTGCATGTCGTGGCTCGGGAATGAGGCCCACCAGCCGCCATCCATCGCGTTC
>CAESAN010000004.1_pt1 | contig 24194 bp, 21 predicted proteins | sample 7263601 | NCBI WGS metagenome assembly CAESAN01 (sample SAMEA6814058, study PRJEB35770) | uncultured Conexibacteraceae bacterium | biome: Freshwater; feature: Freshwater reservoir; material: water | place: Czech Republic | collected 2017-05-23 | depth 30m m
GACCGCATGCTGATCCGTTCGGCGGCTGCCGCAGCACTCATCTTCCCACTCGTAGGAACCGTCGTTTATGTGATCGTGAGGCCGCCGGAGTACATCGAAGACCGGGTCGAGCGGGAACTGGAGATGCAGGCGGCAGCGGCGCGATTGGCGTCGACCGACTATCAGGCATGCCCGCACTGCGAGGAGATAGTCGCCGGCGACTTCCTCCGTTGCCCCCACTGCATGCGCAAGCTGCGCGACTCCTGCGCAGGCTGCAACAGGCCACTCGATCCCGACTGGCTGCTCTGCCCCTACTGCGAGTCCGAGATCGAGGGAGTAACCCCGGCTGCCAAGCCCAGACTTCGGGGCGGACGCGACACGGGACGCCACGAAGAGACTGTGATCGTCGAGGAGGAAGTCTCCTTCGATGACGCCTTTGCCGATACCGTCTTTGAAGAGCAGCTGGAAGAGCCGATCAGGGTCGACGACTCCGATCAGCCCCGCTGACCAACCAACCAACGGAGAGCCTCATGGAACGGACACTGATCCTCGTAAAGCCCGACGCATTCGCACGCAACCTCACCGGCGAGGTGATCGCCCGGTTCGAGCGCAAGGGACTCCACTTGGCCGCCCTCAAGATGATGGTTGCCGACAAGGCGCTCGCAGAGGCTCATTATGCAGAGCACGCCGAGCGCCCGTTCTTCGGGGAACTGGTCGATTTCATCACTAGCGGCCCGCTCGTCGCGATGGTCTTGGAGGGCAGCCACGCCGTAAAGGCGGCGAGGCAGGTGATTGGGGCGACCGATCCGATCGAAGCCGCTACCGGGTCGATCCGCGCCGACTTCGCACTTGAGGTGGGCAGCAATATGGTCCACGGCTCCGACTCGGACGAGTCGGCGGCACGCGAGACGGCGCTCTTTTTTCCCGAGCTTGGCTGAGCCGACGGAGCCGCTCCGCTGGCAGGACGGTTGGACGCTGGTACTGGCGTCAGGCTCGCCGCAGCGCTCGGAGATCCTGCGCTCGTGCGGGCTGAAGGTCGATGTCCGGCCAACTGGAGCGGACGAGCTGGATCAGGGCGAACCGCACGTCGTTGCTGCTGCCAACGCACGCGCCAAGGCCCAGGCCGGTCGAGCCGGCCTGACAGCGGCCGAGCGGGAGCGATCGGTCGTACTCGGAGCCGACACTCTGGTCGCGCTTGACGGGAAGATCTACGGAAAGCCGGCCGACGAGCAGCAGGCACGCGATTACCTGACCGAGTTGGCGCGCGCGCCACACGAGGTGGTCGGCGCGATCACGGTGATCGATCCGTTCGGTAACGCCTTCGAGGCCGTTGTCACGACAATGGTCGAGTTCCGCCCTCTGACGCCCGACGAGATCGCCGAGCAGGTCGCTCTGGGGGAGTGGGAGGGGCGCGCCGGCGGCTACGCAATCCAGCTCTCCGGCGATCGCATGGTCGCTGATATCGGAGAGGACCGACTCAATGTCGTCGGGCTCTCTCTGACCGCTCTGAACGGCCTTGTGCAAGGTCTGTTGCCCGCTGGAAGCGACGGGTTTGAACGCTACACTTCCTAAATACGCGGAACGTCCGTGATTCCCTAATGGAATTGTGTTCCTCCCGCGTTATTTCTGTCCATGGGCGTCCTTAGCTACTTGACTGGAATGGGCGGCCGCGACATGGCCGTCGATCTGGGCACGGCCAATACGCTCGTTTATGTGCGTGGCCGCGGGATCGTTCTCTCGGAGCCGAGCGTCGTTGCAATCGACGCTCGCGGCGGAGAGGTTCACGCCGTCGGCGTAGAAGCAAAGCGCATGCTCGGGCGAACACCGGGAACGATTCAGGCGATCCGCCCTCTCAAAGACGGCGTCATCGCGGACTTTGACGTGACCGAAGCGATGCTTCGGCACTTCATCCAGAAGGTGCACCAGGGTCGTTGGGCGCACCCGCGGGTCGTCGTTTGTGTTCCGTCCGGCGTAACCGGGGTTGAGAAGCGCGCAGTTGAGGAAGCGTGTCTTTCTGCCGGGGCGAGGCAGGCCTATCTGATCGAGGAGCCTATGGCAGCGGCGATTGGCGCCGGACTGCCGATCGGCGAGCCGACCGGGTCAATGATCGTCGACATCGGCGGTGGCACCAGCGAGGTCGCGGTCATCTCGCTCGGAGGGATCGTCGTCTCGCGTTCAATCCGCATCGGCGGAGACGAACTTGACGAAGCGATCATCAATTACGCCAAGCGCGAGTACAAGCTTCTGATTGGGCAGCAGACCGCGGAGGAACTGAAGTTGGAGATCGGTTCAGCCTTCCCAATGGCTGAGGAGTTCCAAGCCGAGATCCGCGGCCGCGATCTCGTCAGTGGGCTTCCAAAGACGATCGCTTTGACCAGCGAGGAGGTCCGCGGGGCAATTGAAGAGCCGCTCGCGCAGATCATTGCTGCAATCAAAGAGACCCTTGACAGCACGCCACCCGAACTCTCCTCCGACATCATGGATCGCGGCATCATGCTCGCCGGTGGCGGCGCGCTGCTCCGCGGCCTTGACGAGCGGCTGCGCAGCGAGACGCACATGCCGGCGCACCTCGCCGAATCGCCGCTCACTTGCGTGGCCGTCGGTTCAGGCCGCTCGCTCGAAGAGTTTGAAGCAATCCACCGTTCCAATCGCTCAGCAAGGAAGCGTCGCAGGCGCTAGCCGCCGCAGCCAAGACGCCCTCACATGCCTTGCCCGACCCAGACATTGAGATGTACGACCGGACTATTCGTCGGCGGCGGCTAACGCTCGTCGCGCTTCTGGCGTGCGCACTGCTGCTCCTGAGCGTCTATGTCGGCGAATCGTCGAGCGGCCCGCTCCACTCTGTGCAGCGCGGAGTCTTCAGTGTCTTCACACCTGTTCAGGAGGGCGCTTCGAGGGTTCTCAAGCCTGCTCGCGACCTCTTCGGATGGATCGGCGACACCGTCAACGCGAAGAGCCGTCTCGCGGAGGTTGAGAGCTCTAACCGTCAGCTCCGCTCGCGTGCGATCGCAGGAAGCGAGGCGCTCCGCGTGAACGCCCAGCTCCAGAAGCTCCTCAACCTCAACCAGGCGAACGGCTTGGCGGCTGCCAGTCCCGTTGCAGCGAGAGTAATTGGCCGCTCGCCGACCCTCTGGTACGGGACCGTCACGATCGATCAGGGGAGCAGCAGAGGAATCAGGGTTGGGAACCCCGTGATTACCGGCGACGGCCTCGCCGGGCAGGTTTCGACGGTCACCGGCCACGCGGCCGTTGTGACCCTGATCAGTGACGGAGAGATGGCAGTTCCTGCACGGATCAGCGGCAGCGGGGCGCAGGGAGTGGCCCAGACCGGAGCCGGGGGCCCCAACGACCTTCGACTGAAGTTCATCGCCCGCCGTTTTCGTGCTGATCCCGGTGCATCGGTCGTCACGGCCGGGACCCTCTCCAATTCGCCGAAGCTGCAGTCTCTCTACCCGCCCGGGATTCCGATTGGGTCCGTCACGCGCGTAGTTGATCCGGGAACCGACGCGCAGAAGATCTTCGTTCGTCCATACGCCGACCTGCAGCGGCTCGAGATCGTTCAGGTTCTCACCCGCAGGATCAACGGGAACAGGCCATGAAGCTCAACTACCGTTCACTCGGCTGGAGGCTCGTGCTGCTCGGCGCAGTAACGGTCGTCTTCCAGATCGCCGCCGTATCGCAGGTGAGGATCCTCGGCGTCAATGCCGACCTTGTGCCACTCGTGGCGGCGTCAGTCGGGCTGCTTTGCGGATCTCTGCCGGGGGCGGTCTTTGGTTTTGGCCTGGGCATGCTGCTGGACCTCGCACTTGTCGAGACGGTTGGCGTCGATTCGCTGATCCTTCTCGCCATCGGCTATGCGGCCGGTCGCCTGCGCGAGCTGCGTGACCCGCAAGGCGCGATCGTGCCGGTGCTGGTCGGAGCCGGCGCGACCGCGATCGCTCAGGTTGGCTTCTCGCTGCTTACCTTCCTGCTTGGCCAGCCGGTTCCACTCGGATGGGCGCTTCTGTGGGAAGTTCTTGGGACAATTGCATTCAACTCCGTGATTGCAATCCCCGTCTATCTGTTGGTCCGTCGCTGCGTCCTCGCGGCCCTGCCGGAGGATCCGCGCCGTCGTCGACGCCGCGCCTACACGACCGGCGGGCTATCCCCGCTATCCAAGTCATGATCGAGCCAGCCAACAGACCTCTCGGCAGCCCAGGCGGATCGCCGCTGACGCCGCAGCTCGCGATGCGCGTGGCGGTCCTTGGCGGGATCGCGCTGATGCTTTTCGCGATCGTCTTCCTGCGCCTCTGGTTTCTCCAAGTCCTGACCGGAGATCAGGCGGTGCACGAGGCCGTCAACAACCGCGTGCGAACCGTGGCCGTAGCTGCCCCGCGCGGGGCCGTGCTAGACCGAAACGGTAAGACCCTTGTCGAGAACCGGGCGGCGTCGGTGATGCAGCTTGACCCGCAACAGCTTCCGCCGGCGACGCGAACAGCCGCCGCGCAGTGGGGTCAGGCGATGACGACTTGGGCGCGAACCCCACGCAAGGATCGCGGCGCAAGGCCGGCGATTCCCCCGCCGGCGAATGCCGCAATCGCGGCTCGCTATCGGCGGCTTGCTTCCGTGCTTGGGGTATCGGCAGGGACCATCAATCGGCGTGTAACCGAGCAGCTCGCACAGCTGCCTTACGCCAACGTTCGGGTCCAGGTAGACGTACCTAACTCGGTCCGCAACTATCTGCTCGAGCGCCCGCGGCAGTTCCCCGGCGTGAGCGTCGATCAGATCTACGTCCGCCGCTATCCGGGAGGGGTAGGGGCTGCACAGCTGCTGGGTGCTGTTGGCCAAGTAAGCCCTGAGCAGTTGAAGGCCGATTCGTTCCGCGGCGTCCTTTCAGGGGCGATCGTTGGTCAGGAGGGGTTGGAGCGCAGCTACGACCGCTACCTGCGGGGCGCAGACGGAACGAAGAGCATTACCGTTGACGCCGGCGGCCGGCTCCAGGGTCAGCGCATCTCTCGCGAGTCGCGCGCTGGCAACAGCGTCCGGACGTCGCTCGACTCAAGTCTCCAGAGAACGGGAGAGCGCGCGCTTGCCTCGGCGGTCGGGGGCGGATCCGGCACAGCCGGCGCATTTGTCGCGATCGATCCGCGCAACGGGCGCGTGCTGGCGCTCGGCTCAGCTCCAACATATGACCCGAGCGACCGGGCCAAGCCGATTGCGACTGCGGCAGAGTACGAGCGGCGCTTCGGCGCGGCGGCCGGCGCTCCGCTCTTCAACCGTGCGATCAGCGGCGCCTACCCGACCGGCTCGATCTTCAAGCCGATAACGGCCCTTGCCGGGTTGGAGAATGGCCTGATCACAGAGCAAACAACAATCAACGATCCGGGCGTCCTGACCGTAGGCCAGCAGAAGTTCTACAACGCCGGCCGTCAGGCGAACGGACCTGTCAGCCTCGTGCGTGCCCTGCAGGTTTCGTCCGACGTCTACTTCTACGAGGTCGGCCGCGAAGCGAATCCGGTCAAGGGCCAGATCATCCAGACCTGGGCTAGGCGGCTTGGGCTCGACCGCGCCACCGGAATAGATCTGCCGGGGGAATCGGCAGGAACGATTCCAGACCGTCAGTGGCGCGCCGGGCAGAACGCCAAAGAGGTCGCCTACGAGAAGGAGACCGGGAAGAAGTGTCCTCCTGACTGTCTCTACTCCGACAAGCGGCCATGGTCGGTTGGCGACAACATCCAGCTTGCAGTCGGTCAGGGCGACGTACAGGCATCGCCTCTGCAGATGGCGGTTGCCTATTCGACAATCGCCAACGGTGGCACCGTCGTCAGACCCCATCTGGGCTTGGCGATCGAAAGCGAAACCGGTCAGCAGCTCGAACGGATCACCGCGCCTCCACTGAGACGCGTCGTGATTGACCCTGTGCACCAGAAGGCGATTCTCGAAGGCCTCCACCGGTCAACCCTTGATGACGGCACATCGGCCGACGTCTTCAGCGGTTGGAATCAGAGCAAGTACCCCGTATACGGCAAGACCGGAACTGCCGAACGCCCGCCGCGACCCGATCAGTCCTGGTATGCAGCCTATGTGCCGAGCGCCACCAAGCCGATCGTAATCGTTGCCACGGTTGAGGACGGCGGCTTCGGTGCCGAGAGTGCTGCACCCGCCGTCTGTACGATGCTCTCGCAGTGGTTCTCACAGCCGGACCGCTGCTCGTCAGGGACTTCGAGGACACGATGAGCACAACAACAATCATCCGCAAACCTGACGCCGCGAAGTCGGAGTCGGCGGTCGGCTTCCAACTCCCGTTCGACCTCGTGCTCGTTCTCGCCACGGCGGGACTGGCGATCTGTTCGGTGCTGACAATCGCAGCGGCGACGGCAACCGACGTTCCTGGCAGCCCCGACTACTTTGTGGTCCGCCAGCTTGTCTATTTCGGCGTTGGCGGGCTGCTGGCGGTGGCGCTCTGGCGAACCGACTACTCGCGCCTTCGGGAGCTTAAGTACTTCTTCTATGGAGCGCTGATTCTGTCGATCCTGACCGTGATCGCGTTCGGCTCGGTTGCCCGCGGCTCAAGGCGCGCCATTGACCTTCCACTCTTCTCGTTTCAGGCATCAGAGCTCGGCAAAGTCCTGCTGGTCGTGTCGCTTTCTGCGTTCACGATCGACATGACGCGCCGCGCGGCGGACAGTCGAACAACCGCTCGCCTTGTGGCGATCGGCTTGGCGCCTGCCGCTCTCGTGATGCTTCAGCCGGACCTCGGTTCGGCACTCGTTTTTGTCGCCATAACGGCGACGATTCTGTTCATTGCCGGGGTTCCCTGGCAGCACTTCGCAGCGGCAGGGGCGGTGGCCGTAGCGGCCGTCGTCCTTGCTCTGGCGGTGTTGCCAAGCGCCGGCATAAATGTTTTGCACAGTTATCAGAAGGATCGCTTAACGGCGTTCCTGCACCCGTCCGAGACATCGGGCAGAGAGGGCTATCAGCAGAACCAGTCGCGCATTGCGATCGGGTCCGGAGAAAAGACCGGACGCGGAGCCAGCGCGACCCAGACCAAGTACAACTTCCTTCCCGAGCACCACACCGACTTCATATTCGCCGTAGTTGGCGAGCGGTGGGGTTTTGCCGGGGCGGCTCTCGTTCTTTCGCTCTACGCGCTGATGATTTGGCGCGCGCTGCGAATACTGACAATGGCTAAGAACCTGTATGGCGCATTATTGGCCGGGGGCATCGTTGCGATGCTGATGTTTCAGGTGTTCGTCAACGTTGGGATGACGGTTGGGATAATGCCGATTACAGGCATCCCACTTCCGCTCATGAGTTACGGGGGCTCGTCGCTGATTGCGACGATGCTGGCGGTCGGTTTGCTGCAGTCCATCTACGCCCAAGGGCGCAATGCCGCGATGTCGCAGGGACGGGTGCTCACATTCCAATGAAAAGAGCATTCCGTGAAGAAACAAGTCCTAGTAAGCGTTGATCCTTGGGAGACCAGGGTTGCGCTGCTTGAACAAGCAGGAACACCAGCCAAGGGCGACGATCAACGCCCCTCCGACAGGGCCAACCCATCGGCCGGCTACCGCGTAGCCGAGCTCTACATCGAGCGGCGCGGAAGCCGCTCGATCGTGGGCAACGTCTACAAGGGCAAGGTAGACAACGTGATCGACGGCCTTGAGGCTGCATTCATCGACATCGGCCTGGAGAAGAACGCTTTCCTCCACATCGACGAAATCGTGCTTCCGGGTGTTGAGACGCCAAGGCGCGGTCGAGGAGAGGAAGGCGGCAAGAAGATCAGCTCGCTCCTGAAGAAGGGGCAGGAGGTAGTGGTTCAGGTCGTGAAGGATCCGCTGAAGACGAAGGGTGCGCGCTGCTCAATGGACCTGACGATTGCCGGGCGCTACATGGTTTATACGCCGACCGGCGAAGGCGTAGGTATCTCCAAGCGCCTTGAGGACAAGGAGCGTGCTCGGCTTCGCAGGGCTGTCAAGGGGCTTGAAATAAGGCAGGGCGGGGCAATCCTGAGGACGGCCGCGCACGGCGCCCACAAGGAGGATTTTGAGCGCGAGCTGCCTTACCTCTACAAGTTGCACGAGGTGCTCATTGCCCGAGCAGAGGCGCAGTCGGCGCCGTCCCTCGTCTTCCAGGAGGCCGACCTGTCGGTTCGCGTCGTGCGCGACATCTTCAGCGTTGATTTCGAGAAGGCGATCGTCGACAACGAAGACCAGTACAACCGCCTGCGTTCGTTCTTTGAACGGACCTCGCCGGAGCTCGTCGACCGCGTTGAGCTTTGGCAGGAGTCGACGCCGCTGTTTGAGCAGGCCGGCGTCGAGGAGGTCATCGACGGTCTCACATCCCGCCGGGTTGACCTTCCCAGCGGCGGGTACCTGATGGTCGACTACGGGGAGGCGTTGACCGTGTTCGACGTCAACTCCGGCTCCTACGTTGGGCGCGGCCGCCAGGCCAGGCTTGAGGACACGATCACGAAGACGAATCTCGAGGCCGCAGACGAGATCGTCCGTCAGCTTCGGCTGCGGGACGTCGGCGGGATCATCGTGATCGACTTCATCGACATGACGAAGGCGAAAAATCGCGATGACGTGATGAAGACCCTGCGCAAGGCTCTAGACGCCGACCGCACCAAGACTTTCACGGCAGAGATCTCCAGGCTCGGGCTGGTTGAGATGACCCGCCAGAACGTCACCGAGGGCGTGCGCGAAATCATCTCGCGCACCTGTCCTACCTGCAACGGCGACGCGGTCGTCCTCAGCGAGGAAACGATCGCGATCGAGTTCGACCGGCGCCTGCGCGAGCTTGCTGCCCGTTCGCCTCGAGCGACCGAGGCCTTCCTCGTGCAGATGAATCCGAAGGTGAGCGTCGAGTTCACCGGGGCGGGCGCACGGATGTTGCGTGAGCTCGAGGAGTCGACCGGGAAGCTGTTCCACTTCGAGGGCAGCGACAGTCTCTCTCTTGGCCATTTCGACGTAACGATGGAGGGCAGTGCAGAGGCCGTCCGCGAAAGGGCGGTTCCTTTCAATGCTGGCGACGAGGTGCTTGTGACGCTCGTTGAGCCGCACATGTACAACGTTGACGACGCCGTTGCGAAGATCGACGGATACATCGTTGCCGTTGCAGGGGGCGGGCCGCACCTCGGTGAGAAGAAGATGGTCAAGATCGAGGAAGCGGGGAGGAATTCAGCCACCGCGGTCCTGCTGGAGTCTGCTGCCGGGGCCGATCCACTAGACTCGACGCCGCAAGGCGACGCGATGAGCGAAGCCTCTGACGGCACAGACGCCGAACCTGAAGCGGCAGCAGCCGCTGACAACCCGAACTGAGTGAGTGAGTATGTACGCGATCGTTAAGACCGGAGGCAAGCAGTACCGCGTCGAGAAGGGGCAAACCCTGCTCGTCGAACGCCTGCCCGCAGCCGAAGGGGAGACAGTCGACTTGGAGCCGCTAATGGTGCGCTCCGACGACGCCGTCTTTGAGCCGGCAGCTCTCTCGAAGCTGAGCGTTAAAGCGAAGATCGTTGAGCATCTGCGCGGCGAGAAGATCCGCGTCTTCAAGTTCAAGCCTAAGCGCGGCTACAAGCGCACAACAGGTCATCGTCAAGAATTGACGCGGATTGAAATCACCGACATCGGCCAGGGCAGCAAGCCTGCGGCCGCCAAGAAGAGCGCGCCGGCCAAGGCCGAAGCGCAGGAGGCCTGATCACAAATGGCACATAAGAAGGGCCTCGGCTCATCACGAAACGGTCGCGATTCGCAGTCCAAGCGGCTCGGCGTAAAAGTCTTCTCAGGGCAGGCAGTGACAGGCGGGGAGATCATCGTCCGCCAGCGCGGAACCGTCTTCCGCCCGGGTGACGGCGTAGGCATCGGCCGCGATCACACGCTCTTCGCGACCGCGCCTGGCGTGGTTGAGTTCACACGCGGCCGTCGTGGCCGCATCGTGAACGTCGTCAGCGGCGACGCTTCCTAAGTCAGTCGCGCCGGAGCGCCCCTGGGCGCTCTCTCAGATTCCCTGTGACGTCGGGCGGATCAACAGCTCGTTGATGTCGACGTGAGCCGGCTGAGAGATCGCGAACATCACCGAGCGGGCGATGTCGTCATCGGTCAGGCCGTCCGCCATCGGGGACCCGTTGTCCCAGAATGGCGTGTCGACGACGCCTGGTTCGATTAACGTCACGCGGGCGCCGCTGCCGACGAGTTCGGCGCGAAGCGACTGTGCCATCCCCGTTACTGCCCACTTCGTCGAGGAGTAAAAACTCCCCGGTATCGCAACGCGTCCCGCGACTGAGCTTGTCAGCAGGTAGTGGCCGCGGGACTCCTTGATCGCGTCAAATGTCGCGCGCACCGTGAAGGCTGCACCGAGCACGTTGGTCAGGACCATCTCCCTCCAATGGTCATGGTGGGCGCCGTCCCTGCCGAAGCCGCCCTTGCCACCAAAACCTGCGTTCACAAACGACACGTCGATCCGACCGAATTCGTTGATCGCAGCAGCCGCCAGAGCCTCGTTTGCCTCCCAGCTGGTGACGTCGGTGGTGACGGCGATCGCCTGCCCCGGTCCTCCGCACTCTTCTGCGACCCGTTCGAGTGCCTCGGTGCTGCGCGCGGCAAGGACCAGCTTGTGGCCGAGAGCGGCCGCGGCGCGCGCTGTGGCCGCTCCGATTCCGGTCGATGCTCCGGTGATTAGGATCACTTTCTCGGTCGTCATGGCTGCTCCTGTTCAGGGGACTTGGTTGCCAAGTCCTAGGGTTTGTGGGCGATGATTCACGATAAGGCTCGCATCTTTGCCCAAGCCGGGCGCGGCGGGGACGGATGTCTCTCGTTCCGCCGCGAGGCGCATGTGCCCCGCGGCGGCCCTGACGGCGGCGACGGCGGCCGTGGCGGCGACGTCGTGCTGGTCTGTGACGGGTCCCTCCGCGACCTCCAGTCGCTTGCCGGCCGCAGCGAGCTGAAAGCCGGTCGCGGGAACCATGGGGAGGGTGCCTTGAAGTCGGGGTCGGCCGGAGGGATCTTGGAGATCCATGTGCCCCCCGGCACGGTCGCCGAGCTTGAGGACGGCACGATCCACGACCTCGTTGTGCCCGGAGCCCGCGCGATTGTCGCGCGGGGCGGGTCGGGCGGCCGCGGGAACAACCACTTTAAGAGCTCCACCCGGCAGACTCCGCGCTTTGCTGAGCGTGGGCTTCCCGGAGAGGAGTACTGGATCGACCTGCGTCTGAAGTTGCTTGCCGATGTCGGGCTCGTCGGCGTACCCAACGCCGGCAAGTCGTCGCTGATCTCAACGCTTACGCGGGCGACTGCCAAGGTCGGCGACTATCCGTTCACCACGCTTCAACCGCAGCTGGGAGTGCTGGACCGCGGCGGTCGCCAGCTGGTGCTCGCCGACATCCCCGGCTTGATCGAAGGTGCCAGCGAAGGCGCTGGGCTGGGCCACGAGTTCCTAGCCCATGTCGAGCGAACGAGGTTGCTGGTGCACGTCCTCGACCTCGCGCCCCTCGATGGCAGCGTCCCCGAGGCCAACTACAAGCTGATTGAGAAGGAGCTCTCCCGCTACAACGCCGAGCTTGCTGCGTTGCCGCGAGTGCTGGCGCTCTCGAAGGCCGATCTCGTTCCAGCAGAGACAGCGGAACGGGCTGCCGACGAATGGCGTGAACGCCTCGGTGGAAGCATTCCCGTGATCGTCACGTCAAGTGCCACTCGCCAGGGATTGGACGAGCTCGCAGACGCACTTGTCCAGCGCGTCCCGGTGGAAGCCGAAGCCCCGGCGCTGGCGGCAAGCGAAACGCTAGCCGAGCATCAGGTCTTCCGGCCGGCGGCATCGCGCGAGTGGCACGCTGAACAGCTTGAGGACGGAACCTTCCGCGTAACCGGGCAACCGGTGGAGCGTCTGATCGCACGTTACGACGTCGAGAACGATGAGGCTTTGGCCCAGATTGAGCAGCGACTGCGCCGGATGGGCGTGATTGAGGCGCTCGGCGGGGTCGGCTTCAGTGCCGGCGACGAGGTTGAGATCGGCGGCGTGCAGTTTGAATTGGATCCCGGTTAGCGGTTCGCGGTTACGCTGCACAGTCGATGGCCCGTTACGTAATCAAGCTTGGATCGAACATCGTCGCCGATGAGGGCGGAGCGCTGCGCGCGGACCTGCTCGAAGCGGTCTGTGACGAGGTAGCCGCCCGCCACCGCGCCGGCGACAGTGTTGTGATCGTCTCAAGCGGGGCGATCGCCCGCGGCATCGAAGTGATGAAGCTCGACGGCAGGCCTGCGGCGATGGCAGACCTGCAGGCGGCCAGCGCGGTCGGGCAGGGGAAACTTTTCCGCGTCTATGACGAGATGCTGCGAGAGCGGGAACTCGTCAGCGCCCAGGTGCTGCTGACCTTCTTCGACATCGGCCACCGCGGCAACTACCTCAATGCGAGGCAGACGCTTGGAAGGCTGCTGGATTGGGGAGTCGTTCCGGTCGTGAACGAGAACGACACCACGGCGACCGAAGAGATCTCGTTCGGAGACAACGACTTCCTCGCCGCTCAGGTGGCGATCATGATCGGTGCCGACCGGCTCGTGCTGCTGACCAATCAGGACGGGCTCCACCAGGCCGACCCGCGCAGCGATCCAAACGCGCCACTGGTTGACGAGATCACCGACGTCTCCCAGCTCAGCGAATACGAGATCGGACAGGCACCGTCAGGGCTGGGCTCCGGCGGCATGCGCTCAAAGGTGGTCGCCGCCGAGATGGCGACGGCGGCAGGGATCCCCGCGACTGTGGCAAGCGGTATCCGCGAAGGAGCGCTCTCGCGGGCGCTCTCAGGCGAGAAGGAGGGAACGCGGTTCTCGGCTCAGGAAGAGCGATTCTCGAGCTTCGAACTCTGGCTGCGCTACGCGAAGCCGACCAAGGGAACTCTCACCGTTGACGAGGGCGCGGAGCGTGCCCTGCGGAACTCTGGCGCGTCGCTGCTGCCCGTCGGTATCAGCGCCGTCGAAGGCGATTTCCAGCCCGGAGACGCGGTCGAGGTTCGATCCTCCGGAGGTGTCGTCGGCAGGGGAATCTGCAACTACTCCTCGGAGGAGCTAGCTCTTGTGCTTGGGATGAGCTCGGAAGCGGTCAACGAGGCACTTGGCAGAACGGCTGAAGCGGCGGTTCACCGCGACTACTTCGCCATCGGCTAGCCGGCTCCCGGGCTGCCGCGCTGACTACTCTCTGCTGATGGACGCAAGCGACCAGAGCGCCGCGCAGCAGTGCGCGGCGGCCAAGGCAGCCGCACCCGCTCTCGCCCGTGCCTCGCGCGAGCTCAAGGACGCGGCACTGATGGAGCTGGCCGAAAGCCTTGAGCGGCGCTCAGCTGAGATTTTGGCCGCGAATGCGCTGGATCTGGCTGCCGGCGAAGAGGCTGGACTCTCGGACGCGCTGCTGGACAGGTTGCGCCTCGATCGGTCGAGGATCTCCGCAATCGCCGACGGCGCCCGCGAGGTCGCGAGGCTGGACGACCCGGTCGGCGAGCTGCTTGAGGAGCGGGAACTGGACAACGGGCTCCATCTCCAGGTACTCCGGGCAGCACTGGGCGTCGTGGCAGTCGTCTACGAAGCCCGCCCCAACGTCACGATCGACGCGGCGGGGCTGTGCATCAAGTCCGGCAACGCGTGCGTCCTTCGAGGCTCGGCCACCGCGGAGCGCACCAACGCCGTGTTGGCCTCCGTAGCCAGAGATGCGGTCGTGGCCGCAGGGCTGCCGGCAGCGGCCGTGACGCTGGTCGGCGGTGGCCGTGAACAGCTCGCCGAGCTCGCAACGCAGAAGGGGATCGTCGACTTGATCATCCCGCGAGGGGGAGAGGGCCTGAAGGCGGCGCTCGAGGCGGTGGCAACGGTGCCGGTTCTCTACGCCGCATCAGGCAACTGCCACGTCTACGTCGACCGCAGCGCCGACCTTGCCGACGCTGTCGCGATAGCCGTCAACTCCAAGGTTCAGCGACCGGGGGTCTGCAACGCAGCGGAGACGCTGCTGGTCCATCGCGACGTCGCCGCCAGCTTCATCCCGCTAGTCGCGCGGGAACTCCTCGCGGCAGGTGTCGAACTGCGGGTGGATGAGGCGGTCAGGGGGTTCGCCGGCCCGGAGCTTGCAGGCCAGCTGGTTGATGCCGTTGAAGCGGACTGGGAGACAGAGTTCCTCGACTTGATCATGGCTGTGCGGGTAGTGGATTCGCTTGAGCAGGCGATCGAGCACATCGCCCTCTATGGCAGCGGCCACTCGGAGGCGATCGTGACCGCAGACGAAGCTGCAGCCGACGAATTTCGACACGGCGTTGACGCGGCCTGCATCTACGTCAACGCCTCGACCCGCTTCACCGACGGAGCGGTATTCGGAATGGGCTCGGAGATCGGCATCTCGACCCAGAAGCTTCATGCCCGCGGGCCGATTGGGCTGCGCGAACTTTGCACCATCAAGTATGTCGTCACAGGCGACGGGCACGTGCGCGCGTGAGCCGCGTCGGTCTGTTCGGCGGAAGTTTCAACCCGCCTCATCTCGGTCATTTGATCTGTGCCCAGGAGGCCGGCGAGCAACTGCAGCTTGACCGCGTCGTCCTGGTGCCGCTCCACACGCCGACTCACCGCGACCTCCCCGGTGATCCCGGCCCGGCGGCGCGGCTCGCACTCTGCGAAGCTGCCGTCAATGGAAACAGTCTTCTGGATGTCAGCGCAATCGAGGTCGAACGAAGCGGCGACTCCTTCACGATCGACACGCTGCGCAGTTGGCGCGAGATGAACCCGGACGACGAGCTGACGCTGATCCTCGGCCACGATGCCGCCAGCGGCTTTGGAAGCTGGCGCGAGCCTGCTGAAGTACTCGATCATTGCCGCCTTGCGGTGGTCTCAAGGGAAGGGGAGTCGGAGCAGTCTGTCGCAGAGCAGATCAGAGCAGAGTTCGAGCGCGCCGAGATTGTCACCGTCACGATGCCGCGGGTAGACATCTCCTCGTCGGCGATTCGCGAGCGAATTGGCAACGGGCTCCCGGCCCGGTACTTCGTTGCTCCCGCCGTTGACGCCTTGATCGAGTCCGAGGGCTGGTACCGATGACCGCTTCATCAGGACAGCTCACGACAGCCGAGCTCGTCGAACTGATCACCGACTATGCCCAAGGGCCGAAGGCTGTGGACCTCGTCGTCCTTGACCTCAGTTCGGCCTCGGCCTTTACCGACGCCTTTGTGGTTGCCACCGGACGCAGCGACCGCCAGGTCAAGGCGATTCATGAGGCGATTCATCAGGGAATGAAGGACGATCACGGAACGCTCCCGAGCCATGTCGAAGGGCTCAGGGAGGCCAGTTGGGTGCTGCTCGACTATGGCGACGTTGTCGTCCACATCTTCACTCCAGCCACTCGCGAGTACTACCGGCTGGAGACTCTCTGGGGCGACGTGCCCCGCCGCGAGGTAAGCACTGGGGAGCCTGACGAGACGGACGAGCAATAGGTAGTGGCATTGGGTCCCGAACATTTTCGCACCGTCCCCGACTGGCCGAAGGAGGGGATCCAGTTCCACGACATAAGCCCGATCCTGCGCGACGCTCAGCTGCTCGCGTCGACGACGCAGGACCTGATCGCAGCCACCCGAGCGATCGTTGGCGAGGTCGACTACGTGACGGCGCCCGAAGCGCGCGGCTTTCTGTTCGGCCCGGCGCTGGCTGTCGCCCTTGGCGCCGGCTTCGTCCTTGCACGCAAGCCTGACAAGCTCCCTCCGCAGACTGCCTCGGTGCCCTACGAGCTCGAGTACGGCGAGGAGCACCTCCACATTCACGACCACGAGCTTGAGGGCAAGCGGGTACTGGTGCACGACGACCTGTTGGCGACGGGAGGGACCGCGCGGGCGCTCGTCTCTCTGATGGAGACGGCCGGAGCGGAGGTGGTCGGCGCTGCCTTTGTCAGCGAGATTCTCTTTCTTGAAGGGCGGGCGTCGCTGGGCGCAATGCCGGTTGCGACCCTGGTGGAGTTCGACTAAGGCGAAATAGCAAATACCTGATCAAGTATTGCTATTTTAGGTCGTCCCGACTACCTGAATCCAAGAAAGGCAATACCTGAGATGACCGTCACCGAAGAGCTGCTCGCCAACGCCGAGAAGTACAAGGCCTCCTTTGACAAAGGGCATCTTCCGATGCCTCCGGCCCGGAAGATCGCGATCGTGGCCTGCATGGACGCCCGCCTCAACCCGTACGGCCTGCTTGGGCTGGAGGAAGGCGACGCGCACGTGATCCGCAACGCCGGCGGTGTCATCACCGATGACGAGGTCCGTTCGCTGGCAATCTCGCAGAGGCTGCTTGGGACCGAGGAGATCATCCTGATCCATCACACCGATTGCGGGATGCTGACGTTCACCGACGACGAGTTCAAGCGCTCAATCCAGGACGAGACGGGCATCAAGCCCGAGTGGGCCGCAGAATCGTTCCCGGATGTAGACGAGGACGTCCGCCAGTCGCTGGCGCGCGTCCACGCGAGCCCGTTCATCCCACTCAAGGACAACGTACGCGGCTTCGTCTACGAGGTTGAGACCGGCGTATTGCGCGTGGTCAAGTCGCCTGTCAGCCTTCTGCCCGTCGTCCGCTGCGCCTTTGCAGCGGACGGCGGAGCGGCGATGGGAGAGACGACAGAACTCTAAAACTCCTGCCTCGCGGCCCCCTGGCAGTGGTTGCTGGGCGTGCTGGCGTATTCGCTGCTAGCCAGTTACGCCGCTGCTGGTTTTCTTCAGCGTGACTGTGCGGGTGACGGAGCGGGTGGTGCCGCCGGTGGGCTTGAAGGTTGTGACGAGCGTGACGCGGATCGCGCCGCGGCGGCGCGCGGAGCGAGCCGCTGAAGTGAGCTTGCAGGTGAGTTTGTAGCGGCCTGCTTTTGTGATCTTCTTGCTGCCGGCGCAGGCCGTGAGGCGCTTGGCGCTGCGGGCGGCCGAAGAGTAGTTGAAGGTTCCGTACTGCGTTGCTGTTCCCGGGCTCGAAACTGCGATCACCGACTGGAGCGTCGAGCTATTTGCCACGACGCGCGACAAGACGAACTCGTTCGACGGTGGTGGGGCTGGTGGGGTCGTGGAAGAGAATCCAGCGGTGACCGAGCGCGCCTCGGTCATCGAGACGGTGCAGCTGCCGGTTCCTGAGCAGGCCCCCGACCAGCCGTCAAACTGCGAGCCCGAAGAGGCCGTCGCCGCTAGGGTCACTTCGCTGCCTGCTGTCTCCTCTGATGAGCAAGTAGATCCGCAGTCGATACCTCCGCCAGCAATCGTTCCCGAGCCGGCTCCCGACTTGGCGACCGTAAGCGCATATTGGCACGGGTCGGCCGCGGGGATCACCGACGAGAACAGCTCCCAGCTAGTGATGGTGGGATCCCCAACAGGAGCGTTGTAGGTGCTCAGGTATGAGCAGGTGGCCTGATTAAAGTCAACACGCGGGCGCTGCTTTACTCCGAGGGCGGCGTTAGGGCCGATTAGTGCATCGGGCTCACCAACGAGTACGCCGGCACCGTCAAGCGAAAGACTGTAATTGCCGTAATCGCTGGTGCCAATTCCAAGTGGCGTCACGATCTTGTAGCTGTCGCCGTAATCGGGCGCAGCGATCGCAACGCGGTTTCGAAAGCTAGTGAAGGTGCTGGTGCTGCTCGTGATGGCGCTCAAAGTCTCACCTGATGAGGCGCCGTTGCTTGCGCTGTAACGCTCAGTGGCTAAGGAGCGATCGGATGGACCAGAGTTTGTAAAGTTGGCGACCAGGAACTCATCCCGTACGGCGTTATAAGCCATAACCGGGTTCTTGTATTCAACGTCACCGGCGCCGACGCGAGTGGGGCCGCTGTTCAGTGTTCCGTCACCGTTCAAGTACCAGACGTAGCCGCCGTCCTGCGTGTCAGAGCCAATCCTCCGCCGATCGACCACCATGAACTTGTCCGACTTCGGAGAGTAAGCCAGATCCACGCCGCCGTAATCACTGGCCCCGGTGATCAGGTCGAGGCCGCGCGTGAAGGTGCCGCTTGAATCAAACCAGTAGGTGGCAGTGTTGTCGTAGTCCCTGAAGACAGCGAGCCACTTGCCAGCCTCGGCCGAATAAGCGACTGAAATGTTCGGGTAGTAGCGGTAGTGGTAAGCGGGTGACACCGCGAACGGCGATCCGGCCTTGACCGTGCCGTCACCGTTGAGGAACCAGCACTGGAACTCCTCCGTGTCGTCGTTGCCTAGGCAGGCAACCCAGCCGCCGGAAACCGGGTCGTACTTGACCGCCGGGTTCGCGTTGCGAGTAACCTCGCCCCCGGAAAGGAGGGTGGTCTGTGCTCCGGAGGCGGCCCCGGACGAATCGAGGGGCATGGCTACCCAATGGCGGGTAGATCCATCGAGGTAGTAGCTGACCGCCAGGCCGTCCCCGGTGGTCGGGTTCGTCGCCGCCACTTCAAAACGGCCGTTATCACCATTGTCTACTCCCCAGCTTGTCACCTGCTGCGGTGCGGCCTGGGCGGAGGCAACGATCACGAGCGAAGAGAGCGCCGCGATCAGGATCAACGAATAACGGGAACGTTTAGACATCGCTGGGAAGGTACAAGGTCTCCAATAAAATAAAACTGCGGACGTTGGGCCGCTGCGCCCGGCAAGCTTGCAAAGCCCGCTGCCCTAACCGGCGGCGGTCTCAGTGTTTCTGGGCTCTGAGCGATGTACAAAACCGCTCTCAGCCAGCCTCGCAGCGGCCCGGGCGACTCGGCACAGCCCGTGCTTGCTCGCTTTCGACCTGTGTCGTCTGTTCTGTCGCCTCTCCCGATGGAGCTGAGGGGGCTCGAACCCCTGACCTCCGCCATGCCATGGCGGCGCTCTCCCAGCTGAGCTACAGCCCCAAGTGAGGCGTCAGTGTAGCGTCGAAGGCCGCTCGCCGGTTGGCTGCGGGGGCAAGTAATCTCACCGGTAGCCATGAGCGACCTCAGATACGACCCTCAGGAGATCGAGCCCCGCTGGCAGCAGGTCTGGGAGGAGGAAGGCACGTGGGAGGTTTCCAACCCCGTGCCTGGCGTCACTGAGGATCAGGAGAACGCATATGTGCTCGAGATGCTGCCCTACCCGAGTGGCGAGCCGCACATCGGGCACCTCAAGGTCTATTCGGTCGGGGATGCAGTTGCGCACTTCAAGCGACGCAACGGCAAGCGCGTGCTGCATCCGATGGGTTACGACGCCTTTGGGCTGCCGGCCGAGAATCACGCGATCAAGACGGGGCAGCCGCCGCGCGCCTCGACCGAGGCCGCAATCGCAGAGTTCCAGAGGCAGTTCCGCCGCTGGGGCATCTCGATCGACTGGTCGCGGGAGCTGGCTACCTGTGAACCGGACTACTACCGCTGGACCCAATGGATCTTCAATCAGCTCTTCGAGGCCGGTCTCGCCTACCGGCAGCAGGCCCACGTCAACTGGTGCCCGAGCGACCAGACGGTGCTCGCAAATGAGCAAGTTGTTGACGGCTGCTGCGAGCGCTGCGGCGCCGAGGTCGAGGTTCGCGAGCTCGAGCAATGGTTCCTGAAGATCACCGACTACGCCGACCGTCTGCTTGAAGACCTCGACACCGTCGATTGGCCCGAGAACGTCAAGACGATGCAGCGCAACTGGATCGGCCGCTCCGAGGGCGCCGAGGTTGTGTTCGCCTGCGACGAACTTGGTACCGAGTATCCGGTCTTCACTACCCGTCCCGACACCCTCTTCGGCGCGACCTTCTTCGTGCTGGCCCCCGAACACCCGGACGTGCTGCGCTTGGCCGAGGGGACGGGCAACGAGCAGGCCGTCACCGCGTACGTCAAGGAGGCCCTGTCGAGCGGTTCAGACGTCCGCGGCGCCGCCGAGCGCGAGAAGACCGGTGTTGCACTCGGACGCACGGTCACGAACCCCGTCAACGGCGAGCAAATCCCGATCTTCGTCGCCGATTACGTCCTGATGGAGTACGGCACTGGAGCGATCATGGCCGTGCCGGGGCACGACGAGCGCGACTACGCGTTCGCCAAGGCCTTCGGCCTCCCGATACGCAGGGTGATCGAAGGGGACAACCCGGACGGAGACTCTGACGGCCTGCCGTATTCCGGCGACGGGCCGCTGGTGAACAGCGCTCCTCAGTTCGACGGCAAGCCGAACCGGGAGGTCCTCAAGGAGATAGTCGCCTGGCTCGAAAGCGAGGGCAAAGGAAAGCCGGCCGTGAACTACCGGCTGCGCGACTGGCTGATCAGCCGCCAGCGCTACTGGGGCTGCCCTATCCCGATTGTGCGCTGCACGGAGTGCGGAATCGTGCCGGTCCCGGATGATCAGCTTCCGGTGGTCCTTCCCGTCATCGAGGACTATGCGCCGCAAGGGCAGTCGCCGCTTGCTGCCGCCACCGACTGGGTCAACACCGAGTGCCCGAAGTGCGGCGCCCCTGCCGTTCGCGAGACCGACACGATGGACACCTTCGTTGATTCCTCCTGGTATTTCCTGCGCTACTGCGACGCCTCCAACGACCAGGCGGCGTGGGACCCGGCGGTGCTGCGCGAGTGGATGCCTGTCGACCAGTACATCGGCGGCGTCGAGCACGCGATCCTCCACCTTCTTTACGCCCGGTTCTTCTGCAAGGCGCTCGCTGATCTTGGTCACCTCGACGTGGACGAGCCGTTTGCACGCCTGTTCACTCAGGGAATGATCACGCGCGACGGAGCCAAGATGTCGAAGTCTCGGGGCAACGTGGTGTCGCCGAAGGCGATCGTTGATCGTTACGGCGCCGACAGTGCGCGCGCCTACATCCTCTTCATTGGAGCGCCAGATCAGGACGCGGACTGGTCGGACGAAGGCGTCGAGGGAGTCCACCGCTTCCTATCGCGCCTCTGGCGGCTAAGTGCAGAGGTCGCCGACCTCGGCCCTGACGGCGCCGTCGACGGCGATCAGGACGCCGACCTGGAACTGCGCCGCAAAGCGAACTGGGCAATCGCGAAGGTGACAGGTGACATGGACCGCCGATTTGCCTTCAACACGGCAATTGCTGCGGTGATGGAGCTGATCAACGAGGTTTCTAGGCTCCGGGACAGCGCGGGCCTCGGCGCTCAGCGTTTCGCGCTTGAGACCGCCGCTTCTCTCTGCTTTCCGTTCGCCCCGCACGTGACTACCGACGCCTACCACCTCCTCACCGGCGAACGTCTCTGGGAGCAGCCGTGGCCTCAGGCCGATGCCGCGATGTTGGAGAGCGACACCTACGAGCTTGTCTGTCAGGTCAACGGGAAACTCCGCGACCGCGTCGAGGTTCCCAGCGATGCCTCCCGCGAGCAGCTTGAAGCCGCAGCTCTGGCCGCACCCAACGTCCAGGTGCACTTGGAAGGGCGTGAACCTAAGAAGGTCATCGTCGTTCCGGGCAAGCTAGTCAACATCGTCGTTGGATAGGCATTCCCGCGGGAGCTTCGCGGCTCGCAGGTAGCAGTTGACGGCTGGCTCCGTCACATGTTCGTTCGTAACGTCGAGGCGTGCCGCGGCTCCCCGCCCCAACCCTCTTGATCTGCGTTGCGGCTGGGGTGGTGGCGCTCGCGCTGGCGGGTCGCGCGGCGACTGGGGGCCGAGCTGGGGCTGGGGGTCAACCAGCACTGTCGGCGACGGAGACGTCGGTGCAGGCAGGTGGCGCGACCGCGGTCCCCGCGGGAGGGTTTCAGCGGACGACGACTGACCCGACCGTCCACGTCGCGGGTGCTGTGCGGCGGCCGGGCGTCTACCGGCTGGCGGCCGGTTCGCGCGTCCGTGACGCGGTCAGGCGCGCAGGCGGCGCTTCCCGGAGGGGTGACTCCAACGCAATCAATCTCGCTGCAAAGGTTGCCGACGGGCAACAGATCCTCGTTCCGCTCAGGGCATCGGACGGAAGTCCTGGGGTAGGCGCATCAGGCAGCGGCGGTGCAGTCGCTGGCGGGCCGGTCAGCCTTGGCAGCGCCACGGCCGAGCAGCTCGACACGCTCGACGGCGTGGGTCCCGCGACCGCGGCCAAGATCATCCAATGGCGCACAGACCACGGCGGCTTCAGCAGCGTTGACGACCTTGGCGAGATCCCCGGGATCGGACCCAAGAAGCTTGAAGCGCTGCGGCCGCAGGTTACGCCTTGAGCGCCGCGCTTGGTTCCCTGCGGACCCACCCGAGGCACCTCGTGCTCGCGGCGTTGGCGGGAGGTCTCGCTCTTGGATGGCGCCCGGCGTGGCTGATCCCTGCCGTTCTCCTGGCGGCTGCGGGCGCAACTGCGCTTGGGGTCCGGCAGCGAATCGCCTTGCTCATTGCGGTGGTGTTGGTAGCGGGAGCGGTGCTCTCGCAGGTGCGCACAGCGTCTCTCTCCCGCAACCCTTTGGCGGGAGACTTTGGTCATTCCGTCGCTGCAGCGGTCATTATCGAGCAGTCTCCGAGGGGAGGTCGCTTTGGCTGGTGGGCCGGCGGCAAACTCGACGGGAACGCTGTGCTCTTGCGTGCGCCGGGGCGGCCGCCTCCGCTCGATCCGGGCGAGATCGTCCAAGTCCGCGGCTCCCTGCGACCGCTTGGTGAGCGCGACAACTGGCTCCGTCCACAGCACGTGAGGGCAATTCTGCGGGTGCACTCGCTCGCAGTCACGGGCTCGCGTCGTGCAGGGCCAAGCGGGTTGATCGACCTTCTCCGGAACAATGCGAACAGCGTCTTCAGTGCGCGGCTGCCACCAGACGAGGCTGCCCTGCTGCGCGGGATCGCACTGGGCGACGACAGCGCGCTCTCCGATCGTCTCCGGGACGCGATGAGACGTTCCGGCCTGGGGCACCTGGTCGCAGCCTCGGGCGCCAACATCGCCCTGCTGGTGGTTTTGGTCTTCTCTGTCTGCGCTTTGCTGGGCGCTCCGCGCGGGCTGCGCTTGGCGCTTGCACTCGCCGCCGTTGGCATTTACGTGCCGCTGGCTGGCAGTGGTCCCTCGATCCAGAGGGCAGCGATCATGGGGGCGGCCGCGCTGGTTGCCTCAGCTGCATCGAGGCCTAGCGCGCGCTGGTATTCGCTGCTGCTTGCCGCCACCGTCAGCCTGACGCTCAATCCGGCGATTCTCCGAGACCCAGGCTGGCAACTGAGCTTCGCGGCCGTTGCCGCGATCGGGATCCTCTCCGGGCCGCTGCAGGTGGCACTGGAGCGGCGCGGGCTGCCCGCTCCTGTCAGCGGGCCGCTCTCGCTGACGGCGGCAGCCACCGTCGGCACCGCTCCAATCAGCGCAGCGGCGTTCGGCACGGTGAGCCTGGTCTCGCTGCCCGCCAACCTCGCGGCCGCGGCGGCCGTCGCCCCGGCGACTTGGCTCGGAATGGTGGCTGCGGTTCTGAGCCAGGTCTCGGATTCTCTTGCGGCGCCGGTGTGCATGCTGGCCTACTGGCCACTGGCCGCAATACTCGCCGTCGCACGGGCGGCCTCATCGCTGCCGGGGGCTCAGATCTCCGTGAGTCCGCCGATCGTTGCCAGCGTGTCGATGGCGGCTGTCGCGATCGTGCTCGGCGGTCGCCGGCGCAGACCCGTGCTGGTTGCCGCCGCGATCGCGCTGAGTTCAGTCGTCTGGGTTGCCCTCGGGGTTGCCCGTTCGGCCTCACGTCTGGCGCCGCCGCCAGCCGGGGCGGTCCGCGTCACCTTCCTCGACGTTGGGCAGGGCGACGCCACTCTGGTGGAGAGCGAAGGCCACTCCGCGCTCATTGACAGCGGCCCACCGACGGCGTCGCTCGGGCCGCTGCTTGACCGGGCTGGAATCAAACGGCTTGACCTTCTGGTCGCCACGCACGCGCAGGCCGACCATCTCGGAGGGGCCGACAGGGTTCTGGAATCGTTGCCGGTGGGCGCCGTGCTTGATGGGCGTGACGGCGTCGTTGAGCCTGAGGGCACTCAGATGGCCGCTGCCGCACGGGGCCGCCGCGTGCCGCTCGTCACGGCTGCCGCAGGCGATTCGATCCGAGTCGGTGCGCTGCTGCTGACCATCCTTTCGCCCCAGCCCCTTGCCGGCGATCTGCCACGCGGGGATCCAAACCAGCGGGCGATCGTGATCCTCGCGCAGGCCCGCGGGTTCTCGTTGCTGCTGACCTCCGATGCCGAGTCCGATGTGCTGCTCGGCTTGGAGATCCCTACGGTCGATCTGCTCAAGGTGAGCCACCACGGCAGCGCCGACCCGGGCCTGCCTTTGCTGCTCGCGAAGATCAACCCGCGGATCGCCGCGATCGAGGTCGGCGCCGGCAATAGCTACGGCCATCCGGCGGAACCGACGCTCGCCGCATTGGCGGCGCGA
>CAESAN010000005.1_pt1 | contig 21848 bp, 19 predicted proteins | sample 7263601 | NCBI WGS metagenome assembly CAESAN01 (sample SAMEA6814058, study PRJEB35770) | uncultured Conexibacteraceae bacterium | biome: Freshwater; feature: Freshwater reservoir; material: water | place: Czech Republic | collected 2017-05-23 | depth 30m m
AGCCGGCCAGTTCATCCTCGGACCCAACGTGGCTGCGTTTGAGGACGAGTTTGCCTCCGCAGTCGGCGCCCGTCACGCGGTCGGCGTCGCCAACGGCACCGACGCGTTGACCATCGCCTTGAGGGCTCTCGGCGTCGGCCCCGGCGACGAGGTGGTTGTTCCTTCGTTCAGTTACTACGCGAGTGCTGAGGCAATCCCGCCGACCGGAGCCACGCCGGTCTTCTGCGACGTCGACCCGCAGACCTATCTGGCCACGGCGGACAACGTCAAGGCCGTCATGACGCCGCGCACGAAGGCCGTGATCGCCGTTCACCTGTTCGGCAACCTTGCCCCGGTTGCCGAGATCGAAGCGCTTGGAGTCCCCGTTGTCGAGGACGCCGCCCAAGCCGCCGGGTCGACCGGCAGCGACGGCCGCCCCGGAGCGCTCGGGACGATTGCCGCTCACTCCTTTTACCCGTCAAAGAACCTCGGGGCCTTCGGCGACGGCGGAGCGGTCACGACCTCCGACGACGAGCTCGCCGACCGCGTCCGGATGCTGCGCTTCCACGGTTCACGCGACCGCGTCACCTACGACGAGGTCGGTTACAACTCGCGCCTCGACGAGATTCAGGCCGCGGTGCTGCGAATTGCACTGACCGCGCTGCCCAGATGGGCGGCCCACAGGGCGGCCGCCGGTGATCGCTACGAGGAGCTCGGACTCGGTGAACTGGTGACGCTGCCGCAGGCCGTCGACGGGTCGGTCCCTGCCTGGCACCTTTACGTCGTCGCCACCGACCGCCCCGACGATTTGGCCGCCAAGCTTGTCGCAGCTGGGATTGAGGCGCGCGGCTATTACCGGGTGCCGATCCACCTTCAGCCTTCGATGAGCAACTGGCGCCCCGCTGACGGCTCGCTTCCGGGAACGGACGAGGCGGCCGCCCGTCATCTGGCGATCCCGATCAGCGCGACGATCACCGACCAGCAGTTGGCCGCCGTCGTCGATGCCGTCGGCGCCGCCCTTTCGTGATGCGCGTCTGGGTCGACCTGACCAACTCGCCGCACGTTCTAGTGCTGCGTCCGGTGATAGAGAACCTTCGCGCGCAGGGTGCGGAGGTGGAAGTGACCGCCCGCGATTTTGCGCAGACGGTTGCGCTCTGCGAACTGCACGGAATCGACGCAACAGTGATCGGCCACCACCGTGGCGGCAAGCTGACCGCAAAGGCCAGAGGGTTGGTCGACCGTTCGATTGCGATGCGCAAGTGGGCCAAGGGGCGCAGCTTCGATCTGGCGATCGGTCACGGCTCGAACGACGTCAATGTTGCCGCCCGGCTGCTTTCGATACCCGCGGCGACGATGTTTGACTACGAGTGGGCGACGGTTCAGCACAACGTCAACTGCAGGCTCGCCCAGGCGGTTGTCGTACCGCAGGCAATCCCGCCGGAGCGCCTGGACCGCTACGGAGCACGCGGCAAGCTGCGTCGCTACGAGGGCCTGAAGGAGGAGTACTACCTCGCCGACTTTGAACCCGACCCTTCGGTGCTCGGGGAACTTGGGCTGAGCGCCGCCGAGCCACTCGCCGTCGTCCGCACCCCGCCGGCGGTATCGCTCTACCACCGCTTTGAGAACAGCGCCTTCAGCGACGTGCTCGTCAAGCTTCGCGAGCAGGGCCAGGTAGTGGTCCTGCCAAGGACCGAAGAGCAGCGGATCGAACTCCAGCAGGCTGGAGGGTTTGTTATCCCCGAGCGGGCCGTCGACGGCCCCTCGCTGGTGGCGCTCGCCGACCTGGTGGTTAGCGCGGGCGGAACGATGAACCGCGAGGCGGTCGCGCTCGGGACGCCGGTGCTGACGACCTTCGAAGGAAAGATCGGCGCAGTTGACGAGGAGCTGATCCGCACGGGACGGATGGGTCGCCTTGAGGACCCCGACCAGGTTGAACTGGTGCGCCGCTCGCAGGCCGACGAGGCCGCCTCGAGCGCTTCGCGCGTACGACGGGATCCGCAGCTTCTGGTCGATCTGCTGCTCAGCGCCCGCAGCCCGCTTGCCAGCTGACTTGCGCGCCACTGGAGGGGAGCGCGCTTAGGGGTAGAATCCCGGACTGATGCGCCGTCGCTTCAGCACGGCGGTATTTCCGCTCCATCGTCACACGATTGCTCAGCTTCTCGTTGATGGGGGACTTGCCGCTCTCGCTTACTTCCTTGCCTTCCGTTTGCGGTTTGATCAAGCCGCAGGCCCTCCGCCGCGATATGAGCGCCTCTTTGAAACGACCTTGCCTTGGGTCGTGGTTCTGGCGCTTCTGGTCTTCCTGCTGATGCGGACCGAGCAACGGCAGTGGCGCTACGCAACTCAAGGCGACTACCTCGGCGTGCTGCAGGCGGTGGCGCTGCTTACGATCGCGGTCGCGGGGCTGATCGCATTGACCCACCCGGTCACCGTCAAGTCGGCGGGCGGGGATATCAACGTCCTCATTCCAACCGGCGTGCTCGCCTTCTTCTTCCTACTGATGCTGCTCTTCGTGGGCGGAGTCCGTTTTGTGGCAAGGACTATCCGCGAGCGTCCTATCCGGGGCTTTCGCGCCGACAAAGGAGCCCGCCGCGTATTGATCGTCGGCGCTGGCGACGGCGGCCGTCTGACGCTGCGCGAGATAGTCCGCAACCCGACGCTCGCGCTCAATCCCGTCGGCTTTGTTGACGACGACCCGCTCAAGGCCGGCCTCCGCGTTGACGGAGTCAAGGTGCTTGGAGGGACCGACCAGCTCGGGCGCATCCTTGACGAGGCCGAGCCCGACGAGATCCTGATCGCAATCCCCTCCGCTCCGGGAACACTCCGCGGGCGCGTCGTCAGAGCGGGCCGCGACCGTGGCATCGTGGTGCGCACGCTGCCGACCGTCTTCGAGCTGCTGCAGTCGGGATCGGGCCACGTTGTTCGTCAGGTCCGCGAGGTTCAGGTGGAGGACATCCTCGGCCGCGAGCCGGTGCGGATGGAACTCGATCGGGTCGGCAGCTACCTCTCCAAGGAGATCGTGCTGGTGACCGGCGCAGGCGGCTCGATCGGCGCCGAGCTATGCCGCCAGATCGCGCGCGTCGCCCCCCGCAAGCTCGTGATCCTCGACCACGCCGAAGACAACCTCTTCGAGATTCAGCGCGAACTGGAGGAGGATCGCCACGTCCATCCCTCGGCGCTGAGCGCAGTGCTCGCCGACTGCAAGAGCGAAGAGCGGATGCGCGAAGTGTTCGAGCAGTACCGACCGACTTTCGTCTTCCACGCTGCCGCCTACAAGCATGTCGGGTTGATGGAGGGCAACCCGGTTGAGGCGGTCCGCAACAACTCGGTCGCGACCAGGCTTGTCGCCGAACTGGCCGGAGAGTCGTCGGTCAAGAATTTCGTCCTTGTTTCTACTGACAAAGCCGTCATGCCGGCGACCGTGATGGGCGCTTCAAAGGCATTGGCCGAATACGCGGTCGAGGAGATGGGTGCGCGCTTCCCCCAGACCAATTACGCCTCGGTCCGCTTCGGCAACGTGCTCGGTTCGTCGGGTTCTGTTGTGCCGATCTTCCGCCGCCAGATTGCCCGCGGCGGCCCCGTGACCGTCACCGACGAGCGGATGACCCGCTACTTCATGACTATCCCGGAAGCCGTCCAGCTGATCATCCGCTCTGGATCGCTTGGCGACGGCGGCGAGATCTTCGTCCTTGAGATGGGGGAACCCGTCTCGATCATTCAGCTTGCGCGCGACATGATCGAGCTGTCCGGACTGGAGCCCGACCGCGACATCGCGATCGAAGTGACCGGGCGCCGCCCCGGGGAGAAACTCCACGAGGAGCTGTTCAATCCGCACGAGCGCCCGCAGCCCACTCCCGCCGAGCGAATCATCCACGCTTCCCGGCCCGCCCGCGACAAGGTCGAAATCGCCGACTGGTTCGCTCAGATAGAGGAACTGACCCGAAGCGGCGACGCAGCGGCTTTGGCGGCCAAGGTCGCGGAATTTACTGCCGATACGGAGCCCGCAGGCGCCCTGATCGAAGGCTCGCAGAGCGATCCGGCTACTCCAGCGCCTAAGATCATCCGTGGATGACGCCGTCTCTCGCCGCTCTCTCAATCTCTAGCGGGGTTGACCACATTGGTGCCCTCGCGGGCCTCGCCTCAATAGTTGGAGTTGGCGTGCTCGCTGCGCTCTACGCAGCGCAGTCGCGTGAGGTAAAGAGGCTGCGTGATTGGGCGGGTCGGGCGCCCGAGCGCGACGCCGAGGCTGCGGAGAGGGTTATGGCCGACGCTTCGAAGCCTGCCCCGTCCACGCCTGCCGCCGCTGGAGCCGCAGCCGCTGCCACTCGCCCCCGGGCAGCAGTTACACCTGTTCCTGCCGCCAAGCCGCCCACCGGCGCAGTTCCGGGCGCGCCAGCCAAGAGCGCCACAGGTGCCATCCCTGGTGCGCCCAAGCAGGCAGCTCCGGGCGCTCCGCTCTCGTCGCCGGCCGCCGCGGGCGCAAAGCAGCCAACCGGCGCCATTCCCGGGGTCACGGCCCCTCCGGCAAAGCCTTCGCCTGACGCTGGAGCGCCCGGCGAAGCAGCTGCGTCAGCGCCAGCGCCCGGCACCCCCGCGGCTCCGCAGCCGCCCGCTCCACAGAAGCCCGCTGCGCCGGTTCCGCCTCCTGCGCCGCCGGTACCGGCCGCGTCAACGCCCGCAGCCGCCCGCACTGCGCCGCCCCCGGCGCGGGCGACTCCTCGCCCGCGCACCGTCGCCCCGGCCCGCGGCGCGACCGACGAGATCACATTGCCGCCGCAGCGGCCTCCGGCAGCGCGCGCCGAGACTGCGGTCAGTGATGACGGAAACGAGGGCAGGCGCTCGCTGCTCCTCGTCATCATCGGAGGCCTTGCAATCGTTGTTATTGCCTTTGTGCTGATAACTCAAGTCTTTGGCGGCGGCTCCAGTCCAGCTCCAAAGCCGACCAGCATTGCCACTCCCACGACTACCGCCACCAGCACGGCGACAACCTCGACTCCGGCCGGAGTCGACCGGGCAGCGACACAGGTCGCGGTTCTAAACGGAACGACGGGAAGCGGCTTGGCGCGGACGGCCGCGGACAAGCTGCAGGCGGCCGGTTACACGAAGGTCGGACCGGTCACTACCAGCCCGGATCAGACCGCGCAGACGACCACCGTCTACTACGACACCGGATCGCAGCCTGCAGCCGCCGACGTGGCAAAGACGCTCGGTCTCAGCTCAACTGCGATCGCGCCGATGGATGCAAACATCCGGACTCTGGGACAGAACGCTTTGGTGGTTGTGGTGCTCGGCGCCGATCAGGCACAGTGAGGCGCGATGATCTACCTCGCGCGGCACGGCCAGACCGCCTACAACGTGGAGGGTCGATTTCAGGGATGGGGTGATGTTCCGCTCGACTCGACGGGCCGCCGTCAGGCCGAGCAGCTGGCCAGCGCGGTATTGAAGCTTGCTCCCGAAGTTCTTGTCTCTAGCGACATCGCCCGCGCCGTCGAAACCGCAACCATCGTCGCCGAGGCGACCGGACTGGAGTTGCAGATCGACGCACGCTTCGCCGAGACCGAAACCGGCGACTGGACCGATCTCAGCTTCGAGGAAGTCGCAGCGGCAGACCCTGAGGGGTTCGCTTCCTTTGTGAGACTCGACGCCGGTTGGCGCTTTCCCGGCGGCGAGAGCTTCGCGCAGCAGTCCCGGCGCGTCCATGAGGGCCTCGCAGACTGGCGAACCCGCTGCGCGGGCAGACTCGTGGTAGTCGTCTGCCACGGGAACGTGATCCGCCTTGTTCAGCGCGAAGCCGGCGTTGAGATGGCCGAGCGACCCGACAACGGCACCCTCGTGGCACTGTGACGCGCCTCGCGCAGATTGTCTTTGCATTGCTGGTCCTTGCAACCGGGGCGGCCTTCTTCGTGGCCCAGGAGCTCAAGACCGCGCCACCGGTCCTGCTCTCCTTCCGCCTCACGGCGCCGGCGATCTCGCCCAACGGCGATGGCCGCTTTGACAGGCAGGAGGTCAGCTTTCGCCTGAAGCGCAGCGAACTGGTCGATGTCGCAGTGGTTGATGAGCGCGGCGACGAGGTTCGCGAACTTGCTTCCGGCATCACAGTTCCCGCCTACACGCGAATCGCGCCCGTCAGCTGGGACGGCCGGGCTGCCGACGGCACGATCGCGCCCGACGGCCGTTACCGCATCCGCGTGAGGCTCCGCAGAGAAGGCCGCAGCCTCGTTGTTCCGCAGTCGTTCCTCGTGGACGATACGCCGCCGAAGGTGACCGTCATCTCGATCGGCCCGAACGCGGGTCCCGGACCGGAGTTGCTTCCGCGCGCCGACGGCGCCCCTGCCCGGATCCGGATCAACGCCGCCGCGCGCGACGGGCGCGTGCTGGTCTTCCGAACATGGCCGCAGCCGGCCCTTCAGGTTGCGACGCTGAAGATTGCCGAGGGCTCGTCCGCAACGACATGGGACGGCCGAGGCTCCGACGGCCGCCCGGTCGCGCCGGGCACTTACTTGGCCGTCGCTCAGCGCAGGGACGCCGCCGGAGTGCTTGGCAGTTCGGTCGCGCTTGACCGCGAGGGCCTGCCCGAGAGCGTCTACGGCCGCCGCCTTCCTGGCCGAGGCGGGATCACTGTCCGTCCGGTCGCGGCCCAGCCGCCGCTCGGCGCAACGAAGGCCAAGTCGGTCGCAACAGTCAATGTCGACGCCAACGGAAGCCGCTTCGCATGGTCGCTCGCCCGGGTTGGGGCGGGCGCCTCCAAGCGGGGATCAGGTAGGCGCTCGGCCGTTCGGGTTAAGCCTCCCGGCAAGGCCTCGCAGGTCTATCTCTTCACCGCCAAGAGGGGTGCTCTCAGGTCGTCGGTGCCGCTCGCAGTGGACGATGCCGCCAGTCACCCCGTTCTCGTGGTCCTGCCGCTGATGACTTGGCAGGGCCGCAATCCGGTTGACGACGATGGCGACGGCGAGCCGAATCTGCTCACGACCGGGGGGCCCGTCAATGCCGCGCGCGTACTGGGTACACCGCTGCCGCAGGGTTTTGGATCCCAGGAGAAACCGATACTTCGCTGGCTTGGTAGTGCCCGCAAGCGCTACGACGTGACAACCGACTACGCGCTGGCGACGGGGACCGGGCCGTCGCTGACCGGTCACAGCGGTGTTCTGCTGATCGGCGAGACGGTCTGGCTGCCGCCCGCGCTCTCGCGCCGCCTGCGCCGCTTCGTGACCAGCGGCGGGACCGTCGTTGAGGCGGGAGTCGACTCGCTGCTGCGCGGCGTCACGCTGACGAAGCGCGGCCAGTTGACCGATCCGCTTCCCCCTGCCACAACCGACATCTTCTCGACGACGCTTGCAGGCCTTCAGAAGGGCAACTTCGAGGTGACTGCCGGAAAGGATTCGATCGGACTCTTCGAAGGAACCAGCGGCCTTTTCAGCAATTACGACGCTATAGATGAAACGACCTCGGTTGGAAAGGGAAAGATCGTCTCTTCCGCCGTCGGCGGTGACGGTGAAATCGTGATCGTGGCTTTCCGTCTGGGCCGCGGACTCGTTATTCGCTACGGCCTGCCGCAGCTTCCGTCGCGAATCGAAACCGACTCCGACGTGAAGGGATTGATCGAGCGCTCATGGCAACTGCTCTCACGCTGACCGCATGCAGCCTGCTGGCGGGAGCGACTCTGGTCGCTCCGTCGGCGACCGCGCGCGCCCGGCTGATGCTCGCGACGCTGATCGTCTCGCCGATCGTGCTGGTCGTCCACCTCGCCGACGCCTCGCAGCTCGCTGCGCTGCGCGACCGCCCCGCGCTCGCCGCCGCCGCACTCCTCGCCGGGGTCGCAGCAGTTGGCCTGCTGACCATCCTCTTCACGCGGCGCCCCGGAGCCTTCCCGATTGCGGTCGTGCTGACGCTGCCGTTCCGGATCCCGATCTCGGTTGGCGACTCGACCGCCAATCTGCTTCTTGGCCTCTACCTCGTGGTGGCTGCCGGTGCGCTCGCCTGGCTGCTTCCGCGGCTGCGGACGGGAGCCGATGAGGATGGTTCGGCCCCTGCCGCGCTGGAGTGGGTGATCGCGGCGGTTCTTGTCTTCTACTCGGTCCAGAGCGCCTACGGTCTTGGCTCATCGGCGGCGCTCGAGAATGTCGTCTTCTTCTATATCCCGTTCGCGCTGCTGTTCGTGCTGCTGGCCCGTTCGACTTGGAGCGAGCGGCTCGCCGGTCGCACGCTGATCGTGCTTGTCGGGCTGGCGCTGGCGCTCAGCGCGATCGGATACGTCGAATTCGCAACTCGCCACATCTTCCTCAACCCGAAGGTGATCGCGTCCAACCAGTTCTCGGACTACTTCCGCGTCAACTCGGTCTTCTTCGATCCCAACATCTTCGGCCGCTTTCTCGTCGTCGTAATCGTTCTCCTAGTTGCGTGGATCTGCTGGCAGCAGAGGGCGCGCAACGTTGCCTTTGCCGCCCTCGCAGTGTCGGTGCTGTTCGGCGGGCTGCTGATCACGCTTTCGCAGTCCAGCTTTGTGGCGCTGCTGGCAGGCCTGGCTGTGATCGGTGCCCTGCGCTGGAGCGTCCGTTGGACTTCGGCAATAGTCGCCGCGGCCTTGATAATTGGAGTTGTTGGCTTTGCGGTTGGCAGTGGAGCGCTCAGCGGAGGTCGCAGCGCCGAGCGGGCCACCAGTGGCCGCGCTGCTCTGGTCACAGGCGGTGGCAGGCTGTTCATCGAGAGGCCCGCGCAGGGGTGGGGATCCGGATCGTTCTCCCGCCAATATCGCCGCTCGGAGGACGTCTCGTACGAGCGCGCCGCGTCGGCCTCACACACAATCCCGATTACCGTCGCTGCCGAGCAGGGCGTGATTGGTCTGCTCGCCTATTTGGCTTTCCTTGTGTTGGCGTTCTCGCGCGTCCTGCGCGGAGCCAGGGGCGCTCCCTGGCCCGAGATGCAGGTCGGCGTAGCCGCCGCGTTCACCGCGGTTGTCGTTCACACGTTTATCTACGCAGCCTTCCTTGAGGACCCGCTGACTTGGGTTCTGCTCGGGGTGGCCACAGCGCTGGCCGGCGCCCGTGCCGCCGACGGCGCCGAGGCAGCGCAGAGGTGAGGATCTCCCGCAGCGAGTTCGCCGCGATTGCGCTGCTGGCGGCTGGCAGCGTCGCCGCGTGGCTGATCATCGGCAGCTACCCCTCCTACGACGCCTACTACCACCTTGTTTGGGGCCGCGAGCTGTTCGACGGGACAGTTCCTTCAATCGGTGATTATCAGGCGCCCACGGCCCACCCGCTCTACATCCTGGTTGCCGGCATCCTCGGGTTGGGCTTTGGAGAGAGCGCCGATCGCGCACTTGTTCTGGTCGCGATTCTTTCCCTCGCCCTCTGCGCATGGTCGCTCTGGCGGATTGGCCGCGCCGTGTTCGGCAGGTGGCCCGGAATCATCGCCGCGTTGCTGGTTCTCGCCAACCTGACGCTCCTGCTCTATGCGGCTCGTGCATTCCCGGATCTCGTCTTTCTCGCGCTCGTCTTCCTTGCCGCGGCGCTCGAGGCCGAGCGCCGCCGTCGCGGTACCTCGGTGAGGGTTGTCTTGGCTGCAGCCGGTCTGGTTCGTCCCGAGGCGTGGGTTCTGGCTGGCATCTATTGGCTCTGGTGCGTCTGGCCTGCCGACTACGCGACCGGCCGTCGCAGCCTCCACCTTGGTTTGCTCGCATTGGTTCTGGTGGCGCCGGTTCTCTGGGCGCTGTTCGATTGGTGGGCCGTGGGCCAGCCGCTCTACGCGCTGACCGAGACCAGCAGCCTTGCCGCCGAGCTTGGCCGTCGCCGCGGACTTGCGGAGGTGCCTTCAGCCTTTGTTGACGGCCTGATCGGGGTTCTGCGGACGCCGATGTTGGCGCTGGTCGTCGTTGGTGTCGGGCTCGAGATTCTCCGTCGCCGGGGAAAGGTTCTCTACGTGCCGCTCTCGTTGATCGCGATCGGCGTTGCCACATTCGTCCTCGTCGGGGTCTTCGGCCTCTCGCTCCTGCCGCGCTACCTGACTATTCCTTCGATCACGCTGCTGCTGTTCGGCGGATACGCGCTCGCGGGTTGGGTCGAGCTACCGCGGCGCGGCGCGCTGCGGCGCGGCTGGGCTCTCGTCGCGGTGTTTCTCGTTGTCGCAGGCGGCGCTCTGATGGCAGGTCGAGCGAGCCTCTTTACGCGGGCCAGCGACGAGATCGCGTTTGTCAACGGTGTCCACGGCGACCTCGTTGCAACGCTCGACGATCCCGTGGTTCTTTCGGCGCGACGCTGCGGGCCGGTCAGCCTGCCGAATTTCGGGCTTGTCCCAGATACTCGCTGGCTGCTGAACGCATCCGGCAGCGAGGTCACCTCGCGTTCAGATCAGCTTTCGGAAAGTGGTGTTGCGATCGTCTTCACCGATCCAAAGACGCGCAACCGCTACGGCCGCGCCGACGGTGTGGAGGTCAATACCGATTCGGCCCCCGGTGGTTTCAAGAAGATCGCCCAGCACGGGCGGATAGCCGCCTGGTCTTACTGCCGCTAGCTGTCGCGGGCCACGCCGAGAGCTTCAAGGCGCTCCCAGAGCGGACCATTCTGGCGTCTTGCCGTCTGCGCAACGGCCCACTCGCGCAGCTCGTGATCCGGCCTTGTCCTGGCGCCGGCCTGCTCGGCCAGCGCATCGGCAAACGAGTCGGCGTCGTCGGTAAGAGTCACGGCCTCCGCCCAGCTGGTGACGCCTGCGAGACGGGGGCTGACCGTCCGGCGCCCGAGTCGCGCGTACTTGAGGATGCGGTTCGGCAGGCCGGCGTCGTTGAAGGGCTCGACCTTGAAGGGGATGATTCCAACGTCGGCGGTGAGGATCAGTCGCGAGGCAGCCTCGTCGCTCTGGCGCCCCAGCCAGACAAGGCTCGGGTGGCTTCGGCAGGCGTGGAAGTCGGGGTCGCCAGAACACTCGTCTTCGTGCCAGTCGCCGATCAGCAGCAGCACCAGCCGGTCGCCCAGCTTCTCGGCGACCGCCCGCAACAGCGCCCAGTCGGTCCGCCAGCCGAGGTGGCCGAGTGAAACGGCAACTACTGTCCCGTCGATCTGAGGCGCGGGGAAGCTGTCGGCGGGAGTGGTGACCAGCAGCGCCTCGCGGCCGGCCTCCCTCTCTATTTCGACCAGCGCGTCCGAAACGGCGAAGGTCAGCGCGGAGCCTTCGGCCGCCTGGGTGTGCAGCTCGGCAAGTCGCTCGCGCCTTTCAGCGCCGGCGTCGTAGGCCATCTCGTAGCGGTCCCAGCGCGAGTACCAGATCTCGCAGCCGGGGCAGGCGCTCTGCATCGCGCGGGCCAGTGGAAACTGAAGCGGGTGAAAGATGACGATCACGCGCGGCTCGCCCCGGTCGCGCCGCAGCGTCTTCAGCAGCCGCTTTGCCTGGCGTGCTGCGAGCCCATCGGCCAGCGTTCGCGGCAGCCGGGCGATCGCCCCGTAACGGATGCGCGGCGGGTCTACAGCCACCACGGCCGGAGCGCGGAGCAGATCCTCCGCCTGCTCGCGGAGGATGAACTGCTCAAGTTCGCGCGCCAGCAGCAGGACGCAGATCGGCTGGCTGTTGTTGCCTGGAGAACTCACCAACGGCAGCCTAGCCGCGCAGGTATCCCCCGCAAAGGCGGGTAGCGTCAGCAGAGCATGGACAGCATTCTCAAGCGGCTTGCAACGTCGGGCATGGCCTTTCAGGCATCGAGCCTGCTTGCGGGACTGCTCGCGCTCTTCACGCTCCCTCTCTACACGCGCTCGCTGACTGCGGCGGAGTTCGGGTATGCGGAGACGCTGCTGACGATCGTGATCCTGACCAGCATCCTGCTACGTGCCGGGATGGGGGAGGCGTTCATCCGTCACTGGCACGAGGTTGACGGGGTAGAAGCCAAGCGCCACCTCACCCGCACTACGACCGGCTTCGTGCTGATCACCTCGACGCTGGCGCTGATCGCAGGGCTGGTGTTTGCCGAGCCGCTCTCGCATCTGCTGCTTGGCACTTCCGATGCGACCTTGATGTCGGCAGGGGTGTTCGGGATCTGGGCCTTCACCAATCTTGAGATGGCCTACGCGCTGCTGCGGATCAGCTCCCGCCACCGCGCATACCTGATCGCATCGTCGTCGAATGTTCTGCTGACAGTCTCGATTACGGTGCTGCTTGTCGTCTTCCTCGACAAGGGCGCCCGCGGCTATGTGCTCGGCAACTACATCGCGTCGTCGGTGGTGCTGGTGGGGCTGTGGGCCTTTGTCCTGCGCGAGCACATTGGGATTCCGCGCGGGACGGTGCTGCTCGGCCCGCTGCTTCGGTACGGAGCGCCGACGATCCCCGCCGATGCCGCAGTCTTTCTGCTCAACGTGATCGACCGCGCCTATCTGCTGCGCGCCGACAGCGCAGCGGCAGCGGGCCTTTACTCGGTCGCCGTCAAGCTCGCGACGGCGGTAATCATTCTCGTGAGAGCCTTCCAGCTCGCCTGGCCGCCGCTGGCCTATTCGATCGTCGACGACCAGCGAGCGCAGCAGGTCTATTCGCGAGTTACCACCGCCTACATGATCGTCAGTTCACTGCTGGTCGCGGGCTTCACGCTGCTGGGCGCCTGGCTGGTGCGACTGCTTACCGCCCCCGACTTCTTCAGCGCCCACACGGCATTGCCGTGGCTTGCGCTTGGCTGGGCTCTTTATGGTCTCTATCTGGTGTTGGTAACAATTGCCGGAAGGGCCAAGGTCACGGTCAGGACGCTCCCGGCGGCCGCTGCCGGGCTGGTCGTCAACGTCGGGCTGCTGATCTGGCTGGTTCCAACTCTTGGTGTTGTCGGAGCCGCGATCTCGCTCTGCGCCGCATACGTTGCGATGCTGATCGTCCTTTACTTCCTGACCCGCAATGTCTTCACGGTTCCGTTTGAGTGGTCGCGGATCGTGCCGCTGGTTCTGATCGTCACGCTCTTCTCGGTCGGCGGGAACATCCTCCTGCCGGGATCCGGGGCGGGCGGCTTTGCGCTTCGGGCACTCGTCTTCGCTGCGATCCTGCCGGCCGTTGTCGCGGCGCGCGTAGTCACGCTTGACGAGCTGAAGGTGCTCTGGGAGGCAATTCCGCGCCGGGGCGAGGCCGCTTCGGCGTGAGCCTGCCAGCCGAGCTTGCGGTCGTCTTCGGCGTTGTCTTTGTCGTCAACCTGCTGCCCGTCTTTGGGCCCCCTACGTGGGCAGTCCTTGTCTTCTTCAACCTCAAGTACGAGCTGCCGCTGCCCCTGCTCGTATTCTTCGGCGCACTCGCGTCGGCCGCCGGGCGGTTTCTGCTGGCAACTGCCTTCCGTCATCTCGGCTACCGGCTGCCCGAGCAGCGGCGACTCGATCTCGAAGCGGTCGGCGCCACGCTCACCGAGCGCCGCGGTGGCCGCTGGGGGCTGTTGGCGCTGTTCCTCGTTTCGCCGCTCCCTTCCACCCAGCTCTTTGAGGCCGCCGGGCTGACCCCCCAGATTCGGCTCTTGCCCGTGACCGGAGCCTTCTTCCTCGGCAGGCTCGTCACCTACTCGATCTACGTTGTCGGCTCAGCCGCGGCAGCAGCGACGCTTCGATCTCTCTTCAACGAAGGCTTCACCTCGCTGTGGGCGATCCTTCTGCAGGTTGGTCTGCTGGCGCTGCTGGCGGCGTTCGTCTTCACTCCATGGGCGCGGATACTTGGCTACGAAAGGGCCAAGCCGACCGGCTAGAGCCTGCGCCCGCCGCGGTTGTAGTCCAGAGCGGCCTCGCGCAGTCCCTCTCCCTCATCCGGATGGAGCGATGCGCGCGCATGTGCGCGGTAGCGCGCCGCATCGTGGCCGGGGAGGATGGTTGCTGCCAGCCCTCGCAGAGAGTAGGTCCAGGCCGTCAGCCAGCGGACCAGCATCGCCGAGAAGCGCGAGTGGTGCTTGCGCATGTAGCGGTCGCGGTTGCGCGAGAGCTCAACGATCCGCTTCTCGGGCAGTGCCCCCGTTGAAAGCTGCTCGTGGTGGATCGCTCTTGCGCTCGGGACGTAGAGCGTCTTCCAGCCCGCGTCGGCCAGGCGCCGACAGAAATCAACCTCGTCCGAGTAGACAAAGAACTGCGGATCGAGCCACCCGATCTCGCGGCCGGCTTCGCGGCGAACTAACAGGGCCGCGCTCTGTGCCCAGTCCACTTCACGGGTTATCTCCCCCGTGCTCTGCACGGTTGTCCAGTGGTGGACGAACAGCGCCGAAGCAAGCGCCGTCAGGGGCCCGGGGAAGCGCCATGCGCTTGGTTGCGCATGGCCGGCAGGGTTCAAGAGCTTCGCCCCCGCCGTCGCGGCCGAAGTGTCGTCCTCCAGCGCGGAGTAGAGCGCAAGCGTTGAGCCGGGAAGAAGCTCGGTGTCCTCGTTGCAGAGGAGCGCGTAGCGGCCCTGGGCGCGCTCCAGCAGCAGCGAGTCGTTCTCTGCCTTGCCGGCGCGCTGTTCGCGCACAATCAGCTCGTCGACGGCGGGGTGGTTGCGGGCGGCCCCGGCCGACCCGTCGGTTGACGAGTTGTCCAGCACCAGCACTTCGGTCGTGATTGACAGCGCCGCCTGCTCCCGCGCGATCGCGTCAAGTGCCGTAACCAGCAGCTCTCGCTGCTGGGTGTTGACCACGCAATAACTGAGATCGATGCCCGCCATAGCTCCTATTGTGCTGCTAGGTGGATATTCACGTCGTTGACCCTCCGGCTTACACGCCCCCGTACGATCGCGCACTCTGCGGCGCTCTTGCCCGCGCGGGCGCGGATGTGACGCTCCACACTGCTCCGTTCAGCTACGGCGCGGTTCCCGCGGCGATCAACTTCAAGGTCGAAGAGAGCTTTGGTTCGATGTTGCGCGGAACTCCCGGTTCGGCCCAGCGAACCGCCACTCGTCTCGCCTCGGAAGTTCCCGACATGCTCCGTTACCGCCGCTCCGCGCAGGCTGCGGACGTTGTCCACTTTCAGTGGCTGGCGCTGCCCCAGATTGATTGGGCGCTATTGCCTGCCGACAGGCCTCTCGTGATTACCGCGCACGACGTCATCCCCCGCGCCCCACGCCCGGGCCAGGTTGAGGGGCTGCGGCGGGCTTACGCCCGCGCCGACGCTGTTGTCGTGCACAGCGAGGACGGCCGCGAGCGCCTGCAGCGGGAGCTCGGCGTTCCGCCCGAGCGGATCAGCGTGATCGCGCACGGCGCCTTCACCGAGCTGACCGAGATCGCCGACCGCGCCCCGCTTCCCGCGGAGCTGGAGGGATTTGACGGTCCGGTGGTGCTGTGCTTCGGGCGGATGGCGCCCTATAAGGGACTCGATCTGGCGATTGAGGCCTGGCGGGGGATAGAGGGCGCGCAGCTGTGGGTCGTTGGCCTGCCGACCTACGACACGGCGGCGTTGAAAGCGAGCGCACCGGACGGAGTCCGCTTCGTCGAGCGTTTTGTGGACGACCGCGAGATCCCTGCGCTCTTCGAACGGGCCGACCTTGCTCTGCTGCCTTACCGCGAGATCGACCACTCGGGCGTCTGCTTCACGGCGATGGCGTTCGGTACGCCGATGCTGCTCAGCGACATTGGCGGTTTTCGTGAGATCGCAGACGCCGGAGCAGCCGAGCTGTTCAGCGGCTCCAGCGTCGAAGCCCTGCACACGGCGCTGCTGAGGCTGATCGACGATCGCGAAGCGCGCGACACGCTTGCCGTCGGCGCTCGTCGCGCCGCCCGCGAGCGTTACGACTGGGATTCGATCGCCGCACTGCACCTTGAGCTCTACACACGCCTTTCCGGCCGGCTGCGACGATGAGGCGACGATGATCGTGATCGAGGTCGTCTTTTGGCTTTCGGCGGCGCTGCTCGTGTTCGCGCAGCTCGGCTATCCGCTGCTCCTAGCGGTCTGGTCGAAGCTCTCACGTCGACGTGCGGACAGCCCTGTCGCGATCGCTACCGGGGAGGAGCCGTATGTGACGCTTGTGATCGCCGCCCACCGCGAGGAGTCCGTGATCGAGGACCGCGTCGCGAACGTCCGCGGGCTCGATTGGCCTGCCGACCGCTTGGAGGTGATCGTCGCCTGCGACGGGTCCCCGGACCGCACTGCGGAAAAGGCTCGGGCCGCCGGCGCTGATCAGGTGCTCGAGTTGGAGTGGGGCGGCAAGGTACGCGCTCAGGATGCGGCCGTCGCAGCCGCTGATCCGCGTTCAACCGTGATCGCCTTCTCCGATGCCAATGCCGCATGGGAGCCTTCGGCGCTCCGCGAGCTGGTCGGCGAGCTTCAGGTCCCTGGCGTCGGCTACGCCTGCGGGCAGGTGCGCTTTACCAGCGCCGACGGGGCCACCAACCAGGAGGGTCTCTACTGGCGCTGGGAGATGTGGCTGCGCTCGCGCGAGTCTCAGCTTTGCTCGGTTACAGCCGGGAACGGAGCGATCTACGCCGTTCGCCGCGACGCCTACATCGAGGTCGACCCGGTAATGGGTCACGACCTCAGCTTTCCCTTCAACTTCGTCAAGCGCGGCAGCCGCGCGCTCTACGCGCCGTCGGCCAAGGCCAGTGAGAAGATGGTGCCGACGGTCGAGGGCGAGTTCGCACGCAAGCGCAGAATGATGAGTCACGCCTGGCCGATCGTTCTGCGCGGCGGGCTGCTTTCGCCTCGCGGATATCCGCCCTCCTACGCGGTGATGGTCTACAGCCACCGCGCGCTGCGCTATTCGACGCCCAAACTTCACCTGTTGCTGTTTGCCTCGAACCTGCTGCTGCTCGGTCAGGGAAGCATCTATCTCGTGGCGCTGGCGCTGCAGCTCTTTCTGCTGGGGGCGGCCCTGCTTGGCAGCGCAATCCCGGCGAAGCCGCTGCTGGTCGCCCGCTACTACGTCCTGACAACCGCTTCAATCGCTGCCGGCCTCTGGGACTACCTGCGCCACGGCACCCCGGCCGGCTGGGCGCCGCCGGAGGGGACGCGCTGATGCTGCGCCGGGCCTTCGACCTCGTCACTGCGGGCGGCCTGCTGATTCTCAGTTTCCCGGTCATCCTCGCGGCACTGATCGCGATCCCGCTTGAGTCGCGTGGGTCGCCGATCTTCCGCCAGCGACGGGTAGGGCTGGGCGGCGAGGAATTTGAGCTGATCAAGCTGCGCACGATGGTCAGCGGCGCCGAATCGCTCGGTTCCGGCCTGGCGGTAGCTCCCGGTGACGACCGGATCACGCGACTGGGAGCGCTGCTGAGGCGCACATCGATTGACGAGCTTCCGAACTTGGTCAATGTCCTTGGCGGGCAGATGTCGATAATCGGTCCGAGGCCAACCGTTGCCGCTCAGGTCGAGCAGTACACGCCGCGCCAGCGCGGGCGCCTCGCAGTGCGGCCCGGGATCACCGGCTGGGCTCAGGTCAACGGCCGGGCCGGGCTCTCGTGGGACGAGCGGATTGATCTGGACCTCTGGTACATCGAGAACCGCTCATGGAAGGTCGATCGGCAGATCCTGCGCAGGACCTTTCGGACCGTCTTTGGCGGCGAGGACCTCTACCGCGAGAACGGCCCGGCATGGAACTCCGGCCACGAGGATGACTGACGCCGCCAAGGCGCTTGCGGTAGTTTTGACTCCACTGCCACAGGACGCTAAAGGGAGCAGCAAATGGCCAAGCAGGATCGGAACCTTGTAGGACAGATCGTCGCGATCACCGGTGGTGCCCGCGGCATTGGCAAGAGCACCGCGCAGACTCTGGCGCGTGCCGGAATGAAGGTTGCGATCGGGGACCTCGACGGTCCGCTTGCGGCGCAGACAGCCGAGGAGATCGGCGCAGGAACAATCGGCCTCCAACTCGACGTCACCGACTACGACTCCTTTGCTGCTTTCGTGGGCACCGTGGAGGACCAGCTCGGTCCGATCGACGTGATCATCAACAACGCCGGAATCATGCAGCTCGGGCCTTACCTCGACGAGGACATGGCAACGACCAAGCGGATGATTGACATCAACATCTACGGCGTCGACTACGGCTGCCGTCTGACGATCCCTTCGATGGTTGCCCGCGGCCACGGCCACGTCGTCAACATCGCTTCTGCCGCCGGCAAGGCCGGATACGCGCACGGGGCGACCTACTGCGGCACAAAGCACTACGTCGTCGGGATGAGCGAAGCGATCCGTTCCGAACTGCGCGGTACCGGCGTTGAAGTTTCATGCGTGATGCCGGTTGCCGTTCAGACCGAGCTCGGCGGCGGTCTTTCCGAGACCCGCGCGGTCAAGCAGGCTCAGCCGCAGGATGTTGCCGACGAGATTCTCTCGGCACTGCGCCAGCCGCGCTTTGACGTCTTCGTTCCCCGTTCGGTCGGCCCGCTCAACCAGGTGATGTCGGTGATGGGCCGCGGACCTCGCGAAGCGCTCGGCCGCGCACTGAAGGCCGACAAGGTCCTCTCGACCGCCGACCATGGCGCCCGCCGCGACTACGAGCTGCGCGCTGCCCGCTCGGCGCCGGCGATCACGCCGGGTGAGAGCGCCGAGAGCAAGTCCGAAGACTCCGACTGAGCTCGCCGCAGTATCACCGCAGGTCGTCGGTCGGCTCGCTAGTGGATACTCCACAGCTATGAGCGACGAACTTGACCAGCAATCCGTAGACGCGATCCGCGCCCTCTCGATGGACGCGATCCAGAAGGCCAATTCCGGACACCCGGGACTGCCCTTGGGGATGGCCCCCGTGGCCTACGTGCTTTTTCAAAAGATCATGCGTTTCGATCCGACCGATCCGCACTGGCCAGACCGCGACCGCTTCGTCCTGAGCGGCGGCCATGGGTCGATGCTCCTCTACTCGATGCTCCACCTCAGCGGCTATGGCGTCTCGATGGACGACATCAAGCAGTTCCGCCAGTGGGGCTCGATCACTCCCGGGCATCCTGAGCTCGATCCGGAGCACCCGACGCCCGGCGTAGAGGTCACAACCGGCCCTCTCGGGCAGGGCTTCGCCAACGGCGTCGGAATGGCGATTGCCGAGAACTTCCTGCGCGAGCGCTTTGGCTCCGAGGTTCAGGACCACCGGATCTTCGGCATCGTCACCGACGGCGACCTGATGGAAGGGATCGCCTCCGAGGCCGCGTCTCTCGCGGGCCACCTCAAGCTCGACCGGCTCGTCTACTGCTACGACGACAACGACATCTCGCTCGACGGCCCGACTTCGCTCAGCTACAAGGAGGACACGACGAAGCGGTTCGAGTCCTACGGCTGGCATGTTGAGCACGTCGAGAATGTCAATGACCTCGATGAGGTGGAGCGCGCGATCGACCGCGCGATCCAGGAGAAGGACCGCCCCTCGCTGGTGCGGATCCGCTCGATCATCGGCTACCCGTCACCGAAGAAGCAGGGCACCAGCAGCGCGCACGGTTCGCCGCTCGGCGAGGACGAGGTTCGCGCTACCAAGGAGGTAATGGGCTGGGATCCCGACAAGCACTTCTACGTGCCCGACGATGTCGCCGCGCACATGGATCAGAAGGCGCGCGGAGCGGCCGAGAAGGCCGAGTGGACCGCCCGTTTCGAGGCTTGGAAGCTTGCCAACCCGGAACGCGTTGAGGAGTGGGACTGCGCATGGGCCGGCAAGCCGATGCCGGGCTTTGACGAGACTCTTCCCCCGAACTGGGGAGCGGAGAAGATGTCAACGCGCGTCGCCGGAGGCAAGGCGATGGAAGCCTTTGCCAGTCACGTGCCGACAATGGTTGGCGGCGCCGCCGACCTGAGCGGATCAACTCGGACGATCTTCCCGGGAGGGGAGAGCGAGCACTACACCGAGACCGGAGCTGGCCGCAACGTTTACTTCGGCGTGCGCGAGCACGGCATGGGCGGCGCGGTCAACGGAATGGCCGCGCACGGCGGCATTGTGCGCCCCTACGGAGCGACCTTCTTCACCTTCTCCGACTACATGCGCGGATCGATCCGCCTCGCGGCGTTGTCGGAGATGAACGTCGCCTATGTCTTCACGCACGACTCCGTCGCGCTTGGCGAGGACGGCCCGACCCATCAGCCTGTGGAGCACCTCGCAGCGCTGCGGGCAATTCCAAAGCTGACCGTGATTCGTCCGGCAGACGCCGACGAAACCGCCGAGGCTTGGCGCTTCATCATTGCCGACTTGACGGGTCCGGCGGCGCTGATCCTCAGCCGCCAAGACACCCCCGTCTACGATCGCGGCGATGGCGGCATGGCATCGGCCGCAGGGCTCGACAAGGGCGCCTACGTGATGAGCGAGCCGGACGAGGCGCCGCAGGCCGTCGTGGTCGGAACCGGCTGCGAAGTCTCGGTTGCCGTCGCCGCCGCAGAGATGCTTGGTGAGCAGGGAATCCCGACCCGCGTCGTCTCAATGCCCAGCTGGGAGCTGTTCGAGGCCCAGGGCGAGGAGTACCAAGTCTCCGTGATTCCGCCCGATCTGCCATCGGTGTCGGTAGAGGCGGCAATTTCGATGGGCTGGCAGAAGTGGGTTGACGCATCCGTTGCGATCGACCGCTTCGGTGCATCGGCGCCGGGCGACGAAGTCCTCGAGAAGCTCGGCATCACACCGCAGGCCGTTGTTGACCGCGTCAAGGAGCTGATCGGATGAAGCTGTACGTCTGCTACGGAGCTTGGACAACAAAGTTCCTCGGCCACAAACACCCATGCGGCGAAGCGCACCAAGCGCTGCTCGACGCCGGCTATGACCCCGAGGTAGTGAAGGTCTACGGCCTCGGGCCGCTGCCGCTGGCAATCCAGCCAAAGCGGCGCCAGGTCAAGGCCGTCACCGGCCGCACCTGGGTCCCGGCAATCGAGTTCGACGACGGCACCGGCTTCGACGAGTCGGCCAAGATCATCGAGTGGGCTAAGCAGAACCCGGCTCCGCCTGCCTGATTCGTCACCGGGGGCTTCGGCGGGAGCGCACGTGGCCGCGCCAGATCCCGCCTACAGCTTATGGACGATGCACTGCCCGGTTGCGAGGTACAGCGGTACTTCGGGAAGCGCGGCGAAGAACTCGTCAACCGCGCTGCGCGCGCCGGGGCAGCTTCGGAAGCCGTAGTCGTCGAAGATCATGATCCCGCCGGCATTGAGCCTTGGGTAGAAGAACTCGCAGGATGAGAGAACCGACGGGTAGATGTCGGCGTCGATGTGCGCCAGGGCAAAGCTCCGCCCTTCCACCGCAGTTGCCGTTCCCGGGAAGGTCCCCTGATGGAACTCAACGTCGTCGCCCTCTCCGACGAATGCGCGAACCTCTTCAAGCGAGGTGTCAGAGAAGTCGCCGGCCTCGTGCTTGTCGCGGGCGCTGTCAACCGCGGGCATTCCTCCAAATGTGTCGAACAGATGAAGCGTGCGTCCGGAGCCTGAGAAGCAGGCCCTCAGCAGGCTCGCCGTGCCGCCCTTGTAGACGCCAACCTCAGCGGCGTCGCCGGCAACCGCGAGCGACTGCAGAGCCGACTGGAAAAGCACGAAGCAGCGCTGACGATCGACGATCGACTGTGTACTGGCTCTCTTAAAGAGGACCTCGAAGTCGGCGTCCTCTCGCCACAGCGGAATTGGATTTGGTCGAACTCGGCTAACCGAACCGATCTTCTCGGCAACGAGCTTGGCGTTGAGCATTATCCGCGTGCGCTGGTTCATTGGAGGCGATCCTAGTACGGGTCAGCCGCCGGCAACGTCGCGCCGCACAAAGACGGTGAGGGCGATGGCAAGCGACGGAACCGCGTACGCGGCGCAGACCCAGGCGGCGCGGATGATCGGATCCCAGTCGGCGGGTGTGCGAAGGAGGCCCTGCCAGGAGTTGAACTGGGTGCTGAGCAGGTAGGGCTGGAGGCCGTCAAGCCCCGGGATGATCACGACGAGTTGGAGCAAGAGCGAGAACATCAGCGTGCCGACTACTGCCGCGGCGCTGTTGCGGAAGAGTGTTGAGAGCAGCAGCGCGATGCTTGAGATTGCCAGCACCGGCATCAG
>CAESAN010000006.1_pt1 | contig 20588 bp, 19 predicted proteins | sample 7263601 | NCBI WGS metagenome assembly CAESAN01 (sample SAMEA6814058, study PRJEB35770) | uncultured Conexibacteraceae bacterium | biome: Freshwater; feature: Freshwater reservoir; material: water | place: Czech Republic | collected 2017-05-23 | depth 30m m
CGGATGCGGCGGCAATCAAGCGGCGCGCTGCACCGGCTGCAGTGGCTAGAATTGGTGGAAGTTCACCGCAGGAACGGGGTTTTTGGAAGGTTCCAGCCCGCCTGCCGCGAACCTAACCCCAGATGTCTCTCCGCAGCCGAAAACTACGTCGTCGTCGCAGTCAGGCAGGTGCCGGACGGGCGATCTTCGCGCTGCTGGCAGTGGGCGGAGCGGCCGCCTTCATGGGGCTGCTCGGCGGCTTCGGATACCTCGCTTCGGTCGCTTCGTCGGCGCCAAAGCTGAACCAGCTCAAGCCGGCCGAGCAGGGATCAACGTCGGCCGTCTACGCCGCTGACGGAACGCGACTCGGGTTCATCCAGGGAGACGTGCTGCGTACGCCGGCCCCGGAGAGCGAGATGCCGCAGCAGATGCGCGACGCGACCGTTGCGATCGAAGACCGCCGCTTCTACAAGCACAACGGAGTCGACTACGAGGGAGTAGTCCGCGCGGCCGTCAAGAACGTCTCCAGCGGCGCGACCGTCCAAGGCGGTTCGACTCTGACGATGCAGCTCGTCCGAAACCTTTACAAGGGCAACAAGGAACGCACCATCAACCGCAAGATCCGCGAAGCAAAGCTTGCGACCGACCTTGAGAGCAAGCATCCTGGGGCAAAGGGCAAGCGCTGGATCCTCACGGAGTACCTCAACAATGTTCCCTACGGAACAGTCGGCGGCCAGACTGCAGTCGGCGTCTCCTCGGCGGCGCGCGTCTTCTTCGACAAGCCTGCAAGCAAGTTGACGCTTAGCGAGTCGGCGCTGCTGGCAGGGCTGCCGCAGGCTCCTTCGCAGTACAACCCGTTCCTCGCTCCCGACCTTGCCCGCGCCCGTCGAAGTCAGGTGCTCGACCAGATGGCCGATCAGGGCTACATCACCGACGCGCAGGCTGCTGCTGCGAAGAAGTCGCCGCTCGGCGTCAAGCACAACAGCTACTACGCACAGCGCCGCGAGGGCTACTTCTTCGACTACGTCCGCTCGGAGCTGGTCAAGCGCTACGGAGTCGAACGCGTTCGCGCCGGCGGAATGAAGGTCTACACAACCGTTGACCTCAAGCTCCAGCAGGCAGCTCGGAATGCAATCTCGAACCACCTCGGCTATCCGGGCGCCCCTTCCTCGGCAGTCGTTTCGATCGACCCCAAGAGCGGATACATCAAGGCGATGGCATCGTCCGGCGACTACTCGCAGTCGAAGTTCAACCTCGCAGCGCAGGGCAAGCGCCAGCCCGGCTCGACCTTCAAGGTGATGGTGATGATGGCGGCGCTGAGGCAGGGCGTCGACATCAACGAGACGACCTACGAATCAAAGCCGCTGAAGTTCACCGACAAGAAGACCGGCGTTCCGATCGACGTCCAGACCGACGACCACGCCTACTCAGGGTCGACGACGATCTTCGATGCTCTCGTTCGCTCCGACAACACCGTCTTCCAGCAGCTTGACCTCGACATTGGCCCCGAGGAGGTCCGCCAGACCGCCTACGACATGGGCATCACCAGCAAGCTCGACGCCTACCCGGCGGAAGGACTCGGCGGCCTGACCCGGGGCGTTTCGCCGCTTGAGATGACGCGCGCCTATGTGACGGTCAACAACGGCGGCTGGCGAATCAAGCCGGTGGCGATCAAGAAGGTCGTTTTTGCGGACGGCCGCGAAGACAAGTCGCTGGGGCAGCGCGACCGCGTCAAGGTATTCACCGACGGCCAGACCCACGAGGCGGTCAAGGCAATGGAGGCCAACGTGCAGGGCGGAACCGGTACCGGCGCCCAGCTTGGCTGCCCGACCGCCGGCAAGACCGGCACCACCAGCAACTTCACGGACGCCTGGTTCGACGGCTTCACGAGCTCGCTCAACACCGCCGTCTGGGTCGGCTTCCCGAACGCTGCGATTTCGACCGGCATGTTCGGCGGCCAGGCCCCGGCTTCGATCTTCCACGACTTCATGCAGGTGGCTATGAGTGGCCGCGCCTGCGACCCCTTCCCGGATCCGACGGAACCCTTCGTGGCCAAAGAGTTCGCCGGCGAATACGCGAGCAACGGAGCCCCCGGCGACGCCGTCGATCCGCTCGCAAAGGACAAGAAGGACAAGGGCAAGAAGGAATCCAAGAAGTACGAATCGAAGCCCAACAAGCCGCCGACTCCTTCGCCGACTCCGAAGCCCACACCCGAACCGACACCGGAACCTCCGCCGGACACCGGCGGCGGTGGCGGCGGCGCAACTCCCGGCTGACGGGCGGAGCGACTGCTACCGTCAGCTCTGATGGCAAAAGAAGAGAAAGTCGAGTTCGAAGGCGACGTCGTTGAGGCGCTGCCGAACGCGATGTTCCGCGTCAAACTCGACAACGGCCACCACGTGCTCGGCCATGTTGCCGGCAAGATGCGCCGCTACCGAATCCGGATCCTGCCCGGCGACAGAGTGAGGGTTGAAGTTTCTCCTTACGATCTCGACCGCGCGAGGATCGTCTACCGCCACCGCTAGCGGGCACCGAATGAGCGAACGGTCGCTCCTCAATGCCTTCAAGGACCTGTTCTCCGAGCACGGCGATCGCTGCGTGCAGTGGATCGGTGACGACTGCGCCGTTGTTCGCTCAAAACCGTTCACCGTCACCAGCGTCGATTCGATCGTTGACGGCGTCCACTTCCGACTTGGCAACGAGCGCATCGGGCTCGCAGACATCGGTCACAAGGCGCTCGCCAGCGCGCTCTCCGATCTTGCGGCGATGGCGGCGAACCCTTCAGAGGCCTACCTCGCCCTCGGCGTACCTGACGATCTCAGCGAGCGCGACGTTCTTGAACTGGCCGCAGCGGTCGAAGAACTCGCCGGCGCGACCGGTGTGACGATCGCTGGAGGCGATCTGGTGCGCTCGCCGGTGCTGTTCTGCTCGGTGACGGTTGTCGGATGGAGCGATGCAGCCGAGGACTTGATCGGACGGGGCGGCGCGCAGCCGGGCGACGGCATCTACGTCAGCGGACCGCTGGGAGCCGCGGCCGCCGGCCTCGCGATTCTCGAAGGCCGCGCTCCACTCGCAGCCGGAGAGCCCTGGGCCGAAGCTCTAGTTGCTGCCCAGCTACGCCCTAACGCACGGTTCGACTGCGCGCACCAACTGCGCGCCGCGGACGCGCACGCGCTGATCGACATCTCCGACGGATTGGCCGGTGACGGCGCCCAGATTGCCGAAGCCAGCGCGGTGACGCTGGAGATTGAACTGGCGCGAATCCCCCTCGCGGAAGGGGTGGCCGAGGTTGCGCACGAGATCGGCGAGGACCCCGCCAGGTTCGCCGCCAGCGGCGGAGAAGACTTTGAGCTCTGCGCCTGCCTTGAGGACTCGGCCGCGTCAAAGGTTGTGGGGCTGACGAAGGTTGGCGAGGTCAAGGCTGGCCAGGCGTCAGTCGTCATGCGCGGCGAAAACGGTGAAGCCGTCGAACTGCACGGCTACGAGCACACCATCGGCGACGACTCAGCGGCGCTGGGCTGACTCGACGCCGCCGAGCGAACCCGGTCCGGCGTAGCTGGCCGGGCCGCGCACGGTGATCGCCTGACCGCCGTCGGGGTCGACGCGAACCGCTCGAAGCAGCGCCGCCGTGGCGGCACCGGCGACAGTCGACCAGCCAATCAGCGCCACCAGCGACGGGGTTCCGCCGGCCATCGTCAAGAGCGCAAACGAGAAGAGTCCAGCCGGCGAAAGGGAGAATTCGCTCGCGTAAACGAAGCCGACGAGCAGCACGGGCAGCACGGGCAGCAGGATGAAGAAGACTGACCAGAGCCTCTTGGGCGGCCTTTCGCGGGAGCCAAGCAGCAGCCAGATGTTGACCGGCAGCACCATCAGCAGGGCCGCGTAAGGGTTGAAGCACCAGATCACAACCGACGCCAGAGAGGCAACGAAGGCCGGTGCCATCGCCGCGCCTGGGTCCCCGCTCGAATCGGCGACGGTGAAGTAGCGGTTGATCGCCGGGCGCGCGAGCAGAAGTACAAGCGTGAAGATCACGAGCGCGCAGATCAGGGCTCCCCAGCCGGCACTGCCGAACGGGATCGATCCGGGCGGCGCAGGCGGAGCCGTCACGTTGAGTCCGCCGACCAGGCCGACCAGCCTAAGGAAAACGGCCGCCGCGGCAAACGGGAGTCCAGCGCCAAGCACCCAGACCATCCAGCGAGCGACCGGCGCGCGCTCGCGCCGCATGCGCGCGAAGCCGTCGGCGGCGGTCAGCAGGGCCGGCAGCAGCAGCGCCGCCACCAGCAGTCGGATCGCCCACAGCGGCAGCATCTTGCGCGAGACGACCAGATCCAGATCCGGCGACGAGCTCTTCACCGCCGGGTTCTGGTCGAGCGCCGTCAGCGTGCGAAGAGCAGCGCGGCCAAAGCCCTGCAGGCGGGTTGCATCAACGGGAGTATCGGCAGCGGGCGGCAACTCGCCACTCGCCGACAGCAGGGCCGTCGGGATCCCGGCGGCGACCGAAGGGCCCTGCTGGCCGACCGTGACCGGCCAGGCGAACCGGGCGAGCTCGATTCGCGCCAGCGGCATCGCCGCCTTGATCCCGGTCTCGGCGCGGAGCGCAGTGGCGACCGTGCGAGTCAGGAGCAACGGCGTCGAACCGGGCGCGGCGGCCCAACCGACGACGACCTGATCGGTTGTCGGAGTGCCTGCCAAGTCGCCAAGCACGATCATCGCGTCAACCGGCCTCGAAAGCCGCGACGAGAGCTCGCTGATGCCGGCTTGGCCGCCGGTCGAGCCGCTCACAGAGGCGAAGGTGACGCTGCGCCGGGGCCTTGAAAGGCCAACGACCCGGGCGATCTCGATCATCGCCGCCGTGCCCGAGAGGGCTGCCGGAGAGCCTCGGCCGAGCGAGTCGCGGGCCGCCACGACCACCAGCTGAGCACCCGGGGCCGAACCCGGCTGCTGAGCTTCAACGGTGATCAGATCGCGCTCGCCGTCCACAGTCGAGGCGTCCTTCAATGGCACGCTGCGAACTCTCACCTTTGGCAGCGCCGCCCGCAGCTCGCCGGCAACGCGTGCAGCCAAGGCGTTATCGCCGCTGCTGCCCGGCCTGCGATTGGGGAACTCCTTGGCCAGCGCGTTCATCATTCGCGCGGTGCGCGCGCCGTCGAACGCCGCCGGGACCAACTGCGAGCGCAGCGGCGTTGGCCTGTTCTCGAGCGAGAAGGCAACGATGATGAAGACGAACAGCACCGGGATCAGTGCTGCTCGGTAGATGCGCGGGTCGAGCATTGCTGACGAGAGAGACTAAAGCGCCTAGGCTTCGAGCCGAAGATGACTGAGCAGACCGCACGCATTCTGCTCGTCGACGACGAGCAGTCAATTCAAGAACTCCTCTCCTACCCGCTTCGGCAGGACGGCTACGAAGTTGTCCAGGCAAGCGACGGCCGCGAGGGGCTGGAACTCTTCCGCGAATCGCACTTCGACCTCGTCGTGCTCGACGTGATGATGCCGCGAATGGACGGCTTCGAGCTGTGCCAGAAGCTGCGCGCGCGGAGCACCGTGCCGATCATCATGCTGACCGCAAAGTCGGAGGAGGTCGACAAGATCGTCGGCCTCGAGATTGGCGCCGACGACTACATCACGAAGCCCTTCTCGGTGCGCGAGTTTCGCAGCCGTGTGAAGGCGCTGCTGCGCCGCGCGTCGCTCGCAGCCGACATTGACGATGACGATGATCAGCGGATTCTCAACGGGCGGATCGAGGTGGATCCTCTGAAGCGGCGAGTCACCGTCGACGGCAACGAGGCCGAGCTGACCTTCGTTGAGTTCGAGATCCTGCTGGCACTGGCCGGGAGCCCGGGCCGCGTCTGGAGCCGCGACCAGTTGCTCGGACAGGTGTGGGGCAACAGCGACTACCGCGACCCGCGCACAGTTGACGTCCACATTCGCCACCTTCGCGAGAAGCTCGAGGAGGACAGCGGCGAGCCGAACTACATCCTGACCGTGCGGGGCGTCGGCTACCGATTCAAAGAGCCGGCCTGATGGGAGCGCGCAGGCCTACATCGATTGCAAACCGGCTGGCGCTGCTCTTCTTCGCGATCACGCTCGGCGCGATGGTGATCGTCTATGCCGGCGTTGTTCCACGCCTTGAGTCGAGCCTGACGAGCGAACGCTCCGACCTGCTTTCGGCCGACGCCAACCGCTTCAGCGGTCCGATCCAGAAGAAGTTGACCGACGGCGCTCCGGTAGACCAGCTCGACCTCGCAATCCGCGCAGCCGCCGACAAGGCGAACGCCCGCGTGACGTTGATCGGCGTCGGCAACAGCGGCAAGGGAACCTCGGCCTTCGTCAAGTCCGACTCCGACCTGCGCTCCTCAATTGGCAGCCTCGCCTTCCCGGCCGCGCTCGAAGCAATCGGTTCGGGGCAGGTGGCAACGGCCGTTGAGTCGGTATCAACCGGCCGCGTGGTCGAGGCGGCCCTGCCGCTCTTCTCGAAGGATCCCGCCACCGGCAAACGGGTGCTCGGGGACGTGCTGGTCTTCTCGGTTCCGCTCGGCGATGTCGAGCGGAACGTCACCCTCGTGCGCAACCGAATCCTGCTGGCAGCCGTGATCGCGCTCGCCGCGGCGCTGGCGGCCGGATACTTGGTCGCACTCTCGTTTGGCCGGCGCGTCTCGCGGCTTGAAGCGACCGCGCGGCAGGTTGCGGACGGTGATCTTTCGGCCCGCTTCACGGTTGACAACGACGACGAGCTGGGCAGGCTGGCGGGGGCGCTGGAAGCAATGCAGACACAGCTCTCGGAACTTGACAGCGCCAGACGCCGGTTCATTGCAACCGCCTCGCACGAACTGCGCACACCGATCTTCTCGCTCAGCGGGTTCGTCGAGCTGCTTGAGGATGAGGAGCTCGACGAGGCGACCCGCCAGCGCTTCCTCGGTCAGCTCCGCGACGGAGTTTCACGGCTGGAGAAATTGACGACCGACCTGCTCGACCTGTCGCGGATCGACGCCGGAGCGGTCGAACTGCGGCGCGAATCGGTCGACCTCGGCGATCTGGCCACCGGCGTCGCCAACGAATTCGTTCCGGCGCTTGCAGGCCACGAATCGAAGCTCGAAGTGCGCCTCGCAGCGGAACCGGTAGCCGCCAACTGCGATCCTGAGCGCCTAGCGCAGGTCGTGCGGATCCTGATCGACAACGCCGTCGCCCATACGCCAAAGGGCACCGACGTGATCGTCGCAACCAGCCGCCGGGGCAAGCGTTCGCGCGTGGCCGTGACCGATTTTGGTGAAGGAATCCCGCGCGGCGACCTCGACCGCGCGTTCGAGCCCTTCTACACCTCCGACGGCACGCGCGGGGCCGGCCTCGGACTGGCGATTGCGCACGAGCTGGTGGAACGGATGGGCGGCAGTCTGGCTGTTGAGAGCAAGCCCGGCCGGACGACCTTTGCGCTTGAGCTGCCGAGCTGACGGCGCAGCGGATCAACCGCCCCGCAAGGCCTCGGCGGGTAGGCTGAAGGCGTGACCCAGACTCCATTCGTACTCGTCTCAAACCGCGGCCCGGTCACGTTCGATGACGCCGGCGAGATCCACCGCGGCGGCGGCGGGCTGGTCACGGCGCTGACCGGCCTTGTTTCTCACCGAAAAGCCGTCTGGGTGGCAAGCGCGATGTCGGAGGGCGATGTCAAGCGCTCACTCGAAGAGGACGGACAAGCCTTCAGCGTCCGCTCGCCGCTTGGAGGCGAGTACGAAGTCCGGCTCGTCGCCAGCGAGCCGGAAGCCTTCGACCGCTTCTACAACATCTTCGCCAACCCGATGCTGTGGTTTATTCAGCACTACCTCTGGGACATCTCCAACGCCCCCGACGTGCGCCAGTGGGAGATCGACGCGTTCGAAGAGGGCTACAAGGTCGTCAACGACGACCTTGCCGCTGCCGTCGTCGAAGAGATCGCCGGCAAGCCCGACCCGGTCGTAATGGTTCACGACTACCACCTCTACACGCTCCCGGCAACGGTCCGCAAGGCGCGCCCCGACGCCTTCCTCCACCACTTCATCCACATCCCCTGGCCGCAGTCGGACGCTTGGCGCGTACTGCCAACAAAGATCCGTGACGAGCTCTACGAGGGACTGCTGGCCAACGACATCATCGGCTTTCACACACAGGCATACCGGCGCAACTTCATCCAGTGCTGCCGCGACCTGCTTGATCTTGAGGTCGACTTCGAGCGCGGCATCGTTCACCACGACGGGCGCGAGATCTGGATTCGCGCCTACCCGCTGCCGATCGATGCCGCTTCAACCGAGTCGGTCGGAAGCTCTCCGCGGACGCTCGATCTTGAGGCCGAGCTTGAGCGCCGCCGCCGCGAATTCCTGATCCTCCGCGTCGACCGCGCCGACCTCTCCAAGAACGTGCTGCGCGGCTTCACGGCCTTTGACCTCTTCCTCGACCAGCACCCCGAGTTCCGCGAGCACGTTTCGTTCATCGCGCAACTGATGCCGTCGCGTTCCGACGTGCCGGAGTACGCCGAGTACCTCGAGAAGATCGAAGCGCTGGTCGCGGTCGTCAACCTGCGCCACGGCACCCCGGACTGGATGCCGATCCAGCTGAAGCTGCGCGACGACCTCGAGGAGGCGATGGCTTCCTACCGCCAGTACGACGTGCTGCTGGTAAACGCGATGTTCGACGGAATGAACCTCGTCGCCAAGGAAGGTCCGCTCGTCAATCAGCGCGACGGCGTCTCAATCCTCTCCGAGAACACCGGCGCCCACGAGGAGCTCGGCGAATTCGCTCTGAGCGTCAACCCGTTCAACATTCAGGAGCTTGCCGACGCGATCCACACGGCGCTGACGATGGCCCCGGAAGAGCGCAAGAGGCGGATTACCGGCCTCAAAGAGATCGTCACCGAACGCAACCCAGGCGACTGGGTCGACGACCAGCTGGCCGACATCCGTTCGAAGGCCGAAGCCAACGGCGCCGCCGGCAGCTCCTAGCAGCCGAGCGATCTAAGGCCAGCCGAACTCGTCGGCCGGAGTGTTCTTCGGCGCCGGCGTTGCAGGCTGTTCCGCGGTTACCGGAGCCGATCCCGCTTGGACCGGAGCAGCGGTCACGGCTGGCTTGCCCTGCCGCGGCCGGCGCTTGGCGACGAGCCTGGCGCTGGACGGCCGCGAGCCGCGGCGGCGGCGCCGACGTCCGATTGCCTCCCGGACGCCAAACCGGCGCGGCGACTGCCTCGGCGCAGGCTCGGGCGCGTCCGCTGCGACTACCGGCCGGGGAGACGGATCGGGGACGGGGGGAGGATCGCGGGTGAGCCTTGGAACGACGAAGACGACGGCCGTCAATCCCGCCACGGCGGCAAGTTTGAGCGACGTACGCATCGCTGGTGCCGGTCGGCGAGCGGTCATAACCCCCATAGCTGCGGGGCACAGCTGACTCGCCCCCTGCTATCGTCGCGCCTCGAATGGTGGCCCCTGCCCCTACTTACGATCTGATGTTGATGCTCGACCCCAAGGCCGAGGATGCGACGCGTACGAAAATCCGCGGCGACGTCAAGGCAATGATCGAAGAGGGCGGGTCGATCATCGGTGATCACGACTACGGCAATCGCAAGATGGCCTTCGAGATCAACCACGGCAGCGAAGCCGACTACGACCTGATTCAGTTCCACGGACCGAACAGCGTGCTTGAGCAGCTTCAGCGGACCCTTCGGATTACCGACGGCGTGGTTCGCTTCCGCATCATCAAGCTGCGCAACGGCGTCGGTGACCCGCCCGATCTACGCCAAGCACCCGCTCCCGTCAGCGAGGCACCGGCCGAAGTTGTCGCAGCCGAAGAAGTGGTCGTGGCTGACGAAGTCGTCGCCGAAGTTGAAGCCGTCGAGGAAGCGGTCGCTGAAGAGGCGGTCGTTGAAGCAGTCGTTGAAGCCGAAGTTGAAGCGGAAGCCGCCGAGAGCGCTCCGCCCGCGGCTGAATAGCGCTGTCAGATTTACGAATCGCAACGCGACGTTAAGACAAGTGCGCAAATTGCGACTTGATCGCTGATCTGCGCCGAGAAGCTCTTTAGACTCGCGGCGAGACCGCAAGATTTTGAAACGGGCGAATACCCCGCCCAGTGAAAGGACCACGAATATGGCCGCCTCAAACATCAACCGCGTAATCATCACCGGCAATCTGACTTCCGACCCCGAGCTGCGGGCGCTTCCGAGCGGCAGCTCGCTCTGCAAGCTTCGAGTCGCCTGTAACACCCGCCGCAAGGACGGAGCGTCAGGCGAGTGGGTCGACAAGCCGAACTACTTCGACGTAACCGTCTGGGGAGCCCAGGGCGAAAATTGCGCCAAATATCTGGCCAAGGGCCGCGGAGTTGCCGTGGACGGTCGCCTCGAGTGGCGCGAATGGGAGACGCCGGAAGGCAACAAGCGCCAGGCCGTCGACATCATCGCCGACAGCGTCCAGTTCCTCAGCAGTCCTCGTGACGAGGGTGGCTCGGGCCAGGGCGGCTTCACGCCGAGCGCCGACGTTCCAACCGACACCAGCGATTTCGCAGCCGCACCAACCGGTTCACCGGCTTCGGCACCGTCCGAAGACGACATTCCGTTCTAGGCGCCTGACGCAGACATACGGCGCCAAGGCGCTACTCTCTGCGCGCAGCAGCGTTTTTTACGTCGCTGTGCGAAACTTTGATCCAGCGCGCGCCTCTCGGCGCGCGTTTCCACGAAGAACGAGAGTCTGAGAGCACGAAGTGGCCAAGAAGAAAGAAACAAATTCAGCACGCCGCAAGGACAAGAAGGCCGGCCCCGGTACGGGTCGCCGCAAGTCCTGCGCATGCTGCAAGGACAAGATCGTCCACATTGACTACAAGGACGTCCCGCTGCTGCGCCGATTCACGTCTGAGCGCGGAAAGATTCGTTCACGCGGGATGACCGGCCTCTGCCGGCGCCACCAGACTCAGCTCGCGGAGGCGGTTAAGCGCTCGCGCGAACTGGCACTGGTTCCCTACGCAGCCGAACCGGCAAACGAGGGCACCCGCCCGCGCCGCGGCCGTGACCGTGACCGGGACCGCGACTAATGCCCCAAGCGATCCTGCTTGAAGACGTCGCCAACCTCGGCGGCAAGGGAGCCGTTGTAAACGTCTCCAAGGGCTACATGCGCAACTTCCTGCTCCCGCGCAAGCTCGCGCAGCCGGCTACACCCTCGCTGATTGCAGCGGCGGAGATGGCCGGACAGGCGGCGCAGGCCGAGCAGGTCCAGTCGCTTGAAGAGGCTCAGCAGCTCGCCGAACTGCTCGGCAAGACAACGCTGACGATTACTGCCCAGGCCGGAGAAGACGGACGGCTCTTCGGTTCGGTCACGACCCAAGACATCGCCGACGCAATTCTCGAGGCACGTGCCGTGACCATCGACAAGCGCAAGATCCGCCTTGAAGAGCCGATCAAGCAGACCGGCAGCCACACCGTTGAGCTCGAACTCGACGGCGGCGTGAAGGCAACGGTCAAGACGATCGTCGCCGAGCAGTAACAGCGACTCGCACGAACCCCCGCAAGACGCAACAACTTGTCGCCAAATGCGGCAAGAACGCGTGCACGCCACCCGGACTCGTTGGTAGCTTCGAACGGTAATGGCAATCGCCGCCCAGCCCCACGGATCGCCGACCGATCCACAGTCCACACTGCCTCCGCACTCGATCGAGTCGGAGCAGGCAATCCTCGGCGCGATCATGCTCTCCGAGAAGGCCCATTACACGTATGTAGTCGAGGAGGAGCTGAAGGCGCAGGACTTCTACCGCGCCCGCCATCGCGTGATCTTCGAGGCCCTCCTTGGTCTGTTCGACCGCGCCAGCGAGATCGACGTTCTGACGGTCACCGAGGAGCTCAAATCGCTCGGCAAGCTTGAGGACGCAGGCGGCGAAGAGGAGATCCAGTCGCTCGTCACCGCCGTCCCTGCCGTCGGCAACCTCCGCCGCTACGCCGAGATTGTCCGCGAGACGGCCCACCTGCGCCGGCTGCTCGACACCTCGTACAAGATCCAGTCCAGCGTCTACGGCCGCGACGGCGACCCGCAGCAGATCGTCGACGAGGCTGAGCGCTCAATCCTCGAGATCCGGATGGGCGACGGCGGGCAGGACTTCAAGCCGGTTGGCGACGTGCTCCACCACGAGCTGCAGCGCTGGGACGAGCTTGCCAAGCGGGGGGAGTCGGTAACGGGAATCCCCTCAGGCTTTGCCGACCTGGATGAGGTGACCGGAGGCTTCCAGCCCGGAAACCTGATCATCCTCGCTGCGCGTCCTTCGATGGGCAAGTCGGCACTGGTCACCAACATCGCCGAGAACGTTGCCCTCGACAAGAAGAACCCGCGCGCCGTCGCACTCTTCTCGCTCGAGATGTCCGAGGGCGAGCTGGCACAGCGCTTCATCGCTTCGAAAGCCGGAATCAAGGGCGAAGATCTGCGCAAGGGCAAGGTCCGGGACGAGAAGTGGAAGCGGGTGCTCGAGGCCGCCCAGAACTACGAGCGCTCAAAGCTCTTCGTTGACGACTCGTCCGACATCGGCCTGCTCGACATTCGCGCCAAGGCCCGCAGGCTTCACCAGAGCCTCCACGACGAAGGCGGCCTCGGCCTGATCATCATCGACTACCTGCAGCTGATGCGGGCCGACACACGCTACGACAGCCGCGTACAACAGGTCGGCGAGATGAGCCGCGGGCTAAAGATCCTCGCGCGCGAGCTCAAGGTGCCGGTAATCGCTCTCTCGCAGCTCTCCCGCGGCGTCGAGTCGCGCACAGACAAGAAGCCGATGCTCTCCGACCTGCGCGAATCGGGTCAGATCGAGCAGGACGCCGACCTCGTGATGTTCATCTACCGCGACGAGTACTACAACCACGAGGAATCGGAGGATCCCGGCGTCAGCGAGATCATCATCGCCAAGCACCGCAACGGCGCGCTGGGCAACGTCCGCCTCACCTTCCAGCACGAGTACCCACGCTTCCGCAACATCGCGATGGAAGCGGCATGAGCGGCTTCGCCTGCAAGGACTGCGAGGACAGCGGCTGGGTGGACACGCCCGACGGGTCGGCAGTCGTCGCCTGCCACTGCCGCGCCCAGCTCGTCGCAGGGCGCCGCTCGCGTTCCCTCTCCGGGGTGATCCCGCGCCGCTACCAGGGAACCTCGTTTGATCGCCCGCCGGTGAGCTCAATGCCCGCCGCACAGGTGGAACTGGTCAGGACTTATGTCCGTGACCTCGACAAGCGGCTGGAAGAGGGCCGCGGGCTGTGGTTCTTTGGCGGCGTAGGCACTGGCAAGACAACGCTTGCGATGCTGGTCTCTCAGGCAGCAATCGAAGCCCGGCGCAGCGTTGCGATCTATTCGCTCCCACGCCTGTTGGCCGAGATCCGCGGAACTTTCGAGGACGACGGCGAAGGCAGTTACGTCGATCTGCTCGACCGGCTCGCTGAGATCGACCTCCTGCAGATAGACGACCTTGGCGCCGAGAAGACCAGCGCCTGGGTCCTTGAGCAGCTCTACTCGATCATCAACTCTCGCTACGAGGAGCAGCGGTCGGTCATCGTTACGACCAATCTGGAGCGGGACGCGCTCTCGGAACAGATCGGCGAGCGGACCGTCTCAAGGCTTGAAGAGATGTGCGAGCTCTGCCCCCTGTTTGGAACCGATCAGCGCCGCTTCGAGGCCGTCGACATGCGCGATAAGGACCAGCCTCCCGCTCCCGACCTGCGTCTGGCCTAAAGGCCCGTAGACTCCCACGCTGATGCCAGGGATAGTTGTCGTCGGTGCCCAGTGGGGCGATGAAGGAAAAGGGAAGATCGTCGATCTTCTGGCGAAGCGATCGCGGATCGTCGCGCGCTTCCAGGGCGGCAACAACGCCGGACACACGATTGTCCACGGCGACGACGTCTGGAAGTTCCATCTGATTCCGTCGGGGATTCTTTACCCGGACACGCTCTGCGTTATCGGCAACGGCGTGGTTGTTGATCCCGGCGTACTTACAGGCGAGCTCGATGGGCTGCGCGAGCGCGGCGTCGACGTAAGCAACTTCCGACTCAGCGCCAACGCCCACCTGATCATGCCCTACCACCTGATGCTCGATCAGGCCGGCGAAGCGCGGCTCGGCAAGCTCGAGATCGGCACCACCCGCCGCGGGATCGGTCCCTGTTACGCCGACAAAGCGCTTCGGCTGGGAATCCGCGTCCAGGACATGCTCGACGAGAAGATCCTCAAGCAGAAGATCATGGCTGCGATCGAGCCCAAGAGACTTCAACTGCGCGACTTCGAGCGCGATCCGGCGCTGGACCTCCAGACGATCACTGAGCAGTACCTGCTGTACGGGAAGCGGCTGGAACAGTTCATCGCCGACACCACCACGCTGATCCACGAGGCGCTCGAGGCCGACGACCTCGTGATCTTCGAAGGCGCCCAAGGCGCGCTGCTGGACATCGACCACGGGACCTACCCCTTCGTCACTTCCTCCAATCCGGTCGCCGGAGCGGCTTGTGCAGGAGCCGGGGTTGGGCCAAAGGACATCAACGAGGTCTGGGGGATCGCCAAGGCCTACGCGACGCGCGTGGGCTCGGGGCCGTTCCCGACCGAGCTTGAGGACGAAGTCGGAGAGCGGATCCGCACAGCCGGCGGCGAATTCGGCACCACCACCGGCCGCCCGCGGCGGACCGGCTGGATCGACCTCGTGGCGCTGCGCTACGCAGCCCGGATCAATGGACTGACGTCACTGGCAATCACCAAGCTGGACGTGCTCAGCGGCTTCGAGACGCTGCCGCTCTGCACCGCCTACATCGGCGACGACGAAGCCGACGGCGCCGAGTTCGTCGATTATCCCTACCACCAGTCGGTGCTCCACCACGTGGCCGCGAAATACGTCGAAATGCCGGGCTGGAGCGAAGACATCAGCGCCGCCCGCAGCGAAGCAGAGCTGCCGCAGGCGGTCCACGACTACCTCGCGTTCATCGAAGACTTTGTCGGCGTACCGATCATCCTCGTTGGCGTCGGCCCCGACCTCGACCAGATCATCTGGCGCGGGGACAACGGGCCTCCAGCCGCCTAACGTTCGCGAGCCGGAACGCCAACGACGAGCGTCCCTGCGGCTACATCGCCGCTGACCACGGCGCCCGCGCCAACAACAGCCTTCTCGCCAACCCTTACGCCCGGCAGCACGATCGCCCCGGCGCCGATTCGGCAGCCCGCGTCCAATTGCGGGCCTTCGAGCTCGCCGGCACGCGGGCCCACTAGGCGATCGTTTGTGGTGATCGCTCCGGGGCCGACGAAGACGTCATCGGCGATGCGGGTCCCGGCGGCGATGTAGACGGAGCTTTGGATTGAAACGCGGTCGCCGATAACTACGTTGTTGTCGACGCCGCTGGCCCGGCCGATTACCGACTGCTCGCCGATCACGGCATGCTCGCGGACGCAGGCCTGGTCGCCGATGATTGTCCCGGCGCCGATCTGCGAGCCGGCAAAGACGACGGCTCCGGCGCAGATCTGCGCGCCGGCGCCGATTCGCAGCGCGCCGGGCTTTCCGCCGCGGTTCGCCGAGCGCGGAGACAGCAGCGGCTGCTTGCCAAGGACAACGTTGTCCTGAATCACAGCGCCGGCTGCGATCTCAACACCTTCGTGGACGACCACATTGGCGCCGAAGACGACATCGGCGGCAACGGAGGCCGATTCCGCGACGAGGGGCTGGCTTGCAGGGTGATCTTCCATGGCAGATACCCTAATGCCGTCGTGGATGAGGCCAACAACAAACCGGTCATGAGGGGCGCCGTGCTGGGTCTGGGGATGATCGGGCGCCACCATGCGCGAATCCTTGCCAGTACGCCGCAGGTTGACTTTGCGGGCGCCGTGGACCCTTCGGGCGACGTGCACGGGGCCGTGATTGATCCGGATCTCGTCTTTGCCTCCGTGGACGAGCTACTTGCTTCGGGGCCGATCGACTTTGCCGTCGTCGCGGTGCCGACCGAAGAACACCTTGCCGCCGTCCGTCAGATCACGCAGGCCGGCGCGAGCGTGCTGGTTGAAAAGCCAATCGCCGCCAGCGCCGCCGAAGGCCTTGAACTGATCGAAATTGTCGAAGCCGCCGGAGTGAAGGGCGCGGTCGGCCATGTAGAGCGCTGCAACCCTGCGCTGATCGAGCTGCGCAAGCGCATCAACGACGGGCAGCTCGGCGAGCTGTTCCTGATCGTCACCGAGAGGGTCGGTCCTTTCCCCGACCGGATCCGCGACGTTGGCGTGGTCAAGGACCTCGCCACGCATGACCTGGACCTCGTCCGCTGGCTCGGCGGCTCGCCGATCGCCTCGCTCGCCGGCCAAACCCAGAACCGGATGGGTCGCCCGCACGAAGATCTGGTGCTGATCAACGGCGCTCTGACCAGCGGCGTCAGCTTCAACTCGATAGTCGACTGGCTTTCGCCGACGAAAGTCAGGCGCACACGGGTCCTTGGCGACAGGGGGATGCTTGTCGCCGACACGCTGACCGCCGACCTGACCTTTTACGAGAACGGCGCCGTTGGCAGCGAGTGGGGAACGACGCAGTCGCTGCGCGGCGTCAGCGAAGGCGACGTCACCCGCTACGCGATCGCACGGCGCGAGCCGCTGCGCGTACAGCTCGACCGCTTCCTCGACCTGCTCGCCGGAGCCGAAGACTCCCAGGTAGTAACGCTGGCCGAGGGGCTCGAGACGCTAATCAGCGCCGAAGCCGTGCTAGCAAGCGCCGCAAGCGGCCAGACGGTCGCCCCAAGCCCAGCGGGAAGCTGATGCGGGTAGCGGTCGTCGCGCTCGGCAAGATCGGCCTTCCGCTGGCCGTGCAGATAGCGCGCGCAGGCCATGAAGTCGTCGGCTGCGACATCAACGCCGACGTCGTTGAGCTCGTAAACAGCGCTACGCCGCCGTTCCCCGGCGAGGAGGGCCTTGCGGAAGCGCTCGCCGAGGTTGTCGGCGACGGAAGGCTGAAGGCCCAGACAGACACCGCCGCCGCGGTTGCCGCGGGCCCCGAGCTGGTTGTCGCGGTGCCGCCGCTGGCCGTGGACGACGCCGCGAGGCCCGACTGGGCGGCGCTGGACGGCGCGATCGCTGCGATCGGCGCCGGACTGCAGGCCGGAACAACCGTCGTGGTTGAGACGACCCTCCCCGTCGGGACGACGCGCACCCGCCTTGCCCCGGCGCTGGAGGAGGCCAGCGGACTCAAGTCGGAGAGCGACTTCTTCACCGCGTTCAGCCCCGAGCGCGTCTTCAGCGGCAGGATCTTCGCCGACCTTGCCAACTACCCGAAGCTGGTCGGCGGCCTGAGCGCAGCAGGCGAGCAGCGAGCCGCCGAGCTGTACCGCTCGTTCCTCGACGCCGAGGTTTGGGAGATGGGGTCGGCAGAGGCGGCCGAGCTGACGAAACTTGCCGAAACGACCTACCGCGACCTGAACATCGCCTACGCGAACGAGCTCGCAAGCTTTGCCGACCGCAGCGGGGTCGACATCGGACGGGTGATCGAGGCGGCCAACAGCCAGCCCTTCAGCCACATCCACCAGCCCGGGATAGCGGTCGGCGGGCACTGCATCCCCGTCTATCCGCGCTTTTACTTAGAAGGTGACCCGGAAGCGACGCTGCCGCGAGCCGCGAGGGCGGTCAATGAACTCATGCCCGAGTACGCCGTGGAGGCGCTTAGCGAGGCTCTGGGAGGCCTCAGTGGCGCGCAGGTGCTGGTTCTGGGCGCCGCATACCGAGGCGGAGTCAAGGAAGCGGCTTTCAGCGGCGTATTCGCGACCGTCGAAGCCCTTCGAGGACGCGGAGCGCAGCCACTTGTCAGCGACCCCCTCTACAGCTCCGAGGAACTGGAGGCGCTGGGGTTCGCTGCTTGGGGCGGCGGCGCGGTTGACGGCGTAATCGTCCAGAGCGACCACGCCGAGTACGCCAATCTCGGCCCGCAGGACCTGCCGGGCGCAAAGGCGATCCTCGACGGCCGCGAGATTCTTGTTGGCGAGCGCTTCACTGAAGCGGGCGTCAAGCTGCTGCGAATCGGTCGCCCGAACAGCTAAGCGGCGAAGCGGGCGACCGCTTCTACCACCAGCGCCGCCGCATGGCCGTCTCCATAAGGAGCAGGGCGAGCAGAGGACGGCGGGTTGGCGAGCGCCGTCAGCGCCGCGTCGCGGTCAAGCCCGACGAGCGTGTTCCAGCCGCACTCGACGGTCTCCGTCCACTCGGTCGTGTCGCGCAGCGTGACGCACTGCACGCCGGCGATGAACGCTTCCTTCTGAACTCCGCCGGAGTCGGTCAGCACAGCGCGCGCTGACAGCAGCAGCGCCGTGAAGTCGATGTAGCCGAGCGGGCCGAGCAGCTTCACGCCTCCGGCTTCGAGCCGGCCGAGGAGCCCTGCCGCCTCGAGCCTCGCCAGCGTGCGCGGATGAAGCGGCAGCACGACCGGCCCTTCGACTGCCAGCAGCAGCTCAACCAGCTCCGCCAGCCGCTGCGGGTCGTCAACGTTCGCGGCCCGGTGTGCGGTGGCGAGGATGTAGCCGCCAGGCTCGACCCCTGCCAGCTCAAGCACTGAGGTGTTGGCCGCTGCCCGCGGACGCATCTGGAGGGCGACGTCAACCATTACGTCGCCTACCATCTCGGCCCGCGCCGCCAGCCCTTCGAGCTGAAGGTTCGTCATCGCCGTTTCGCAGGGACAGAGCAGCAGATCTGAACAATGGTCGGTGAGGACGCGGTTCAGCTCCTCGGGCATCGTGCGGTCGAACGAGCGCATCCCGGCCTCGATGTGGATGACGGGGATCTTCGCCTGGGCTGCAGTCAGCGCACCGGCAAGCGTTGAGTTGGTGTCGCCGTAGACGAGCACCGCGTCCGGGCGCTGATCGGCCAACAGCGGCGCCAAAGCGGTGATTATCTGCGCCGTCTGCTCACTGTTGCTGCCGCCGGCAATCCCGAGCTCAAACTCTGGGCGCGGGATCCCTAGCTCCTCGACGAAGATTGTTGAGAGCTCGTCGTCGTAGTGCTGGCCGGTGTCAACCAGCAGCTCCTCGTTGCCCTCGCGCAGCGGCATCGACACCGCGGCCGCCTTGATGAACTGCGGACGGTTTCCGACGACCGTGACGAGCTTCACGCGCTACCGCCGACCGCCTCGGCGATCGTCGCCCGCAGCACCGTGTCAATTGCCTGCGAAAGCGGACCGGGAGCCGGGAGTTCGACGTCGTCGATCGCCGAGACCGGATGGACCTCGCGCAGAGTCGACGCAAGGAACGCCTCCTTCATCTGCGGTATCTCGTCAACGTGGATCGAGCGCTCGTCGAGCAGCCCTGTCGCCAGCAGCGTGCGGCGCGTGATCGAATCGAGCACGCGGTCGCTCAGCGGCGGCGTGATCAGCCGCTCGCCGTCGATCGAGCAGACAAAGCTCTGGCGCGGGCCTTCCAGCACCGTCCCGCCTTCAGTGACCAACAGAGACTCGCCCGCGCCGCGCCCGACGGCGATCCGCGTGGCGAGCATGTTGGCAGCGTAGGAGAGCGACTTGACGCCGTCCAGCAGGATCGTCGAGTGGTAGGGAAGCGTCGTCAGCTTGATCGAGGGCGGGATCGGCGGCAGCGCCTCAAGGAAGCCGATCCGCGTTCCGCCGCCGGTCGAAACCAGCCGCAGGCAGCCGTCGTGGTCGGGAGTTGACGCGAGCAGATCCGCCGTGTCGCTCTCGATCGCTGCGCGGTCAAATTGAACCTGGAGGTTGGCGGCCGAGCGCTCCATGCGATCAAAGTGCTCCTCGAGCGCGAACGGAACGCCGTTGTAGACGCGAATCACCTCAAAGACGCCGTCGCCGCGCAGGAGGCCCACATCGGTCGCCGGAACCATCGCCTCCTCGGTCGGGAGGACCTTGCCGTTCAGAATCGCGAGCATCGCGCTGATTCTGCCACACGCGCCGCCGGAGAACGATGCCCCCGCCAGGAATCGAACCTGGAACCTTCGGATTAAGAGTCCGCTGCTCTGCCAGTTGAGCTACAGGGGCTTATGGCGCCGAATGGTAGCCGCTGAGGCTCAGCCGCCGAGGCCTGGTGCGCCTTGGGACTTCTCCTGAGCGGCCTGCTGCTTGGCGCTGTCGATCTGAGTTCGCTGCGTTGCAAGCTGCGCCTTGACCAGCTTCCGCTTCGATGCGGGCGTCAGGTCAAGTGCGCGCTGTTCGGCAATGTCGCTCTCGCGCTTGTTGCCGGCGAGGTATGCGAGCACGGCGAGCTGGGAGTAGAGCGCTGCGCTGGGTCCGCGCCCCTCGATCACGACTTTCAGTGCATTGGCCGACTTTGCAGGCTCGTTGAGTCCGCTCGGGCCGTAGGCGTTGACCATCAGCGATGCAACCCGCGAATCGGGTTTCTTAGGGTCAAGCGCGAGGTAGCGCTCCCAGCTCGTTGCAGCCTTGGCCAGCTCCGCTTTGCCGGCGGCCGAAAAGCTCTGCGTGGTCTGGTCGAAACCGACGATCGACGCCTGCTGCACCTGCGCCTTGGTGAGATCGGCCCAAGCCTGCTCGTCCTTGGGGTTGGCCGTGACCTGCTTGGTCAGGGTCTTGGCCTGATCGCTGTAGACGCTGTTTGAAGAGTCGCTCGATCCGCCGCCAATCGCGTCAAAGAGGCCGCCTGAGGTAGCTCCGCCGATCCCGAA
>CAESAN010000007.1_pt1 | contig 20170 bp, 22 predicted proteins | sample 7263601 | NCBI WGS metagenome assembly CAESAN01 (sample SAMEA6814058, study PRJEB35770) | uncultured Conexibacteraceae bacterium | biome: Freshwater; feature: Freshwater reservoir; material: water | place: Czech Republic | collected 2017-05-23 | depth 30m m
ATCTCAAAGGCGCAGGCGACGCCCAACGCGCCGTCATACCTGCCGCCGTCGCGGACGGTGTCGAGGTGCGAGCCGACGGCCAGCCAGGGCGGATCTGCGTCGGGGACGGCCCAGAGGTTGCCGGCGCGGTCGCGCTGCACCTCAAGCCCGTCGGCGGCGGCCTGCTCGGCGAACCACTCTGCGGCGGCGGCATCCTCGTCGGTCCAGGCCAGCCGGGTGAAGCCTTCGGGTCCGGCGCCGATGCCGTCCAGTCCGGCCAGCCGGCCTTCGATCGCTTCGGTCAAGGCCTTCAGGTCAGAGCTCACCGCTGACGTGCTCCTTCCAGTCCTCGCGAACATGCACGAGCTCACCGCCGCAGATCACTGCAGCGACCGGGTTGTGGCCAAAGCGGTAGGCGATGTTCTCGATCGGGCCGTCGAGGATGACGACGTCGGCCCGCTTGCCGGTCTCGAGCGAACCGGTCACATCCGAGCAGCGCAGCAGCCAAGCCGGGTTGAGCGTGGCGGAGAGCAGCGCTTCCAGCGCCGTCCAGCCGTAGCGGCGAACGGCGAGGCCGATAATGAGAGGCATCGAAACGATCGGCGAGGTCCCCGGGTTGGCATCTGTGGCAATCACGGTGATCGCTCCGGCGTCGGCCAGTTCGCGCCCCGGGGCGACCTCCTCCTTGCCTAGGAACTCGGCTCCCGGAAGCAGCACCGCGGCGCACTCGGACTCTGCCAGCGCCGGAAGATCGTCGGGATCGAGGCAGGCCAAGTGATCGACCGAGCGGGCCCCCATCTCAAGCGCGACCGGAACCGAACGGTTGGTGTTGAACTGCTCGACATGCGCGCGCAGATCGAAGCCGTGCTGCTTGGCTAGCTCGCCCATCTTGCGCAGCTGCTCGTTGTCGAAGGCGACCGACTCAACGTAGATGTCGAGCGCGCTGGCGCTGCGCTCGTGGGCGACCTGAGCCGCCATCAGCGCGACCTCCGCCATCCATCCGTCCACGTCGTAATCGGCTGGCAGGGCGTGGGCCAGCAGCGCAGTGGATGCGGTTTGCTGGGCTACCGACTGATCAAGCCGTGCAGCCAGCGCGAGTGCGCGCATCTCCCCTTCGACCGACATCCCGTAACCGCTCTTGGTCTCGAAGGTTGTCGTGCCGTGGCGAAGCATCTCGTCGGCGAGCCCCTGGGCCTGCTCGATCACTTCGTCGTCGCTCGCCTGATCGAGCGCGATTGCGGAGGACTTGATCCCGCCGCCGGCTTGAGCGATCTGCTCGTAGGAAGCGCCGGTGACCTTGAGGTTGTATTCGTCGGCGCGCCAGCCTGCGAAGGGCAGGTGGGTGTGGCAGTCGACGAAGCCGGGAATCACCGCGCAGCCCTCTGCGTCGATCTGAAGCTGCGCGCCGGCAGCGGCTTCAAATCCGTCAATCAGGCCGCCCGTGAGGCTGAGCGCACCGGCATCGGTGCGAAGCTCGGCCGCGCGATTGGCCCGCATGTAAGGGAGGCCGTCCTGCGGAGGCCTGAGGACCTGAGCCGCGGAGTTGATCGAGATCGACGGCGCGGCCATCACTTGCCGCCGTCGCTGCGGAGCATCGGAATATTCATGCCGGTTCGCTCCGCTGTTTCGATCGCCAGCGGGTAGCCGGCGTCGACGTGGCGGACAACGCCCATGCCTGGGTCAACGGTGAGGACGCGCTTGATCCGCTCACCGGCCAGCTCGCTGCCGTCGGCGACGATCACCTGGCCGGCGTGGATCGACTTGCCCATCCCAACGCCGCCGCCGTGGTGAATCGAGACCCAGCTCGCACCCGCGGCCGTGTTGATCAGCGCGTTCAGCAGCGGCCAGTCGGCAACCGCGTCGGAGCCGTCGAGCATCGCTTCGGTCTCGCGCTGGGGCGAGGCGACGGAACCGGCGTCGAGGTGGTCGCGGCCGATCACAATCGGCGCGCTCAATTCGCCGGAGGCGACCATCTCGTTGAACTTCGCCCCCGCGATCGCCCGCTCGCCGTAGCCAAGCCAGCAGATTCGTGCCGGCAGCCCTTGAAACTGGACCTTCTCGCGCGCCATTTCAATCCAGCGGGCGATCCTCTCCTGATCGCCGAAAAGTTCGAGGATCGCTTCGTCGGTCTTGTAGATGTCCTCGGGATCGCCCGAGAGAGCGACCCAGCGGAAAGGCCCCTTGCCTTCGCAGAAGAGCGGGCGGATGTAGGCGGGAACGAAGCCCGGATACTCAAACGCCTCGGTGTCGCCGTTCTCCTCTGCAAGGCCGCGCAGGGCGTTGCCATAGTCAAAGGCTTCTGCTCCGCGGCGGCCAAGTTCGCGGATCGCCGCCACGTGCGCGAGCACGCTCTGCCCGACCAGGCGGATGTACTCGTCCGGATCGGCCTCGCGCAGCACGTCTGCCTGCTCCACCGTCAATCCCGCGGGGATGTAGCCGTTCAGCGGATCGTGGGCCGATGTCTGGTCGGTGACGACATCCACGTGGACTCCTCGCTCAACGAGCTCGGGAAGTATCTCGGCGGCGTTTCCGAGCAGCCCGATCGTCAGCGGACGACGCTCGTCGATGGCGACCTGCAGCCGGGCGAGGGCGTCGTCGAGGTCGGCGGCGCGCTCGTCGAGGTAGCCGGTCTCGAGACGGCGCTCGATGTGGTGCAGGTCGGCCTCGATGCAGAGAGCGGCGCCGTCGCACATGGCAACGGCAAGCGGCTGCGCTCCGCCCATCCCACCAAGGCCAGCGGTAACAACGAGCCGTCCGGCGAGCGTTCCGCCAAAGCGCTTGTCGGCGACGGCGGCGAAAGTTTCGTAGGTCCCCTGAAGAATCCCCTGGCTGCCGATGTAGATCCACGAGCCGGCAGTCATCTGGCCGTACATCATCAGGCCGGCGGCGTCGAGCTCGCGAAAGTTCTTCCAATCGGCCCAGTCGGGGACGAGGTTGGAGTTGGCGATCAGGACCCGCGGAGCTGCGTCATGGGTCTGGAAGACTGCGACCGGCTTTCCTGATTGGACAAGCAGCGTTTCATCGGCCTCAAGATCGATCAGCTCACGGACGATCGCGTCGTAACACTCGCGGTTGCGGGCGGCCTTGCCGATCCCCCCGTAGACGATCAGATCCTCCGGCTTCTCGGCCACATCGGGGTGGAGGTTGTTCTCCAGCATCCGCAGCACGGCCTCCTGCTCCCAGCCCTTGCAGCGAAGCTTCATTGGATCGGTCGTCACGGCATTTCTCCCTCGGGTTTGACAAGAGCAAGCGCGTTTCCGGCGAGCTGGCGGCGAATCTCATCGCTCGAGAGACCGGCAGCAGCCATCATCCCGGCGACCTTGCGTGGAATGTGAGCGTAACCGGCGCCGCCGAAGCGCAGTAACTGGGTCTTCGTGCAGACGTCGTGCGAGTGAACGATGCGGTCACCGTAGCCTCCGTCCACAAGCGCGACAAGAGCGTCAATCCGCTGCCCGTCGGTTGGCATTGCGACGTCGCCGTAGTCGAAGTCGTCGCCCCACAGGTCGAACGAAATCGTCGCGCCGCGGTCCATCAGTTCGCGGTGGTAATCGAGGCCGCCCTCGATCTGCGGATCGAGGTGGCAGAGGACGGTCCGGCGGAGGTTGCCGCCCGCGGCCTCAACGATGTCGAGCGCTTCGTGGCCGCGGCGGGCAAACGGATGAAGGTGGACGTAGAGTGCTGCGCCAACACGTGCCTGCGCCATCGCCGCGCCGCGAAGCGCTTCCGCCTCAACCGACAGGATCGGGTCACCGGTGCCAATCTCGCCGATCACTGCGGGCCGCGGCTGGGGGCCGTCGAATTGGGCGAGGATTGCGTCGCGGTAGTGGGCCGCGGTCTTCTCTGGACCGTCCTCGGGGCGGGACTCGCCGATGTAGGGGCCGCAGCCGAAGACGACGTCGAGCTGCGCTTCGCGGGAGAGAGCGGCGATCTTCCCAATGTCGCGGCCCACGCTTTCGGGGGTCACGTCGACGACCAGCGTCCTCCCCTCCCCGGCCAGCGCCGATAGCTCCTCCGCGATCAGCAGGTGGTCGTCCAGCAGCAGGTTGTCGCTGCAGGCGAAGGGGTTGGCGCGAATCTCGTCGGCGTTGGCTTCGGTCACGAGCTCGTCGCGCAGATGGGCGCTTGGGGCGTGGCTCTGGTCGAGCCAGCAGCGGATGTCGATTGCGAGGTGCTCGTGCGCGAGCACGGTGTCGTAGTCCGGCGCCAGCGCCTTGCCGGTGACGGTCAGCGGACCGTTCACGGAGCTGCCCGTCGCAGCAGATCGGGTGTTGCCTCATCCAGCGTGGCGCAGCCGCAGAGCGCAAGCGTGTCGTTGATCTCAGCCTCGAGCAGCGAGAGTGCTAGCTCTACGCCGGCCTGGCCGTCTGCGGCGAGCGCCCAGACGACCGGGCGGGCGAGCAGCACAGCGCGGGCCCCAAGTGCGACGGCCTTGACGACGTCGCTGCCGCGACGCACGCCGCCGTCAAGCAGCACCTCAAGCTGATCGCCGACTGCATCGGCGATCTCTGCGACGACGTCGATCGTGGCGACCGCGGTGTCGAGCTGGCGGCCTCCGTGGTTGGAGACGACAACCCCCGACACGCCAAGGCCCGCAGCGATGCGCGCGTCCTCGGCGCTGAGCACGCCTTTGATCACGACAGGCATATCGCTGAGCGCGATGAAGCGCTCGATGTCGTCCCAGTTCAGGTCCGGCTGCATCAGACCGGTTACCTCGTGCGGGCTGAGCGGGCCGTCGTGCTCTGCCGGGACCGGCACGCACGGAAGCTGGCAATCGTCGGGGAGCACGAACTCGTTGCGGTACTCGCGCTCGCGACGACCGTGCACGGCGACGTCAACCGTCACGAACAGCGCCTTGAAGCCGGCCTCCTGGGCGCGCAGGACGATCTCGTCGGTCAGCCCGCGGTCGCGGTAGGCGTAGAGCTGAAAGAAGAGCGGCCGCGCCGGTCCCGATGCTTCCGCGACGTCTTCGAGGCTCTTGGTCGACAGCGAAGAGAGACACATCGCGGTTCCGGCGCCGGCAACCGCGCGGGCCGTGGCCAGCTCGCCGTCGGGGTCGGCGACCTGTTGGTAGGCGATCGGCGCGACAAGCGCAGGGAAGTTGACCGGCACACCGAGCACCGTCGTTGCGCTTGAGCGCTCGCGGCCACCGCGAAGGACGCGGGGGACCATCGAGATGCGCTCAAAGGCGAGTCGATTTTCGCGCAGCGTCAGCTCGTCGCCGGCACCTCCAGCGAAGTACTCGTAGCTCGCATGCGGAAGCTTCTCGCGGGCGATTGCCTCAAACTCGCTGAGATTGAAAGGCCCGCCCTGCGCCGGTTCGCCAACGCGGCCACCGATCGGCGTGCTCATGCAGCGGGCTCCAACGGGTCGGGAAGGAGCGCGGACAGAGCGTCGCCGGTGACGAGCGTGAGGACGGCGGCAAGATCGTCGGACGGCGGACGGTCCTCGGTCAGCATCGGGATGCGGTCGCGAACGGCGCCGTGGACGGCTTCGACGAGGTTGCCGGGGCGGCCCGGGTCAAGATCAATCGCCTGGCAGCCGCAGATCAGCTCGTAGGCGAGGATCCGTTCAAGGCGCGAGAGCGAGTCGAGCGTCATCACGGCGCCGGTCATCCCCAGCGAGACGTGGTCCTCCTGGTTGTCGGAGGTGGGAATGTTGTCGATGCTGACCGGCGTCGCCAGCGCGCGCAGCTCGCTGACCAGCGCGGCGGCGGCGTACTGAAGGATCATGTAGCCGCTCGAGTGGCCGGCGTCGGGGCTGAGGAAGGCGGGGAGGTCTCCGTTTGTTGACGGCGAGACGAGGCGGAAGATTCGCCGCTCGGAAACAGCCCCGAGGTCGCAGAGGCCGATCCTCAAAGTGTCGAAGGCGAGCGCCAAGCTCTGCCCGTGGAAGTTGCCTGCGGAGATCACTTCCGGCGGATCGTCAAATACCAGCGGGTTGTCTGTGACGGCATTGAGATCGATCTCGATCAGGCGCGTGAAGAACGATGCCGCCTCCCGCGCCGAGCCGTGGATCTGTGCGGCGCAGCGAAGTGAATAGGCGTCCTGCAGGCGCTCGCCGGTGCCGTCCGCGGTTCGCGTTGACTGGGCGAGGGCATGACGGATGTGGGCGGCCGACAGAACCTGGCCGGGTACGGGCCGCAGCTCGTGAACGCGGGCCTCGAAGGCCGGCGTCGCTCCGCGCAGCGCGTCAACGCTGACGGCGGCCCCAAGATCGGCGACCGCAAGCAGGCGCTCGGCTCGAACAGAGCAGAGCGCGCCGATTGCCGACATGAAGTGGGTGCCGTTGATCAGCGCCAGCGCCTCTTTGGCCTGCAGCTCGAGCGGTTCGACGCCAAGCGCCGCGAGAGCGTCGGCGCCACTGCGCCGCTGCCCGTCGGGGTCAAGGCACTCGCCCTCGCCAACGATCACAAGGAAGAGGTGGGCGGACGGAGCGAGGTCGCCGCTGGCGCCCAGTGAGCCGCTTGACGGAACGCACGGCACCCAGCCTGAGTTGAGCAGCAGGGCGACGCGCTCGATCAGCTCCGGGCGAACCCCGGAGTGGCCCTGCAGCAGCGAGTGGCAGCGGATCGCCATTGCTGCGCGGACGACCTCACTTGGCAGCGGACCGCCGCTGCCGCAGGCGTGGCTGCGCAGCAGGTTGAGCTGCATCTGGGCCTGCTCGGCTTCGCCGATCTCCTCGCTGACAAGCGCGCCGTACCCGGTAGTAACTCCGTAGACGCGCGTACCCGAAGCAATGATCGAGCGCAGCAGCCGGTTGCTCGCAGCGACGCGCTCAAGCGCTTCGGGATCGAGCGACACTTCAGCGCCACCGGCGATCAGAGCAACTTGCCGGGCGTCAAGCGTGCGCCCGAGAACGACCAAACTCACAGCGTCGACCCAAGCTGCTCAATCTCAAGCGATTCTTCGCGGATGCTCTCGAGGACCTCGGAGTAGAGCGCGCCGAACTCCGGCGAGCCGACCATCTCGTAACGGCGCGGCCGCGGGAGGTCGACCTTGACCTCGGTCTTGATGCGACCGGGACGGTTGGTCATCACGATCACGCGGTCGGAGATGTAGACGGCTTCCTCGACGTCGTGGGTGACGAAGAGGACGGTCAGCTTGTGCTGCTCCCAGACCTCGGTCAGCAGCTCCTGCATCAACTGGCGCGTGAGCGCGTCAAGCGCGCCGAACGGCTCGTCCATCAGCAGGATCTGGGGCTTGTAGGAGAGCGCGCGGGCGATCGCGACGCGCTGCTGCATTCCTCCGGAGAGCTCGTTTGGATGGGCGTCGGCGAACTTCTCGAGACCGACCAGCGCCAGCAGCTCGTTTGCCTTGCTGGTCCGCTCGGCGCCGGTCATCTCCTCGCCGCGCAGCGCGAACTCAATGTTCTTGCGCGCCGTCAGCCAAGGGAAGAGCGTGTAGGCCTGGAAGACGACGCCGCGGTCGCGGCCCGGGCCGCGGACCGGCTCGCCGTCTACGTAGACATCGCCGCTTGTCTCCTGCTGCAGGCCGGCGACAATCGAAAGCATCGTGCTCTTGCCGCAGCCCGAAGTGCCGACGAGCGTGACAAATTCGTTGTCGGCGATGTCGAGGTCGACATTGTCGAGCGCGAGCACCTCCTCGCGGCGGGTCTCAAAGACTTTCGTCAGTCCGCGGATCTGCAGCTTGGCGGCGCTCATCGACGCGACTCCGCGTAGCGGAACATGCGCCGGCCGAGGAACTTCATCACTTGGTCGGTGATCAGGCCGAGCGTTCCGAGCACGAGGATGTAGCCGATGATCGTGTCGGTCTGGAAGAAGCGCTGGGCCGTCGTGATCCGGTAGCCGAGGCCTGACGTGGCCGCGACAAGCTCTGCCAGCACAACCCAGGTCCACGCCCAGCCGAGGCTGATCCGCATCGAATCCCAGATCCCCGGCGCGGCGGCAGGGAAGATAATCCGGGCAAGAATTGAACGATCCTTCATGCCAAGGGTTCGGCCGATGTCGACGACGTCGAGCGGTACGCGCTTGGTGTTGTCCATCACCAGCAGGACCTGCTGGAAGAAGGTGCCGATCCAGATGATCAGAAACTTCTGAATGTCGTCGGTGCCGGCCCAAAGGATGGTCAGCGGCACAAAGGCGACGACCGGCATATACCGGACAAAGTCGGTGAGGGGCTCAACTGCGGCCTCCCAAGCGCGGTAGGCGCCGATCATTACGCCGATCGGAACGGCGAGCAGTGTTGCCAGCGAGAAGCCGATCGCAATCCGGTAACAGGAGATCAGGATGTCCTTCGCGAGGTCGCCGCTGGCGGCAAGCTCGGAGAGGCGGTTCCAAACGTCGATCGGGCCGGGCAGGAAGATCGGCTTGACCCACTCGTTGGCCGTGACGACGAGCCACAGGCCGAAGATAAGAACAAAAACGAAGGCGGCAATGCCGACAAAGTGAAAGGTGCGGATTCCCCCGCCGATGCGCAGCATCTCGGGGCGGCGGCGGGCGCCGCGGCCAGCACCCGAACCGCGGGGGCTCAAAGGCGCCCCCGCGGCTGCAGGCGTGGTCGAACCGGATGGTCCGTTATCCGGTTGACTGCTCATTGCTACTTGGCGGCGTCCACGAACTTCGCGACGATGATGTCCGCAGGGTTAACTGAACCCTTGATCAGACCAGCGTCTGTGGCTGCCTTCTTGACGTCCTCAATGGTCGTCGTCTTGAACTTGCCGTTAAGCAGGTCCTTGTTCTGGGCGATCGTGTAGAACTCGACTCCGGCAAATGCCTCTGCGCCAGGGTCGTAACCAATTGCCTTGCCGATCGTCTTCTGAGCGGAGGTCTTGTTGGCGTTGTAGTAGTCGACTGCCTGACCCCACGAATTGACGAGCGCAAGCAACTGGCCTGGCTTGTTGTTGATCGTGTCCTCGGTCACGACGAAAACGTCGCTGACAAGGCCCGGGTTCTCGGCCGCCGTGTAGAGCAGCTTGGCGTCCTTGTTCTCCTTCAGTGCTGCCGACAGGTAAGGCTCATACGTAACGGCTGCCGGCACCTTGCCGGCGATGAAGAGCGTTCCCGCGTCAGCGGCAGGGGTCGGAACGGAGATGATGTCCTTCTTCGTCATGCCGTTCTGCGCGAGCGCGTAAGACAGCAGGATGTCGGAGGTCGTCCCTTCCTCGTAGGCAACCTTCTTGCCCTTGAGGTCCATGATCGACTTGATGTCCGGGCCGGCCAGGATTGCGTCGGCCTCCATGCTCTGGTCCTCGAGCAGGATGATCTTCACCGGCAGGCCGGAAGCGGCAAAACGCAGCGCCGTGTGAGTGGCGATGTTTGAGCCGTCGAGCTTCCCGGCCGCAAAGGCCGAGTTGATCTGATCATCGGTCGTGAAGTTGATGATCTTGACGTCGTCAAGTCCATTGTCCGCGAAGATGCCTTGTTCCTGAGCGACGTGCCAAGGACCGTATCCGAGCCAAGGCTCGATACCCATCCGGAACTGACCGGGCTCGGGGGTTGTCGGGATTGCTGCCGTGTCGCTCGACGTCGATGAGCTCGAATCGCTGCTTCCGCAAGCGACCGCGAACATCGAAACCGCTACAACAACCAACAGCGCGAGTACTCGCAATGCTTGCTGCTTCATCAGGTTCTCTCCTCGTTTGATTTATCGACGGTTGACGTTTCGCCCATCCGCGCGCGTACCGCCGCCGCGTGCGCCGGGAAGCCTTCATGGTCGGCTAGTGCTACCACCGCTTCGCTCATCTTTGCAAGCGCCTCGCCGTCAAGTTTGGCGATCGAGGTCTTCTTGAGGAAGGTTTCCGAGGTGACGCCGCCGGTAACGCGGGCGTAGGCGCCGGTCGGCAGCGCCGCCGGCACTCCGATCATGTAGTTGGCCGCTGAGAACGGCGCCTGCTGGCCGAGCAGCACCTCGCCGGCGTGGTCGATCATCGCGAAGACCGCCTCTTCGTCACGGGCGACGATCTGCATGTGCTCCGGGCCGTACCAGTTGCACAGCTCTGCGGCCTCTTCAAGACTGTCAACGAGGAATGCGCCACCATTCTCGCCAAGTGCGGCGTGAGCGTAGGCGCGGCGAGGCTCGGGCAGCGCGGCAACCTGGACGGCCAGTTCGCGCTGGACCGCCTCCACCAGCGATTCGCTCGGCGTTACCAGCAGCGACGCCGAATCGGGGCCGTGTTCGGCTTCGTTGAGAACGTCGGCCGCGAGCAGCCTCGGGTCGGCGCTGTCGTCGGCGATGATCAGCGCCTCGGAGGGGCCGAGAAGCATCTGCGTGTGGCAGCCATAAAGCTGGCATGCGATCTGCGCGGCCTGCACCGGCGGACTGCCGGGGCCCAGAACCTTTCGCACCTTCGGGATCGTTTCCGTTCCGAAGGCCAGTGCAGCGACGCCCGCCGGTCCGTTGACGCGGAACACGCGCTTGATCCCAAGCTCCTGCGCGACGCAAAGAACTGCAGGATCGACCTCGCCCTTGCCGCCAGGAACGGGTGGCACGACGACGCTGATCTCCGGCACTCCTGCGACGACCGCCGGGGTGCCTATCTGAACCAGAACCGAAGGGAAGGAACCCTTGCCGCTGGGGACAAAGAGGCCAACGCTTGAGATCGCGGTCGACTTCTCGCCGACGACGAGGCCGGGCTGAAGCTCGGTGCGCCACTCGCGCTCGCGCGTCAGGTACTCGTTGAAGGCCCGGATGTTGGAGATTGCGGCGCGGATCGCTTCCTGTACAGGAGCGGGAACCGACTCGCGCGCAGCGGCGAATTCGGCATCGGTTACCTGAAGACCGCCCTCGGCGATCTCGCAGCCGTCGAACTTGGCGAGCGCCCTGATGACAGCGGCATCGCCGTGCTCGCGGACGTCGTCGATGATCAAGCCGACCGATTCACGCAGTGCGGGGTCGAAGATCGCCCTGTTGCCGCGGCTCAAGAGCTGCTCGCGGGCGTCATCGTCAAGCTCGCTCCAGCGCATCACCCTCATTGGTGCCTGCTCAGACACTTCGGCCCCCGTCGATCGAAAGAACGCTGCCTGTCATGTAAGTTGCCCGGCCCGAAAGCAGAAAGTCAACGAGCTCGGCGACGTCAACCGGCTCGCCAAATCGGCCGGCGGGAATCAGCGAAAGCAGCTCTGCCGCGCGTTCAGGGTCGTCAAGCATCGGCTCGGTCATCGGCGTGCGGATGTAACCGGGGCAGATCGCGCTGACGGCGATGCCGCGGTCGGCAAGGTCCAGCGCGAGCGACTGGGCAAGGGTGATCGCAGCGGCCTTCGAGACGTTGTAATCGACGAATCCGTGCTCCGGGCGCAGACCGCTGACGGAGGCGTTGATCACGATTGCCGAACCGCGTTCCATCACTCGTGCCGATGCCCGTGCAAGCGCGAAGGCTCCGAGCACGTTGACGTCAAGAATCCGGCGGAAGTTGTCGAGACTCAGCTCCATCGCGTTCTTGTCTTCGCCGTCCACCCCGGCGTTGACGAAAACTCCGTCGAGTCCGCCAAGTGCTTCGACCGCGTGCGTGACCGCCGCCTCCACCGAGCTCTCGTCGGCGGCATCGCAGGCCGAGCCGCCGACGATGTTGAGCTTGTCCAATGCGGCCGCGACGGTCTGCTCGCGGCTGCCGAGGATCCAAACGCGGGCGCCGCGCGCGGCCAGCAGCTGCGCCGTGGCAAGGCCAAGGCCGCTGGTGCCGCCCGAGACAATTACCGCTCGACTGTTGGCGATCTCACTCAATCGAGCGTCCCCTTCACGCCGGCCGTCATCCCAGCGCGACGAGGATTGGCAACAAAGGCTGCGCGCAGCGCGCGGGCAAAGGCGCGGAAGCCGGCCTCCCAAGCGTGGTGCGGGTCGCGGCTGGTGTCGAAGAGGTCAAGCTGGATCGTGCAGCGCGCGCCCTGCGAGAAGCCTTCAAAGAAGGCGACGAGGTCGACGCAAAGAACGTCCTCAACCTGCTCGAACGCTGCCGCCCCACCGCGCGTGACGAAGGTGTTGGCGCGGCCCTCGAACGAAATCTGCGCCAGCGCGCTCGCCTCGTCCATCACACCGTAGGCGAACCCGTTTGATTCGACCCCGTCGGCAATCCGGTCGCTGATCGCCTGCGCGGCGGCGGCGCCAAGCGCCAAACCGACGTCCTCCATCACCACGTGCATCAAGCGATAGGTGCGGACTTCGTAGCTCGCATCAACATTGATGTCGGCGTACCAGGCCAGCATCTCGAGCATGTGGTCGAAGAAGGCCAGCGTCGTATTCAGCTGCGAATCGCGGCGCGGACCGAAGTCGAGCGTCGTCTGCACCAGCGCCTCACGGCTCTCGCGGCGGGTCGTGTATTTGTCGCCGTCGCGCTCGACGGCCATTCCCTTGTATTCAGTCATCAAGTTTCTCCTTGGCGGAAGCGACATTTGATCGCACCAGCACCTTGACGGCTTCGGGGGCCTCAAGCTGGGATTTTGCGACCGCGGAAAGCTGGTCAAGCATGATCGTTGCAGTCCCGCTCATCGAAAGATCCCTGGCCAGCATGAAGGAAGCGCACTGCACCGCTCAGCCCGCCGAGACCGGCTCGGTGCCGGCACCTTCGACATGTCCGATGTTTGACGAGAGCCGCTGCGCAAAGCCGCAGACGAGCTCGGTGGTCCGTTCACGCGCAGCAGCGTCTCGCTGGGCGCTGACGAAGGTCACGCCGATCGCCGCGACCGGAACGCCCTCGTGCGACATCACCGGCGCCGCGAGGCATGAGATCCCCGGGCTGACCATCTCGTCGTCGAACGCGTACCCGGCGGCCCGAATTTCATCGAGATCGCCAAGCAGCGCACCGATGTCGGCGGGGCCGCTGTCGGCGCGGAGCACCAGCGGCTGTTCGCCGTAGAGAGCTCGGACTTGGGCCTCCGGGAGCTGCGCGAGGATCGCTCGCCCGACGGCGGTGATGTGCGCCGGCAGCCGTACGCCAACCTCGGTTACGAGCCGCGCACTGGAAGTGATCGGCTCTTCCTTGTCGATGTAGAGGACCTCGCTGCCATGGAGGACGGCGAGGTGCGAGGTGTCACCGGTCTCTGCGGTCAGCTCGACAAGGAGGTGGCGGCCCATCCGCTGGAGCGGCGCCGAGCGCATGTAGGCCGAACCGATTTCGAAGGCGGCAACGCCAAGTCCCCAGGCGCGCTCCTCGTCGTAGTAGCTCACGAAGCGCCTGTCTCGCATCACGTTGAGCAGGTGGTGGGTGCTGCTCTTCGGTATTGCGCAGTCGCGCGAGATCGTCATAGTCGGGACAGGGCGCACGGAACGGGCCAGCAAGTCAAGGACTGCGAGGACGCGTTCGGCGGATTTTACTGAGCTTGGGGCCATAGTCTGAGATACGAGACACCCGTCCCGTCTTGGTGATGTGTAAGTACTACCTCTCTGCAGCCGCGAGTGCAAGCGGGCAAGAAGATCAGGCGGGAAGCTGGAGCCGAACCCAGTCGGCCAGGCGGGAGGAACACTCGGCGACCGACTCGCTCCAACTGGTCGCAGCCTGCTCGTCGCCGTCATCGCTGACCTGCTTGACGAGCCGCACAGGCACGCCGGCCGCATTCGCGACCGAAGCGACCGCGTAACCCTCCATGTCTGCAAAGTCTGCGATCTCGGCGAGCTGCGAGCGCAGCCGGGAATCGGCAACGAAGCGGTCCCCTGTCGCCAGCACCGGGCCGTCACCGAGATTGAGCGGCGGGCCGAACTGCTCCCCGGTCAACTCGAAGATTGCCTCGCCGTCAAAGTCGTGCTGAATCGCCCGACCGATTGTGTGGATCCCGCTGAGGCCGTCGCGCAGAGCGGCCGCGGTGCCGAGGTTGACGACCTCGGACGGACGCCGCTCGGCGAGCAGCCGAGCGGTCGCGCCGGCGGCACGAAGCTTGCCAGGCCCGGTCACGAGCACCGGCAGACCAAGGTCGTGGAGGTGCTCGCCTTCAAGGTGGAGCGCGACTACCAGCAGCGGCCGATCCGGGGTGACTTCGCCAAAGAGTTCCATGCTTCAAGAGGTTATAGGCGCGCCGCGCACGCCGACGGCGCCTAGTAGAAGCTGTACATGAAGCGCGTCCCGCTGCAGAAGCGGCGAAGCTTCGCGCCCATCACCGACCCGTGGGAGCGGTTCTCGCTGCTCGGGACATACATCACGCTTGCGAGCCACCCGACCGGGTTGATGCCCCGCATCAGACCGGCACCCTTGCCGCGACCGACGGCGGGTGGGTACTCGTCGCGGTCGTAGCCGCGCTTGGTCGCTATCCCGCGCAGCAGCCGATTGCGGCGACCGTCCGAGCCGCTTCGGCGCAGCACGAGCGTCCGAGGCCAACCGGCGCGCACGGCTCTCAGGAAATGGCGTCGGATGTTGGGGTACTTCGTCGCGCTGAAGCCAAGCCGCTGGATCGTTGAAGTCTTGGAGCAGCCCTTCTCAGAGCTGGGACTGCTGCCCGATGTGGGACCGCTGGCGCCCTTCTTGAGGCAAGGACATGGCAGCGATTCGCAGTAGATCCCGTCGTGATCGGCGTCGCGGGTGTCCGCTGCGCGTTGCGCCGCCGCCTGATTCGAGTAGGAGCTGCAGCTCTTCGCGGCAGCCCCGGCGGGAAGAACGCTCAGCAGAGACAGAGATGCAGCGAGAGGAAAGAGAAGTTTGAGAGTAAGTCGCATCAATAGCCGGTACTTCTTTGTAACAAAAGTGTACCGGCCGCACGGCGAGATATCTCAGAGATCCTTAATAGACGGGGCCTTGAATCCTTCCTACACGAACCGCCTGCGGGCACGAAGAGAAGGAGCACCCAAATGGAAATGTCATTGTCAAACCAGACTCAGAAGGCACTACTGGCTGTCGGAACCGGAATCGCATTGGTGCTCAGCATCATCGCGCTTGTCGTTGCCCTCAATGCCGGTGGCGGCCACGGCGGCGACCACGGTCGCGGTCACTGGGGCGGGCCCCAGCAGATGATGCAGGGCGGCCCCGGGCAGCGCGGCATGGACGGCCCTCGCCAGGGACAGCGGCCGATGGGCGCGCCCCAGGGAGCGCAGCAGCAGGCTCCTAGCGGTACGACGACAACGAACTAGAAGCGCCGGGCAGGAACCGCAGCGCTGGGGTGCGTCGGGTTAAGGCGCGCCCCAGCGACCGTCGCCGTGATCGCGGGTGCTTTCGTCCTCCACGGCTGGTTCGCCGTCGGGGTTGTAGCCGGCGTTGGTCAGCATCCGACGAAGGTCAACGACCATCTGGACGTCGATGTCCTTGTGACGCGGCCGGTGGAATGTCTCGGTCTCAGGGCCAAGCGTCACCTTGACCTTGCCGTTGTGCTCCTCGCTGACCTCGCCGACATGCTCAAGCAGCGAGATCACGTGGCGCCACTCGATGTTGTGGCTCGTCGGGTGTCTGAAGATCTCGTCGACGGTGTCGCGGTGGCGGCTTGTCAGCTCAGGCTTGCTCATAGAACGAGCAGTTTAGTGGGCTTGCGGCGCCCGGGCCGCTCGCCTCATCCGAGAATGTTCACTGCCCGCGCTGCAACGAGAAGAACGGTGATCGCCGATAGCGCCGTCTCGGCCGTCATGACGGCCTTCGCACGGCGCGTTAGCGGCATCGCGTCGGTCGGGCTGAAAGCCGTCGCCGTGGTAAATGCGATGTACATGTAGTCGGGCAGAAGCGGACGCCAGGTCTTCTCGGCGAGATCCGGGTTTTCCATCTGCGGAAACTGAAAGTCGGCGCCCCTGTAGGCAATCGGGCCCTCGTAGACAGCCCTGGTGGAAGGACCACCCCGATCAAGCTCCCAGTAGAGAAGGCCGAATGCGATGACGTTTGTGGTCCAGATCACGCCGGCCTCGAAGAGCAGCTCTGTGCCGGTGCGAACCTGCGCCGAAAGCAGCTCGCCAAGCAGCGCCATCAGCGCCAGAGCGTTGGCAAGGCTGATCAGTCCGACGAGCAGAATCGCCTCCTTGCGCCTTCTCGGGGTTTGTCCCGGTAGCTCGCCCTCTTTGATTTGGCCCCTGACTACAAATACTCCCAAGAGGATTGCCTCGGGAACCGCCGTTGCGACCCAAGCCCAAGCCGGGAGCAACCAAAGTTCCCAGCCCGACGCCGTACAGACGATCGCCAGCGAGAGCTGCAGGGCAATCACGAAACCCACCGCTGCCGCGGCCTCTCCTATCTCGAGGCTTCCCGCTTGCTCCTTGGCGCCGGTGGAGGAGCTCTCCGAATTCGGGGCCACGACCGTCCGCGGCTAGTTGCTGTTGCAGGCGAGGTCGTAGATCGAGGCCGGAACCTTTGACGGCTTGGGACAGACCTTGGCGCGGTCTTGGGGAACCCAGAACTGACCTTCCCCCTGCCACAAGACCGTCACCGTGGCGGCTTCGGCCGCGGGTCCCACATTCACCTGTGCAACCAACCAGCCGTCGGTGCACCGATACGAGTCGCTGTCGCCGGTCGCGAGCACCGCGCCCTCGTTGCCGGCGTCAGCGTAGTCGGCCACGGCCTTCTTGATCGCCGCTTCAGTGCACTTGGCGCTGCCCGTCTTAATCATCGGTCCGGTCGTCTGCGTGGTCATCGTTGCTGGAGCTGAAGTAGCGGTGCTGACAACCGTTGATGGGGTGCTCGTGGAGGCCGTGTCGCTGCTCCCGCAGCCAACGAGCAGCGCTGCTGCGGCCCCGACGACTAGTGCGCTGGCGAGTTTGAATCTCATCTGCGCCACGATAACTGCCGCTTCGGCCGCCGCTTAAGTTGGGTCAGGGATCGCGACTTCAAAGTCGAAGCCGGTTGAGTTGGCTCCGCCCGGAAGCTGTGCGCCTTCAGCGATAAGCGAAACCATCGTGCCCCAGCCTGGGCCGTAACCGACGCCTGCGTCCGAGAGGCACTTCTCAACATCGATTGTGAAACCGATCGTCCGAGTTGATGCATTTGCAGTATTGGTCACCTGATCGGCCGTCTGGCTGTCGATAGTTGGCAGCGCCTTGCCGGCGTCAGGACCGGTTGGCGTGATCGGCGATAGGCCATTGAGCTCCGACACGTCACAGCTCGTCGGCTGCTCAAGCGAGTGGTAGTTGCCGTTCTCGTTGAAACTCTCGATCCGGGCACCCCACTTCAAGCCACCTACGTCGTAAAAGTTGCCGCTCTCGCCAGGAAGCGCGAATCGCTGCGGGCGCCAGAACTCAACCGTGATCTTGCCGTTTCTGCCCACGTTGATCCGGTTCCCCATGCTTGCGCCGGGCTCGCCGGCCGATAGCGGATAGTGGCTCAGAAGGCTGTTGAAGACTCCGTCAACGGTGTAGCTGGCGAGCGCCGGTGAGGTGACGAAGTAGGGGCTGAGTGAGAGCGGCTGCTCAATCGTCGCTCCAGACGAAGTGCGCCCCTTGAGCGTGACGACGCTTCCCGGGACAACTTGGTTGACGGTGTCGGACGACGACGGCCGAACCGCTGCCGACCAGACTGGCAAGCCCTGATTTTGCGGCGAGTTGTAGCGAACGAGTGAGTTCCGATCGCTCCCGCTAGCCGCTACGCACGGAGTGCCATTGCTGCAGCTTGAGCCGTGGTAGTCGGCCCACTGAATCATCTCGAACTGACTGAGGCTGGGCAGGATCCGCGGGAAGGGACTCATGCCGCCGACTTTGGCGGTCGGTGTTCCGGGATAGCACCACGGCTGCCCGCTGGTGCACTCAACCCAGACATTTGCAAGTGGCTGCGTCGTCACCTTGTTGACGTCGATGTACTGCTGGGGCAGCCAGAAGGCCATGCTCAGCCCCTTCTCCTCGTTCGATGAGCCGAGGAAAGAGTTGATCGAGCTAGGGGTGGCATCGGCGTAAACGTTGGTCTGGTTTAGGAAATGCGGGCGCAGGCTGAAGTAGACGCTGAGCAGGGCGCTGGTCTGCGCGGAGCTCTGATCAACACCGTCAAGCGACATGTTCCCGTTGTCGTCCACGTCAACGGCGTTCGGTACGCCGTCCTGATCGCAGTCGCCGCCGGAACCGGACTCAGTGGAAGCAGAGCTGCTGCAGCCTCCACCTGGCGCTTCCGCAACAGCGAAGCCGCCATTGCCGCCATTGCCGCCGTCGCCGCCATTCTTTCCCCCGGCGGCGGCGCGAGCAGTACCAGCCTTACGAATCAATCCGAGCTTTCCTGCGCCGACCGGCGCGCCAGCGCTTGTCAGGCGAATCTGGCCTGCGGCCAGCACGGCGCTCGACTTCAGCGCCTTCGCGAGGGTGCCGTACCCACTCATCAGTTTGACCGTTCCGACAGAGATCGCCGAGGCCTTCGTTGTCCTCAGGCGCGTGGCGCCCTTCGTGCCCTTGCGGTAGACGACAACAGGGCCGAGGTATGCGCCCTTCTTGGAGATCAGCTGGAGCGAAAGCCCATTAACTGCGGACCGCGGAACTGAGATTGAGAAGGACCCGTTGGACTTCACAGCGACAGCTACCGCCGATCCCTTGGTTGGCAGCGCCATCACGCGCAGCCCAACGAGCGAGCTTTTGGCGCCGCTGACCTTGCCGCTGATCTTTGTCTTTGCAGTGGCGGCGGAGGCGCTAGGTACGGCAACCAGCGCTACTGAGCACAGCAAAGCGAGCGGGATAACGGAGTAACGGCGGGGCATGCGGGCACCTCGGGAATAGTGAACCAACAGTTCGCGATAATACACCCGCAAGCTGATCTGCGCGTCAGTTTGATCAAAAGCTCACAGAAAGGTCACAATCAACCGATGGCCGCTGACATTGAGCGATGGTGGGACGACCAACAGGCGCGAAAGAAGGGCCGCCAGGACAAGTGCCAGACGAAGCGCGTCTTCACGAGTGAAGCCGAAGCCCGCGCCCACGCAGCCGCGGACCGTGCCCAGTTTGGTGACCGCTTTACGCCGTACCGCTGCGATCTCTGCGGCGACTGGCACCTAACCCGCAGCGCCACTTAGACTCCGGCGCCTGATGGCCTCCGAAGCGCGTACCGACCCACTCGCTCTGCCAGCGCAAGTCAGGCGCGGCGGACTCGACCTCTGGGCTGCGATAGCGCTGGGCGGAGCTGCCGGCACGCTCGCGCGCTACGGACTGTCTGAAGCGCTACCGGCGGCCGGCGGCAGCTGGCACTGGGCGACGCTGATTGCGAACGTTGTCGGCGCCGGAGCGCTAGGGGCGATCGTCGTGCTGATCCCGAATCCAACCGCGCAGCCGAGCCGACTGCGCGCGCTGCTGGCCACCGGGGTATGCGGCGGCCTGACAACTTTCTCGACGATGCAGCGCGAGCTGCTCGAGATGTTCGACCACGGCGACGGAGGACTCGCGGTCTGTTATGCGGCGGTCAGCATCGTCGCGGGTTTGGCTGCCGTGCTGCTGGCCGTTCGCCTCTCGGAAAGGGCCGGAAGGACCAGATGAGCGCTGCCGCCGTCATCGCACTGGCAGCGCTTGGAGGGATCGGCGCAGTCGCGCGGCACCTGACCGTAGTCGCAGTCGCGCAGCGCAGCGGCGACGACTTTCCGCTGGGAACCCTGACCGTAAACCTCGTCGGCTCGCTGCTGCTGGGGCTGCTGCTTGGAGCGGGGGTCACCGGCACGACGCAAATACTGCTGGCCGGCGGCCTGCTCGGCTCGTACACGACATTTTCTGCCTGGATGGCTGACAGCGAAGGCCTGGCCCGCGAGAGCCACAGGCGCGCGGCGGCCGTCAACATCTTCCTCAGCCTCTTCGCCGGATTCGCTGCACTGCTGGTTGGGCGCGCGGTCGGCGGCTTCCTACTAGGCACATAACGGCTCGATCTATTAGGTTTCCGCCATGGCCACAACATCGAGTTCACAGAAACCACCTGCGGCTCCCGGCGCAACCAGCGTCGCAGCCGAGCTTGCCGAGCTGGTCGGGCTGCTTGACAGCCGCGCCGAAGGAGGCCGCGCCTTCACGCTGGCATTCTGGGACGGCAGCGAGCTGCCGCCCACCAACCCGCACCCCGACGCTCCGACTCTGCGCTTTGCCAAGCGCGATGCGCTGGTCCGGATGGTGCGCGAGCCGAACGAGCTGGGAATGGCCCGGGCCTGGGTCTCCGGCGAGCTGGAAGTTGACGGCAACCTCGAACTGGCGCTGGACCTGACGGAGAAATGGCGGCACGCACCGCTGAAGCCAAGCGACGCGATTCCTGCGATCAAGGCGGCCCGCAAGCTCGGGCTGCTGCGCCGCTCGCAGCCGCCTGCTCCCGAGGCCGAGATCAAGCTCCAGGGCCGCCTCCACAGCGCACAGCGCGACCAAGAAGCGATCTCGCACCACTACGACGTGTCAAACGAGTTCTA
>CAESAN010000008.1_pt1 | contig 20162 bp, 18 predicted proteins | sample 7263601 | NCBI WGS metagenome assembly CAESAN01 (sample SAMEA6814058, study PRJEB35770) | uncultured Conexibacteraceae bacterium | biome: Freshwater; feature: Freshwater reservoir; material: water | place: Czech Republic | collected 2017-05-23 | depth 30m m
CTGATGGCTGCTGCCGAAGCCGACTTCACCCCGGCGGAGAGTCTTGACGGCAAGATCAAGAAGGCTGGCCGCGATGGCGTTGAGCTGTCGCTCACGGCTACCACCGATGTGCTCTCGGCGCTGTCGGCACGCCGCACGGCAGGCCAAATGCTTGTTGGGTTTGCCGCCGAACACGGTCCCGACGCCGCTGAGCTCGCTAGCTCGAAGCTGACGGCAAAGGGGCTCGATCTCCTCGTCGTGAACGACATCTCCGACCCGCAGATCGGATTCGAGAGCTCCGCCAACGAAGTGACGATCATCAGCGCAACCGCCGCGCAGCACGTTGCCAAGGCCGACAAGCTGACGATTGCAGGCCGGATTCTCGACGCAGTCGACGCTCTGCCTGCCGGTAGCCTGGCTGGCGGGAGCTAAGGGAGAGCCGGACGATGGACGATCCGTCGGCATACGATTCGTACAGGAGCGGCCTTGAACTCCTTGAGGGCGGCGACCATCACGCCGCAGTAGTCGCCCTCCTCAGAGCGCGAGACGCCGACCCGGGTGCGTCATCTGTTCGCGAGGCGCTTGGGCGGGCGTTCTTTGGCGCGCACCGCTACCGCGAGGCTGCGGAGGAGTTCGAAGCCGTCGTCGAGCGCGCCCCGACCAACGACTATGCACTGTTCTGTCTGGGGCGGTCGCTCCAGTTGCTTGGCGCCCACGACGAGGCCCGCCATCCGCTCGCGCTGGCTGCGTGCCTCCAGCCGGAGCGTGACGACTACCGCGCCTACCGCGACGCCGCCAGACGCCACGCCTCCCGCTGACGAACCGGTTGCGTTATCGCACCGGTGGTTCGCCGCGGTGCTATCTTTGGTGCTGAGCTTTCGAAGGCCGGTAGCACCGGCCACCGCAGGACCGAGAGTGGGCGCTAGCCCACTTTTTTTATCCCCTTATCCAATGAATATCACCAACATTCAAGCCGAAATAGAGGCGAAGCTGGCTGAAACTCAGCCGGCAGTCGAAGTGCTGGCCGTGGAGCAGGCGGGCAGCGGCGTAGTCCGGGTGGTAATCGATCATCCCGACGGCGTGACGCTCGACCTCTGCGCAGCCGTAACCGGAGAGCTTGACGAGGTGCGCGAGCAGGTCGGAGTCGAGGTCGCTTCACCTGGACGCGAGCGCCCGCTTTCCCGGCCCGAGCACTTTCAAAGGTTTCTTGGCCGCCGCGCGCGCGTCCGCACCCGCGAATCGCTAGAAGGGCACAAGAGTTTCACCGGCGAGCTAGTCGGCGCTTCAAACGACGAGGTAACGATCTCCGCCGGAGATTCGCTCGTCGCCATTCCGTATGCAGCGATCAAGCGATCCAACCTGGTCGAGGAGTAGTCACATGTCCACTGAAATCATCGAAGCAATGACCGCGCTCGCCAACGAGAAGGGCATCAGCCCGGACCGTTTGATCGCCGCGCTTGAGGACGCGCTGCTCTCCGCGTACAAGAAGCAGCCGACCGCGGTCAAGTACGCCCGCGTGCAACTTGACCCTGAGAATGGCGAGTATCGCGTCATCGAACTCAAGGTCCCCGAGCGGCTGGAGGCGCAGCTGATCGTCGAGGCAATCGACGAGGAGACATACCTTGACCCTGAGACCGGGGAATACGTCGAGCCGGCTGAGCCGGAGATCGATCCGGTCAAGTTCGAGCTATACCGCGATCAGATCGCCGAGGCCGACGTCACGCCAGACGACTTCGGGCGAATTGCAGCGCAAACCGCAAAGCAGGTGATCCTGCAGCGTGTGCGCGAGGCCGAACGCGACATGATGTTTGATGAGTACCAAGACCGCGTTGGCGAACTGGTCAACGGCATCGTGCAACAGTCCGATTCTCGTTACACGCTTGTTCAGCTTGGTGTCGGTGGGCGGATCGAGGCGCTGCTGCCGCGCTCGGAGCAGGTCGACGGCGAGCGCTACGACCACGGCCAGCGCGTCAAGGCCGTCATCAAGGAGGTCTCGGCCGACACGAAGGGACCTTCGATCATTCTCAGCCGCCGCGATCCGGAACTGATCAAGGCGCTGTTCGAGCTCGAAGTCCCGGAGATGGCTGACGGTCTCGTGGAGATCGCGAACGTCGCCCGCGAACCGGGCTACCGGTCGAAGATCGCCGTTGTCTCCTATGCCGATGGCGTTGACCCCGTTGGGGCCTGCGTTGGCCCCCGAGGGTCGCGCGTGCGGATGGTCGTTTCTGAGCTTCGCGGCGAGAAGATCGACATCATTCCTTTCAACGAAGAGCCCGCGCGCTTCGTAGCCAAAGCTTTGTCGCCGGCCCGGGTCCGCGAAGTGGTCGTTGACGACGAAGCCCGCCAGGCCACGGTGATCGTGCCGGACGACCAGCTTGCGCTGGCAATCGGCCGCGAGGGTCAGAACGCTCGACTGGCAGCGCGCCTTACCGGCTGGAGGATCGACATCCGTTCTGAGTCGGAATTCGCGACCGAAGCGCCCGACGGCACCGTCTCGGCAGACGAGGAGGTTGGCGGACGCTGCGTAGCGGTCCTCAGCAACGGTCGTCGCTGTCCCAACGCTGCGCTCCCAGGCACGACGTCGTGTGGACTTCCGGCCCACATCGCGCTCGGCAGGTTCCGCGGCAATTCGGTTGCGCTTGTCGCCGAACTCTCCGACGAGGAGATCGAGCGCTTTGCAGATCCGGCTGTGCCTGCAGAGGAGCTGGCCGACCGCGTGACCGCGATCGAGACCGAGGTCGACAAGGCGCAGGCCGAGGCTGCTGCACAGGCTGCCGCCCAGGCTGAGGCCGACGCCGCTGCCGCTGCGGCTGCCGCGGAGGCCGCCGATGCTGCAGCCGCCGAGAATCCCGACGCCGAGTCCGACGCGGCTTCTGACGAAGCCGCCGACGAGGCTGCGGAAGTCGAATTGGTCGAGGAAGCAGGCGAAGCGGAGGAAGCTGAGTCGGTTGAGGAGACAGTTGCGGCCGACGAAGCCGAAGAAGACACTTCAGAGGCAACCGAAGTCCAAGACGAAACCGACAGCGAAGACTGAGTGGCTTGTGGCCAATAAGCGCGTACATGAAATAGCGAAGGAACAGAACCTCTCTAGCCGTGACCTGCTGGAGATGCTCCGCGCTGCCGGAATCGAAGTAACCGCAGCTGCGTCCAGCGTTGACGAAGATGACGCTCTTCGGATTATCAAGTCAGACTCTGAACCGTCGAGCGAGAAGCGCGCCAAGTCGCCGACGACTCCCAGAGTGCCCGCCGCCCTGCGCAAGCAGGCGGCCCCCGCGCCCAAGGCTCCGGCAGCACCCAAGGCGCCAGCGGCCGAGCAGCGGAGTTTCGATCCCGGGGACGGCGGCTCCGCCGGCTCCAGTCGCGTATTCGAACCCGACGTCGCCGCGCCGATCAAACCCTCGCCGACAGGCGGTTCACGTGAGCCGGCCCTGCCGCCGGCGCCGAAGCCAAAGGGCGCTCCGCGCTCCGCGCAGCAGCAGCCGCCTCCGACGCCCAAGCCAAAGGCGCCGGAAGTCCCGGCTCCTGTGGCAGAGGCTCCTTCCGCCGAAAAGGAAGTGCCGGACGCCCCGGAACCGGAGGCCCCCGAGGAGAAGGCTCCCGAGCCTCAGACTCTCGCGCCGGGCGTTGGACCAAAGATCATTGCCCAGCCCGACCAGACAAAGCGCACTCCACGCAAGCCTGCAGCACCCGCAGCCGGAAAGCGCCGGGTTGTCATCGACTCTCAAGCCAACCGCCGGCCCGGCGGAGGGCCGCCTCCGGGAGGTTTCCCGCAGCGTCGTCCACGCCGCCGTGGCCGCCGCAAGTTTGACGACACTCCACTCGCCCCTCTCGATACCACTGCTCAGAGCGCGACTGACGCCGTACAGGTCAACAGCGGCGCAACCGTCAAGGACATCTCGGAGTACCTCGGCGTCCCGGTCCCCGATCTGATCAAGCAGCTGATGATGATGGGCGAGATGGCGACGCTTACCCAGACCCTTTCCGACGAGGCGATCGTCATCCTGGCCGAGGCGCTCGGCAAGGAAGTTGAAATTGTCAGCGCCGCCGAAGAGGAAGCGCAGGAGCTCCAGTTCGCTGATGAGGAAGAGGACCTGATCGAGCGGCCGCCCGTCGTCACGATCATGGGTCACGTCGATCACGGCAAGACCTCGCTGCTCGACGCAATCCGCAAAACGGAGGTTGTCGCAGGCGAAGCCGGCGGCATCACCCAGCACATCGGCGCCTATCAGGTTCATCACGACGGGCGCCTGATTACGTTCCTCGACACGCCGGGTCACGAGGCGTTCACCGCGATGCGTGCTCGCGGTGCTCAGGTCACCGACATCGCCGTGATCGTGGTCGCGGCCGATGACGGGCCGAAGCCGCAGACCGACGAGGCCATCGACCACGCCCGCGCGGCAGGCGTCCCGATTGTTGTCGCGGTCAACAAGGTTGACAAGGAAGGCGCAGATCCTACGAGGGTCCGCACCGAGATGACGGAGCGCAAGCTTCAGCCCGCCGAGTGGGGCGGGGAGACTGAATACGTCGACGTGTCGGCGCGTTCAGGTGAGGGTCTGGACGAGCTGCTCGAGACGCTTCTTGTTGTCTCTGAGCTTGAGGACCTCAAAGCGAATCCAAATACGGACGCGAGCGGGATTGTGGTCGAGTCGAAGCTTGACCCCGGCCGCGGTCCGGTTGTCACAGTTCTTATTCAGCGGGGCACGCTCGAGGTTGGGGACGCATTCGTTGCGGGCTCGCATTGGGGCAAGGTCCGCGCGATGCACGACCACACCGGCGCGGTCCGAGATAAGGCGACTCCGGGAGACCCAGTCGAGCTGCTCGGCTTCGACGGCGTTCCCGACGCCGGCGAGATTCTGCGCGTCACCAAGGACGAGAAGGTTGCCCGCCAGCAGGCGGAGGAGCGCCAGACCCGGCTTCGCAACGAAGCCCAGGCGCGCCGGTCCGGTCGCAAGATCTCCTTTGACGACCTCTTCACTGGAATCCAAGAGGGCGTGCTCAAGGATCTCAACCTTGTTCTCAAGGCTGACGTCTCGGGCTCGCTTGAGGCCTTCGAGGACGAGATTGCCAAGCTTCCCCAGGACGAGATCTCAGTCAACATCATCCACCGGGCAGTAGGCGGGATCAACGAGTCCGACGTGATGCTCGCCGCAGCCTCCGACGCGGTGATTCTTGGTTTCAATGTTCGTCCGGTTGGCGACGCCCGCGCTGCTGCAGACCGGGAAGGCGTGGAGATCCGCAGCTACACGGTGATCTACAACGCCCTGAGCGAACTTCGCGACGCGATGTCCGGCATGCTGGAGCCGGAGGAAGTCGAGGAGGCCCTTGGTACCGCAGAGGTCCGGCAGACCTTCAAAGCTTCAAAGGTCGGCACGATTGCCGGCTGCCAAGTCACCTCGGGCAAGCTTGTTCGCAACGCGGCGGTCCGGGTCGTCCGCGACGGAACGATCATCTACGAGACGACGATCGATTCGCTCAAGCGCTTCAACGACGACGCCAAGGAGGTCGCAGAGGGCTTTGAATGCGGCATCGTGCTCGCCAGCTTCCAAGATGTTAAGGAGGGCGACGTGCTCGAAGCCTTCACAACCCGCAAGGTTGAGCGCGAACTGGCCTGAGGCCCTCGCCTCCGGTCGGCCGACTGCCAAGCCGATGGCATCCTCAAGAATGCGACGCGTCGACGAAGCGATCCGAGAGGTCGCTGCCGACACGATCACAAAAGCGATCAAGGACCCTCGTGTCGGCTTCGTGACAGTCACCGACGTGCAGACCACGCCCGACCTGAGCAGTGCGCGTGTGCACGTCAGCGTCTTCAAAGCGCCGTTGGGGCCGGACGACTGCATAACCGCGCTGAACGCAGCCCACGGCGTGGTGCAGCGGGAGCTCGCCCGTCAGTTACGATTGAAGAGAACGCCAACCATTGAGTTCGTGCTCGATTCCACTCCGGCCCGCGCGGCGCGGGTGGAGGAGATCCTCGACCAAGTGATGCCCGAGGAGCTCGACCAGAACTAATGACGCCAACATTGACCGAAAGCCGTGAGCAGACGATCGCCGTCCTCGGAGAGGGCGACCGCTTTCTCCTCGTCACTCACGAGCATCCCGACGGCGACGCCGTCGGCTCGCTACTTGCGATGAAGATGATCCTTGAGCAGCTGGGCAAGGACGTCATCACATTCATCGCTCAGGGAGACCTCCCGCTCTCTTACGAATATGGCTGGGTCAACGTCTCCGACGTTGTCGCCGAGGTGCCCGACGACGTAGGCGATCGCATCGTCGTCTTCCTCGACTGCGGGAACACCGAGCGCAGTCCGATCGCCGAAAGGGAGGCACCGCCGCAGCAGGTCCTGAACATCGATCATCACCACGACAACACTCGATTTGGGGGCATCGATCACGTCGTCGAGGACGCCTCCTCAACGGCCGAGATTGTTTGGGACCTCGCCGCCGGCCTCGGGGTAGAGCTCACCGCCGACATGGCTGAATGCCTATACCTAGGTCTGATCACCGATACCGGACGCTTCATGTATCCCAACGCGACTCCGCGCTCTCACGAGATGGCAGCGGAGCTGATTGCCACAGGGATCGACGCCAACCTGATCTTCCGCCGCGTCTACGAGTGCCTGCCGGAGGCCAAGCTGAGACTGTTCGGCCGCGCACTCAGCAACGCCGAGCGCCATCTCGGAGGAAAACTGACGCTGGCGGTATTGAGCGCCGAAGACTTCGAACAGAGCGGGGCGCCTTCGAGCTTCACCGAGGGAATTGTCGATTTTCTGAGAGCGGTTGACGGCACCCAAGTCGCGGCTCTGATCCGCGAAACATCGGAGGGCGGCACCGAGAGCTACCGGATTTCGATGAGGTCCAGTGACGGCACGGTTGACGTCTCGAAGATCGCCCGCGCAGGCGGCGGCGGCGGCCATCCGGCTGCCGCAGGCTTCAAGAGCGAACTCGCCCGTGGCGATCTGATCGCGCTCCTCTGCGCCGAGATCGAAGCGCAGTCCTAATACAAAGTGGACGGAATCATCCTCGTCGACAAGCCTGCCGGGCTTTCCTCGCACAAGGTCGCCAATGATGTTCGTCGCGCTCTCGGCGTGAAGAAGGCGGGGCATGCCGGGACGCTTGATCCGTTTGCCACCGGGCTGCTGATTGTTCTGGTCGGGCGTGCCAGACGGGTCCAGAGGTTCTTCATGGGGATGTCCAAGGACTACGAGGCGGTTGCGAGGTTCGGGGCGGTTTCCACAACCGGTGACCCGGAAGGCGAGATCACCGCAACGGGCACGCACGCCCCGCAGCATCTCGATCTGGTCAGCGGACGGATCTCGCAGACTCCGCCGATCTACAGCGCCCTGAAGGTCGATGGCAAGCGGGCCTATGAGCGGGCGCGCGCGGGGGAGCAGTTTGAGATCCCGGCGCGCGAGGTCGAAATCTTCGAGTTCCGCGAGCTTGGACGCGAGGACGACCGCGTCCGCCTGAAGATCAGCTGCTCCTCGGGTACCTATGTCAGAAGCCTTGTCGCCAATCTGGGAGATGCGTACACCGAGGAGCTCCGCCGCACCAGGATTGGGCCGTTCTCGGTCGAGGACTGCGATGCCGGTGCGGTCGTCGGCATGGAGCACGCCCTCGGCTTCTTCTCTTCAGTCCTGCTTGGAGACGAAGACGGAAGGAAGGCGAGTCACGGAGTCGCGGTTGAGGCGCCGCCGGAGGCGCAAAAGCCCCGCTTGAGCAGCGTCAATGACGTTGTCCCGGCCGAGGTGCTGCTGCTTGATGGCGCTGGCCCGGTGGCGCTCGCGGAGAGGCGGGACGACGGAATGCTCAAGCCCGTCGTAGGGTTCCGGGAGTGAAGGTCACTCCTCTCAGCGAAGCAACGCCCCGTCCGCGCACCGTCGCGGTCGGTAGCTTCGACGGGGTTCACCTAGGGCATCGCGAAGTGATCGCGGGAGCCGACACGGTCCTCACATTCGATCCGCACCCGATGGCCGTGACATCGCCCGGCAAGGAGCCGCCGCTGCTGACGACGCTGGAGCGCAAGGCCGAGCTGCTCGGCGAGCTTGGCGTTGAGGAGATGGTTGTCGTGTCCTTTGACGCTGACTTCGCGCAGCGCAGCGCGAGCCAGTTCGTTGACGAGGTGCTGGTTGAGCGGCTCGGCGCAAGCCATGTTCGGATCGGCAGCAACTTCGGATTCGGCCATCGCGCGCAGGGGCGGCCGGAGACGCTGCTCGCGGACGAGCGATTTGAGACGACGATCGTGCCGCTCTTTGACCTGGCAGGGGAGACCGTCAGCTCAAGCCGCATCAGGGGCCTCATCCGCGCCGGCGAGGTTGCCGATGCTGCGCGCCTTCTCGGGTCCCAATTTGTCTTTGAGGGCGTCGTTGAACACGGGGAGAAGCGGGGAAGGGAGCTTGGCTACCCCACCGCCAATCTCTCTCCAGCGGCGCCGCTCTGCACGCCGGGCCAGGCCGTCTACGCCGGGCGGGTTCGACTCGAAGATGGCTCGACGATGAGGGCCGCGATCAATGTCGGCCTGCGGCCGATGTTCAACAGCGGTCTCGGCGAGCTGATCGAGGCATACGTGCTTGATTTCGAGGGGGACCTCTACGGCCAGCGACTCTCCGTGGAATTCGTCGAGCGGCTGCGCGGCGAAGAGCGCTTCGACAGCGTCGAATCACTGATTGAGCAGATGGCGTCCGATGTCGAAGCGACTCGTGCGCAGATCGAGCTTTAGCGCCGTGGGCTGCTAGCCTCCGACAGTCGATGAGCACACTAACTCCTGAAAAGACCCGCGAGATTGCCGCCACCTACGGTGGAGGCGAGCAGAACACCGGTGACACGCGTGTTCAGATCGCTCTTCTGAGCCAGCGGATCACCGATCTCACCGAGCACCTTCGGGACCACAAGAAGGATCACGCTTCGCGCCGGGGTCTGCTGATGCTCGTCGGTCGCCGTCGTCGACTGCTGAACTACCTGCAGAGCAGCGATCTCGAGTCCTACCGTGAGCTGGTTGCCGCTCTCGGTCTGCGCAAGTGAGCATTATCGAGCCAGGCACGCTTGTGCCGCCCTTCAAGCTCGCCCGCGAGGACGGCTCCAGCTTCACGGAAGCCGACCTTCAAGGGAAGACGACCGTTCTCGTCTTCTACCCGTTCGCGTTCAGCCCGGTCTGCACAAACCAGCTTCAGGTGTATACCGAGGCCCTTCCGGAGATAACGGCCGATGGTGCTTCGATCTACGCGGTTTCTACGGATCCGTCCTACTCGCAGGCAGCGTTTCGGGAGCAGCTAGGCGTCCCGATCGAGCAACTTTCCGATTTTGAGCCCAAGGGCGAGGCCGCGAAGGTATTTGGCGCCTACTTTGACCCTGCCGGGATGACCAATCGAGCCCTCGTGATCGTCGGTCCCGACGGCTGTGTCGTCTGGAGCCACCTCGCCGACAGCCCCGGTGACCTGCCGGGCGTCAACTTGATCATCGACGCGCTCGCGGCAAACTAGCCGCTAGGCGGCTGCGGCGCGAGCTTCGATGTCCGCTGCCAGCAGCGGGGCCAGCACTTCGGCGCGGTACTCGAAGATCGATTCCACGTCCCGCCCGACGAACAGCTTGTGCGCGATGTCGCCCGCGGGTCCATAGCCGATCGAGTAGCGCACGATGTCGCGCATCAGGGTTCGCTCTCCCGGTAGCGGCTCAAACGTGTGCGTGTGGTGCCAGAGTTTGTAGGGGCCCTTGATCTGCGTATCAACAAAGAGCTCGCTGGGTTGCCACTGCTCGATCAGCGTCTTCCAGCGGATCGGCATGCGGTGGATCTTCAGGCGGTACTCGATCAAGGCTCCGGCGAACATCGCGATCGGCCGCTCGGTCGTCACCTTGAAGGCGAGCAGCGGAGGAGTGATTGCTTCGAGGTTCCATGCGTCCGCGAAGAAGGGGAAAACCTCTTCGGGTGTGCCGTCCAGTTCCTGTTCGCGTTCGAGAGTGTGAACTGTCATCAGAGGGGGTACGCCGCCGGCCGCCTTGCAGATCTACTCTAGTCAGAGTGAGCCGCGATCTAAGCAGCAGGATGGTTGACCCGATTGGCCCTGACGACCACATCAGAGGGCCGGCCGACTCCGGAGAGCTGATCGTTTACGCAGAGTTCAGTTGCCCGGATTGCGCTGTCGCCGCCGCCCGGATCAAGGAGAGTGATCTGCGCGTCGCCTTCCGCCACTTTGCGCTCGAGTCGCGCAGCCCACGGGCTGTGAAGCTGGCAATTGCATCCGAGGCTGCGGGACGCCAGGGACTCTTCTGGGAATTTCACGATTCGCTCTTCGGAGACCAGGGACACCTCGACGATCCGCACCTGTGGCAGCGCTGCGAAATGCTGGGAATCGATCTGGATCGGTTCGAGGCCGACAGACGAGACCCGCTGCTGGCCGAGAGGGTTGCCCGCGACGGGGTGGACGCCATGCGCGCCGGGGCCACGGGCGCTCCGTCTTTTGTGATCGACGGGGTTCTCGCCAACAGCCTGCCCGCGGCGGGCTGAGAGGGTTGATGCGCCACAATCGCGCAGGCGGCTAAGATGGTCAGCAATCGGATATCGAAAGATTTTTAACTAGCAGGCCGCAGGATCCGAAGGCGGCCTCGAAGAGGAGTTCAACACCCAATGACTACCAACACTGTGACCACGGTCTCGGCTGAGATCGGTGGCACTGAAATCTCGCTGGAAACCGGCAAGATGGCAAAGCAGGCCGGAGGTTCCGTAGTTGTCCGCCAAGGCGACACGATGGTCCTCTGCACAGCGACCGTCGGCAACCTGCGCGACGTAGATTTTCTTCCACTGACCGTTGACGTTGAGGAGCGCATGTACGCCGCGGGCAAGATCCCCGGTTCGTTCTTCAAGCGTGAAGGCCGCTCAGGCGAGAAGGGCACGCTCACTGCCCGCATGATCGACCGTCCGATCCGCCCGCTGTTCCCCAAGGGCTGGCATTACGAGACGCAGCTTGTGGCAATGCCTCTGAGCGTGGATCACGTGCACCCCTATGACATCCTCGCAATGAACGGCGCCTCGGCTGCCCTGATGATTTCCCAGGTTCCGCTGCCGACTCCGGTCGGCGCGGTGCGAATTGGCAAGATCGACGGAAGCTTCGTGATCAACCCTGCCGAGGAGCTTCTGCTGGAGGGCTGCGAGCTTGATCTCGTCGTCGCTGGCACCGACGAAGCAATTCTGATGGTTGAGGCGGGAGCCAGCGAGATCGGCGAGGAAGAGATTCTCGACGCGCTTGACATCGCTCACGGCGAGATCAAGAAGATCTGCGCGCTTCAGCGCGAGCTCGCCGAGAAGGCCGGACGCGAGAAGATGGTTGTTGAGGCTCCCAGCCTTGACGAGGGTCTGATCGAGCAGGTGCGCAGCTCACACGGCGCCGATCTCGAAGCCGCGACCCAGGTAGAGGACAAGCTCGCCCGTCAGGATGCATGCAACGCCGTCTGCGACGCAATTGTCGCCCAGTACGCCGGCGATGAGAGCGCTTCCGACTACGGTCAGAAGAAGGCCGACGCATTGTCAATCTTCGCCAAGCTCGAAAAGGCGATGATCCGCAACCGGATCGCCGTCCAGAAGAAGCGCCCCGACGGACGCGACGCCAACCAGATCCGCGACATCTCGATCGAAGTTGGAGTTGCCCCCCGGACCCACGGTTCGGCGCTCTTCACTCGCGGTCAGACGCAGGCGCTGTCGGTAGCGTCGCTGGGAACGCTGAAGGAAGAGATGCGTCTCGACACGCTTGGGCTTGAGAAGAACCGCTTCTACTGGCACCACTACAACTTCCCGCCGTTCTCGGTCGGCGAGGCAGGCTTTATGCGTGGTCCCAAACGCCGCGACATCGGTCACGGTGCGCTCGCAGAGCGCGCTCTGGTCCCAGTCGTTCCGGACACGGAGACCTTCCCGTACACAATTCGGGTTGTCTCCGACATCCTCGAATCGAACGGTTCTTCCTCGATGGCTTCGGTCTGCGGATCGTCGCTGTCGCTGATGCAGGCCGGTGTGCCGCTGAAGGCTCCGGTCGCCGGAATCGCGATGGGTCTGATCAAGGAAGGCGACGACTACATCGTGCTGACCGACATCGCCGGCGTTGAGGATCACCTCGGCGACATGGACTTCAAGGTTGCCGGCACTGAGGAGGGCATCACCGCCCTCCAGATGGACATCAAGATCACGGGAGTGACCTTCGACATCCTCAAGGATGCTCTCAGTCAGGCTAAGGATGCCCGGCTGAACATCCTCGGTCAGATGAACGCTGTCATCTCAGCGCCAAGCGCCGAGATGTCGCCGTACGCGCCTCGCATCATCCAGATTCAGATCGACCCCTCGCAGATCGGCATGCTGATCGGCAAGGGCGGCGAGACGATTCGCGGGCTCGCTGAAGAGTTCGAATCGCAGATCGACGTTAACGACGATGGTCAGGTCCTGATCTACTCCGGCAACGGTGAGCTCGGCGAAGCACTTCGCGAGCGGATCACGACGATGATGAAGGAAGTCGAAGTCGGAGACGAGTTCACAGGCAAGGTGGTCAAGACGACCACCTTTGGCGCCTTTGTCGAACTGGCAAAGGGCACCGACGGGCTGCTCCACATCTCGAACGTATCGCCAGGCGAGCGCGTTGAGAACGTAGACGACGTCCTTTCCAGGGGCGACGAAATTCAGGTTCGCGTCGTAGAGGTTGATCGCGAGCGGGGCCGTATTGGGCTTCGTCTGGCGGACGATCCGTCGATTGCCGGCAAGAGCGCGGACGAATTGGCTGCAGCGGTCGCAGGTGGCGGCGGTGGCGGCGGGCAGCGCCGCGAGCGCAGCGGCGGCGACGGCGGCGGCTCAGACCGTCCGCGTCATCGTCGCGGTGGACGCGACCGCGACTGAGGCTCAGCATGAGTAACGACGGACCGGCTTCAGACGACCCAATCCGGGTCGCCGTTGCCGGGGCCGCCGGCCGAATGGGCACGGCGGTCTGCGAGGCGGTTGAGGCGGCCAGCGACATGGTTCTTAGCGGCCGCGCCGACCCCGCGCTTGGCGTAACGCTTGCAGAGGTTCTTGCGGGCGCCGACGTGCTCGTTGATTTCACGCAGCCGGACTGTGCTGTTGACAACGCGCGCGAGGCTACGGCCCAAGGCGTCCATGTCGTGATCGGCACTACGGGGTTCGATGCTGCGGAGCTTTCCGGCCTCACCGGAGCCAACATCATCGCTGCGCCCAACTTTGCGATTGGAGCTGTCTTGATGATGAAGTTTGCCCAGCAGGCTGCAGAGCTGCTGCCAAAGGCTGAGATCATCGAACTGCACCACGACAAGAAGCTCGACTCGCCGAGCGGGACAGCAGCCCGCACGGCCGAGATGATCGCCGAGGTGACCGGTGGCGAAGTGCCGGTGCATTCCGTCCGCCTGCCTGGGCTTGTCGCGCACCAAGAGGTCATCTTCGGCGGGGTCGGCGAAACGCTGACGATCCGACACGACGCGCTTGATCGTTCGTCGTTCATGCCAGGGGTGGTTCTTGCGATCCGCCGCGTTGGCAACCTGAAGACTTCGCCTGTGATCGGGCTGGAGCAGATCCTGTGACCGACACGCTCGGCGCAATCATCACCGCGATTGTCACTCCGTTCGATCAGGCGGGAGACGTCGACGAGGAAGGCTTCGTTGAACTTCTTGCCCACCTTGCGGCAAACGGCTCGGATGGGTTCGTCATCTGTGGGACGACGGGGGAGGCCGCGACCCTGTCGGTTGAAGAGCACCTGCGGCTGATTGAGCTTGCCGTTGCCGAGCGGCCCGCCGGGACGACGATCATTGCCGGCGCCGGTTCCAACGACACCCGTCACGCAGTCGAGATGAGCGAGAAGGCGACCGAACTTGGAGCAGACGCGCTGCTGTCCGTCACTCCCTACTACAACAGGCCAAACGAGCGCGGCATAAAGGCTCACTACGAGCGAATCATCGAGGCCACGAACCTGCCGATCGTCCTCTACAACATCCCTTCGCGGACGGGGACCAACCTGAGCAACGAGTTCGTCGCCGAGCTGGCGCAGCTCGAGAGGATCGACTATCTCAAGCAGGCCAACCCGGCTGACGTCAAGCAAATTGACGGTCTCGGCCTCTATGCCGGCAACGACGACATGTTGGCCGAGGTCCTTGACCTCGGCGGGCTGGGCGGCATCCTCGTGGCAAGCCACCTTGTCGGGCCTCAGATGAGGCAGATGGTTGAGGAGCCGGCGAGGCGCGCCGAGTTGCACGAGCAACTGACCGAAATCTTTGACGCGATGGGCGTCACTACCAACCCGATCCCGGTCAAGGCCGGGCTCACACTGATGGGACTGCCCGCAGGCCCACTGAGACTTCCACTGGTTGAGGCCAGCAGTGAGGAGCGGGCCGCAGTAGCGGCTGCTCTGAGCAGGCTCGGCCTCGCATAACAGAGACGAGAACTGATGTCCGACTCAACGCTGCGCGTCCTGCCCCTTGGCGGGCTCGGCGAAATTGGCAAGAACATGACCGTTGTAGAGATCGACGGGAGGCTGCTCGTGATCGATTGCGGCGTCCGCTTCCCGACTGCGGAGATGGTGGGGATCGACTTGGTGCTCCCCGACTTCTCCTACCTTCAGGGCCGCGTTGACGACATCGAAGGCATCGTCATCACGCACGGCCACGAGGACCACCTCGGCGCACTGCCGTGGATGCTCCGCGAGCTCGCCCGCGAGGGTGAGCTGCCGCCGCTCTTTGGGGCGCCTCTGACGATGGCGATGGCCCGTTCGAAGCTCGACGAGCACAAGATCAAGCAGATTGAGATCGAAGACGTGAAGCCCGGAGAGGAGCTCGAGCTCGGACCGTTCACTGTCGAGCTGATTCAGATGACTCATTCGATCCCCGATGCGATGGCGGTATCGATCACGACCGACCTCGGGACGATGCTGATAACCGGGGACTACAAGTTCGACCAAACTCCAGTCGACAGCCGGCCTGCCGACCTCGGGCGACTCGCTCAGCTGGGCTCCGACGGGCTGCTGCTTCTCTGCGGCGACTCGACCAACGCCGACCGGCCGGGGTATTCCGAGAGCGAGTCCGGAGTCGGTCCGCACCTGGAACAGGCTTTCTCGGGCTGCGAAGGGCGGATCATCGTCACCTGCTTTGCGTCCAACATTCACCGCGTTCAGCAGGTTGTGGACGCAGCTGAGGCACTCGGGCGGAAGGTTGCGCTGGTGGGCCGCTCGATGCGCAAGAACACAAACATTGGCCGCTCGTTGGGTCACATCGACTTCCCGGAAGGGATGCTGGTTCAGCCGCGCGCGTTGGGGAGCCTGCCCGACGACGAGATCGTGATCATCTGCACCGGCTCTCAAGGAGAGCCGCTCAGCGCGCTCAGGCGGATGGCGTTCAGCGAGCACCGCGAGGTCGAACTGCGGCGCGGCGATACCGTTGTTTTCAGCGCAACCCCGGTCCCGGGGAACGAGCGAGCAGTCTCAGAGACGATCGACAGGCTCTACCACATCGGCTGCACCGTTCTGACGCCGCGGGACGCGCCGATCCACGCCTCCGGACACGGATATGCGGAAGAACTGAAGTTGATGCTCAACCTGACGAAGCCGAAGTACGTGATGCCGTTCCACGGCGACTTTCAAAGGCTGGAGATGCACGGTGCGCTCGCCGAGGCGGTCGGTATCGACTCTCAGAACATCTTCAAGGGCGAAAACGGACTCCCACTCGAAATCACTGCTCGCGGAGCTGCGTTCGGTCCTCAGGAGCAGTCGGGGATGGTCTTTGTCGACGGGGTTGAGCTAGGGGAGGTAAACGAGGCTCCGCTGCGGGACCGGCGGATGCTGAGCGCCGACGGAATCTTCGTCGTCGTCGCGACGATCTCTGGAGAGGACGGCGCCTCCGTCGCCGATCCGGAGATCATCTTCCGCGGCGTACCGTTCCCAGACGAGGCAAATGAACTGCTGGACGACATCCGCGCCGGCGTCGAAGTGACGATCGACCGCGCAGCCAAGGAGTCCGTCACGGAGTTGGACGTAATTCAGGAGATGCTCCATGACGACCTTGCAGCGCTTGTCTACGATCGCCTGCGGCGACGGCCGATGGTGCTTCCGGTAGTCGTCGAAGTTTAAGTTTCGTCGCCGTCGGTCAAGGGCAGGCGGACTACAAAGCGCGAGCCGGGGTCCGCATCTTCGATCGCCACGCTGCCGCCGTGAGCCTCGGCAACTGAACGCACGATGGCCAGTCCCAGCCCGCTCGATCCTCCGCGGTCGCCGTCGCGCCGTACGAAGCGTTCGAAGATCCGCGCGCGCTGCTCCGGCGCGATGCCCGGTCCGTTGTCGCTCACGCTGAGAACTGCCGAAGAACCCTCCGCGGCAACCGCAACCACCACGGCCGTGGCCGCTGGGGTATGCCGGATCGCGTTCTCGGTGAGGTTTGTGACGAGTCGGTGAAGCTCGTCCCGGTCGCCGATCACAATCGTTGGGGCCTCTGCTTCGACCGTCAGCACGTGGTCGTCGGTCAGCGCCTCGGCTTCGGCCACAGCCTCCCTCACCACGGATGCCAAATCCAGTGGCCTGCGCGTCAGCGTTTGCTGGCCGTCGCTGCGTGCCAACAGGAGCAGGTCGGCGACAATACGTCGCATCCGTTGGGAGCTGCGGAGGGCTGCGTCCGCGGCCTCCTTGCGGTCGCCGTCCAGCTCGTCCGACAGCAGTTCAAGATTTGCAAGGATGCTCGTCAGCGGCGTCCTCAGCTCGTGCGACGCATCGGCTACAAACTCGCGTTGACGAGAGAGGGCTCCCTCGGTCTCCTGCCGCGAGTCATCGAGCGAGCTGAGCATCTCGTCGAATGTTCTCGCCAGCTCGGCCACCTCGTCATCGGTCTCCGGTTGCGGGACGTGCAGATCCGGGTCGCGCGTCCGCGTGATCTCCTGTGCGGCGGCGGTCAGGTCTGTGATCGGGCGCAGCGACCTCCTTGCGAGGGCCAGGCCGCCGAGGAGGGCGAGCATTGCGCCCCCGAGCACGCCAATCAACAGGATCAACCAGAGGCGGCTTACAGTTCGGTCGAGGTCTTCGAGCGGGCGGGCGTACTCGATCCAGACCGGCAGCGTCAGCTGCGGCTGCCCGCCGGACACGCTGCTCAGGAGCGCGTAGCGGGTTGCGACGAGATAGCCGCGAAACTCGCGGATACCTGGCGAGACAGGTGGCCCCAACTCGGCGGCTCCCGGGGTGGCGCCGTCCGGGACGGGCTCTCGGTTACCCCAGAAGAGTCTGATCGTTGCGTTGTTTGGTGCCCCGTAGAGCTCCAGCGGCGGGCTGATGCGATAGCCCGAGGGGCTACGGGGAGTGACGCTGAGTCTCTCCTCAAGTCTGTCTGCAGCGCTGCTCGTGTCGTCGACGAAGTCGGACCGGATTTGGGTGCTTGTGAGCTCGCCGAATATGACGGCAAAGGCGCACAGAATCAGGAAGGTGAGCCCGGCTGACACGACCGCCAGGCGCCAGCGGATGCTCAGGCGGTTAAACACGGAGTACGTACCCGACGCCTCTAACCGTGTGCAGCAGACGCGGTTCATCGTCAGCTTCGAGTTTGCGCCGAAGGTTGGAGACAAAGACTTCAATCGTGTTCGTGTCGGCGAAGGGGTCGTATCCCCAGATGTCCTCCAGCAGCTGTTGGCGGCTGATCACCACCTTCTGATTTCGAATCAGGTATTCGAGCAGTTCGAATTCCCGCTGAGTCAGGTCAACCCGGCGTTGCCCGCGTAGTACTTCGTAGGCGTCCGGATTGAGCGTGAGGTCCTCGAAGGTGATGCTTGCAGAGCCGCGTGGAGGCCTCCTGCGAAGCAGCGCTCGCAGCCGCGCAAGCAGCTCGTCGCGTTCAAAGGGCTTGACCAGGTAATCGTCGGCGCCGGCATCAAGACCTTCGACCTTTGATTCGGTGGCGTCGCGGGCTGTAAGCACCAGAATTGGGACGTCTCCCTGCTCGCGCAGCCGCCGGGCAACCTCGGCTCCGTCGAGCAGCGGCAGGCCAAGGTCGAGGACGACCAGATCCGGATTGAACGTCGAGGCGTGGGCGAGGGCACTCTCGCCGTCGCGGGCGATCTCGGTTGTGTAGCCGTCGATTCGAAGGATTCTCTGGACGACCTCGGCGATCGCCTCGTCATCTTCGACGATAAGCACTCTTGCGGCTCGGTTGGACATGACTCAGCAAGGGTACGCGCTTACGTTTGCGGTACCTAAAGGGGCTTGGACGTCGGCGTCGAAGAGCGATTAACCGATGGCTACTACGAAGACAAAAGCCAAACCTCGCAGCAAGAGTGCGCCCAAGCGGAAGGTAACTGCAAAGCCGCAGGCCAAAACGCGCAACAAACCGCGCAAGAGCCAGACCAAAGGGTTCAAGCTGTCCGAGCTCACTCAGCGCCAGCGCGACATGCTCGGGCTTGGCCTCGTCGCGCTCGCGCTGTTCGTCGCTTTCCCTCTCTATTCCGGAGGCGATGCGGGAATTGGCGGTGAGCAGTTTGTCGCCGGGCTCCGCTGGGTCTTCGGGCAGGTCGCCTATCTGATTCCGCCGGTCCTTGCTGTGAGCGGGCTCGTGCTCATTCTCCGTCCGGTCCTCCGCTTCCCGCAAACACTCCTCGCCGGGGGCATCTGCCTGCTCGCAGGGGCTGCCCTCGCGCTCGCGGCGGGGACTGGGGGAGCGGGAGCAGCGGGCGGACGCTCGCCGGCAATCGACGCTTCACAGTTCGGCGAGCGTGGAGGGGCGCTCGGCGATATCGCGTACTACGCGACGGGGACGGTTGTGGGGGCTTTCGGGAGCCACATTCTCTCCGTCTTCCTCCTGCTTGCAGCCGTGCTCCTGCTTAGCGGGTTGTCGATCGCCTCCGTTGTGAAGCACGGCAGTCAGGGCCTGCGCGACCTCGTCGAGGTGGCAGTCAACGCATTGCGCGGGCTGTCCTCAATTGGCACCCGCTCTCAGCCGATTTCGCCGCCGGAGCCCGAGGGCTTCGAGCCGACCGTTCAGGCGCTGGCTCCCGTTGAGTTCTTTGACCTTGGCGCCGGCCTTGACGAGCCGACCCCCGAGGTTGCCGCAGAGGAGCCGGAGCTCACCGACGAAGCCGCTCCAGAGCCTCTGCCCGCAAAGCAGCGGAAGGCCCCGTCAAAGAAATCGAAGAGCGAGGCAGCCGCTGCGCCGACCGAGTTCATCCTGCCGGATGCCAACCTGCTCAAGCGGAGCTCGAAGAAGGGCGCAACCCCGGATACCGCAGATCAGGGCCGTGTTGCCGCTGCTCTGATCGAGGCCCTTCAACACCACCGGATTGACGCGACCCTCGTTGGGACGGTCTCGGGGCCACACATCACGCGCTACGAGCTGCGTCTCGCACCCGGCGTCAAGATGAACAAGATCGGTGCGCTAAAAGATGACCTCGCCTACGCACTCGCGGCCACCGATATCCGAATCCTTGCACCGATCCCAGGCAAGCAGGCAGTCGGCGTGGAGGTCCCCAATCGCAAGCGCTTGGAAGTCACGCTCGGCGATGTTTTCCAAGACCTGCCGATCGACGCCAGCCCGCTCACGGTCTTCTTGGGCAAGGACGTTGGCGGACGCCCCGTTACCGCCGACCTTGCCCGCATGCCGCACCTGTTGATCGCCGGCACGACAGGTGCCGGCAAGTCCGGCGCTGTCAATGCGATGCTCAGTTCAATCCTGCTGCGCGCCACTCCCGAGCAGGTCCGCCTAGTCCTGGTCGATCCCAAGCAGGTAGAGCTCAATCACTACGAGGCGATTCCGCACCTGCTGACTCCCGTCATAACCAGTCCGCGCATGGCCGCCAACGCGTTGGCGAACCTGGTTCGCGAGATGGAGTGGCGGTACGGAGTGATGTCGGTTGCCCGCACTCGGTCGCTGGAGGAGCTCAACAAGCACCGCGTTGGAGAGGGAGACGAACCGCTGCCCTACCTACTGTGCGTGATCGACGAGCTCGCCGACCTGATGATGGTTGCGCCGGCCGACGTCGAAAACGCAGTAATTCGGCTCGCACAGAAGGCCCGCGCCGTCGGCATCCACCTGGTCCTTGCGACACAGAGTCCGAGGGTTGACGTAATCACCGGGATGATCAAGGCTAATGTGCCATCTCGCATTGCCTTCGCGGTTTCGAGCCAGACCGACTCCCGGGTGATTCTCGATCAGAACGGTGCTGAGAGCCTCCTCGGTCAGGGCGACATGCTCTTCTC
>CAESAN010000009.1_pt1 | contig 19648 bp, 17 predicted proteins | sample 7263601 | NCBI WGS metagenome assembly CAESAN01 (sample SAMEA6814058, study PRJEB35770) | uncultured Conexibacteraceae bacterium | biome: Freshwater; feature: Freshwater reservoir; material: water | place: Czech Republic | collected 2017-05-23 | depth 30m m
AGTTCGTCCGCTGGGACGCGCTCGAGCCGTCCGACAACAGCTACAGCTCGGCCGGGTTTGCCGCACTCGACGACTTCGTCGCACGGGCCGACGCGGCCAACAAGAAGGTGGTGCTGGTCGTTCACGGCTCGCCCCAATGGGCAAGCGGTTCAAGCGACTACCTCGTCCCGCCGGCGAACCCGCAGAAGTTCGGCGACTTCATGGGCTTCCTTGCCGCCCGCTACGCCGGGCGCGTCCAGAGCTGGGAGATCTGGAACGAGCCCGACGAGGTCGCCTTCTGGCATGGATCGACGCCCGGACCGGCGGCCTACGCGCCGCTGCTGACCGCCTCATACGGGCCGATCAAGGCCGCCGACCCGGGCGCGCAGGTTGTCGCCGGTCCGCTGACGGGCAACAACTTCAAGTTCGTTGAGGGGCTCTATGCGCTCGGAGCCGGGAATTCGTTCGACGCGGTTGGGGTTCACACCGACACTGCCTGCCTCGTGAAAGGTCCGTCGCAGTTCTACTTCGAGCCGGACGGGCGCATCGGACGCTTCAGCTTTCTCGGCTTCCGTGAAGTTCACGCCGTTATGGCCGCCCACGGCGACGGCGGCAAGCCGATCACTATGTCCGAGCTTGGCTGGTCGGCGACAACGACCCGCTGCGCGCGCGGCGGCAATGCCGGCCTCAAGGACGCCGGAGTTGGGGAGACCAATCAGGCCCGTTACCTGGAGCAGGCATACCACTGTCTAGCCGCCTACCCGTACATGACGACGGGGATCTGGTTCAACGAGCGCGACGTTGGCGCCGCCGACACGGAGCTGAACCGCTACGGACTGATCCGCTGGGACGCGACCAAGCGCCCGTCATGGGATTCGCTGCAGACGATCTCGATCTACGGCGACCAGATGACGAGCTCCTGCGGCGACCTGACCCCGCCGACGATCAAGATCCTTGAACCGACCGCGGTGACGCGCTTCGACCGGGGTCTCTACGTTGCGGCCTCCGCCTCCGATTCGGGCAGCAAGCTGAGCAGCGTCCACTTCTACCTGAACGGGAAGAAGTTCATCGGCTTTGCGGCGAGGAATGATCAAACGGTCTCGTTCACGCTGAAGGACACCAGCGCGGTTCCCTACGGCGTTTCGACGCTGAAGGTCCGTGCCGTCGACAAGGCAGGCAACACCGCAATCAAGGAGCTGGCGATCACTCGGGTTGACTCGCGGGAGCTGCCGCGGCAGACGACGCGGATTTCGCTGCATCTTTCCGGCAGCCAATCCTTGAAGACCGTTCGCGGACGGCTGACGGTTCCGGGAACCGAGCTGATGCCTACCGGCAAGCTGATGGTGCGCTGGCAGCGGTACAGCCGCGGGCGCTGGGTCAATCGCTACGCGCGCAGCAAGATTGGGGCAGCACCTTTCAGCTACGTCCAGAAGATCTCGACCCCCGGACGCTGGCGAGTGCTCGCGCGCTACGACGGGAGCGGGCCGTTCTCCCGCGCCCAGGCCGTTGAGAGCCTGCGCGTTCGTTAGTGTCGGCGCCAATGCGCCTGCTCGTTGCCCGCTGCGAAGTCGTCTACACAGGCCGGCTCGACACAATCCTCCCGGAAGCACTCCGGCTTGTGATGCTGAAGGACGACGGCTCGGTGATGATTCACGCCGACAGCGGCGGCTACAAGCCGCAGAATTGGATGACGCCGCCGACCGTGATCGAGGAGCACGGCGACCCGCTGGAGATGATCGTCGTTCGCAAGCGCGCAGGATCCAGCGAAGACCGCCTTGAGATCAGGATCTCCGAGGTCGTCTCCGATGTTGAGCACGACATGGGCGAGGCCGCCGAGCTCGAGAAGGACGGTGTCGAAGCCCACCTGCAGGAGGCGCTTGCCGCGGCGCCGCAGTTCTGCGGCGAGGGCTTCAGGCTGGTGCGCCGCGAGTGGCCGACCGACATCGGCCCCGTCGACCTGATGTGCCGAGACGAGGGTGACGGCTGGATCGCCGTGGAGATCAAGCGCGTCGCGACGATCGACGCCGTTGAGCAGCTGACCCGCTACCTCGATTTCATCCGACGCGACCCGGCAATGACCGACTGCCGCGGAGTACTCGCGGCCCAGGAGATCAAGCCGCAGGCGCGCACCCTGGCCGAGGATCGCGGTATCTCCTGCGTGGAGATAGACCTCGCCGTCGTTCGCGGCGAGCGCGAGCCCGACCTGACGCTCTTCCAGCCCTAGCGCTCAGGAGGGAAGGGACGATGCGAAGTCGGCGAGCATCGCCGGGTTTCGCAGTGGCGGGCCGTGGCCGAAAAGCACCACTTGCGGCTCCAGCGCCGCCAGCCGCCGCGCGCTGTCGCGGTTCTGCGCCGGGTTCGGCGTGAAGAAGCCCGGCGGCGTATGCAGCCCGACTGCAGTCGTCGCGATGCTCATGTTGAAGAAGACGTCGCCGCAGATAAGCGTCCTGTCCTCGTCGCGCCAGTAGGCGAGGTGTCCGGGGCTGTGGCCCGGGGTTTCGAGCGCGATGAAGCCGGCAGCCAGCTCGTCGCCCTCGCGCAGCTCGCGGTCGGGTTCCACTCCGGGGAACTTCATGTAGCTCTTCAGCGCCGCCCGGCCGAACGGAACCGCGCCCGGTTCGGCGCGCCCGCTTCGCAGCACGTCGGCATCGTTGGCGCCGACCCAGATTGGGATTCCCAGGGTTTCCTTCAGCCTTCTTGAGCTGCCGGCATGGTCGGCGTGCGCGTGGGTGAGCGCGTGGGCGTGGATCGTGCGGCTGGCAGTCTGGCGCAGCAGCCTCTTCGTGTGAAGCGGGTAGCCGGAGTCAACGAGGACGTCGCCGACGAGGTAGGCGTTGACGCCGCTGCGCGGGGTCAAGGGCAACTGGTACACGTCGCGGGCAACCATCTGCATCGTTTAAGCGTATAGCGCCCGGCGCGCGAGGGCCAAAGCGTCATAGAGTGTTGCCATGTCCGAAACCACTGAGAGCGCGGTCCTCACCGAGCGCCGCGACAACATCCTGATCATCACGATCAATCGCCCCGACAAGCGCAACGCGGTCAACAAGGCCGTTGCCGACGGAATCGGCGATGCCGTCGAACTACTCGACTCCGACGACTCGCTCTCGCTCGGCATCCTCACCGGTGCCGGCGGCGGCTTCTGCGCCGGCATGGACCTCAAGGGCTTCGCCTCGGGCGAAACTCCTTGGCACCCGACACGCGGCTTCGGCGGCATTGTTCAGAAGCCGCCGCTCAAGCCGATGATCGCAGCGGTTGAGGGCTTCGCCGTCGCCGGCGGGCTTGAGATTTCTCTCGCCTGCGACATGCTTGTCGTCGCCAAGGGCGCCAAGCTTGGTATTCCAGAGGTCAAGCGCTCGCTCGTAGCTGCGGGTGGCGCGTTGCTGCGCCTGCCGCGCAAGCTGCCGCTGAACGTCGCCACCGAGATGGCTTTGACCGGGGATACGATCAGCGCCGAGCGCGGCTACGAGATGGGGCTAGTCAACCGCTTGGCAGAGCCGGGCAGCGCGCTCGATGCAGCCCTCGAGCTGGCCGGCCAGATCGCCTGTAACGGGCCGCTCGCTCTGACAGCCACCAAGCAGATCCTTGAGGCCCAGCGCGCATGGACCGACGAGGAGTTCTGGGAGAAGCAGATGGAGATCGCCGGTCCCGTATTCGGCTCCGAGGACGCACAGGAAGGCGCGGTTGCCTTCACCGAGAAGCGCGAGCCGGTCTGGAAGGGCCGCTAGTCAGGAAGTCTCGCCGCTGATCGTGGCGACCAGCGATCTTGCTCCGCCCCGGTCGCGGTGCTCGCAGAGGTAGATCCCCTGCCAAGTGCCAAGCGCCAGGGCGCCGTCCCTGACCGGCAGCAGCAGTGACGGCCCGGTGATCATGCTCTTGATGTGAGCCGGCATGTCGTCGGCTCCTTCGAGCGTGTGGGTCCAGGGGAAGCTTTCGGGCACGGCGGCATCGAGCCAGCTGCGCGTGTCGTCGCGCACGTCGGGCGAGGCGTTCTCGCCCAGCGTCAGCGAGGCCGAGGTGTGACGGATGAAGAGATGGCAGAGACCGACCGAGAAGACTTCGAGCTCGTCCAGCGCGGCGAGCACCTCGCCGGTCACAAGGTGAACGCCACGCGGCCGAGGCTGAAGCGTAATCTGAGCTTGGCTCCACACGCCACCATCGTCGCATCTAACGACCGCGGTGGCGAGCCTCTGCTATCGTTGCGCACGCAACTACTCTTACTCGAAAGGCTTGCTTATGACCGACTCAATCGCCTCACACACTTGGAACCTCGTCCAGTCGCACTCAACTGCTGCGTTCTCAGTCCGCCACATGTTGGTCGCCAACTTTCGCGCAAGTTTCGACAACATTGAGGCGACGCTGACCGAAGTTGACGGGCAGATCTCGCTCAGCGGCAAAGTTCGCACTGATGCGATCGTCGTCAAGGACCAAAACCTCTTCGCCCACCTCCAGAGCCCTGAATTCTTCGATACCGAGAACACTCCGGAGATCAGCTTCGTTTCCACCTCGGTCACCCGCGACGGTGACAAAGCAGAGGTTGTCGGCGATCTAACGATCAAGGGCACCACACATTCGGTTACAGCCAGTGGCCACATCACCGACGCAACGGAAGACGCGATGGGGAATACAAAGCTCGGCGTCGGACTTGAGACGACGATCGACCGCAACGCCTTTGGACTCGACTGGAACGCGCCGCTCCCCAAGGGTGGCTTCGCGCTCTCAAACGACGTCAAGCTGACGATTGATCTCGAGTTTATTGCCGCCTGATCAGCGTTCGCCGGGGGTCTTCGCCGGGAACGGGCTGACCTCGATCTGAGGATCGAGCGCGTCGGCGAGGATGCGCTGCTGCTCGGCATTGTGAGCGGCGGGGTATCCCTCGCCCGGTGAGGCCCGTTCGGGGCGGCCGATGTAGCCAAGTTCGAAGCCTTCGGGGAGGATCTGCATCAGGCGCGGGAACATGTACTCGCGCGCGCCCATGTTGCGCGGCTCCTCTTGGACCCAAACGATCTCTTCCAAGTTCGGGTACTGGGCAATCAGTTCGCGCAGGTCGCTCTCCGGGAACGGGTAGAGCTGCTCGACGCGGCCGATGGCGACCTCCTCGTTCCCCGCCCGCCGTTCGTGGCCAACAAGGTCGTAGTAGATCTTGCCGGTGCAAAGCAGCAGCCTCGTGACCTTCTCGAGGTCTACGCGCGGCTCCGCCAGCACGGGGTAGAAGCGGGTGTCGGTGAGGTGGCTGAGGCGGTTGGTTGCCTGCGGCAAACGCAGCAGCGACTTCGGCGTCATGATCACCAGCGGCCGCCGCTTTGCCACCGTTGCCTGGCGGCGCAGCAGGTGGAAGTACTGGGCCGGCGTCGTGAGGTTTGCTACGCGCATGTTGCCCTCCGCGCATAGCTGAAGGAAGCGCTCGAGCCGCGCCGAGGAGTGCTCCGGGCCGGCGCCTTCGTACCCGTGCGGCAGCAGCAGCGTCAGGCGCGAGCTCTCGCCCCACTTGGCTAGGCCGCTGGCGATGAACTGGTCGATGATCACCTGCGCACCGTTGGCAAAGTCGCCGTACTGCGCTTCCCAGAGAACAAGCGAATCGTGCGATTCCTGTGCGTAGCCGTACTCGAATCCGAGGCAGGCGGCCTCCGACAGCGGGCTGTTGTGAATCTCGATCGGCGCCTTCGCATCGCTGAGGTGTTGGATCGGCGAGTAGGTCTGGCCGGTCGTGGCGTCATGGAAGACGAGGTGGCGCTGGCTGAACGTCCCGCGCTCGCTGTCCTGCCCGGTCAGTCGGATCGGCACGCCTTCGGTCAGCAGCGACCCGAGCGCCAGCGACTCGGCCTGCGCCCAGTCAATCCCTCCGTCGTCGCCCAGCGCCGCCCGGCGGCGCTCAAGCTGCCGCGCGAGCTTGCTGTGGACGTCAAATCCTTCCGGCGCCGCGAGCAGCTCTTCGTTTATCCCGCGAAGCTGTTCGGCGGAGACGGCGGTCTCGACATTGGGGCTGCGGGTGCGGTCGAGCTGGTATTCGCCGGTGACCTGCGAGAGGCCCTCGAGCGAAGCGGCGTCCTTGATCCGCTCCTTCAGGTCCTGGTGCTCCTTGCTCAGTTCGTCCCAGGTCTCCTGCTGCCAAGCGTCAACCTCGTCGCGCGTCACCACGCCCGAGTCGATCAGCTTGGTGGCGTAGAGCTCGCAGGCGCGCTGGTGCTGCTTGATTGCGGCGTACATTTCGGGCTGCGTGTAGGCCGGTTCATCGGCCTCGTTGTGGCCAAAGCGGCGGTAGCCGATCAGGTCGATCAGGACGTCGTGGCCAAACTCGGCGCGGTAGGCCATCGCGAGATTGATCGCCGAGATGCAGGCTTCAACGTCGTCGGCGTTGACGTGGATGATCGGAACGTCAAAGCCCTTCGCCAGATCGGAGGCCCAGTGCGTTGAGCGGGCATCCTCGATGTCGGTGGTGAAGCCGACTTGGTTGTTCTGGATCAAGTGGAGCGCGCCGCCGACCATGTAGCCGTCAAGCGCCTGCAGATTCAGCGTCTCCGCGACAACGCCCTGCCCGGGGAGGGCTGCGTCGCCGTGAAGGATGATCGGCACCGCCGAGGCCGGGTCGCGCTCTGCCACGGGGCCTTCGCGGTCGGTCTGAGCCGCCCGTGTGGCGCCCAGTACGACGGGGTCAACGGACTCGAGGTGGCTTGGGTTCGATTCAAGCTTCACCAGAACGCTGCCGCCGCCGCGAAGCTCGAAGTCGCGTTCGTAGCCGTGGTGGTACTTGACGTCGCCGGTTCCGCCCTGCGGAATCTCGGTGACGGCCTTGACCACTTCAACCGTTGAGGTTCCTTCAAACTCGCCGAAGATCGTTTCGTAGGGCCGGCCAAGGTTGTGTGCGAGGACGTTCAGTCGGCCGCGGTGGGCCATCCCGATCACGACCTCCTTGGCGCCGGCAAAGGCCGCCAGCTCGACGGCCTGGTCGATCATCGGCACGGTCACATCCAGGCCCTCGATCGAGAACTGCTGCTGGCCGAGATAGGCCTTGTGCATGAAGCGCTCTAGCGCGTCAACGGCGATCAGCCGCTTGAGCAGCCGACGCTGCGTCTCGGACTCGAGCGGCTGGCGGTAGACGCTGCCCTCGATCTTTTCGCGCAGCCAGTGGCGCTGGCGATGGCTGGCGATGTGCTCGCTCTCGTAGGCCATCGTGCCGGTGTAGACGTCGCGCAGGTAGGGGAGCGACTCGGCAAGGTTCTCGCCTGGCACGAAGATCCGCAGCATCTTCGACGGAATCCGGCGCATCAGGGCGTCGGTCAGCCCGGTGTGCTCGGGGTTCAGCGCCGGGTCGCCAACGGGTTCCGTTCCAAGCGGGTCGAGCGTTGCTGCGAGGTGGCCGTGCGTGCGGAACGCTTTGACCAGCGCCGTTGCTCCCTGAACGGCTTGCATCAGCTCCAGCATCCATTCGCCGTTGCGCGGCTCTTGGACGGCCGCGACGGTTGACGCAGACGGCGTCTCCGGCGCCGGTGCAAGCGGCGCGCCGAGCGATGCAAAGAGCGTTTCGTAGAACTCGTTCTCGCCGCTCAGGTAGCCCTCAATCGCCTGAAGGAAACGGCCCGACTCGGCACCCTGGATCACGCGGTGGTCGTAAGTCGAGGTGATCGTCATTACCTTCTCGGCGCCGATCTGCGCTCCACTCGCCTCAAGTCCGACCGGGTAGCCGATCGAACCGGTCGCGATGATCGTTCCCTGGCCGGGCATCAGGCGCGGCACGGACGCTCCGGTGCCGATGCCTCCCGGGTTCGTGAGCGTCATGTTCGCGCCAACAAGATCGTCGGCCGAGAGCGTGTTGGTGCGCGCCTTCTCAATCAGCTCGTCGAATGCCGTCTTGAAGGAGGCAAAGTCCATTGCGCCGGCGTTGGTGATCACGGGGACCATCAGCGTGCGCGATCCGTCCTTCTTCTCGACGTCGACCGCAATGCCGAGGTTGACGGCACCGTCGTCAACGCGCATCGGCTTGCCGTCCTGCTCGATGAAGTGGTGTGTCATCACCGGCATCCGGTCGGCTGCCGCGCGCGTTATCGCCCACGCGATGATGTGGGTGAAGGAGACCTTCTGGCCGGCCTCCTTAAGCTGCTTGCGCCGGCCGTCCATCTGCGTGACCGGTAGCGTCCGCAGCGAGGTCGCGGTCGGGATCGCAAGGCTGTCGTCCATGTAGCGCGCGAGCATCGCGGCGCCCCCACGCATCTCGCTGATGCTTCCTCGTGTTGCCGGCGAAGCGACGGGCGACGAGCCTGCCGCCAGCACGTCGGCCTTTGTTACTCGCCCCCCGGCTCCGCTGCCGCTTACTCCTTCAAGGGGAATGCCTTCGGCCGCGGCGACGCGGGCGGCAACGGGGGAGACGCGTCGGCCATCAGGGACTTCGGCGACGGCGGCCGCAGTGGAGGTCGCCGCGGGCGCCGAGTTTGCGGAGCCGTTTGAGCCGGCGGAAGCTGCAGCGGCGCCCTTCTCCATCCTTGCGATCAGTTGGCCAACGGCGATCGTGTCACCCGGCTCGGCAAGCAGTTCGGTGATCACTCCGGCGGCCGGCGCGGGAAGTTCAATGTCGACCTTGTCGGTTGAGAACTCAACGATTGTCTGACCGCTTTCAACTGCGTCCCCCGGCTTTACGAGCCAGTCGAGCAGCGTTCCCTCGCTGACCGACTCTCCTGCAGACGGCGCAACGATGTCGATTACCTCGCCTGCCTCCTCGGCTGCGGGCGGCTCGCCATTGGCGGGAGGCGGGAGCTGATCTCCCGGAAGGATTTCAGCCAGAACTGCTCCAACCGAGACCGTCTCACCCTCGGGAGCGTGGATCTTTACCAGGGTGCCGCTGACCGGGCACGGGATCTCGGCGTCGACCTTGTCGGTGGAAACCTCAACCAGCGTCTCGTCCTGCGCGACGCGGTCGCCCTCCGCTTTCAGCCACTCAAGGACGGTTCCCTCGGTCACAGATTCGCCCATTGCGGGCAAGGTCACCTGGACTGTTGTAGAAACCGCCATCTATTGATCTTCAGGGCATGCTAGCGGGCGTTCGGGCCGACCGAACGCTCCGCAACGCCAGCTTCAGAGTCGCCACCCGCGCTGGCCGTCTCCGCGCCTTCGCGGTGACGACCCTCACGGATGAATTCCCACGAACCGAAGAACGGAGCCAGGCCGCCGAGTACGCCCACAGCAACGCCCGTTCTGAGCGGCACAACCCGCGCTCGGAGTGCCAGCAAGATCAGCAGCACCATCAGGATCCAGCCGACTCCGTGGATGAAGCCGAAGATTGATTCGTAGACCGCGAGCCCGGGAACGAGCCAGACAACCAGCAGCAGTATGTAGACGCCGGAGTGCGTGAAGGACAGTTTTTTCAGCGTTTCAAACGAGAGGCTGGGAACCCGAGACTTTGCGGCCACTTCGTCTTTGGCGGCGGTGCTCACCGCGGGATCTCACTGAGCAGCGTCGCCATCCGCCTCAGCGGCTCGTCTGCCTCCTGCGGCCATTGATCGATAGCCGCCGGCCACCAGGCATGGTCGTCGTGCTCGTCGTCGCGGGTTACTTCGGCGCCTTCCGCCAGCCACGCCTGACCGATGAACATCACCATCGAATTCGGAAGCATCACCAGCGCTTCGCCGCGCAGCTCCTCGGCGGTGACGGCCCACTCCTCGTCGAGCTCCCTCGCCAGCGTGTCGGCCGGGCTCTCTCCGAGATCTACGGCTCCCCCGGCGCCCAGCGCCCAGCGACCGGGCCAGGATGCCAGCCACTGCGCACGCCTGCCTGCCAACCAACGCCCCTCGCTGTCACGAACCGCGCAGAGGGCGGCGACCGAGTTGGCAGCGTCGGCTTCGTTCAGGCGCAGCGACCAGCGTGCCGGCTGCAGGTTGATTTCAAGAATCCCGTCGTCGACCGCTGCGTGGCTGACGAAGCGGGCGCCGAGTCCGTCGTGGCTTGGCGATCCGCGTTCGGCAAGCGCTTCGATTGCGCTGTCCGCGCTGGCGGTCAGGTCCGCTGGGCTGACGTACTCCTCTTCCAGCCAGCGTGCGACCACCTGATCCGGTGACCAAGGCCCGCGGGCGAGTATTCCGGGAGTCGTTGACACTCTGGTCAGAGTACGGTCTCAGGCGTGATTACGCGCACGCGCACCAAGTGGGGCTGGGGTTTTGAGGACGCCGCAATCGGTCCGGCGGAAGCCGCCGCGGCCGCTCCGGGAATCGAGGCCCTGTTCGGTTTTGCGGCGCAGACCCCCGAATCTCCCGCCGACTTTCACGCAGTTGAACTGCCCGAGCCGGCGATCGCCGCGCCCGACGGGGAACTTGCCGCCCTCTGCTCGCAGGGCAAGGCGGAGCGCGCGGGGCATTCCTACGGGTCGTCGTATCTCGACACAATTCGGGCCTTCCGCGGGCTGTACGAGCACGTCCCCGACGTCGTCGCTAGGCCGACGAACGAGAATCAGATCGAGTCGCTCCTCGAGTGGGCGGCTGCTGGCAAGGTCGCGGTCATTCCCTACGGCGGCGGCACCAGCGTGGTCGGCGGCGTCGAGCCGAAGATTCCTTCCGGTTTCAACGGCTCATGCTCACTCGATCTCGGTCAGCTCGATCGGGTGCTTGAGGTCGATCCGGTTTCCCGCGCCGCGCTGATCGGTGCCGGCGCGTCGGGGCCGAGGCTTGAAGAGCAGCTTGGCGAGCAGGGGTTGACGATGCGCTTCTACCCGCAGTCGTTCGAGTGCTCGACGCTCGGGGGCTGGGTGGCGACGCGGGCTGGCGGCCACTTCGCGACGCGTCTGACGCACATCGACGACGTCGTCGAGTCTGTCCGCGCGATCACTCCGACCGGGCTGTGGCAGTCGCGCAGGCTGCCCGGGTCGGGCGCCGGCCCCAGCCCCGACCGGATGCTGCTCGGCTCCGAGGGAACTCTCGGCGTTATCACCGAGGCATGGGTCCGGGTCCAGCCCCGCCCCGACCATCGCGCTTCGCAGGCGGTCCGCTTCGCCGACTTCCTTGTCGGCGCAGAGGCTGCGCGCGAGATCGTTCAGAGCGGCCTCGATCCCGCCAACTGCAGGCTCCTCGATCAGCTCGAAGCCGGACAGACCGGCGCCGGTGACGGGACCCATTCGGTTCTCGTTGTTGGGTTTGAGTCAACCGATGCGCCGGTCGCCCGCGATCTTGAGCGGGCACTTGAGATAGCCGCCGCCCACGGCGGCGAGTGGGATCCTCCGTCGCAGTCGCGCCCTGCGGCCGAGGGCAACTGGCGCGAGGCGTTCATCAAGATGCCCTACATCCGCGACATGCTTGTGCAGCTCGGCGTGATGGCCGACACCTTTGAGACCGCGATCACCTGGGACCGTTTTCCCGCGTTCCACGAGGCGGTCGTGGGCGCAACGCGCGAGGCGCTTGGCGAGCCATGCCGAGTCAGTTGCCGTTTTACCCACCTCTATCCCGACGGGCCGGCTCCCTACTACACGGTCCTTGCTCCGGCTCGCCGCGGCGACGAGATCGCCCAATGGCACCGTATGAAGCAGGCGGCCGGCGACGCGATCATCGCCGCGGGCGGGACGATCACGCACCACCATGCGGTTGGGCGCGATCACCGCCCCTGGTACGACGAGCAGCGTCCCGACCTTTTCGCACGCGCATTGGGCGCCGCGAAGCGCGAGCTCGACCCTTCCGGGATTCTCAATCCTGGTGTACTGATTGACTAGAGGCTTCGGGAGATCTAGATGAGCTCTGCAAAGTCCACACGCCCCATCGTCACATTCCTGATCGTTTCGATCGGGCTCTTCATGGTGACGCTCGACAATCTCGTTGTATCGACGGCGCTGCCGGTGATCCGCGTAGACCTCAACGCCCCGCTCGAATCGCTCGAGTGGATGGTCAACGCATACACGCTGAGCTACGCCGTCTTCCTTCTGACCGGCGCCGCCCTCGGCGACCGTTTTGGTCGCCGCAAGATGTTCGCGATCGGGGTTCTCGTCTTCTCGCTGGCGTCGGCCGCCGCCGCGCTGGCACCTAGCGCCGACGCGCTCGTCACGGCTCGCGCAATCCAGGGGCTGGGAGCGGCGCTTGTAACTCCGCTCTCGCTGACGCTGCTGTCGGAGGCGGTTCCCGACGGCAAGCGCGGACTTGCGATCGGCGCCTGGTCGGGCGTGTCCGGGCTTGGCGTGGCGATGGGTCCGGTAGTCGGCGGTGCGATCACGGAGGGGATCTCTTGGCAGTGGATCTTCTGGGTCAACGTGCCGATCGGCCTCGTAATTGCACCGCTGGCTGCCTGGAAGCTGATCGAGAGCTTCGGCCCTGACCGCGGCCTCGATCCGCGCGGCCTGATCCTCGCGATCGTCGGGCTCTTCCCGCTGACGTTCGGAATCGTCCGCTCAAGCGCGCTCGGTTGGGGAAGCTCAACGGTTCTGATCTCGGTCGCAGTTGGCATCGTGATGATCGGTTTCTTCCTGCTTCACGAGAGCCGCGCCAAAGAGCCGATGCTGCCACTGCGTTTCTTCCGAAGTCGCGCATTCTCGGCAACCAACGCCGTCTCCTTCGTGATGTTCTTCGGCATCTTCGGCTCGATCTTCTTCCTCTCGCAGTACTTCGTGACGGTGCAGGGACTCACGCCGCTGCAGTCCGGCATCCGCATCCTCCCCTGGACTGCAATGCCGATCTTCATCGCGCCGATCGCCGGTCTCCTCTCCGACCGGATAGGCGCGCGGCCACTGATGGTTGCGGGGTTGGCGCTGCAGGCCTTCGCGATCGCCTGGATCGCACGGATAACCGCAGTGGACACGGCCTACGTCGAGTTCATCCCCGCCTTCATCGCCGGCGGCGCAGGCATGGCGCTGGTCTTTGCGCCTTCGGCCAACGCCGTCCTCTCGTCGGTCAGGCCGATCGAAGCGGGCAAGGCCTCGGGCGCGACCAACGCGATCCGCGAACTTGGCGGCGTCGCCGGAGTGGCGGTTCTGGCATCGGTGTTCGCTGCCGCGGGCGGCTACGCATCACCGCAAGATTTCGTTGACGGCGTCCGCTCGGCGCTGCCTGTCGGCGCCGCGGTCCTCGCAGCCGGGGCGCTGATCGCGCTGCTGATTCCGCGGCAGGGAGCTCCCGGTACGACCGGTTCGCGGGCAACCGACGCGCCGACTCGCGAGGCCTCGCTAACCTCGGTTCCGTGAGCAAGTTTGAAGGCAAGAACCTCGCCGCGATCCGCGAGGCACTCGATCAGCACAACGCCAGTTGCCCCGTGCCGGGAAACGCGATCCTGCTGAACCCCGTTGACCACCAGCTGATCGGCTGGGATGAGCTCTGGGGGCTGCCGGTTATCTCCGATGACCGCGTGCCGACCAAACGGGTGCGGATTCAGTGCGACGGGTCAGCGTTTGGGATCGAGGACGAGGTCGCCGACGCGGTCGCGCGCGAGCAGCCGGTGGAGGTTCCGGTCGTCGTTCCTGTGGGCCCGGGCGAAGAAGACATGCCGCAGTTCGACGACGACGACCTGCCGCGCGGCTAGGCAGGCGCAACTTCAAGCTGCCGGCCGAAGGCGCGCTCAAAGAGCTCGCCCTCGCGTGAAACGGCCCAGCGTGGAACCTCGGCAGGGCCGTCGGCAACCAGCTCGAGGCTGACGCTCTTGCCGTTGACCGAGGCGCGGGTCTCGGTGACGAGCTGGTCGCGGCTGCGTTCCAGGTCCTCGGCGAGGCGCAGCAGCACGGAGCAGCGGTCGAGCAGTTCGGCGTCACCGTCCTTCATCAGCCCTGCGAACGGACCGAGGCTTGGCATTCCCTTGCGGTGATAGCGGATAATCTGGCCAATCAGTGCGACTTCGCGCGGCGAGAAGCCCGGCAGTCCGGCGTTGAGTACGAGATAGCGCGAGTGCTTGTGGTGGTCGTCGTAGTCGACTGCCACACCGATGTCGTGCAGTAGGCAGGCCGCCGAGAGAAGTTCGCGCTCGTCGTCGCTGCGGGCGTGCAGGCCGGCAGCGCCGAGCTGATCGAAAAGCCCAAGCGCGAGCGACTCAACGTGGCGCGTGTGGGTGGCGTGCGGGTCGTACTGGGCGGCGAGGTTCTGGACGCTTGCGCGGCGCACGTCCTCGAAGCGCGGCTCGTCGCGCTCGGCCAGCAGCCGTTCGAAGAAGATCCCCTCGCGCAGGCCGGCCTCGGTCACCTCAATCCCCTTGAAGCCGCCGACTTCGAGAACCTCGGAGACGACAATCGCGCCGGCAAGGATGATGTCGCCGCGGGCCGGCTTGATTCCCGCCACCCGACCCCGCTCTGCAGGTTCCATCCCCGCCAGTCTTTCGATCAGCTGGTCAAGATGCGAACGCTTGATCGTGAAGCCCTGAACGCCAAACTCGGCGATCCCCTCAGCCCGCTGGATTGCCGCAGCAAGGTTGCGGACCGTCCCGCCGATGCCGACGATCCGGGGCCCTCCGGAGGTGAGCCAGTCGGCCGAGGCCAGCTCGCCGGCAATGTGCGCACGCAGCTTGCCGATCGCCTTCGCGCTTGCAGTCCCGTCTGTGGGCAGGAACCGCTCCGTCATCCGCACCGCGCCAAGCGGCCACGACGCCAGCGACTGCGCGACGCGGTCCCTAACCGAGATCAGTTGGAGTGAGCCGCCGCCAAGGTCAAGCACGGTGCCGCTCTGAAGGTCGGTCGAGTTGATCGCTGCGAGGTAGCCGTAGTGGGCCTCCTCCTCTGGCGAGAGAACTCGGATCTGCAGCCCAAGCTCGTCGCGTGCGCGCGCCAGTACCGAGTCGGCGTTGCTCGCATCGCGGATTGCGCTGGTAGCCACGGCCTCAATCTCGTCGGCCGGCAGTTTTGAGGCCGCGCAGAACTGCGCGAAGACGTCGATCGTCGCAAGCGCGCGTTCCTGTCCGCGCTCGGTCAGCTCGCCGGTCTTGCCGCCGCCAGCGAGGATCCTCACCGGCTCGTAGATCTCGTCGGTTCGCCGCCACCAGGCGCCCAGTGGAGGCTCGGCGTCTTCCGCGCGCCAGAACGAGCTGAGGCGCCGTTCCCGTGAGGCGACTGCGGAATGCGATTCAAAGACGACGAGGCGGAAGGAGTTCGACCCGAGGTCGATCACCGCCAGCCTTGAGTCGCCCTCAGTCGCCACGCTCGATCAGCTCAATCCGGTAGCCGTCAGGGTCGCGCACGAAGCAGAGCCTCGAGCCGCCTTCGCGGATTGAATACGGCTCGCGCTCCGGTGTGATCCCCTGCTCGGCAAGCTTCGCGAGTGTTTGATCGAGGTTCCCGGCGCTGATCGCGATGTGGTTGTAACCGGTGCCGAGCTCGTACGAGTCGACGCCGAAGTTGTAGGTCAGCTCGAGTCGCGGCATCTCGCCGTCTCCGGGAATGTTCATGAAGACGTTGATCGCCTCGTCCCGGATCGGCATCCGCCCGACCTCTTCGAAGCCGAGCGCCTTGTAGAACTCAACCGAGCGGTCGATGTCGGTGATTCGATAACAGGTGTGCAGGAACTCCGCCATCGCCGTAGCGTAGCCTGAGCACATGATCATTGAATCCTCCGAGCTCCCCGACTTCCTGACCAACACCTACCTAGTTGGCGAACCCGGCGGCGTCGGCTTCTTCGTGGACGCGGGCGGGCCGGTCGCGCCGCTGATCGAGGCCGCCAACCGCCACCTGATCACGCCGACCCACGTTCTGCTGACTCATCACCACTACGACCACGTCTGCGACCTCGACGCGCTGCTCGAGGCCTACCCGGGAATTGAGGTTCTGATCCATCCTGCCGAGCGCGCCGAGGTGCCCGCGGCAACCGGCGATCTGCTGCCAGGAACGCCGGTTCAGATCGGGCCGCTCGAAGTCGAGGTGCTCCACACTCCGGGCCACACGGCCGGCATGTGCTCGCTTCTTATCAACGGCAATCTCTTCACCGGGGACACTCTTTTCAAGAACTCGGTCGGCGGCGTGCGGGCGCCCGGCTCGACCAGCTACGCCGACCTCCACGGCTCGATCATGGAGACGCTGATGACGCTCCCGCCCGAGACGGTTGTTCATCCCGGCCACTCGGAGGCGACGACGATCGGCGAGGAGTGGGAGGGCAACGGCTTCATCCGCATCTGGCGCGGGCTCGATCCGGAAGGAACCGGCGAGTGCACCGCGATGGGTGACCCAGCCACGCTGATCCTGCTTGGCGATGACTACGACGGTGGCTACAAGGCTTGGGTGCGTTGGCCCGACGGCAGCGACGACCTCGTGCCCGGCTCGCAGATCGAGACTGCGACCTAGCGCCGCTGGCCCTGATCGCCCGGCGCTTCGAGGCGCTGGATCTGGAGCAGGCTCGTGGTCCCCGGCTGTCCGCTCGGAAGGCCGGCAGTGATTCCAACCCGCTGCCCCGGTTTGCACCAGCCAAGCTCAACAACGCGCCTGGCTGAGTCGGCGATCAGCTCTTCGGTCGTCTCGTGCCGTCGCTGCAGCGCGGCGGTGACGCCCCACAGCAGGCCGCAGCGTCGAACCGTTTCGCGGCCGGGGGAGAGCGCATAGATCGGCACGGTCGGTCGATGCGCCGAGACCAGCCGCGCAGAGCGGCCGGAGAGCGTAGGTACGACGATTGCGTCTAGCTCAAGTTCGCTGGCAGCGGCAACGGCCTTGTGGGCGACCGTGTAGCCGGGATCGCGCGCGTCGCGGCGGACGCGCTGCTCGTTCCAGCGCTTGTACGGGGCCTCACGCTCGGTCGTGCGGGCAACCGAGTCCATCATCGCCACCGCTTCCACCGGGTACGCCCCGACGGCCGTCTCTTGGGAGAGCATCACGGCGTCAGTTCCGTCAAGGATTGCGTTTGCGACGTCGGCCACCTCGGCGCGCGTCGGGCGCGCCGAGCGCACCATCGAGTCGAGCATCTGCGTCGCGGTGATCGATGCCCGTGCGTGCTCGCCGGCGAGTCGCAGCAGCCGCTTCTGGACCATCGGCACGTCCTCGATCGGCAGCTCGATTCCGAGGTCGCCTCGAGCGACCATGATCGCGTCGCTGACGCGGACGATGTCCTCGGCGCGGGCAACCGCTTGGGGCTTCTCAATCTTTGCGATCAGCGGAACCCGCGTGTGCTCGCGAAGTTCGGTCACCTCTTCGGGCTTGCGAACAAAGCTCAGCGCAACCATGTCGACGCCGATCTCGATCCCCGCGCGCAGGTGCTCAAGGTCTTCCTCGGGCACCGAGGGAAGCTCGTCGGCCGGTCCCGGAATGTTCAGCCCCTGACGCGAGACGATGATCCCGCCCAGTTCAACTTCGCAGTCGAACTCAAGATCCCCCGGCCGCAGCGTGGTTACGCGCAGCCGAACCGAGCCGTCGGCGAGGTAGACCGATTCACCGACCTCGACCGCCGATGCGAGCCCCGGCCAGTTGACCGTCAGGTGGCCGCTGTTGCCTGGCTTGTCATCGTTCAGGTGGCAGCTGAAGGTCACCTTGTCGCCGACGCGCAGCAGTGTTTCGCCATCTTCAATCTGGCCGATGCGGATCTTTGGGCCGGGCAGATCCTGCAGAATCGCGACCGCCCTGCCGGCGCGCTCCGATGCCTCGCGTACCAGCCGCGCAGTCTCGGCGTGGAGCTCGTGGTTGCCGTGGCTGAAGTTGAGCCGTGCCACGTCCATCCCGGCGTTGACCATCGCGAGCAGCACTTCGGGGTCGGTCGAAGCGGGGCCGATCGTTGCGACGATTTTCGTTCTGCGCTGGGCCATCTCACACCAACGCTACAGCGCGAGTGGCAAAACGCTCACACATCGGCGCCCACGCGCGGGTCAGCTAGCTGCAGTGAACTTGCCGTCGACCAGCAGCTCGGCTCCGTCGGCCGTCAGCCGGCCGCCTTCGCGCAGGTCGCAGATCAGGTCCCAGTGGAGTGCGCTCTCATTGCGGCCTCCGGTCTCCGGGTAGGAGCGGCCGAGTGCGAGGTGGACGGTGCCGCCGATCTTCTCGTCGAACAGGATCGAACCGACCGGGCGAGTGATGCCGAAGTTGGTCCCAATTCCGATCTCTCCGAGCCTCCGCGCGCCCTCGTCGGTCCCGAGCGCCTGTTGCAGGTAGTCGTCGCCGCGCTCGGCGTGCGCCTCGGTTACCAGCCCGTTTCGGAAGACCAGTTCGACTCCCTCAACGTCAACTCCTGATGGGCTGCTGCGGATCGTAAAGCGGACCTTTCCCTCGGCGCTGTTCTCCACCGGGCCGCTGAAGACCTCGCCGCTCGGCATGTTGCGCCGTCCATCGCTGTTGACCCAGCTGCGGCCTTTTACGCTCAGTGTCAGGTCGGTGCCTTCGGCCTCGATCCGCAGCTCGCGCACTCCCTGCAGGCGGTCGATCAGGCTCGCTTGGAACGCGCCCAGTTCGCCCCACGCGGCAGGCGGGTCGGGCCTGTCAAGGAAGGTCGCTCCCCGCACGAAGGCGGCAAACTCCTCCAGCTCCATGCCCGCAAGCTGGGCGCCGGCCTCGGTCGGCCAAAGCGTCGAGCACCAGCGCTTCTTCATCGTCCGTTCGCGCAGCGGACGGCGTGCGCGGGCGGCGCGGGCAATCCGCGAGGGGTCTACGCCCGCCAGTTCGCGCGCGTCGGCGGGAGCCTGGATCCCCAGGACCGCTGTCAGTTCTTTCGCTTCCGCCATCGCAACATCGTCGAAGTCGTCGAGCTGCGTGTCACGCGCGTTCTCGTAGAAGTTCCCCGCCTGTCCGGGGAGCTCCACTGACAGCGTCGGCCAGGCTTCGCGCGCCAAGACCGCGGCCTGCAGCGCCAGCAGCAGTTCCGACGCGAGCGGGGTGGAGCGGATCACAATCTTCTGGTGCGCTTCTACCTCCAGGCACCAGCCGATCAGAAGCTCCGCCATCTCAGCGGGGTCGATCACTTCGGCAACGCGCTCCCCTGGGCTCTTCATGGAGCCTTGATGTCGGGAAACCATTCCTTGCAGTGCTCGCGCAGGCTGCTGCGGACAAACTGCCGCTCCTCCTGGCTCGCCATCCGGAGCCTCGCCAGTAGTTCGCTCTGGCCCTCGGTCGAGACGCCGTTGATCGTCCAGCTCAGTGCGAGCCGCTCGAACAGGAACTCCATCGCCCGGTGCCAGGCGTCCTCCTGAGACAAGAGGTTGCCTTCAATCGTCTTCTGGTATTGGGCCCGCGTCTTTGGGCTCATCACGCAGCCCAGCTCAAGCACCATCCCGTCCTCGGAGTGGTACTCGGCGGTTGGTGCGTCCGGCATCGGCGTCGGCGCGTCCCCTTCACGCGAGCGGCGCCGCGAGCGGCGGCCCATCAGGTTGTCGCTGCGGCGTGTTCGAGCTGCCCGCGCACATCGCCGGTCAGCGGATCGGTGTGCCCGGCCCAGGCGGTGGCCGGGTCCAGTGCGGCCAGCTTCAGCATCGAAGCGCGCGCCATCTCGGTGTCCTGGTTGAAGGCCGAATGAGGCACGCGCGCGTGGCCCTTCAGCCCGGTCTGAGGATCGAGCGTGTAGAAGCAGTCGCTGACCAGCGCCAGCCGGTCCGATTCACGCCAGAGGCCGATCAGGCCGGGGGCGTGGCCGGGGAGGTGGATCACCTTGAAACCGGCAATCTCGTCGCCTTCCTCAAGCGTGCCGCTGATCTTCACCGGGCCGCCGTCCCATCCGGCCAGCAGCTTCGGCATCAGCTTGCGGCCAAGCGGGTTCAGCAGTTCGAGCTTGAAGTAGTGCTCGCCGCCGTCACCTTCGGCGTCGGCAACCTCGGCCGGGTGGCAGAAGACTGGAGA
>CAESAN010000010.1_pt1 | contig 18584 bp, 17 predicted proteins | sample 7263601 | NCBI WGS metagenome assembly CAESAN01 (sample SAMEA6814058, study PRJEB35770) | uncultured Conexibacteraceae bacterium | biome: Freshwater; feature: Freshwater reservoir; material: water | place: Czech Republic | collected 2017-05-23 | depth 30m m
GCCGTCGCGCTCCGACCGCGCACTTGCGAGCGAGTCGCTGCGACGGGTGGGCCTCGACGATCGATCGGGCACGACCTTTGGCGAGCTTTCGGGCGGTCAGCGCCAACGGGTGCTGGTGGCGCGAGCTCTGGTGCAGGACTCACCGCTGCTGCTGCTGGACGAGCCGTTCGCCGGGATCGACGCACCGAGCGCCGAGCTTCTCTCGGCCCTCTTCGACGACCTTGCCGCCGAGGGTCGCGGACTGCTGATGGCGACGCACGACATCGAGCAGGCTCGAAGCTGGGATCTCGTCCTCTGCTGCAACCGCGTTCAGATTGCCTTCGGCGACCCGGCTGAAGTGCTCACGCGGGAGGTAATCGAGCGCACCTACGGCGCCTCGCTGGTCGAATTGCCGGGGGACCGTCCGCTGGCGATAACGCCGCCCCACCATCACGATCACGGCGAGGAGGCCAAGTGAGCGGCTGGCTCTTGGAGCCTCTCCGCGAGCCGGTCGTGCTGCGGAGCCTGATCGAGCTGGCCCTGATCGGTTTGGTCGCAGGAACGCTCGGCTGCTGGATTGTCCTCGCCGGCCGCTCGTACAGCGCCGAGTCGCTTGCCCACTCGATGTTGCCCGGGCTGGTTGGTGCGGCGCTGCTGGGGCTGCCGCTGGTGCTGGGCGGGGCCGTCGGGCTGGCGGTTGGCGCCTCGCTGATTGCTCTCGTCGGGCGGATCAAGGTGCTCGACGGCGAGGTCGCAGTCTCGGTCGTCATCACCTCGCTCTTTGGCGCCGGGGTGCTGCTCGGCTTGGCGCCAGCGACGCCCGCGGGTTTGAACGGTCTGCTGTTCGGCGACCTGCTCGCGGTCGGACTCGGCGAGATTGCGATAGCCGCCGCATACGCCGCGGTAGTCCTTGTCGTCCTCTTTGCACTCCACGAGGGGCTGCTGGTGGCGGGATTCGATCGGCTCAACGCCCGAGCGCTTGGCCGAGCGCCGGCTCCCTTCGATCTTGTCCTTGCGCTGCTGCTCGCCGGCGCAACGCTGGTTGCCGTTCAGGCGCTCGGCAACCTGCTGGTCGTGGCGATGCTTGTCGGTCCGGCCGCAACTGCGCGGCTGCTGTCCAAGCGGATCGGGCCGATGATGCTGATCGGCGTTGCGGTTGCCTGGGCGGCGTCTCTGGCGGGGCTCTACGCCTCCTACCACGCCGATCTGGCGGCAGGAGCTTCGGTTACCTGCGCGCTGGTGATCGCATTTGCCGCCGCCCTGCTTGCACGGACTCTGCGCGAGACGATTGCCGCTAACGGCAATCGGCGCAAAGGCCGCGGAGGACAATCTCGTGGCCTTCGACTGCGAAGTCGACGCGCTTAGAGATCGAGTGGACGGCCCGCTCAAGCGGCTCGTCGTCAAAAGCGATCACGGCACCGCAGCCGTCGCAGACCAGATGGTGGTGATGATGGTCGGGGCGGATCGCCTCGTAGCGCGCTTGGCCCTGCCCCAGCTCAACCTTGCTCACAACTCCGAGCTCTTCAAGCTCTTCGAGGATTCGGTAGATGCTGGCGCGCCCCGCGGCGCGCTCGCGCTCGGCCAGTAGGTCCTCGATCTCGTAGGCGCTGAGCGCACAGCTCTGCTCGTCGAGTAGTGCGACGACCGCGGCCCGCGCGCCTCCGCGTCGGCGGCCCGCATCGGCCAGGCGCTGGTTGGTGGTTACCTCCCATTGGGACTGCTGCGTCGTTGCCTTTGGCATCGCTTCAGAGGCTAGCGATGAGACTGATTCTCAGGCAAGTTCGAGGCCGCCGTGATCATCGCAGTGATCCTCGTGCGGATGGTGGAGGCGCCCGTCGACGAGGTAGTCGGAGTGTTCGCCATGCGGAACCGCTTCGTGGCCGCAGCCCGGGCCATGGACGTGCGGAGAGCAGCTGTGCGCTCGGTTGCACTCGTCGGGGAGCTGGTCGTTCACCGGCAGCGAATGCTCGTCCACGTGGTCGCCGTGCGGTTGGTGGAGGTGCCCGTCGTGGATGAAGTCGATGTGACCTTCGTGGACGATCGCCGTGTGGCCGCAGCCGGGGCCGTGGACATGGTCGTGATCTTCGTGTGTGTGTCCGTCTGCAGCCATACAAGAAATCTACCGCGCCGGCGCGGCGGCAGGATCCAACGGGCCGCTGACGAACGAAGGCCCGTATGGGTCTTCGCCAACTTCGCTCCGCGCTGCACGCATTCACTCAGGAAGCCGCCTGGCAGCTTGCGAGCGACGCGCAGGATGGCCACGAGCTTCCGTTCGAGGTTGTCGAGGGTGGCAGAAGGGACTCGCCGCTTTACTGCTACCGGCCGCTGACGGCCGATTTCATCACCGACCGCAGCAATGTCCTCTCGCGCCTTCCGACCTATCTCCCGGCCGCGCACGCTCTGATCGCGATCGGCAGTCTCGCCGACTACCTCGACTCGCAAGGAGCCGGCGTCCCCGGCCCGGGCCGCCAGAGCGCGGACGCGGCTCTTCACTGCTTCCTCGCCCGCGTCTTCATCGACTCGACCGACTTTGTCTTTGACGAGCGCTGCTTCGACCGCTCCTATCTGGAGCTGGAGAAGTGCGTGGCCGAAGAACGCGCCGAGCACACCGTCGTTGCAGTCTTGCTTGGCGTCACGCTCGGCTCCGACGAGGTGAGCCTTGGTGACGGCATAACGCTCGCGCGGGGAGAGGACTTTGACGAGGCTCCGGACGAGTCGCGCTGGTCGAGGGTTGACGGCAGCCCGCAGACGCTCGCAATAGTCAGGCGCTCTCCCGTCGCCGGAGGAACCGGCCCGCTCGAAGATTCGCGTCGCGCGCTCCGCAAGCTCGTGGCGGGGTTGCGCCTGTACCACCCAGAGCCGGTTGCGACTGCAGCGCTGGGTTGGTCGCGGATAGGTGCAGGCCCTTGGCAGCCGGTCGCGCTCAACGCAGAGCCCGCCGAGCTGGAAGCCTTGGTTCTGATCGAGCCGGCCCAGGAGGACGAGTTGCGAGCATTCCTCAGTCTCGTCGGCCGCCGCGAACCGAAGTCTGGCGAGCTCGCCTGGGCACTGCGTCGCTACGAGCTGGCACATCAGCGCGCCTCCGCCGCAGAGTCGCTAAGTGACCTCCTTCTCGTGGCCCGGGCGCTGCTTGAGCCGGAGGGCTCAGCCTCAGGCCGGATGCCGGGGCGCCTCGCCGCGCTTTGCGCCGAAAGCGACGGCCGCGCCGCGATGACCGAGCGCCTCGCCCACACGGTTGCGTTGGAGACGGCGATCATCTGCGGCAACGACTCCGGGATGGAGATCGCGCCGTTCGTGTCGGAACTTGACGAACTTCTGCGAGCCCTGCTCCGCGACGCCTGCTGCGGGCACCTCGGCCGCGATCTTGTTTCGCTCGCCGATTCGATCCTGCTTGAGGACACCGAGCCCGCAAGTGATCCGATCGCTCCGGCGCCTCACGGCGAGACCGATCAGTTCGAGTTCATTCTCCCGCCTCGCTAGCCGGAGGTAAACAGCCGGCTGTGGATCGCCACTAGTCCGTCGACGTCGTGGATATCACCCGGCAGCTCGGGAATCACGACGGGGCTGGCGACCCCGGTCTCCTCCTCAAGTCGGGTGATCGATGCCTGATCGCGTGCGGCGAGCTCAAATGCAGCCGAGTAGCTGGCCAGAACCCGTTCGCCCAGCGGTTCGCCGAGCCGCTCGCCAAGTTGGCCGGCGAGCTTCGCAGGGGTTTGCACAGACTCTTCGCTATCACCGAGCCGGTGGACGCGGTTGACTATCAGAGCGGCGAAGTTCATCTTTGCGCTGCGCAGCTTCTCGGCGAAGAAGATTGCCTCGTCGGCCGAGTCGCGCTGGGGTGAAGTGACGACGACAAAACTGGTGTGCGGGTCGGCAAGCAGTTCCCGGACAGCTTCGGCGCGCTCGCGAAAACCGTCGATCAGTCCCCCAAGAGCCTGAAAGAAGACCGACAAGTCCTCGAGCAGCTCGACGCCGGTGATCCGCTTCATCACTCCGAGGATCGCTCCCGTGCCCACCCCCAGCGCCCGCGCAGCGAAGCCGGTCGGCGCCAGCAGGAACTTGAGCGCTCTGCCCTCGAAGAACCCGGTCAGCCGGTCTGGCGCATCGAGAAAGTCGAGTGCATTGCGGGAAGGAGGCGTGTCGAGGACGATCGCGTCGAACCGCCCGGAGCGATCAAGCTCGTAAAGCTTGGCGACGGCAGTGAACTCCTGCGAGCCCGCCACTGCGCCCGAGAGCTGCTGGTAGATCCGATTGCCGAGGATCTCGTCGCGCGTCTTGGCGTCGGGCGACAGCGTCTCGATCAGTTCATCGAAGGTCCGCTGCGAGTCCAATGTCATTGCCCACAGCTCGCCTTCTATCTTCAGCCCGGCGTCGGCGAAGCGATCTTCATCAACCCGCTCGGGCTGGTTTGTCAGCCGCTCCAAGCCGAGCGCATCGGCCAGGCGGCGCGCGGGGTCAATTGTCACCACCGCAACGCGCTTGCCGTTGGCCGCGAGTCCGGCCGCCAACGCTGCAGCCGTCGTCGTTTTGCCGACCCCGCCCGACCCGGCGCAGATCACCACCGAGCTGTCGGCGAGCGTTTCTTGCAGTGAGGCGGCCATCGCCAACCAGCCTAGTTGTCCTTCTCCTGCGTGCACGCGCCGGAAATAGCGCAGCGCCGGGAAGGAATAGCGCCGACCGCTGCGAATAAAGCGCGAGTACGGGTCCAACAGACGACCGGAGCATTCGCCGTGGAACAGAAAAAGCCAAAAGTCATCGCATTCGCAAACCAGAAGGGCGGCGTCGCCAAAACGACGACGACGCTCAACCTTGCCGTCGCGCTGGCGGAATCAGGGCACCGTGTGCTTTGCATCGACATGGATCCCCAAGGCAACCTGACAATGTCCCAGGGAATCGATCCCGACACGCTCACCAACTCGATCTACGACGTGCTTGTGCACGACAAGCCGATCCGCGAAGTGATCGTCACGCGTGAGATCGACCTTGCCCCGGCATCGATCGACCTCGCCGGCGCCGAGATCGCGATGTCGACGAAGATCGGCCGCGAGCGGTCGCTGCAGAAGTCGCTTGCAGTTGTCGCCGACGACTACGACTTCGTCTGCATCGACACGCCGCCGAGCCTTGGCCTGCTGACCATCAACGCGCTCACTGCTGCGACCAAAGTAATCGTCCCGGTCCAGTGCGAATATCTCTCGATGCGCGGTTTGATCCAGTTGCAGAACACACTCCAGATGATCCGCGAGAATCTCAATCCCGACATCGAAATCGAGGGGATCCTGCCGACGCTGATGGACACGAGGACCGTCCACGCGAAGGAAGCGATCGAGATTCTCGAGGAGAACTTCGGCGACCGCGTATTCGCATCGCGGATCAAGAAGACGATTCGCTTCGCCGAGGCTCCCGTTCAGGGGATGTCGGTTCTCAAATACGAGCCGAACGGCAGCGCCGCAGATTCATACCGTGCTCTCGCGAAGGAGGTGCTGTCACATGGCTAAGGACAAGAAAAGCCGCGCAAGCATGCGTGAGGGCCCGCTTTCGGAGCTCTTCCGCCGCACCGAGAAGGGCAAGGAAGAAGGCTCGGCTCCCGAGCCGAGCGAGCAGCCGACAACCGTCGCCGGCAGCGGCGCAGGGGCCGAAGAGGCGCAGACTCAGGCCGGCCGCCAGGAAGCCCGTCCCGCACCCAGCCCGCAGGAGCGACTGCGAAGCGCCTTCAGTTCCGAGATTCCCGACGACGTCCTCGAAGCGCCGGTTATTGAGCCGCCGCTGATGCCGCCGGCTCCCGAGCCGGTCGGAAACCGTTCGTCGAAGGCTCAGAAGGGTGGCCCGGTCCTGCGCGTAGTTGGCGTTGGCGGGGCAGGCGTGAATGCCGTTGACCGCATGATCGAGGCCGGAATTGCCGGCGTCGAGTTCATCGCCGTCAATACCGACGTCCAGTCGATCCAGCAGACCCAAGCCGACGTCACCGTTCACATCGGCGAGGCGCTCACGCGCGGCCTAGGCGCCGGAGCGGATCCCGAGCTCGGCCGAGCTGCAGCGATGGAGGACTACGACCGCATCAAGCACCTCCTCAAGGGTTCGGACATGGTCTTCGTCGCGGCGGGAGCCGGCGGCGGAACCGGCACCGGAGCCGCACCGATCGTCGCCAGGATCGCCCGCGAAGTGGGGGCGCTCACGGTTGGCATCGTCACACGGCCGTTCGGTTTTGAGGGGACGCGCCGCGCCTCCACCGCCTCGCTTGGCATCGACGCATTGCGCGAAGAGGTCGACACGCTGATCGTGGTTCCCAACAATCGGCTGCTTGAAGTTCTCGACCAGCGGACCTCAATGGTTGAGGCCTTTCGAATTGCCGACGACGTCCTACGCCAAGGCGTTCAGGGAATCTCGGATCTCGTCACGCTGCCGGGAATCATCAATCTCGACTTCGCAGACGTCCGCACGATCATGGCGGACGCCGGTTCGGCGCTGCTCGGAATCGGAATGGGAACGGGAGAATCGCGCGCGCTCGACGCCGCCGCTCAGGCGGTCGCATCACCGCTGCTGGAGACGGACATCAATGGTGCCCGCTCGATCCTGCTCTCGATCACCGGCGGCGAGGACCTTTCGCTCTGGGAGATCAACGAGGCTGCGAAGGCAGTTGCCGAGGCCGCGCATCCGGATGCCACGATCATCTTCGGAGCGATGGTCGACGAAGCGCTTGAAGACCAGGTTTGGGTCACCGTTGTCGCCACGCGCTACGACGATGCAGCCAACCGGCGTCGTCGCCAGCGCGTTGAAGAGCCGGTCGGCGAGCCGCGCGTGGAACGCGCGCGCAGCAGCCGCTCAGGCAAGAACACTGTCCGCACCGGCACCGGCGTTGACACGCTAGACGTGCCCGAATTCCTCCCGCGCAGCTAGCGGGACGCGGGCGGCGCAGCGCACTCTGCCCGGCTCGCGACTACCGTGTCTTCAATGAGCGGCGCTACAGGCATGGTCGCCGCAGGCCACCCGAAAACGGCTGAAGTTGGCGCTGAGGTCCTGCGCGCCGGTGGCAACGCGGTAGACGCCGCGATCGCTGCGGTGCTCGCCTCATGGGTATGCGAGCCGCTGCTCACAGGGCCCGGTGCAGGTGGCTACATGCTTGTGGCCGGCGCCGGCGAGGAGCCGACGCTGCTCGACTTTTTCGTTGCTGCGCCAGGACACGGCTCCGACGTCGACCACGCGCCGCTGATCCCGGTCGAAGTTTCGTTTGGAGATGCGGAGCAGACCTTCTACTGCGGCGCCGCCTCCTGCGGAGTGCCCGGCAGTCCGGCAGGCATCGCGGCCGCTTCCGATCGCTGGGGCACGCTGCCCCTTGCCGACCTCGCCGCTCCCGCAGCCCGCCTTGCCCGCGAAGGCGTGCCGCTGAACGGCCCCCAGGCTTACGTCTTCGAGATTCTCGACGGCATTCTCTGCTCGACCCCGTCGGCGGAAGCCGAGTTCACCAGCGGCGGCCGCTCGATGCGCCCCGGCGAACCGTTCTCCAGTCCCGAGTTGGCAGAGACAATCGAACGGCTGGGAAGAGACGGCTCGGCTCCCTTCTACAGCGGAGACATCGGCGCCGCGATCGTCGAGGACGTTCAGCGGCTTGGAGGCCTGCTTGATCAGGCCGACCTCGATGCCTACGAAGTGATCGCCCGGGCGCCTGCGTCGGCCACCTATCGCGGCCGCACGATCCTCACCAACCCGCCGCCGTCGGCCGGTGGGATCCTGCTGGTTCTGGCGTTCTCGCGGCTGCAGGAGATCTGCCCCGTCGGAGCTCCAAGCAACGCCCAGCTGCTGGAAGTCGTCGACGAGGTGCAATCGCTGCGGACTCCCCAGTTCACGGCCGGACTCATCGACCCCGATTTCCTGCGCCGCTTCCTGGCCGCCAACCTCGGTTCGACGACGCATGTTTCAGTAATCGACGGTGATGGGCGCGCCTGCACCGTGACCTGTTCGAACGGCGAGGGCTCGGCGCTGGTCGTTCCGGGAACGGGAATCCACGTCAACAACATGATGGGGGAAGAGGATCTCAACCCTCTGGGGTTCTTCCGCGCAGCGCCCGGTCAGCGCATGCCCTCGATGATGGCGCCAACCGCCGTGATGGGGCCGGGCGGCGAGGTCGAGCTTGCGATCGGCAGCGCCGGCTCAAATCGGATCCGCTCTGCCATCCTCCAAGTGATCGTGAATCTCCTGGACCATTCAGTCGACGTTCGCTCGGCAGTCAATGCTCCGCGCTTTCACAGCGAAGGCGGTTCCCTCTTCACCGAGCCCGGGATTGACCTCGGCGGGGTCGAGCTGGGCGATCGCGATCTGGTCGAGTTCCGCGCGGAGAACCTCTTCTTCGGCGGGACGCAGGCTGTCACGAGGTCGCCGCTTGACGGCAGCCTTGACGGCGCCGGCGATCCGCGCCGCGGCGGAGCGGCAGTCGGCGCATGAGAACCGCCTTGATCGGGACAGCCGCCGCACTGCTTGCGCTGCTGACCGTCGGCTGCGGTGGCCCTTCGGCCGATCTCTTCGTGTTGGAGCGCAGCGGTTCGATTCCCGGCGCGCGGTTGACGATGGTGGTCGGCGACGGCGGCACCGTCCGCTGCAACGGGGCTCGGGAAAGAGAGATCTCTAGCCGTCAGCTGATCGACGCGCGCGCCGTGGCTGGCGATCTCAACGGCGACGAGAAGGAACCGGGCCCGGCCCGCGAGTTCCTGACGCTTCCGCCCTCCAAGTACACGATTCTGCGATACCGGATTCAGACTGAATTTGGCAAGGTGGCCTTCAGCGACAGTTCGCGCCCGCAGCCGCCGGTCTTCTTCGCCGCGGCGAAGCTGGCCCGCGAGCTCGCAAAGAAGGTCTGCGGGCTGCCGCGCTAGCGGTCAGCCGAAGCGGACGCGGCCGTTGGAGGCGGCGCGTACCTGCGCGCGCTCCATGAACTCAAGCCGCTTGATCGCGGCCCGCAGCAGCTGTGCAACGAGTTTCATCCGCTTTTTTTCCGAGCGAAGGTCGAGCAGCCCCTGTTTGGCCTCGGCGCCGAACTCGACGGTCGCGGCCATCTCGTATGCGCTCTTGGCGGCCAGCTCCTCAGGCTCAAGCTGCTTGTCGGTGGCCTGCTCGACAAGCTCGGCGTATGCCTCGAAGGCCTCAATCCTCACCTCTTCAAAGTCGTCGGCAGCGTCATCGCCATCCTCGAGAAACTCAACGACGGCAGCCGGGTAGGGGAGGTCGTGGCGCTCTTCGACTACGCGGAACGGCCGCGTGCCGCGGGTGATGATGTTCATTCGCCCGTCTTCGCTGCGTTCCGTCACTTCGGTTACTTCCATCGCGCAGCCGGTCGCGTGCGCGCCGTCGTCGTCGGTCCAGACGATTCCAAATTCGCGCTCGTTGTCGAGGCATTCGGCGATCATCGTGCGGTAACGCGGCTCGAAGATGTGAAGCGGCACCGTCTCCGACGGCAGCGCAACAAGCCCCAGCGGGAAGATCGGAAAGTCTTCTACTCGCTCATCGGTCATTCCATCCAAGTCTACGGCCGTCACGTACAGTTCGATGATGGAGAGGATCGCAATTGTCTGGCTGCGCAGAGATCTGCGCACGCATGATCACCCCGCTCTAAGCGCCGCTGCCGCCAGCTGCGACCGCGTTGTCCCGCTCTTCGTCCTGGACCAGCGTTTGCTCGACGGACGCTTCGCCAGCGGTCCGCGCACCGCGTTCATGCTCGGCTGCTTGAAAGAACTGGACGCTCAGTTCAAGGCGCTCGGAGGCGCACTTTGCCTGCGCAGCGGTGCGCCCGAGGAGGTCGTGCCCCGTCTTGCCGAGGAGCTTGGGGCGGCGGAGGTCTATTGGACCAGCGACGTATCGCCGTTTGCTCGCGAGCGCGACAGGCAGGTAACGGAGAAGCTGAAGCTGATCGGCGTTGACGCAGTCCCCTCTCCGGGCAACTTCTGTGCCGACGTCTCGGTGCCGCGGACCAAGAACGGCAAGCCGTTCAGCGTCTTCACCCCGTTCTGGAAGGCCGAGCGCGAGCTGCCGCGTCGCCCGGTGCTCGGCCAGCCCGAATCCGTGCGCCTGCCCGACGGAATCGACTGCGGCGAGCTGCCCGCCCACGAGCAGCTTGATCAGCTTCTGGCGCAACCCTTCTGCAAACCTGGTGAGCAGGAGGCCCGCGCGGCGCTGGACGATTGGATCGACGGGCCGGTCGACGCGTACGCCGACAACCACGACAATCTCAGCGGCGGCACCAGTGACCTTTCGGCGTGGCTGCGGTGGGGCTGCATCTCGGCCCGCGAAACCGAGCAGCGCGCACAGGACCGCGGCGGAGACGGAGCCGCCGCCTTCGTCCGCCAGCTCGCCTGGCGCGATTTCTACGCCCACGTGCTGCTGATGTTCCCCGACAACCTCCAGCTCGAGTATCAGCAGAAGTTCCGCAGTCTTGAGTGGTCGGACGATGAAGAGGGCTTTGCCGCCTGGTGTGAGGGCCAGACCGGCTATCCGCTGGTCGATGCGGGAATGCGCCAGCTCGCAGCTAGCGGCTGGATGCACAACCGCGCCCGGATGGTCGTCGGCTCGTTTCTGACCAAGGACCTTCATATCGACTGGCGCCGCGGCGAGCAGTGGTTCGAGCGCGTGTTGCTCGACGCCGAGCCCTCGCAGAACAACGGCAACTGGCAGTGGATCGCCTCGACCGGGGTGGACCCGGCCCCGTATTTCCGCAGGATCTTCAATCCGATTCTCCAGCAGGAGCGCTTCGACCCCGCCGGCGAGTACGTCCGCCACTGGGTGCCCGAGCTTGCAGACGTCCCTGACAAGCGTCTGGCAGAGCCCTGGAAGATGAGCGACGAGGAGCAGCAGCAGGCAGGCTGTGTGATCGGGCGCGATTACCCGGCACCGATAGTCGACCACGCTTCCGAGCGCCGCGTGACGATGGATCGCTACAGGGCCGTTTCGCCGCCGAAGGACTGAGCGGCGATGGGTCACACCGCACTTGTCCTCGGCGATCAGCTGATGGCCGACAATCCGGCGCTCGAGGGAGCCGGGAGGGTTCTGATCGTCGAGTCGCTGGAGTCTCTCGGCCGGGGCCCGCTGCACCGTGCCCGCGCGCACGTCGTCTTGAGCGCGATGCGCCACCACGCCGGCGCCCTGCGGGACCGAGGCTTTGAGGTGTCCGAACACCGCGGCGCCACTTCGTTTGCCTCCGTCCTCGATCAGGAGAAGGGCGAGCTGGTCTGTGCCAGGCCGAACCGCGCCTCCGCTGCTCGCGCGCTCGCAGAGCGCGGGGTGACGCTTGTTGGCAGCGGGCAGTTCCTGACCGCGCCGGAGGATTTTGCAGCCTGGGCCGAAGGTCGCAAATCGATCACGATGGAACCCTTCTACCGCGAGCAGCGCCGCAGCTTGGGCCTGCTCGTCGACAGCGGCGGCGAGCCTGCCGGCGGTCGCTGGAACTTTGACGCCGAGAACCGCAAGCCGCCCAAAACCGGGCTGGAGGCGCCCGCCCCGTGGCACCCGGTCGAGGATGCAATTGACGAAGAGGTACGGGCCGATCTTGCCCGCTGGAAGCTCGACCTTTGGGGGGAGGATGGACCCCGCCGCTTCGCCGCCACCGCGGCGGAAGCGCGGCTGGCGCTCGACGACTTCGTTGAGCAGCGTCTGCCTGAATTTGGCTCCTGGCAGGATGCGATGGTTCCCGGCGAGCCGTTCCTGTTCCACTCGCTGCTCAGCGTGCCACTAAACCTCGGCCTGATCGGCCCGCTCGAGGTCGCCCGGGCAGCACAGACTGCCTGGGAGGCTGGCAGCGTGCCGATCGAGGCGGCCGAGGGCTTCATCCGCCAGGTGATCGGCTGGCGCGAGTACGTCTGGGGCATGTATTGGCTGCGCGCCGGGGAATGGCGCGTCGACAACGCACTCGCGGCGACCGCTCCGCTGCCGGCCGCCTACTGGGGCGAGCCGTCCGGCTGGGCCTGCCTTGACGGCGTCGTTGAGAGCGTTCGTCGTCACGGCTATGCCAACCACATCGAACGGCTGATGGTGCTCGGGAACGTGGCGCTGCTGGCCGGCCTTGAGCCGTGGGATGTGGTCGGCTGGTTCGAGCGAGCTTTCGTCGACGGCGCCGAGTGGGTGATGGCACCGAACGCCGCCGGGATGGCGCTCTACGCCGACGGCGGGGCGATGATGACGAAGCCCTACGCAGCCGGCGGCAACTACATCCACCGCATGAGCGGCGGCGCCTGGTGTGCCTCGTGTCGCTATTCGCCGAAGAAGCGCACAGGGGAGGACGGCTGTCCGGTCAGCGCCCTCTACTGGGACTTCGTTGGCCGCAACTCAGAGCGATTCGCCGGCAACCACCGGATGGCGATGGCGGTCCGCGGCTGGGAGCGCTTCGACTCGGCGGAGCAGGCGGCGATTGCCGGCCGCGCTGCCCTGGCGCGCGACGAACTGGCGGGGATCAGGCCGGACGCCGGGCGCTGAGCAGCAGGTTGTAGAAGATCGTCGCGGGCAGCCGGCCTTCAAGCAGGCTGCGGTCAACCTTCTGAAGTGCGATGTATCCCCGGAACGCGTACTGGCGCCAGAGGTTCGGCACGTCCTCGGGTGCAGCTGTTGCTTCCAGGGCACGGTTGGTCCAGCCGAACCAGTTGGCCAGCAGTTCCTCGCCGCGAACGTTGATGTCCTCAAAACCTGCGCCCGCGGTTATCGCCTCCAGGTCCGAGGGAACGAAGGCGTGAACGTCGACATGCTGCTCGAGTTCATGGTTGTGGGCGCCGCCGTCACTCTCGCCGATCCTCGACGGAGCTGCCCTCAGCGCCGCGCGCCATGCCGGCGCGATCGTCGTCGCAGCGCGCTTGGGCACTTGTGCGATCCGGTCGCCGTTGCGGGACGGCTCGCCGGCAAAGATCACGAAGCCGCCGGGCTTCAGCAGGCGGAAGAATTCGGAGAAGGCCTTGTCAAGGTCGGGAATGTGGTGCAGCACCGCGTGGCCCAGAACAAGGTCGAAGCTCTCGTCCTCGAATGGCAGCGCCTCCGCGTCGCAGACCTCGGTCGTGACCTCAAGGCCAAGCTGATCTGCGTTGCCGCGCAGCGCCTTGATCATCCCCGGAGAGATGTCTGTGCAGGTCGCGTCGTCGACCACTCCGGCCATCAGCATGTGCAGCGAGAAGTACCCGGTCCCCGCGCCGACCTCCAGCGAGCGGCCGAAGTGCGGCAGCTCTCCGCCCATCGCCTTCTCAATCTTTGTCAGGACCTGCTCGCGCCCGACCGGACCCCAGTCGATGCCCCACTTGGCGTCGTACGCGTCTGCCGCACACGTGTGGTAACGGGTGTTGACGTCGCGGATCTCTTCGGGTGTCAGCGGGGCCGGCATCGGGAGTTACGAGGCTATCGCCCGCGCCACTTTGAGGCCTGCTGACCATCTGGTCAGAAGCTGCGAAACTTGTCGGATGGAATCCCAAACGCCGACGCTGCTCGACCTCCCGCCCGGGCCGCGCCAGCCGCGCTACGCGCAGGCGCTGCAGTGGGTCACGCGCCCGCAGGAGTTCGCGGTGCGCCAGCGCGAGCGCTTTGGCGACGTTTTCACGCTGCAGTTCATCGACGGTCAGCCGCTCGTTGTGATCAGCGATCCCGAGGACATCCGCACCGTCTTCACCGGGTCGGCCGAGGTGATGCATGCGGGCGAGGCAAACGTTGTCCTTGGGCCGATCCTTGGCTCGCGCTCAATCCTGCTGCTAGACGAGGGCGAACACCTGCGCGAGCGGCGGCTGCTGCTCCCTCCATTCCACGGCGCACGGATGCTTCGCTACGAGCAGATCATGGCCGAGGCCGCCGCCCGCGAGCTCGACAGCTGGCAGGAGGGGGAGACGATCGAGATGCTCCCGCGGATGCAGTCGATCACGCTCGAGGTGATCATGCGCGCGGTCTTCGGCATCGAGGACGGGCTTGAGATGGAGCGGCTGCGGGTACTGCTGCGGACGATGCTCCAGGAGACCACCGACATGCGCCAGATGGCGCTCAGCCTGATCATGGGCCCCGATTCCGACCGCCTCGTGCGGCGGCTTCGCGAGGTGCTCGATCCGGTTGACGAAGAGCTCTACCGGGTGATCGCCGAGCACCGTCGCGCCCCGGATCTCGAAGAGCGCGAGGACATCCTCTCGATGCTGCTGCTCGCGCGCGACGATGACGGCCAGCCGATGACCGACGTGGAGCTGCGCGACGAGCTGATGACGCTGCTGCTTGCCGGTCATGAGACGACGGCAAGTTCGCTGGCCTGGGCCTTTGAGCAGCTCACTCACCAGCCGCAGACGTTGGAGCGCCTGACGGCCGAGCTTCGTGACGGCGACGAGAGCTATGCCGAAGCAGTGATTCAGGAGACGATGCGGCTGCGCCCCGTCCTGCCGCTGGTGATTCGCCTGCTGAAGGAGCCGATCACGGTTGGGCAGGGGCGCTTCCGACTCCCCGCGGGAACGCGCGTCGCGCCGGCGATCATCCTTGTTCACCTGCGCGACGACATCTACCCCGACCCGTATCAGTTCCGGCCCGAGCGCTTCCTCGAGAAGCCGCCCGGCACCTACACCTGGATTCCATTTGGCGGCGGCATGAGGCGCTGCGTCGGCTCCGCTTTCGCGCTCTTCGAGATGCGTGCAGTGCTCCGTGCCGTGCTGACCAACTTCGACGTTGAGGCGGCCGGAGGCTCCGAGCGGATCGCGCGCCGTTCACTGACGCTGATCCCCGATCACGGAGGGCGCATCCGCATCGCCAAGCGTCTCCACAGTTCGATCGAGGCCCCGCTCGAGGCGGGGGCAGCGGCAGCCTGATGGCAGACGACGAGCAGCCCGAGCGGACCGACTCGGCCGCCCCGCGGATCTTCCAAGCCGACCAGCCGGACGGCGTTCCGCCGCTTGAGCTGACTGGTGAGCGCACGCTTCCCGACGTTCCCGCCGAGAACTACTGGTACCGGCGCCACTCCGTCGTCTACGAGTGGATTCGAGCTCGCGTTGGCGGGCTTACGGTCGTCGACCTGGCATGCGGCGAAGGCTATGGCAGCGAGATCCTCGCCAGGACTGCGAGCGACGTGATCGGCGTTGACGCCAACCCCGACGCGCACGCCCACGCCGAGGCGCGCTACGGCCGCCCCGGACTGCGCTTTGAGCGGACGCTGATCGATGCGTTCGACGAGCCGCGCGACGCCGTCGTCTTTCTGCAGACGATTGAGCACGTCACGAACCCGGGCGAGATCCTCGATCACTGCCGTGGTCTGGTCAGCTACAGCGACCATGCCGTGGCTTACGTGTCCACGCCCAACGTCTTGACACTTGCCCCGGAGGGCGAGGATCGCTCGGGAAACCCTTGGCACGTGCACGAGTACCGCCCCGAGGAGTTCCGCCGGCTCTGCAGCGACCACTTTGCCGACGTCGAGATTTTCGGCCTCCATCACGCCCGCGCGCTGCGCGTCCACCAGATCGCGATCGAGCGTTTCGGCTGGGATTCGATCCACCCAAAGCTGAAGCTGACGGGCCCGTTCTACGACCGATTTGTTCCCGCCATCTCGGAGCATGACTTTGCCCTCGTCAGCGAGCGCGAGCGGTCGCTCGACGGGGCTCTTGACCTGCTCGCCGTTATGAGGCCCTGACGATGGCGCAGCCGGGTCGCGTCGCAATCCTCCTCCACACCCACATGCCCTACGTCGAGGGCTTCGGCACTTGGCCGTTTGGCGAGGAGTGGCTCTGGGAAGCGATCGCCACCTCGTACCTGCCGGTCGCGGATCTCCTGGACGCCGGCGCGCCGCTGACCCTCTCGCTGACCCCTGTGCTCTGCGACCAGCTCGAGGCGCCCGGAGCGATCGGCCGCTGCATCGAGTTCCTCAGCGAGGTTCGGCCGGAGTCGCACCGTCTGGACGCCGAGGGCTGCCGGGAGAGCGGCCATCCTGAGCTGGGAGACGAGTTGGAACGGGCGGCCCTCCAGTATGTGGAGGCGCTTGCCGGGATCGAATCCTGCGCCGGCGACGTGCTCGGGCGGCTGGCGCCGCACGCCGCCTGGACGAGCAGTGCGACCCACGCAATCCTGCCGCTGCTGGCAACCGACTCCGGGGTCCGTCTGCAGGTCGAGAACGGGGTCGAAAGCCACCGCGCGCGCTTCGGCGACGGCTGGCGGGGCGGCTTCTGGATTCCCGAGTGCGCTCACGAGCCTTGGATCGACCGGCTGCTCGAAGAGGCTGGTGTTCACGCCGCCTGCATTGAGCTGACCGGCCACTTTGGTGCAGGTGATCCCCGCAACCTTCGCGTCCTGCGCAGCCCTGACGGGCCGCTGCTGGTGCCGATCGACCGTCAGATGATCGATCTCGTCTGGGGAGCGGACGGCTACCCGGCAGCTCAGGCCTACCGCGACAACCACCGCAAGACAACGTTCGACCATCGCCCGTGGGCGAACAGCGGCGAGGTTTATGACACGGAGCTGGCCCGCGAGCAGGTGCAGCGTGACGCAGGCGACTTCGCCGAGCGCTGCGTTGACCGCGTGCGCGACGGCGGACTTTGCACGCTCGCCTTCGACACCGAGCTGTTTGGGCTGTGGTGGCACGAGGGGCCACTGTTCCTCAAGGCGCTCGTCGAGCAGCTCGACGCACGAGGGGTCGAACTGTTGACGCTCGACGACGCGGTCGAGGGGATCGAAGCCGATCCGTGGCCGTCGGGCTTTGACGGGGCAACGAGCTGGGGTCGCTCGAACAGCCTCCGCACCTGGTCGTCGCCGAAGGTGGCCGGGATTGCCGACCGCGCTCGTGCTGCAGAGCTGAGAGCGGTTGCCGAGGGACCGGGGCTGTCGCCGCGTTCCGGACGTGAACTGCTCGCCCTGCAGTCGAGCGACTGGGCGTTCCTCGAGGCAGACGATCTGGCCGGTCCCTATCCCCTAACGCGCTTTGAGGGGCACCTTGAGAATTTCAACACGGCGCTCGGCGCAGTACCCTCTGAGCCGTCGGCGCTTCGCAATCTCGCACCAGCGCTCAGCCTTGCGCCGCTTCTTGAGCCATGACCCGTGTTCTGATTCTTTCCTGGGAGTACCCGCCGGTTGTCGAGGGCGGATTGGCTCGCCACGTGCGAAAGCTTGCCGAGCAGCTCGTCGCCCAAGGAGTCGACGTTCACGTCCTGACTCGCGGTGACGGCGAGCTTGCCCGCGAGGAAGAGGTTGCCGGAGTTCTCGTCCACCGCGTTCCGGAGCCGGGCCGCCCCGGCGACCTCGGCGAGTTCGTCACCTGGATTGAACACATGAACGCCGACATGCTGGCGGCCGGAGTCGAGCTTGGCGACCGCTATGACTTTGACCTTGTCCACGGCCACGACTGGCTCGTCTTCGTCGCCGGCGACCACCTCGCAAACCGCTTCCGCTGCCCGCTTGTCGTCACGATCCACGCGACCGAGTACGGCCGCCACCAGGGCTGGGTCGACAAGCATCCGCAGAGCTGGATCCATGGCGTGGAGCGTTCGATGGCGGCCCGCTCCGACCGCCTGATCACCTGCTCCTATTACATGCGCGGGCACGTCGCCGACATCTTCGAGCTCGACGAGAACAGCGTCGACGTAATTCCCAACGGCATCGATCCGCTCGACCTCCAGCCAGTTGACGACCTTGAGGCGCTGCGCGCGAAGTTCGCGCAGCCCGACGAGCAGCTTGTGATCCTGGTCGGCCGTCTCGTCTACGAGAAGGGTTTCCAGCTCGCTCTGGAGGCGCTGCCGCCGATCATCGAGCGGGTCGGCAAGGTCCGCTTCCTCGTCGCCGGGTCCGGCACCCACGAGGCCGAGCTCAAGCAGCAGGCCGACGAGCTTGGACTGAGCGAGTACGGCACCTTCCTTGGCTGGATCGGTGACGACGTTCTCCACTCGCTCTACCGGATCGCAGACCTCTGCGTGATCCCGAGCCTCTACGAGCCGTTCGGGCTCGTTGCCCTCGAAGCGATGGCGAGCGGCTGTCCATGCATCGTCGCCGACACCGGAGGGCTGCGCGAAGTCGTTCCGGGTGGAGATCGCGTCGGCCTTCGCTTCAACGGCGGCGACGCCGATCACCTTGGCGTAATGATCGAGCGGATGTTGACCGACGACGCCCTGCGCGAGCGGCTGATCGCCGAGGCCTCCGAGCACGTGCTCGGCTTCGATTGGGTTGACGTCGCGCGCCAGACGCGCGAGGTCTACGACGAGGCCGTTTCAGCCTCGCGAACCGGCGTCTAGCTCCAGCGCAGGCGCTCCGGCTTTTCGCGCATCCGCAGCACGCGTGCAGGCGATCCGCCGACGACGGCGTCCGCTTCGACATCGCGCGTGACAACAGCGAGGCTGCCGATGACGGCGTTGTCGCCGACCGTCACTCCGCGCAGGATGCAGGCTCCGTAGCCGACCCAGATGTTGTTGCCGACGCGCACGTCACGCTTGTAGATGCCCTGCTCGCGTATCGGCCGCTCCACCTCGGCCGTGACGTGATCAAAGTCGATCAGCATTACGCGGTCAGCGAGGATGCACTCCCGCCCGATCGAAACGTGCTGGAAGGCCGAGATCGTGCACTCCTGGCCGAGCACGCTGCGGTCTCCGATGCTGACCGATCCTTCGTGAGCGCGAATCTTGCAGCCGTGGCCGATCCACGACCAGCGGCCGAGC
>CAESAN010000011.1_pt1 | contig 18439 bp, 11 predicted proteins | sample 7263601 | NCBI WGS metagenome assembly CAESAN01 (sample SAMEA6814058, study PRJEB35770) | uncultured Conexibacteraceae bacterium | biome: Freshwater; feature: Freshwater reservoir; material: water | place: Czech Republic | collected 2017-05-23 | depth 30m m
TAGGAAGCCTCGCGGACGTGGGCCGGGATCGCCTGCAGGCCTTCGCGCGTGGCCGCAAACACCATCGGCAGCGCGATCAGCGACATCATCGCTCCCGCTGTCAGGAAGGAGCGGCCGAAGACCGCCCCGCCGGCAGCGGTGAATGACATCCAGCTGAAGATCCCCTGTTGGAAGAGGACGAGGCCAAAGAGCGCCAGCACAATGTCGGGGGTTCCGGCGATGATCTCGATCCCTGAGTCGATCAGCCGCGCCAGCCATACCGGCCGCCCGTATTCGACGATCCATGTTGCCGCTCCGATTGCGATCGGCGTGGCGATCACGATCCCGATCAGAGTGATCAGAATCGTGCCGATCAGCGGGTCAAAGAAGCCGCCGCTCTGTGACTGGTCCAGATCCGCCGTAGGGTGGCTCACGAGGAGCGCCGGGCGGACGTATTGGAGCCCCTTGAAGGCCATGAACGCGACGATGCCGATTCCGATCGCGCAGAGAGTCAGGCCGGCAGCCCACATCACCACATATCCGATCCGGTCGGTCAGTCGCCATGTGCGGATCGACTCGTTGACCCGCTTCTTCTTCTTCGGGGCCTTCGGTGTGCCCGGGCTGCGGGGAAGCGGGAGCGGCGGCAGCGCTGACGGGCGCGCGCCAGGTCGGGTCGGAGTAGCCATCAGGAACGCGTTCCGTACTTCTTCAGCGGCTGTTTGGCGATCCAGCTTCCAAGCGAGAGGAAGAATGCCCCGGCGAGCAGAACCAGAGCCATTGCGTAGAGGCTCCCCTGCATCGCAGGTGCGTTGATCGATTCCGCGTCTTCAACGACAGTCGCGGCGAGCGTGCGCAGCGGTTCGAAGAGGAAGGTGAGGCCATCAAGGGGATTTGGCGAGAATCCCTTCGAGCCGGCAACCATCGAGATCATGATTGCCTCGCCAAGCGCCCGCGCTGTGGCCAGCACGGCTCCGGCGATAATCGCCGGCCGTGCCGCCCGGACTGTGACGGTCCACATCGCCCGCCAACGGTTGACGCCGAGGGCAAGCGCGCCCTCCTTCCAAGCCTTCGGAATCGAATGGAGCCCGTCGACCGTGATCGCGATCATGATCGGCGTGATCATCACCGTCAGAACTGCGACGGCGACGATTAGGCCGGTGCCTGAAAGCGGGATGACGTACTGCACCGACTCTTTGCGGCTCTGCGACACCAGCGAGTTGCCGACGAACGGCGCGAGCACAAGAATCCCGATCAGCCCGTAGATGACCGACGGGATTGCCGCCAGCAGACGAACGACCGGCACGAGGATGCGGCGAATCCCGTTCGGCGCGAATTCAACGATAAAGATTGCCGAGAAGAGTGAGAAGAAGAGGCCTACAAATGTCGCGAGGCCGGTGGTGAGTAGCGTCGCGTAGATCAGCGGCCATGCGCCTAGCTGATAGTCCGCGCTGCTCGGGTTGGGGCCAGAGTTGACCATCGTGTCGAGCTGCTGGTCAACATTCCCCTTCGCCGAGAACCAGGAGAGTCCGTTGTGCGAGAAGGACGGCCATGCCCGGATCGCCACGAAGACGATCATGAAGATGATTGCGAGCAGGACCAACGACGCAAGCGCGCCGAGCATCAGCCCGGCGCGCCTGTCCGTCCATGGCTCTCTGAGCCGGTCCAGCACTAGTTGATCGGAACCCAGTGCTTGCCGGTGATCTTCGCTGCCGAGGAGCTGTTCTGGCTCCACTTGATGAACTTCCAGATCGGGTTGCCGATCCTCGGGGCCCCGCGCGTAACCATCCAGAAGTTACGGACGCCGCCGTACTCACCGGACTTCGAGTTGCGCAGGTTGCATGCCACGCCGTTGTACTGGGAAGCATGCACTCCGCTGATGAAGTCGAACGAGACGTATCCAATCGCGTTCGGGTTTGACTTCACGGTCTGTTGAATCAGTCCGTTGGAAGACTTCGCGGACGCAACGCCGGTTACCGACGAGCTGCCCATGAAGATCTTCTGGAACGCATCCTGCGTCCCTGAAGCGGCGGTGCGGACGATCACGTCGATCGTTCCGCTCTTGTTCGAGCCGCTGACGTCGTTCCAGTTGCGAACCGAGCCGCTGAAGATTGCCTTGATCTGAGCGCTCGAGAGGCTCGTGATCGGGTTGCTGCTGTTGGTGACGATGCAGATCGAGTCTTTTGCAACCTTGTTGAAGACCAGTCCACCCGGGTCGCTCGACTTCGGGTCACGTGAAGAGAGACCGATCGATACGCGGCCGGCGGCAACATCGGCAACGCCGACGTCGGATCCGCCCTGTGCGAGCTTGAACTTGACCTTGCCTGGGTAGGACTTGACATAACCGCGTGCGAGCAGAGCTGCGAGCGGGGCGACCGAGGTCGATCCGCTCATCGTGATCACTGGCGCAGCCGAGGCCGTCGCCGGAACGGCGATCACGCCGACGGCTGCCAGCGCGACGCAGATGCGTACTGGGCGAAGATTTGACATGTAGGTGGTTCCTTTCATTTCATCGGGTGGCTTCGGCGGCTGCCGAGGCCTTTCATGACTTAGCCCGGCCAGTTTGCGTCGCGGCAGGTTCAATGATGTGAACTGGTGGTGTGCTGGCGGTGAAGATGCGGTGAACGAAGCTCGTCACCGCCTTTTCACATTGATGCGCGCGCGAGCGGGCAAACTGCGGCGCAATGACCGAGCTGTCAGGCAACCAGGAGCCCTTCAAGCCGATGCTGGCCGAGCACGGCGCGCCGTGCCACGACTGCCAGCAGCCGATGGCGGGCGATCAGCGCTACTGCTTGGGCTGCGGTGCGCGCCGCGGCGACGCGCGGCTGGATCCGCTGGAACAGGCGAAGCTGCTTGAACCTGCAGCGGCTCTAGTTGCGGCGCCGCTCACGCTGGAAGAGCCGCTGCAGCCGTCGACGACCGTATGGGAAGGATTCCCTCTCGGCGGACTCGATTTCGGCGGGGCCAGGGCGGTTGCAGGCGCTGTCCTGGGTGTGATGGTTGTCGGCGTCGTCCTCGGCGTCGTTGCCGGGCCGAAAGCATCTAGCACCAACGCCTCCGGCAACGGGCAGCAGATCCTTGTCGCGCAGAACCCTCAGGCTGCGACCGGCGACGCCAACCTCGGAGCGGACACGCTAGGAAACGACGTTGGCAGCGCGACCGACTCGGGATCACTCTCCGGCGACACCGTTGCCGTTGCCGATGTTCCAGTCAGCAGCGAGCCAACGACGGGTGGCGGCGGCGGCAGCGGTGGCGGCGGCGGTGGCGGTGGCGGTGGCGGGACCACAACAAAGTCGGCTGCTCCGCTGAAGCACGTGTGGGTCGTGACTCTTTCGGGACCCTCCTATCAGGCGGTCTACAGCAGGAGCAGGGCCTCGAAGAGAGCTTCCGCTGCGGCAAGCTCCTACCTCGGTACGGAACTGCGCGCCAAGGGCACGCTGCTGCCCAACTACGGATCGGTATCAGCGTCAGCGCTCGCAAACTCGATTGCCCTGATCAGCGGGCAGCCGCCAAACCCCTCAACGGAGCGCAACTGCCCCGTCTTCACTGACGTCACTCCAGGCAAGGTCGATTCGAAAACAGGCCTTGTCAGCGGCGACGGCTGTCGCTACCCGCCGCAAACCAAGACCCTGCCCGATCAGATGACCGGAGCCGGGATGGTTTGGAAGGGCTACTTCGAGAGCATCGGAAACGACCCAGACAGCGGAGTCACAAGCTGCAGGCACCCGGAGGCGGGCAAGGCTGATCCCTTCTTCACGCCGCGGCCGGGCGACGCATATCTGACTTGGCGCAACCCGTTCGTCTACTTCAGGTCGATCACCGAGTCGGCCGACTGCGGCAGCGGTGTGGTTGGTCTGGACCGCCTCGCGCCTGACCTGAAGACGCTCGATGACACTCCCGCGCTGTCGCTGGTAGTCCCCGACGCCTGCCATGACGGAAGCAGCGACCCTTGCGAACAAGGCAAGACCGGCGGCATCGCGGCCTCGGACGAGTGGCTCAAACTGATCGTCGAGTCGATCACGGCGTCAGATGCCTATGCCGACGGCGGGATGGTGGTCATCACAAGCGACCATTCGGCAGCGGAACCAAAGGTCGCGGAGGCAAAGGTCGGGGCGCTGCTGCTCTCTCCATACGTCGCCGCCGGAACGAGCGTAGACACCTCCTACAACCATTACTCGCTGCTGAAGACAATCGAACTCGCGTTTGGCCTCGATGCGCTCGGCAAGGCAGCCAAGTCGTCCGTCAAGCCATTCGATTCGAAGGTCTTCGCGAACGCTCCCGCCGCCGGCAGCGACTGACCGGCCGGATTTCGGTCACAGGACCTTTACCTGCGGACAACGCTCCGTTTACACCGATCGGCTGTGCAGAGCCCACACTGGAGCCCAGAAACTCAAAGAGGCTTGGCAGAAAGCCCGGTCGACCAATAAACCACGGAGGTTTCCTTGCACATCCTAGGCTTCAACAAGCGCCGGACTCTCGCCTTTGGGCTTGCCGTCGCACTGCTGGTCGGCGGAGCGTTCGCTCTCCTCGGCTCGTTCCGCACAGCGCAGTCAACCGCTGACGTGAACCCAAACAACACCGTCTGTCGCGGCCACATCGTCGCGCTGGCGCAGGATCCTGCCGAGCCCGACCAGTACCCGGTCCGCTACAGGTTCCGCTGCAACCAGGCAATCTCAGGCTTCTCCTTGTTCCTTGACGGCCATCCGGCCGACACGGTCGAGACAGAAGCCTTCCCTGTGACGCTCTCGGGCGCTCCAATTGCCGGCGGCGACCTGATGTCCTGCGGTGGAACGCTTCCCGGCTACGGCATCAACTGCGTCGGGGCCTACACCAAGACATACGGAATCATGACCGGCTCCTTCTCGCTGCCGATGTCGGCCTGCGCCGAGCCGCGGCTTGAGCCGATCATGACAGTCACGACCGCCTACCTCTCAGGCAGTCCTGCCGTTGCCAAGGCCGCTGTTTCGGGTCCGTTCAGTCTGGGCAAGCCGCTCAACTGCGTCGAGCCGAAGACCAAGGCCGAGAAGCGCCGCGACGCGAAGCTGCGCCAGCCGCTGAAGATCCCGGTCGAGGAAGACACGCCGGTAGAGAACAACTAGTTGGGAGTCTTTCCCCCTAACTAGCGGGACGCCTAGCGCCCCGGTAAGCCCGCTCTAGCGCGGCGCTTACCGGGGCGCTTTGCATTTCGGGGTCAGCCGCCTCCTTCGACCTCGCGTAGCTGGCTATCGCTTGGTATCTCACTCGGATGCGGCAGTTCAACGCCGGGCGGCAGCTCTAAGCGCATCTCGCCGACCGCTTCGATTCTTAGCGTCGCTGGCCCCACTGAGCATTCGAGCAGATGGCCCGCTTTGGTTCGGTCGTCGCTGATGAAGTGGAGGTGGTGACCGGCCATCTCGACGCTCGATGCGGCATGCGGGAATCGGAAGCCGACGACCGTGCCGCGCAGAGCCTCGTAGTGCCATTCGACCTGGTGGGCGGCTGCATCAGCGAACGGTGGGTAGGGCTCCTCTTGACGGTATACCGAGCGCACGTGAACCGCCGGAAAGAGGCCATCAATCCGGATCGCGTCGCAGCCGCTCTGCTGCGGAGCGTGCTGCTCGAGCAGGTCGAGTAGCTCCCCGTGATTGAGCGGACTGTCTATCTCAACGATTTCGTCGGTGATGAATCGGGTTGCCACGGCGAACGGGGTCTTCTCGTCGGCGCTGACGCGACGTACGGGCCCCTCCGCGGGCGCCTGCCAGGCCTCGCCGTCAACGATGATCAGCTCGCCGTCAAGCCCATTCAAGGTCCCTAGGCCTAGGTCGCCTCCGGCGAGCACCTCGCCGATCGTCACATCACCGTCGTATTTGGTGTCAAGCAGGGCCGCGATAGTTGAGGTTTGAATGACGGCGTGGTCGGCCGGCTCGGCGCCGAGCTGGCGGTGGTCAACGAGGCGCACATTCAGCGCGTGTGCAAGGGCGGGATCGAGCGTGGTCATCTGCCCAGATTACCGGCCAGCACCCCATTCCAACCGGCGGCGCGCAAGGGTTGTATTGGGTATGCTGACCAGCCTAATGTTCAAGCGTGCGCTGGTCCTGACTCTCGTCGCTTTCGCGGCACTCCCGGCCGTCAACGCTGCAGCGGCGGCGCGGCCGTTCTCGCAGCGTTTCTCGGAGAACGTCAACGGCCAGATCACGATGGCCGCGAACACTTCGATGAGGTGCCTCACCAACACGGTCGACACGGCACTAAACCGTCGCTGCGTCGAGGCGCAGGCCGGCACCACCGCGCGCAACAACAACATCTTCGACATGCAGATGGCAGACGTGGACAGCGACCCGTCAACCTTCAACTCCTCAAAGGCCGATCTGGTTCTGCCCGCGGGGGCGCAGATCCTGTTTGCAGGCCTCTACTGGTCTTCAAATCCGAGGGCCGGGACCACAATCACCGGCACCAACGGCTACGTCGGCGTTCCAACCGCGGCTCCAGACGCGGCGTCAAAAGGCCAGGTTCTGATAACCGCCCCGGGCCAGAGCGCCTACGACACGGTGACCGCCTCGTCGGTCGATGCGATCGGCAGCGGCGCGCGAGAGTACGGTGCCTTCGCCGACGTAACCGCTCAGGTGAAGGCCGCTGGCGCTGGCACCTACACGGTCGCCAACATTCAGGCCGGCACAGGCGGCGACCGTGCTGCCGGCTGGTCGCTCGTCGTCGCCTACGCCGACCCAAGCGAGCCGCTTCGGAACCTAACTGTCTTTGACGGGTTCGAATCGGTCACCGGTACCGCCGAGGTTGCGATTCCGGTCAGCGGCTTCAAGACGCCAACCACCGGCAGCGTCGAGTCAAGCGTCGGTGTTGTCGCGTACGAGGGGGATGCCGGCATGACCGGTGACTACCTCACGCTCAACGACAACCTCCTGCAGGACAGCGTCCATCCGGCCAACAACACCGAAAACTCGACGATCGCCAAGTCGGGGTCGATGGTCACGACCAAAAACCCAAACTGGCCCAATCAGCTTGGCTTTGACGCCAGCATCTTCGCGACAAGCGGCTTCCTGCCGAACGCAGCAACCTCGGCGATCTTCCGCGCCAAGACCGATGGCGACGCCTATTTCCCGCACGCGATCACGCTCGCCACCGAGCTCTTCTCCCCTCAGGTTGACCTCGTCAAGAGCGCGTCGGTCGTCGGCGGAGGCCCGGCTCTCCCTGGAGCGACGATCCGCTACACGGTTACCGCGACCAACAACGGCGGCGCCAACGCCACCAACGTCGTGCTTGACGATCCGGTCCCGTCGGGCACCGCGCTTAGCGCGGGCCCGAGCGTGAGCGCTGGCAGCGGCAATGCCAGCGCAGTCGGGCAGTCCGTCACCGCGCGGCTCGGCAGCGGCGCCACCTCAACGGCGGGCGGGACTCTTGCCCCCGGCGCCAGCGCCACGGTCACCTTTGACGCAACGATCGGCGACGATCGCGCGCTTGGCGAAGTGATCACAAACACCGCAACGCTCCAGTTCGTCTCGCCTGACTTGGGACTGCCGATCTCAAAGGTTGCATCGGCCGAGACGACCGTCTCCTATCCCGACCCGGGAGTAACGAAGACGGTCCAAAGTTCTGTCGGCGGCCAGTACACGTTTGCCGTAACGGTCAAGAACGAGGGAACCGTCGCCACCTCGGGCGCGGTTCAAGTTGCTGACGTCCCCAGCGGCGATTACGCCGGCCCATACTCAATGTCCGGAAGCGGATGGACCTGCCCGGGCAGCGTGTCGCCGTGCACTCGCTCCGATGCTCTTGCGCCCGGCGCGTCGTATCCGCCAATCACCGTCGTTGCGAATTACACGCCCGGCGGCGAGGTGATCAATTCGGCCCTGATCGCCAGCGGCAGCGGCGGGCAGCCGACGAACGCCGCCAGCCCTGCGCTGCTCAACGACAAGGCAACTGCATCGGCCGGCACGAGCCCGCTTGCTGCGCTTCAGGTTCAGAAGACCTCGCTCACTACAAACGCCAGTGTCGGCGGATTGGCCGAGTTCCGGATTCAGGTTCAGAACGCTGGGCCGGACGCTGCAACCGACACTACAGTCACCGACACGCTCCCTGCAGGCCTGACGTTTGTGTCAGCGACGCCGTCGCAGGGGAGCTGCAGCAGCGCCGCGGGAGGGGGCGGCACCACCGCCATCACCTGCTCAATGGGGACTCTCCCGGTGTCATCCTCGGCGACGGTCATCGTCAAGGCGCGTCCGCAGCCGGGGGCGTCGGACTCAACGCTCACGAACGGCGTCTCAGCCGATTCCAGCATTACCCCAACGCCGGTGACCGACAACTCGTCGGTCGACATCAATCCGATCGCCGACCTGTCGCTGACGAAGACGGCCGACGTTTCCAGCGCCGGCTTTGGCGATCCCGTCAGCTACACGCTGACGGCGACCAACAGCGGCCCCGATTCGGCGACGAATGTCGAGATTGTTGACACGCTGCCGCCGGGAATCGACGCCGCCAGCGCTGTTGCGACTCCATCCTCGTCAGGCAGCTGTCAGAGGACCGGGAGCACAATCGCTTGCATCTGGGCTGGCGCCACCGCAAACGGCGCTTCGCGCAGTGTCACGATCAGCGCCGATGTGGCCAGTTCGGTTGCCGCCGAGGATCGCCAGTCGACGAACCTTGGAGTTGTCTCCTCTCTGACCGACGATCCGGAGCCGTCGACCAACCAGGCGCAGGTTGACGTAGTGATCACTCCTTCGGTCGACCTTGCAGTCAAGGCCACGGGCCCCTCGCAGGTTGATGCCGGCGGCGAGGCCGACATCCTCTTCTCAACAGTCAACAACGGGCCGTCCACCGCGGACGACTCGCAGATCGTGATCACGATCCCGTCGCAGCTGTCCGTGGTTGATGTTCCCTCGGGCTGCAAGGTTTCAGGTTCCAAGGTCACTTGCCAGCTCGGTTCGATTGCGAGCGGTGAAACGACCTCGACGACGATCAGAGTCAAGGCGGCTGGCAGCGCCGACACCAGCCAGAAGCTGATCAGTGCAGAGGTGAGCACGTCCAGCGTGGACCGGATCCCGTCCAACAACCAGGACGTCACGCCGCTGCTGGTTGACCCCGTCGCCGACCTGCGCCTGACAAAGAGCGTCACGCCGACCACCGCCAACCCGGGGGACACCGTCACGTTCTCGGTCACGATGACCAACGACGGCCCTTCGACTTCGCAGGGCGCAACCATCATCGACGACCTGCCGCAAGGGATGACGCCAACCGCCGTCTACTCGACAGCAGTCCCGGCCTGCACGATCCAAGGCCGGCGGATCACCTGCCCGCTCGAACAGGTCGTCCCTCAAGGCACGCAGGTGATCCAGATCGTCGCCAAGATCTCCGAGGATCAGCCGACTTCGACGATGATCAACAACGCCGAAGTTGTTCCGGGAGCGGAGAGCGACAGGGACGACACCAACAACACCGCTCACGCCTCGGTCGTCGTAACCGGCGGCGACAAGGGCCCGTACCTGTCGGTCCGCAAGACGGTGACGACAAAAGACCCGCATTCTTCCTCTCCTGTGACCTACTCGGTGCGCGTGACCAACACCGGCAGCGCCGGCGCGGCCAATGTCCGCCTCAGCGACCTTCCCTCGGGCAATTACAGCCTGATTTCGATCGATCCGAGTCAAGGCAACTGCGACGGACTGCGATGCAGCCTCGGTACCTTGAAGAAGGGTGAGCACGCGACGATCACAATCAAGGTCAGCTTGCCCGGAGGGACGATGACGAACACCGTGTTCGCTTCGACGCCGGGCTACCCGACCAACTCCGACAGCGCAACGGTCGACGTGGAGACGGACCGTTCGAAGATCGCGATCAGCGCAGCGGTATCCGATACGCAGCCCGCCGTGGGGCAGAAGGTTCGGGTCAGCTTCAGAGTCCGCAACGTTTCGCGCGCCTTCGCAAACGCCGTTCGCGTCTGCGCGCCAATCCCGTCGAAGCTGCGCTTCAGCAGCGCCTCCGGCGGCGGCCGCGCTAGCAAGGGGACCGTCTGCTGGGGCGCCGGCGATCTAGCACCAGACATCAGTGGGGAATCAGCTTCCGGTAACTCGCCGCGATCGGTCACCGTCAGCTACTGGGCGACTGTTACGTCCGGCGGCACAACGCGGGCGGCGGCTTGGGCGCGGGGCTCCAACGTCACCACCGTCACCGGTGCCGCATCGCTCTCGACGGGCGGCGGCATCACCGGATGAGCCGCAGCCGGGCAGTAGCGCCGCTGGCCGTCTGCTTTGCGCTGATGGGGACCGCGACCGCCAGCGCGCTCCCCAGCAACGCCGATCCGCAGCCGCCTCGGCGCGGAGTCGCGTCGACGGCAACGCTGCTTGATGACGCCCCCGTCTACAAGAAGCCCGGGGCCGCGAAGCGCGTCAAGATCGCCAGTGCCTTCACCGCCTGGACCGGCAGTCAGACCGTGCTGCTGGTGCTGCGATCCCACCGCGACGCGGACAACCGGCTCTGGCTGCGGGTTCTGCTGCCGGTCAGGCCCAACCAGTCATCGGGCTGGATTCTCGCCAGCCACGCCAAGCTCGGCACGACCGAGGCTCGGGTCGAGATCTCGCTGCGCTCGAGGTCATTGAGGGTGCGGCGGGCAGGTCGCATCGTGATGAGCGTGCGTTCGGTGATCGGCGCACCGGCAACGCCGACGCCGCGCGGCCTGTTTGCGATCTACGAACGCGCTGCGTCGCCTCGCGGCGCCAGCATCGGCCCGTTCGCCCTTCACCTGACCGCCTTCTCCGAGGTTCTCCACAGCTACGACGGCGGCCCCGGCCGCGTCGCAATTCACGGCCGCGCGGGCGCGCTGCTCGGCGATCCGCTTGGCAGCGCCGCATCACACGGCTGCATCCGCATCAACAACTCGGCTCTCCGGCGCGTTGCCGGCTATGCAAAGGCCGGGACGCCGGTGGCGATCGCCAACGGTTGGCCCAGCCTCCCTTCAGCTGCAACGCCCTAGCGGGGGTCGTTCCAACCTGCGGCGTAGCAGGGAGCGGTGCCGCAGGGGTTGATGATGCGCCCGCCCTTCTTGATGTAGGTGCCGATCTGCTCACGGATCGCGGCCGAGCTCTCAATCACGAGGTCGTGAGGGTCGACGCCGAGCCGCGGCTGGGTGTTGGTGATCGGAGCAAACGGCGTTCCGTATTCGGTTCCACCATCTGTGCGCAGCGGCCCGATGTCCCAGACGAACATCGCGTTGCCGTCGCGCGTCTGCGCGCCCAGTGTCGGGATCCCGTACCCAGGAGTCACGTCGGGGCTGCGGCCACCGCCGTCAACCATCGGCCTCGACAGGCTGGCGCCAATCGTTCGCGCCTCAACCTCCGTGGCCACGTTGGCAACCTGATGGTCGCCGTATGACATTTCGATCATCACCTTGTGCTTCGGGGTCCCGGGCAGAGGATCGTTGGTCATGTGCTGGGCGTAGCCGTTTGGCTCCCCGCGGTCCCAAAGCAGCTGCATCAGCTCGAATACCAGTGGGTGCTCTGCTGTGTCGGTGTAGAAGTTGTAGAGGAAGTTCGCGAACTCGTCGAAGTCGACGCTCCGCGGCAGCAGCGTCGAATAGTTCATCGCCGGCACGTAAAGGACCGAGCGCGTCACGTCCGGCGAAAGCGCCGTCAGCGCCCCGCCCATGATGCCTCCCTGGCTGTTGCCGTAGTAGGTCACGTAGCCTGGCTTCAGCGTCGAAACGCCGTCGAGCTTGAATGCCGCTTCGGTCGCCAGCCCCTGCGGGTGGGCGAGCATCCTCCCGAGGTACATGAAGTTGAGGAAGCCCTGCTGGTCGCGGTCCGCGAGCTCGTTCATTCGCGACAGGTTGAGCAGAATGTGGATCGCGTTGTCGACGTCATCCTCCGCCATCCCGCTCCAGTCCGTGGCGCAGACGATCATCTTGTTCTCGAATCCGAACTGGCGAACGTTCTGGGAGTTGGCTTCCGTGTAGCGGCCGAGCAGCCCGTGGCCGTACATCGTCGGCTGCATCGCGATCGTCGTATTGCCTTCCTTGGCAGAGCGAGGGATGTTGCAGAGGAAACGCGCGGTCATCGTGTTGCCGGGCGTCTGCACCGGAAGTCCGTCCTTGCCGAGCGTGTAGTGGGATCCGGCGGGGCAGCCGGCCTTGTTGAGGTAGCACGGGACGGTGAAGGTCCCCGTCACGCGGCGCATCCGGTACGGGTCTTGTTCGGCGGTGTAGTTGAGGACTTCGGTTACCTGCCACTTCGGCGAGCTGCCCTGAATCTTGTTGTCGGCCAGCTTCCTGTCACCAAGCTTGGCAAAAGCGTCGTTGCGGATCTTCAGCACACGCCCGCTGAGGGACTTCTCGCTTGCGACCGTGAAGTCCCATGCGAGGTAGAGATCTTTGCGGGCGATCTTCGCTTTGCCAAGCCGCTTAAAGATGTCCTCCATGACGGCACGGCGGGAACCGCCGCCGCTGCGCGAGTCGCGGTAGGCGCGGAAGCTCGCCGGAGCCTCCAGCGCAGTCCCGTTCGCCGCCTTCAGTGATCGCAGCGCCACGATGTAGCGGTGCCCTTCGAGGAAGTTCTTGCCGGGGCGAATCAGCAGGTTTGTCTTGGCCGCCGAGCCGGCCTGCGAGTCAAGCTCGGCCCAGATCAGGTGCCGCTTGCCGGTCTTCGCATCAATGATCACGGCGGCGGCGTCCTTCGCCATGTAGCGGGCCATGTCGGTGATCGGGACCAGCTTGTTTGCGGCGAACGCCTGCGGCGTGTCGAGCCCGGGAATACGGACCGTCACATAGCTGCCGGGGCTGAAGCCGTCGGCGCGGTTCATGTCGGTCGGATCGATGTGAGTGCCCGCGCGGTTGGCCGGCATGCTCGCTAGGGCGAGGTTCAGACGCAGCCCGGTTGGGGTCTTCTTATCCTTGCGGGTGAACTGGTTGTTGGGCCAAGGCTGGAGGCAGATCGATTGGTCAAAGTCGTCGCACTGAGCGGCGACGCTCGGGCTTGGCGCAGCAGCCGCGAGAAGTGCGAAGGCTGCCGCACAGATCAGCGCGGCGCGCCGGTAGTGGCTTCTCAAAACGCTCGTCCCCATGGTGCTCCCCCGGATCGGTTGCCTCTCTTATACACCCGCAGCCGCCTCGGCGAGCAGATTGCCGCGGTCCGGCGCAGCGGGAGCCTCCGGCGGAGTAGTCTCTGGCAATGGCAAAGGTTGAGAGCGGGATCCAGCTGGGCAGGCGCGAGTTCATCGGTGGAGCAGCCGTTGGAGCCGCGGTCATCGCGGCCAATCCCAAGCCGGCTCTTGCAGCGGCGAGGGTTTCGAAGAAGGCCGACGTCGTGATCGTTGGCGCGGGACTCGCCGGGCTCACAGCGGCGCGCCGTCTTGTCGCTGCCGGCCGCAGCGTGATCGTGCTTGAAGCGCGCGACCGCGTGGGCGGGCGCACGCTCAACGAGCCGATCAGCGGCTCGGCAATCACCGAGCTTGGCGGCGAGTACGTCGGTCCGACCCAGGACCGCATTCTGGCTCTTGCCGCCGAGGTAAACGTCGGCACATTCCCGGTCTACAACACCGGATCAAACGTGCTGATCGCGGAAGGTCAGCGCTCTCTCTATCCCTCCGTCCCAGGCCTTCCGAACAAGCGCGACATTGCTGTAGCGATCATTAAGGGGCTCGGACTAAACAAGGAAGCCGCAAAGGTTGGAGTGAAGTCGCCGTGGAAGGCCCCCAATGCCGCCGCTCTGGATCGCCAGACGCTCGGCGACTGGATGAACGCAAACATCCCGGAGCTCGATGCAAAGCGGGTCTTTGAAGCTGCGATCCATTCGATCTGGGGAGCCGATGCCGCCAACTTGACGATGCTCTATGTGCTCTTCTACATCGCGTCGGCGGGCGACAAGACCAATCCCGGCAACTTCAACCGTCTGATCAGCGTGAAGGGCGGCTCGCAGCAAGACCGCTTTATCGGCGGGTCTCAGGTGATCAGCGAGCGCGTCGCCGACCAGCTCGGCTGGTCGGCCTCCAACCACCGTGCGAAGGGCGTTCGCGTCTTCGGAAGCGCTCCGGTGCGCAAGATCAGCCAGAGTTCAACGGGCGTGCGGGTCATAGCGGACGGAATCACAGTTGATGCCAAGCAGGCGATTGTCACCACGCCCCCGGCGCTCGCAGCCAAGATCAGCTTCTCGCCGAAACTGCCGGCCGGCAAGGCTGCGCTACTGAAGGGGATGGAGCCCGGCAACCTGACGAAGGCCGAAGCGATCTACGAGACACCCTTCTGGCGACTCGACGGCCTTAGCGGACAGGCCGTCAGCGACCTCGACATTGCGTCGGTCACCTTCGACAATTCGCCGCCCAGCGGCGGACCCGGGGTACTGTTCGCGTTCATCGGCGGCACACTCGGCGACAACTGGACAAAGCTGAGCGCAGCCGACCGACGGACGGCGGTACTCGAAAATTTTGCTCGCTATTTTGGCCCCGCTGCGCTGGAACCGACCCGCTACTTCGAGCACTCGTGGAGCGACGAGAAGTGGTCCGGGGGCTGCCCGGTGGCGCACACCAAGCGCGGTGTGCTGTCGAAGTACGGCAAGTACCTGCGCACGGCACACGGCCGCGTGCACTTTGCCGGAACGGAGACCTCCGACTATTGGGTCGGCTACATGGACGGCGCGGTCCGGTCCGGAGAGCGCGCTGCCAGCGAAGTGAAAAAGGCACTGCGCCGCAGGTAGCCGTCGTTTAGGCTTGGCCTGCGGCCAACTCTCGCCGCGGGGCCAAGATGCGCACGCTGCTGATCGACAACTACGACTCCTACACCTACAACCTCTTCCATCTGCTCGGGGAGGTCAACGGAGTCGAGCCGCTCGTCGTGCGCAACGACGAATCGAGCTGGGGCGACCTGGTAGCCAGCGAGCAGTTCGACAACGTCGTCATCTCGCCCGGACCGGGGCGCCCTGAACGGGCTCGCGATGTCGGCATCTCGCTCGCAGCGCTCGATCAGGACGGGATCCCTGTGCTGGGGGTCTGCTTGGGTCATCAGGCGCTCGCGCATGTGTGCGGCGGAACAATCGACTACGCGCGCGAGCTTTTTCACGGACGCCTGAGCGCCGTCCAGCACGAGCAGGACGGGCTCTTTGCCGGTCTTCCGCAGCCCTTCATGGCGGTCCGTTACCACTCGCTCATCGTCAGCGAAGTGCCGCAGCAGCTGCGCGTGACCGCACGCAGTCGCGGCGGCGTCGTGATGGGCATCGAGCACCGCGAGCGCCCGCTTTGGGGGGTCCAGTTTCACCCCGAATCGGTCTGCACGGAGGACGGTCTACGGCTGATAGAGAACTTCCGCGACCTTTCGCTCGAGAGGATCGCCGCCCCTGTTGCGCGCAGGCCCGCTGCGGCTGCGGCAGTCACTGAACCGCCAAGCGCCCCGCTGATGACCGTCCACCACCTGCGGCTGCGGGAATGGTGCGAACCCGAGGTTGTCTTCGAGCAGCGTTACAGCGACCGCGACCACGCAATCTGGCTCGACAGTGCGCGCGCCGAGCCTGGGCTGGCGCGCTTCTCGTTCATCGCCGCTCCCGACGGCCCGCTCGGCCAGGTTGTAAGCGCGGACAGCTCGTTGACCGAACTGACGGTGAACCTCGCCGATGGCAGCTCCAAGTCGGTTCCCGGTTCAATCTTCGACTACTGCGCGGCCCAGTTGGAGCTGCTGCGCGCAGAGGGACCGAAGCTGCCATTCGACTTCATCGGCGGCTTTGCCGGTTACCTCGGCTACGAACTGGGCGCCGAGTGCGGCGCGCAGAGCGTCCACAAGTCGGACCTCCCCGACGGCGGCATGCTCTTCTGCGATCGCGTGATCGCGTTCGATCATCACGAGCGCCGCGTGCACCTGATTGCGCTGTCGGACAGCTCGGGTGCCGAGGCGGCTGAGCTGTGGCTCAAGAGCACCACCGACGCGCTGCGCGGGCTCTCCGCCGAGCGGCCCGCCACGCCGGCGACGCCGTCCGGCGAGCTGACTTTCGAACCGCGCGAAGACCGCGCTGCCTACCTGGAGCGGATCGCCGAGTGCCGCCGGGCAATTCACGAGGGCGAGACTTACGAGGTCTGCCTGACGACCGAGCTGACCTGCAGCGACACGATTGAGCCTCTGGCCACCTATGCGCGTCTGCGGGCGCTCAATCCGGCTCCCTACGCTGCCCTGCGTCGCTTCGGTGAGATCTCGGTACTCAGCTCTTCTCCCGAACGCTTCCTCAGCGTGAGCACCGACGGCATCGTCGAGTCCAAGCCGATCAAGGGGACCGCCGCCCGCAGCGATGACCCCGCCGAGGACGCTCGCTGCGCCAAGCAGCTCCAGGCCGATGAGAAGTCCCGCTCCGAGAACCTGATGATTGCCGACCTCGTCCGCAACGATCTGGGCCGCGTCTGCCAGCTCGGCAGCGTCCACGTTCCTTCGCTGATGGTCGTCGAGCGCTACGCGACGGTTCACCAGCTCGTGTCGGTCATCAGCGGCCAACTGGCAGAGGGCAAGGGCGCACTTGACGCTGTCCGCGCCTGCTTCCCAGCCGGTTCAATGACCGGGGCGCCGAAGCTGCGCACGGTCGAAATCATCGACCGTCTCGAAGATCGCCCGCGGGGCGTCTACTCGGGCGCTCTCGGCTATCTGTCGGTGAACGGCAGCGCTGACCTCAGCGTCGTGATCCGGACTCTCGTCATCACGCCTGCGGGAGCGTCGATCGGGGCCGGCGGGGCAATTGTCGCCGCCTCCGATCCCGACGCCGAATACGAGGAGATGCTGCTGAAGGCGGCGCCGCTCGTTGAAGCTGCCGGCGGCAGAATCAAGACGAGTCCGTCGCTGGCCCCGTCGTCGTGACCACCCGCCTGCGCTGGGATTCCGGGTCTGCAATCTGGGAGGAGAGCGGGGAGGACGGCTCGCAGGTTGCGGTCGCCGACTCGTGGCTTGTTGTCGAGGGGCGCACGAGGGCGCTGGAACGCCACTTTGAGCGGTTCAGGCTTAGCTGCGCCGAAGTTGGTGCGGACAGCGGCGACCTTGAAGCCGCAGTAGCAGTAATCCCGGCAGCGCTCCCACCCGGGGGACGCTGGTTCCCGAAGGTCAGCCTGGGCGACAACGGCGCACTGAGCCTTGAGCTGCGCCCTGCCCAGGCGCCGCAGAGCGAGGTTGTCGCGTGGCTGTCACCACTGCCTGACAGCCGCCGCCTACCCCGCCGCAAGGGGCCGGAGCTTCAGCAGCTTGGCCTGCTGCGCGAAGAGGCCGCCAAGCATGGAGCGGGCGAAGCGCTGCTGGCGGACGGCGACGGACTTCTGCTCGAGGGCGCCTACTCGAGTCTTCTCTGGTGGGAGGGCGATGTCCTGTGGGCCGTTCCCGACGAGGCTCCGGCGCTGCCTGGCGTCACGCGCGCGCTGATACTTGAGCTGGCCGCGCAGCAGGGGATTGCCACGCGCTTCCGCCAGCCAACCTTGGACGAACTGGAGGGAGTTGAGGTCTGGCTCTCAAGCGCGCTGCACGGGATCCGCGCAGTGACTGCCTGGACCGGGGGAGGGCCGCAGGCGGGCGCGCCGAATCGCGCACCCGCCTGGCAGCAGCTCCTCGATCAGCTCCAGGGGTAAGGGCTGTTCGAGACCGGGTGCAGGTCGCCGGTCGCGAAGCGCTCGTAACGGAATGGAGCGAGCAGTGTTGAGTGCCCGCCGGTCAGCACGCTGGCGATCTCGCGTCCGACGGCGAGCATCTTGTAGCCGTGGTTGGAATCGGCTGCAACAAACACGTTCGGCGCCATCCGGTCGAAGACCGGGAAGTTGTCGACCGTAAATGCGCCCACCCCGCCCGAGCGGGTCTCGATGAACTTCGAGCTCGTTCCCTCGAAGCGCTCCATGCAGTGGGATAGCGACGACGACCACATGCGGCCGAAGTCGTCATCAACGGTGCCGGTCGGGTAGGGGTCAACCTCAAACTCGTTGCCGAGCTTGATCGGAGCAGCACCGCCCTGAACGCTGCTGCGGTCGGGCTTGAAGTAGACGCCCCACGGCTCGTCCGTAACGAGGACGCCTTCGTCGTCGAGCAGAGGCGCGTCGCTGTCAACGTGCAGCACCGGCGACGGCTTTCCCTCGGCTGTGTCGAGGGTCTCTGGGGGAAGGCCAAGCTCGCCCTCCTGCAGGTACCAGTAGGTCCACATCGGCAGGTCTTCGGCCAGCGAGCCATCGGGCTGGCGGACATCGAGCCTGTCGGGGAGCTCAAGCATCTCCCACATGCCGGCGATCCAGGGACCGACGGCGACAACAACTTCCTTGCCGATCGCGATCTCGCCGGCGCTCGTTTGAACGCTCGTCACTGCTCCCGAACCGTCGCGGACGAAGCCGGTGACCTCGACCCCTTCGACGATTGAGGCACCGGCGGCGCGGCCAAGATCGGCGAGGCCGTGCATCGATTCCTTGTTGAAGGCGAATCCGCCGACGTGCTCGTGCAGGCAGACCGTCAGCCCGGGAGCTCTCCAGTCGGGGTAAAGCGTCTTCATGTGAGCCATAA
>CAESAN010000012.1_pt1 | contig 16873 bp, 14 predicted proteins | sample 7263601 | NCBI WGS metagenome assembly CAESAN01 (sample SAMEA6814058, study PRJEB35770) | uncultured Conexibacteraceae bacterium | biome: Freshwater; feature: Freshwater reservoir; material: water | place: Czech Republic | collected 2017-05-23 | depth 30m m
GCACCGCCTCGGCAGAAGCGCCGACCTTGCGCGATCCTGCACCCGCCGCGGACCGCGTCCGCTGGTCTCCCATCAGGCGCTCAAACTCGGCATCGTCGGCAAACGGAACCCCGCGCTCGGCCGCGATCTCGCGCGTCAACTCGATTGGAAAACCGAAGGTGTCGTGCAGCCGAAAGGCGTCCGCGCCGCCAAGCTCCCCGGCTGCCAATAGCTCGTCAAGCAGTCCTGTCCCCTGCTCAAGAGTGCGACCAAAGCTCTGCTCTTCTCCCCTAACCCATTCGAGAATGGTCTCGCGGCGGTCTACAAGCTCCGGATAGGCAGCTCCCATGACTTCGATGACCTGGTCCGCGAATGCCGGCATGAATTCGCCCTCAATGCCGATCCGCCTTCCCTGCAGAACCGCGCGGCGCATTACCCGGCGAAGGATGTAGCCGCGGTCCTCGTTTGACGGGACAACGCCGTCGGCGATCAGGAAAGTCATCGCACGCGAGTGATCGGCCAAGATCCTCAGCGCCCGAAGGTCGGGATCGGCTGTCGCAAGCTCGCGGCCGAGCGTCATCAACCCCGAGAACTGGTCGGTCTCGAAGACGGTCTCCACACCCTGCTCGATCAGCGCGAGCCGGTTCAGTCCCGCTCCGGTGTCGATGTTCTTGGTCGGCAGCGGCGTCAGTTTCCCCTCGGCGCTTTGATCGAATTCCATAAAGACGAGGTTCCAGTACTCGAGAAAGCGATCGTTCTCGCCCCCGGGAAGGTCCCCCGGCTCGCCGTACTGCTCGCCGCGATCGAGGTAAAGCTCGCTGCACGGTCCGCAAGGTCCCGTTGGTCCGGCCTGCCAGAAGTTCTCTGATCGAGGGCAGAGCACGATCCGCTCGCGCGGCACTCCGACCGCCTCCCAAGCAGCAATCGCCTCGTCGTCGGCGCCGAGACCGAGTTCGTCGTCCCCTTCGAAAACGGTGATCCAAATCTTCTCCGGATCGAAGCCGAAGCCCTCGATCGAAAGCTTCCAGGCCTGCTCAATCGCGCCCTCCTTGAAGTAGTCGCCGATCGAGAAGTTGCCGAGCATCTCAAAGAAAGTGAGGTGGCGCGACGTGTTGCCAACATTCTCGATGTCGGTGGTGCGAAAGCACTTCTGACAGCTGGTCATCCGCGTGGCAGGGGGCGCTTCGAGCCCCATGAAGTACTCCTTCAGCGGGTGCATCCCTGCTGTGGTTAGCAAGACCGATGAATCAAACGATGCCGGCACGAGCGACCCTGACGGACGCCGCAGATGGCCGTTCGCTTCAAAGAAGTCGAGGAACGTGGAGCGGATCTGGTCGGAGCTGCGGGCTGGCATTAGGCGATTGTGGCGCATCCCACTACACGATCGCCGCTAAGCAGCACGGCGGTCTGTCCCGGAGCCGGTGCCCAAGCGGTCTTCTTGAGCTCCAGAACGTCCCCGTTGAGCCGGCATTCAAGCGCCGGAGCGTGCGACCTGAGGCGCGCCTGATCGACCACCTCAGCGGGGCGGTAGAGCTTCACGTCGGTGAGCGCGACCTCGCTGCGATGGAGTTCGCTGCGCGTGCCGACTGTCACCGTGTTCGTCTCGGCGTCGGTCGCCATCACGTAAAGCGGCTCCTCGACGCCGCCAATCTCAAGACCGCGCCGCTGGCCAACGGTAAAGCGGTGGGCGCCGCTGTGGCTGCCCACCGTCACGCCTTCGGCGGTGACGATTGCTCCCGGGCGCGGCTCGATCCCGCCGTGCTTGGCGAGGAACGAATCGCTGGCCGTACCGGCAAGGAAGCAGAGGTCCTGAGAGTCGGGGGTCTGTGCGACGGAAAGCGCGGCAGCCGCTGCAAGCTCCCTCACCTCGGGCTTCGTCATCTCTCCGAGCGGAAAACGCATCCGCGCAACCGACTCGGGCGCCAGCGCAGCGAGCATGTAGGACTGATCCTTTGCCGGGTCGACCGCAGCGCGGAGCAGGCCGTCATCGCCTACCCGGGCGTAGTGCCCGGTGGCCAGCGACTCGCAGCCGAGCCTGTCAGCGAGGTCGAGCATCGCGTCAAGGCGCACGGAGCCGTTGCAGCGAACGCAGGGGTTGGGCGTCTGCCCGGCGGCGTGACCGGCAACCCACGGTTCGACCACTCCGGCCCGGAAAGCGTCGCGCAGGTCGAGAGTGAGATGCGGGAGGCCAAGATCGTGCGCCAATGCCCTGGCCCGCTGCACTGCGCTTGCCGAGCAGCAGCTCCCTTCGGCGTCGTTCTCCTCGTCGCGCCAAAGCTCGAGAGTGACCGCGACCGGCAGCTCGCCGTTCTGTTCGGCGCAAAGGTGGGCCGCGACCGCGCTGTCCACTCCCCCGCTCATTGCCACGAGCACTCGGCCCGGAACGAGTTCTACCTGCGCCTCGGCGGCGGCAGCCCCTCCGAGGCCTCTCGCCAATGCGTCAGCCGCCAGCTCGGCGGCGTGGAGCTTGCCTGCACTTAGCCCCCCGAGTTCAGCCGAGACTTGATGAGTTCCTATCCGCGCCGCGTCAAGGAGCGGCTTTCCCTGAGCCAGCTCGACCACGGCGCTTGCCGCCGCGGTCGTTGCGCCGCAGCCGGACGCTGCAAACGTGACCGATGAAACGCAGTCTGCGTCGACGGTGACAGCAATCCGCACCAGGTCGCCGCAGATTGCGCCGCCGGCGACTCCGCAGTGAGCGCCGGGAGGCACGTCTCCCTGGCCGCGAGGGTGGCGGAGGTGGTCTTCAAATCGCTCGTCAGCCATCGTCGCCCAGTCTAGGCGCCCTCCAACGTTCTATGACGTTGCTGGAGGCGCATTCGACTTCAGGCCGAGATCGCGCAACTGACGGGCGTCGGCGGGAGCCGGTGCGCCGGTCAGAGGATCGGCACCACTGGCGGTCTTCGGGAAGGCAATCACGTCTCGGATCGAGTCCCGCCCGCAGACAAGCGCGGCAATCCGATCGAGCCCAAACGCGATCCCGCCATGCGGCGGAGCGCCGTACTCGAGCGCCTCGAGCAGGAAGCCAAAGCGCTCTTTGGCCTCCTCTGCGTCGAGCCCGATCGCGCTGAATACCCGCTGCTGAACTTCAGGGGTATTGATGCGGATCGAGCCTCCGCCAAGCTCGTTGCCGTCGACGACGAGGTCGTATGCGCGCGAACGCAGCGACGCCGGATCGTCCATGTCCCCCTCTGGCGCGGTAAAAGGATGATGGAGCGCCGTCAGGCCGCCACTCTCCTCGTCGGCCTCGAACATCGGGAAGTCAACGACCCAGCAGACGGCGTGCTCGCCCTCCGCAACCAGCTCGAATCGCTCTGCGAGAGCGAGCCGCAGGGCTCCGATTGCAACGGGCGCGACCGTGGTGCTGTCCGCAACGAAGCAGAGGAGGTCGCCGTCGCCCGCCTCCAATGCGGCGTTGACCGCCGCGATCTGCTCGGCACTGAAGAACTTCGCCAGGTTCCCCACCCAGCCGCCGTCTCCGACGACGATCGGCGCGACCGCCTTCGCTCCGTGGACTTGGACAATCTCGTTCAGGCCGTCAAGCTCCGAGCGCGACATCTCGCGCTTGCCCGCGTTTAGCGCGCGAACCGTGCCTCCTCCCGACAGCACCGACTCGAAGACCTTGAAGTCGGAGCCGCGCAGCTCGTCACTGACGTCCTTGATCTCCAGTCCGAAGCGGAGGTCGGGGCGATCGCTGCCGTAGCGCAGCATCGCTTCGTCGTACCCGATTCGCGGCCAAGGGGTCGGGGCGATCGGGAAGTCGGTCGCCTCAAACACTGCCGCCATCGCGGCCTCGCTGACCTCGATCACCTGATCCTCTTCAACGAATGCCATCTCGACGTCGAGCTGAGTGAATTCGGGCTGACGGTCGGCGCGCAGATCCTCGTCGCGGAAGCATCGCGCAATCTGGAAGTAGCGCTCATATCCGGCCATCATCAGGAGCTGCTTGAAGAGCTGGGGCGACTGCGGCAACGCGTACCAGTCGCCAAGGTTCATCCGGCTCGGGACGAGGAAGTCGCGCGCGCCTTCCGGGGTTGATTTCGTGAGGATCGGCGTTTCGATTTCCAGGAAGTCCCGCTCGACTAGCTGCTCGCGCAGCGTCTGCGTGATCAGCGCGCGCGTGATCATCGTCTGCTGCATCCCTGATCGGCGCAGGTCGAGCCAGCGGTAGCGCAGGCGGGTCGTTTCGTCAACGGGACCATCGTCGTCGATGGCGAACGGCGGCGTGTGACTGTGTGCCAGCGACTCGGCGTCGGCGACCTCCAGCTCCACCATGCCGGTTGCCATCTCAGGATTGACGTTCTCAGTGCTACGGGCCAACAGCTCTCCGCTGACGCTGACTACGTGCTCCGGTCGGAGCTGCTCGGCGAGCGCGAACAGACCGGCGCCGCGCTCGGGGTGGAAGACGAGCTGCAGCAGGCCGGAACGGTCTCGCAGGTCGATGAAGATCAAACCTCCGTGGTCGCGGCGGCGATGAACCCATCCGGCAACACGGACAGTGCTGCCGACGTCCTCGGCGCGCAGCTCGCCGCACCAACTGTCGCGGTAGCTGTTTGGCTGTGGAGCTTTCATTGGTCGGCGCCTTTCAGTTCGATCAGCGCGCGCAGGGCGCCTTCATCGTCAGCATGCTCTGTCTGCTCTCCATTCGACAGATCCTTCAACTCGATCCGTCCATCACCGACCACAGCGACGAAACGCGCGCCAATGCGGTCGGCATGCTTGAACTGCCCCTTGACCGAGCGCCCTGCCAGCTCGATCTGCGCAGTCATTCCACCCGCGCGGGCGCCTGCTGCCAGAGCGAAGCCCGACGCCTTCGTGGGGCGATTCTGGTTCTCGAGAATCACGAACAGGTCGGTGCGGGCCGCCTCGTCTTCCAGCGACGTGGCTGCGAGCAGGATCCGTTCAATCCCTGCCGCCCATCCGAACCCGGGTGTTGGAGGCCCGTTGATCTGCTCGGCGAGCCCGTCGTAGCGGCCTCCTCCGCCGACGCCGCTCTGAGCCCCGAGCGCGTCGGAGTTGAACTCGAAGACGGTGCGCGCGTAGTAGTCGAGCCCACGGACAAGCGTGGGATCGATCGAATAGGAGATGCCGACCGCGTCGAGCAGCGAGCGAACCTCGGCGAAGTGGTCGAGATCCTCGTCGTCGAGGTGATCGAGCAGCAGCGGTGCAGTTGACATCACCTCGCGCGTAGAGGGATCCGCGGAGTCGAATGCTCGCAGCGGGTTGAGGTCGATACGCGCCCGCACGTCGCCGGCGAGGAGGTCCTCGTGTGCACGAAGATGGGTCTTAAGCAGCTCGCGGTAGCGCTCGCGGGCCTCCGTGCCACCAAGGCTGCCGATGCGCAGGTGCAGATCCTTGACCCCTAGCTCGCCAAGGATCGTCGAGAGAAGCAGGATCGCCTCTGCGTCGACCGCCGGATCGTCCGACCCAATCGCTTCCGCGCCTATCTGCCAGAACTGCCTGTACCTGCCCTTCTGCGCCCGTTCGTAGCGGAAGCAGCTCGACAGGTACCAAAGCTTCACCGGCTGCGGCAGCTTGTGCATGCCGTGTTGGAGGTATGCGCGCACGATCGGGGCGGTTACCTCGGGACGCAGTGTCAGTGAGCGCTCTCCGCCGTCGATGAAGGTGTACATCTCCTTCTGGACGATGTCGGTCGCTTCGCCGACGCTGCGGGTGAAAAGCTCGGTCGGTTCGAAGACCGGCGTCTCGATGCGGCCGTAGCCGGCACTTTCCAGCACCGCGCGCGTCACCCGCTCCACCTCCAGCCGCGCGGCCGACTGCTCGGGAAGGATGTCGAAGGTGCCGCGGGGAGCCTGAAGCGGATCGCTCACGAGACGCTCGGCAGATCCTGCATGAACGGGTTCGTGGCGCGCTCCTGGCCGATCGTGGTGATTCCCATGTGGCCGGGGAGGACCGGGGTCTCGTCGGCGAACGTGTCGGCGAGCATCGCCAACGATCTCATCAGCTCGGCTTGGTCGGACCCGGGCAGGTCGGTGCGACCGACGGAACCTTGGAAGAGGACATCGCCGCTCGCAAGCACGTAGCCGCCGTCAGCGTCCTCGGGATCGCAGAAGGCGTAGGTGACGTGGCCAGGGCTGTGGCCGGGAGTGAAGAAGACCTCAATCTCGAACCCTGCCAGCTCCAACCGCTCGCCGCCGCCGACAAACTCTTCCGCCTGCCAGCTCTCGAACGGGCCGATTCCCTCCCATGTCACGTAGGTCATGATGTCGGCGAGGATGTGCCCCTCAAGCTCGGGGCAGTAGACCGGGGCTCCGGTTACCCGAGCAATCGGAGCGACCGCGCCGACGTGGTCGAAGTGGGTGTGCGTGAGCAGGATTGCCTCGAGCTCGACGCCGAGCGACTCGATCGCCTCGAGAATGCGCTGCGGCTCCTCCCCCGGATCGATCAGCAGTGCGCTCTTTGACTCCGGTCCGCTGCGCAGGAGGTAGCAGTTCTCTTGAACCGGGCCGACCGTGAGGACCTGGACTTCCATGAGTTCAGCGCTTCGCCTTCTTGGCGGCGGCGTCCTTGACGAGACGTCGACGATAGATCCAACGGTCCGTGTAGTAACTGAGTGGCACATAGAAGACGAGCATCAGCAGAGCAACCGGCAGGATGGCGTTCACCGGCTGCTTGAGCAGCAACGTGAGCACGGCAACGAAGATCACGACAGCAACCACCGAGCGGGTCGCAGCGCTGCGCCAGCTCGGCTCGCGAACCGGACGCTGACCGCCGCCCGACTTGCCTGACGCAGCGGTTTTGTTCTTGGCCTGCTCGCGGTCGCTCAGCGGGCGCCCCGTGCGCCCGCGCGTCTCGACGATGCCTGCTGCATTGCCTCGGTGTTTGGAGCTGCGCTTCTTCTTTGCCTGGGCCATTGGCCTAGAAGCCTAGAGCGTCTTCAAGCGTCGCCCTGTTGCGGCAATGGAGCTGATCGGGGAAGCCGTCGAACGCTGCGGCCGGAGCCAGGCCAACAAGCTCCGCCTCGGACACGCGGGCATCCGCCGATACTGCGGCAACGACCTCTGCCAGCGAGACTCTCGTGTGATCCTCGATGTTCATCGACACCTGCGCCACCCCTCCGCGGTGGGGCAGCTCAAGCCCGATCGCCCGAACTCCTGGCAACCCGCCGCTGCCGCCTTCGCGGATGTTGGCGGCAATTCGCTTGGCGTCTTCGATCGTTGCAGGCGGACCGAGCTCGAGGTTGAATGCGACCAGCGGGGGCCGTGCGGCGACCAGAGTCGCACCCTTTGCCGGGTCCGGGATCGACGGTCCAAAGTCGCTCTCGATCTCGCCTGCTTCAACCCGTGCCGTCAGGCCGGCGAGTCCGCCTTTCCGCAGCTGCGCCCTGGAACGGCCGCCGGACAGGATCCCGTAGAGGAAGACGGAAAGCCCCAGTTCCTCGCCGAGCAGGTCGGCGGTTACAAGCGCCTCAGCCATCGCGGCGCCGCGGCGCGCCTCATCGAGGAAGACGACCGGCACGACGTCCACAACCCCCACGTGTGGATGCATGCCCCCGTGCGAGGAGAGGCTGATCTGTTCGCAAGCCGCACGAGTGCCGGCGACGAGCGCGTCGCTAAGGCGACCGGGTTCGCCCGCCAGCGTGAACACGGAGCGGCCGTGATCTGCGTCGCTGTGCGGCTGCGCCAGCAGCCTCGCACCATCGGTCGAATCGAAGGCTGCAGCAATCTGAGCGACCTTCCGTTCATCGGCACCCTCGGAGACGTTGGGGACTGCCGTTAGCAGCGTCGCGGGGTTAAGCGGCACGCGACAACCCTACATCGCCGATTTGCGGATCAGAGGTCGATCCGGCGCAGCTGGCGAAGCGCGAGCAGCGCGAAGAAGAGGATCATCCCCGCAAGTGCCAGCAAACCCGGCCAGGTGTGGGCCCAACTGGGCTCAATCCCGGACACGGTCGCCTGCCGTCCCATCTGAAGTACGTAGGTGACGGGGTTGTATGGCGCTGCTACCGCGAGCCAGCCCTTCAGGAATGGCAACGGCGTATAGGCCGTGGAGAGGAAGACGGCTATGAAGACGCCGTTCTGGATCAGCGGGCCCACCTGCTGGCTTCGCGCGCGCAGCGCAAGCGTTATCCCCCAGAGCGCCGCAACGACGCTGAAGAGCACTCCTGCCAGATAGAGCATCAGCAGGCCGTAGGCGCCGCCTGTGAGCCCGGGTCCGAGGATCAGCCCCACGATCAGAATCACAGTCATTGGCACCAGCGACCGCGTCATTGCCGCCATAACCGGACCGACGATCAAGAGTGGCCTCGGCGCCGGCGAACTGAGCAGGCGGTCGAACCAGCCGGCCTCGATGTCGCGTGCGAGATTTGCTCCGGTGGCTCCGCCGGCAAACCCTGCTCCCTGGAGGCACGAGAGCGGCATCAGCCAAGCGATGTACGAAGTCGTGGGGAATCCCACAAGCTGGTCGAGCCGCCCGAACTGACCCAAGCTCCCGAGCAGGAAGATGACGGGGGCAATAGTCGTTGGGAGCAGCCCCCCTCGCACGCGCGCAAGCTCCAGCAGCGACCGCCGCCATAGAGCGAATCCGACCTCTCCCGCGTAGGCGACTCCGCGGGTGCTCACGTCTCCGCCCTCGAACGCATCGCCCAGACCGCGATGGAACTGGTCAGCACAACCGAGCCAATGCCAGCCGCGAACCCACCGGGCACGCTCCCCAAGGCAGGGAGATCAAAGAGCGCAGCGCGCATTCCCTCTACGACATAGCTGAGCGGATTGACGACGGAGATCTTTTCGAGAACCGGGCTCAGCAGTGCGCGGGGGAAAAAAGCCGGAGCGGTAAAGAGCAGGACGAAGACGAACGGGAAGAGGTTCTGCATCAGCGAGAGCGACCCGGTTCTTAGCGCAAGCGCGGCGCCCAGACCGGCCGCCGCGGAGGCGCTCAAGGCGGCGAGCAGGATCGTGAGCAGAATACCGACGGCCCCTCCGGTGAAATCGGCTCCGATGGCGAAGGCAACGGCGAGAAAGAGGACTGCCTGAGCGACTCCGATGGCGGCCGTCCCAAGCACCCGCCCCAGCACGATGCTGGAGCGATGCACGGGAGCCGACAGCAGGCGGTCGAAGAAGCCCCCCTCAATATCGCCGGCAATGGCGATCCCGGCCATCAGCCCAGCCAGCAGCGTTCCCTGCATGATTGTCCCTGAAACGACAAAGCCGACATACGAGCCGGTCGAGGGAAAGCCAGGGAGCTGCTGCGCAGCCGATGTTCCACTCGCGACAACAGCCAGCAGCAGGAGCGGCAGGAGAAAAGAAGGCAACAGGAACTGCGCCCGCCTGAGCTGGACGCGAAGCGCGCGCTGAGCGAGCGCCAAGATGACGCGGCCCTGCACGGCCAGATCCCGCTCCAGTGCAACGTCGGTCACGTCTGGTCGCCCCCTGTCTCCTCGGCGGGACGCCCCGTCACCGCGAGAAAGACGTCATCCAGGGTCGGCTCTTCGACTTCGACGGCGTCGACTTCAATCTGGGCATCGTCAAGAGTGCGGACTATCGGTGCGATCGCGCGGGCACCAAGGGCGGTGCGGATAGTAAGCCCGCCCTCCCTGCGCTCACTGACGGCGCCATGCACGGCCAAGAGATCGCGAGCCTTTTCCGTCTGAGTCTCGTCAAGAAGCTTCACGTAAAGCCCCGGTTCGCCGACGAGTCGTCCCAGCTCCTGCGGAGTGCCCTCAGCAACGATGCGGCCGTGATCGATGATTCCGACGCGGTCGGCGAGCTGCTCGGCCTCCTCGAGATACTGGGTGGTCAGGAAGACGGTCGTCCCTTCATCGTTGAGCGCTTTAACCTCGCGCCAGAGCGCTGAGCGGCTGACCGGATCGAGGCCAGTCGTCGGCTCGTCAAGGAACAGCACGCTCGGCCTGTGAACGAGCGCCATGGCGAGATCGAGGCGCCGGCGCATGCCGCCGGAGTAGGTCCCCAGAAGACGGTCGCCAGCGTCAACTAGGTCAACCCGCTCGAGCAGGTCGGCCCCGCGAAGCTTGGCCTCCGCCCGCTTCAGCCCGTGTAGCGCACCCTGCAGCTGCAGGAGCTCGCGTCCGGTCATCAGCGGGTCAAGCGCGGCCTCCTGAAGCGCCACTCCGATCGCCCGTCGAACTTGAGGCGCCTCGTGGAGCACATCGAACCCTGCAACCGTTGCGCTGCCGCCGGTCGGCCGCAGCAGCGTCGTGAGGATGCGGACCGTGGTCGATTTGCCGGCGCCGTTGGGCCCAAGAAAGCCATAGATCTCGCCCGAGTCGACGACGATGTCAACCCCGTCTACGGCGCGCAGTCCACCGGGATAGATCCGCTCGAGTCCTTTGACGACGATCGCGTGGTCGCCGAGTTCTGCCTGAGTTGACGTTGCATCCGGTTGCACGGAAGGCAGCCTAGCCGCCCTGCCGCCGCTGCCATTCCTGGCGAGTGAGCCCCGGAGTAGGCTTTGGCCGGCAATGGAAAAACCCCACTCAAATATCTCCGACATGCTTCCCCGGCGCGCAGTGATTAATGACCTGAGCGTGCCGTACCGATCGGGCTCCGGCTACATCCTCACGATGACCGTCGTTGCGACCGCCCTGCTGTGCGCGCTGGCGGTAGTCGCCAGCGAGCCCTTCCTCGTTCCCTCTATCGGACCGACGATCTTCATCATCTTTGCCTTTCCGCTCTCCGAGCAGGCCCATCCGCGCAACATCATCCTCTCGACCGTAATCGCGATTCTGGCCGGCATCGCTTCGCTCGCCCTCTTCGGCCTAGTGCATGTTCCGCCGGATCTAACGGATCTGAGCTGGATGCGTGCGGCCGCGCTGGTCGTCGGTATTGGCCTGGCTACGGCCGGAATCTCAGCGCTGCGCGCACTCCACGTCCCTGCTATCGCGACGGCGATGATCATCTCGGCGGGACTGCTCGACAAACCGCTCGACTGGCTGTCGGTTCTGATCGGAGTGCTCTTCGTGACATCGATCGGTCTCTTGATCAACCGCGCCGCTGGCAAGCCGCAGGCGCTGTGGTGGCGCCCGCAGCCGCCAACCCTTTAGGCCGCCTAGATCACCGGAGCGCGACCATCTGCCGGGAGCCCTCCGGGATGCTCGCGCTCCAGATAGACAGCGCGCAGTCGCGCGGCGACAGTGGCCAGCAGGATCGCCAGCACCGAGGCCCCGAAAAAGATCCCGCCGAAGTGATCGGCATCGGCGAGCGGAGCTGCGGCCGCGCTGGCGACGGCACCTCCCACGAAGACGGAACCAGCAAAGAAGGCAACCGTGACGGCTCTTGCCGTCGGGTTTACTTGAGTCGCCCAAAGCTGCATGGTCGGATGGAGGAAGCCGAACCCGGCCCCGAGCGCCGCCGCCGCTACAACCGCCGTTGCCACGACCGTGTCGACTGCCGCGAGCATCAGGCCGCAGGCCGCAATGACAGAGCCAATCGCAATCATCAGCGGCGACGCGAATCGTCTGATCGCTCTCGTTACGACGGGGACGCAGCAGACATTGGCCACGCCAAAGCCCGCTGCCGCAGACCCGGCGATGACTGCGCCAACTCCATTCGCTTGGAGAGACGCCGAGACGAAAGTCAGCGATCCTAGGATTACCGCGCCCTCCACGAAACCAATCATCAGCACCACAAGAACCCAGCCTTGGCGGAGCGCGGCGCGGGCGTGCTGCGCAAAGCTCTTGTCGGTGACGATGCGGGCCGGCTCGGGGAGATGCACGATCGCGAGGGCCAGAAGCAGCGCAAGCAGCGAAGTGACCAAGAAGGCAGCCCTCCAGGTGATCAGTTGGGCGCAGACTCCGCCGACCACTGTCGCCACGGCGATGCCCGCCGACGCCGAGGCGATCGTCAGCGTCAGCGCGTGTTGACGCTCGGATACCTCGACGGTGTCGCCGATGTAAGTGACGACCGTCGGCACAATCGCCGCGAACAGCACGCCGCTTAGGGTGCGTGCAGCGAGCAGCACGCCGAAGCTGGGAGCGAACGCAGCCGCCGCGCAGCAGAATGCCCCCGCGACGACCGCAAAGCGAATCACCTTGACCCTCCCGATGCGGTCGGAGAGGGCGCCCCAGAAAGGTTGGCTGAGGCCGTAAGCGACAAAGTACGCGCTCGCGACGAGAGCGGCTGTGCCGAGCGATACACCGAACGCTCCCGCGATCGGCACGAGCAGCGGCGGAATTGCGAAGCGGTCGAAACTCGAGAGGAAGGTCGCGGCGCGGAGCCGCCACTGAACCGCCTTGCCGTTTGCGTGCACGGCGCAACGCTACTCGCCCGCAACCGCTGAACCTTCTCCATTCGGTACGATCAGCCACCCCGCCGGAGTAGCTCAGCTGGTTAGAGCAGCGGAATCATAATCCGCGTGTCGGGGGTTCGAGTCCCTCCTCCGGCATCCCCTCACCCCTTGCGCGGGATGGATCTGCCGCGCAGATCTGCCGGACGACCCACGCACGCAACCGGCCGCGATTCGATCTATTGCTTGCTCGGCCGCTCTGATGCTTTACTCAACCTCTAGATGGCCGAACCGAACGAAACAGGCGTCAATGAAGGCAGCGGTGGACGCCTTACGAGCGCCATTGCCGACCGCTGCCACTCAATAGTCGAGAGCGAGCGCTTTCAATTCTTCATCGTTGGCGTGATTGTCGTCAACGCGATTTCGCTCGGCCTCTACACCTTTGGCAGCGTGGAGCAATCTCTGGGATCTTCGCTAGCGACGATCGACAGGATCTGCTTGGCGATCTACGTAGTCGAGCTGGTAATCCGCTTCCTCTCCTATCTGCGAGCCCCAGCCGACTTCTTCAAGTCGGGTTGGAATATTTTCGACCTCGTTGTCATCGGCAGCGTCTTCATCCCGGGCCTGGCGAACGAGACCGCAATCCTGAGGGTTTTGAGGGTTTTGCGGATCGCTCGCATTCTTCGCTACCTGCCCGACATCCAGATCCTCGCCCGTGGCCTCTTGAAGGCGCTTCGGCCGCTTAGCGGGCTGCTTGTGCTCACGATTGTCCTGCTGTTCCTCTACGGGATGGCCGGCTGGTCGTTCTTCCACACCACAGCGCCGGAGAACTGGAACAACATCGGCCGCTCAATGCTGACGCTGTTTACGGTCCTGACGCTGGAGGGATGGCCGGACATCATGTATCCGCTGCTGGACCTCACTCCGTGGGTTGCCCTCTACTTCGTCAGCTTCGTCCTGATCGCAACCTTCATCGTCTTCAACATGGTCATCGGCGTGATCCTGAACAGCCTCGATACCGCCCACAAGGCGGAGAATGCGCGTCAACGAGCTGCCGCACTGGCCGACGACGGCATCCTGATCTCGGACCCGAGAGTTCTGGCTCACATCGAAACTCTGCGCGAGGCGATCGACGATCTCGAGGTCGACATTGCCAATCGCGACTCACGCGCAGCGGCCTCCGAGCAACCGCCGACGGCCTGACCGCGAAGGACGCTCGCAGCGGTTCAGTGCTCAGCTGGCGACTTGCCCCTTATCGGACGCAGGCGGATCCGCGGCAGGTGCTGAGCTCCAGCGCGAGCTGGGCCATCTCAGCAAGCTTCGCTGCCGAGGACGGGACCGAAGCGAGGTTGTTCATCTCGTAGGGGTCACTAACGAGGTTGTACAGCTCTTCCTCGCCGGTTCCCGTGTACTTCGCGTACATGTAGTCCTTCGTACGAACCCCGTAGTACGGAACGTCCCACTGATTGGGGTAGGCGCCGGGCTTGACGAAGAGCTTACGGGTCGCTTCAAGCGGCACGGCGGTGCGTGCGAGCGACGGGTTCTTGATCAGTTTCAGCAGCGACATGCCGTCGGTCTGACGGCCGGCGGTTGCGCCGGTTGCGTCAACGATTGTGGGCGACAGGTCAACGTTTGCCACCAGCGCGTCGTTGACCTTGCCCTTCGGGATGCCGGGCCCCCTCATAAGCAGCGGAACGTGGATCGACTCTTCGTACGGCATGTACTTGTCACCGGGGATGTTGTGCTCGCCGAGCAGCCACCCGTTGTCCGACGTGAAGATGATCAGCGTCTTCTCGAGCTGACCGCTCTTCTTGAGCTGCGCCACGGTCTTAGCGACTTGATCGTCGAGCGCCATGGAGGCGCCGGCGCGGCCGCGCGTGTAGTCGGTCAGCTTCGTTATGCAGCCGCCCTTGCACTCGGGCGAGAGGATGTTCGGCACGGCGGGCGACTGGAGCGCTTCGCGCTTGTCGCTCATGTTTACCTCGGCGAACGAAGGCGCGCTGCGATCGAGCGGCAGGTTCTTAACTCGGCTGAGGTACGGCTCCGGGACGCGCGGGTTGATTCCAATGCTGCGGGCCAGGTTGGCCTGCTCGGCGACATCCTCGCGGTGCTGGCTCGGAGGCGTATACCAGGAGAACCAGCGCTTCTTCGACTTTGTCGCCTTCGCGATGAATGCGCGGGAACCGTCGGCTTCGATCTTGGTCGTGTAGTTCTTCGGGTCGGTTGAACCAAAAGTCCACGGCCGCGGGCGGCTCCAGAACAGGCTCGAGATCGTTGAGACCAGCGACGTAGGTGTCCCCGCGTACTCGGTGATCTTGCCCTCGCCAACAATCTTTGAGAACTGCAGCACACGGTTGGACCAGTCCGGGTCGCCGTGGCGGGTGACCTTGCCATTCACGTTGATCGTGGTGTTGAAGGCGTCGATGGTTGATTCGTCGATCGATCCGCGCCAGTCGTTCCAACCCTTGGGAACCTCGGTCTGACTTAGCTCGCCATAGCCGTTCAGATACTTGCCGCTGACTCCTGTCTGCCAACCGGCACGCTGAAGCCAGGCCCCCATGTTGTTGTCCTTGGTGCTCCAACCGATGAAGTTGTCCGGAGAGAAGACCGACGTCACGCCGTGATTGTGCGCAAGCTGGCCGGTCAGGAAGGTGGTCCGCGCCGGGCAGCAGAGCGGATAGGTGACAAAGTGCTTGCTGAAGGTAGTCCCCTGATTGCCAAGCAGCTTCTTCGTCTGCGGCATCCACTTCATGTCGTCGTATCGCATGTCGTCGGCCATGATCACGAGGACGTTCGGCTTCTTGGCCGACGGAGCTGCACTGGAACTGACGCCGGCAGAGGCGATCGGGGCGCTGAACGCAGCGGCTGCTGCGGCGGCAAGGACGATGGTTGCGGCGCGACGAATCATTGGTCTCCCTCTCCCGGCAGGGCGGAGTGCCCTGCCATCTGATGATTATTCCACTTTCCAGCGACGGTTGTGCCAATTAACTTGGTCGGGTCCGCAACAAAGGGCTTCCGGATGCGTTGGTTGAAGTAGTGCACGTCGTGAAGATCAAACACAGCCGCCCTAACGTAGTTGCGGTGTCCGCAGCTGGAACAGCAAAGATGCGCATCCCGTCGCTCGCGCTCACCGCGGCTGCTGCGTGTCTGCTGCTAGGTGCCATCGCCCCTCAGCAGTCGCAGGGCGCCAGCATCAACGCGGCCTTCAAGGGGCAGGCGATGTGGATCTGGCAGATGCCCAAGACAGAGGGCGGAAACGTCGCAAAAATCGTCGCGCGCGCAAAGAAGGCAAATGTCACCGCCGTCTACGTGAAGTCGGCGGACGGCTCGGGCGCTTGGCAGCAGTTTACGAAGACGCTGGTCAAGTCGCTTCGCGCATCCGGTCTTCGCGTCTGCGGCTGGCAGTTTGTGTACGGCTCAAAACCAACGGCCGAGGCCCGCGCCGCAGCGACCGCCAAGACGGCCGGCGCGCAGTGCCTGATCATCGATGCGGAGTCGACCTACGAGGGGCGCTATAGCTCCGCGCGCACCTACATGAAGGAGCTGCGCAAGCGGGTCGGGTCTAAATTCGCGCTCGGCTTCACGAGTTTTCCCTACGTCGACTACCACCCGTCGCTTCCTTACTCGGTCTTCCTTGGTCCCGGCGGAGCAGAGGTCAACATGCCTCAGGTCTACTGGAGGGACATCGGGACAACCGTCACCAAAGCCATGGCGCACACGTGGCGTGAGAACCGGATTTACGGCCGCCCAATCCATCCAATCGGTCAGACCTACCAGGCGCCGCCTACCAGGGACATCTACACGTTCAGGCGTCTGGCCAGCGCCTACCGAGCGCCGGGCTACAGCTGGTGGGAGTGGTCGCCAACGTCCTCAAAGGTCTGGAACGCCCTGGGCAAAGAGATGCCGACTGCAGAGAAGGCCTCGGATCCAGGCTGGCCCACTCTTCGACGCGGGTCGAAGGGCGACTCGGTCATCCGCGCGCAGCAACTATTGGCCTCGGTCACGGCCTCAGGCCTGAAGGCCAACGGTATCTTCGGGACAGCAACCGTCAATGCCGTCAAGGCCTTCCAGAAGGACCACAAGCTCGATGCTGACGGTGTGCTCGGCGCCGGAACCTGGAGACTGCTCGGCAAGGTCACCGTTGCCGCGGCAAGGAGCAGCCGGGCTTTGATCGCTGCCAGCACGGAACAGATCCCGCGCTCGGCAACGCTGCCGGCCCGGCGCAACGAACTCGCCTCCCGCCGCTAACCGGCGCCCGCTAAGCGTCCGTCGGCCGTTGTAACTTCGATCGGCAACCAACGACGGAGGAACCACGATGGAAGCCGGCGGCCCACCTATCCCCCCAGCAGGTCCCGAGACACCGGTCTACCAAGGCGGAGACGCCTCCCAGCCCTCCTCGGGAAAGCCCTCAGGCGTCTGGTGGGGTGCCGCCGTGGTCATTGGAGTGCTGCTCGCAGTCGGCGGCTACTTCCTCGGCAGCAATCACGAGGCTGACAACTACAAGGCGGGCAGCTCCGGCTATCAGGAGATCTACCAGACCGGCTTTACCGCCGGTGCCCAGGCGGGAACGCAAGCCGGCACCGCCGCGGGCAAGAAGGAAGGCGCCCGATACGGAAAGAAGGTCGGCTACGCGAAGGGCAACTCTGCAGGCAAGAAGGAAGGCGAGGTTCAAGGGACTGCGGACGGTGCCAGC
>CAESAN010000013.1_pt1 | contig 16801 bp, 17 predicted proteins | sample 7263601 | NCBI WGS metagenome assembly CAESAN01 (sample SAMEA6814058, study PRJEB35770) | uncultured Conexibacteraceae bacterium | biome: Freshwater; feature: Freshwater reservoir; material: water | place: Czech Republic | collected 2017-05-23 | depth 30m m
GACCTCGCGCAGAATGCCGGCGTAGTTCCACCAGCCACCCAGCGCTTTGCCGCGGGCATCGCGCTCCGACGGAGGAAGGTCGTTGATCGTGCGCCGGCTGTCGACGCGCACCACCAGCCTGTTGACCGCACCTCGCTTGACGAGGTTCTTCGGAAGGCGCAGCTCGAACGGCATGTAGGCGCCCTCGTGGGAGCCGATCTTGGTTCCGTTCAACCAGACGGTGGCGGCAAAGTTGACTTCCTCGAAGCGCATCACCCATGCCGTGTCGGCGGCGGCCGACGGAAGCTTGAAGTCGCGCCGGTACCAGCCGACCGAGCCGAAGTAGGAGGTGAGGCTGTCGTCGGTTGCGTTCCAAGCGTTGGGCACCGACACGGAATCCCAGCCGGTGACCGAGGCGCCGCTCTGCCACCTGCCCAGCAGACCGATGTTCAGTGGATCCAGCCTCCGCAGCCAAGGGCCGTCAACCAGATAGCGGCCCGAAGGACCCTCGTCGTAGAGCGTCTTGGCGCTCGGCGCCGCGGCCGGGTCGACGGCCGCCTGCGCCGGGGCTGCAACCAGCCCGGCGGCAAGCGCGCCGAAGGCCAGAAGCGCAATCAGTTTGGACATGCCGAGATCCCTGGCAGTGGACGACTGATTGAGGTGAGCGTGATCGAACCGTTGATGAACTGGTTCCCGCTGCGCTTCACCTCGATGCACTGAACCGTTGCGGCCGACGAACCGCCCACGTCCCAAGCAACCCTGCTTGCGCCGTTGGCGGACGAGAGCGCATAGGAAGTTCCGGAGTCATAGCGCAGAATCGTGACCGGTCCAGAGGCCTTGAGGCGGCGCGCATTGGAGACAACGACCGCGCGACAGGCCGGCCGCTCCGCGCAGCCGTCAAGCAGCTCCAGCATCTGCGCCGAATCGCCCTCTGCCTCCGCGCGGAGCAGTTTGGTGACGGCCGCGCGCTCGCGGTTCTCAGCCGTGAGCCAGCGGGCCACGAAGAACGAGACGATCAGGAACAGCACGATCAGCAGGGAGATCTTGGCTATCCGCGGCAGCAGCACAATCCGTAAGGGTAAGGCCAGGCAGGGCGGCCGGCGCCGGTCGGGGCGACTATTCATGCTCCTGCCGGTAGGCTTGAACGGTGATTTCGAAGATCATCTTCATGCCAATCGGGTTGCTGCTGGGCACCGTCCTCGCCAAGCGCGTAGGCGAAACAACTTTTGTTGACGGCTGGGAGCGCACGCGCGGGACCAAGCCGCCGACCGCGACCACCGAGATTGCAAGCTGGCCCGAAGTCGTCGCGGCAGCAGCACTTCGCGGCTCGATCATCGCTGTGACCGCTGCCACTTTCACCCGCGCCGGCGCGACCGGCTACCGCTACATCACCGGGTTCTGGCCCGGCGAGAAGACGCGCCAGCCTGCCGCACGGCTCGAGTCCCGCGGCGACTGAGCCGTCCGCGATGAGCGATTCGGCCGTAGTTCTGATGCAGCGGCTCGGGCTAAGCGACGAGGAGCTCTGCGCGACCCTCGACAGCAACCCGATCGAGGTGATCTCGGGGAGCCTCGACCACCGGCCGGAGCTGCCGATCCTGCTCCAGCTGACGGCAGCGGCCGAGGAGGCTGTCGGAGCGGGTGTACTGGCGCGCTGGGTGCGAACAAGCGGACCTTCCGGGCGACCTATCGATCAGCTCGTGACTCGCGACTTCATGGCCTTTGAGGCCTCGCTCACGACGCTGCTGGAGCGCGGCTTCGTGATCGGCGGCGGCGACTAGAAGAGCTGGTTCTCGCCGCCGAAGACTTCACTGACGGAATCGTCGGTGAAGATCCGGCGAATCGAGTCCGTCAGCACGTCGGCGCAGGTCAGCACGCGAACGTTGTCGGGCGCGTTAGGCCGCAGCGGGACGGTGTCGGTCACAACGATCTGCTCAAAGTCGGCGCTGGCGAGGTTCTCCCAGGCGGCGCCGCTGAAGAGGCCGTGGGTCGCTGCCGCATAGACGCTTGAAGCGCCGGCCTCGAGCACCGCCCGGCCAGCCACGGCGAGGGTCCCGGCGGTATCGATCATGTCGTCAACCAGCACGGCGGTCTTGCCCTCGACCTCACCGATCACGTAACCGATCTCGGCAACCTGGTGGTCGGGGCGCTCCTTGTCGAGGATCGCCAGCTCGGCGCCGATCTTGGAAGCAAACTTCTTGTTCAGCTTTACCCGGCCGGCGTCCGGCGACACGACGACCAGATCGTCAAGCCCGAGATCTTCGAAGTACTGCGTAAGCATGAACATCGCCGTCATGTGGTCGACCGGGATCTGGAAGAAGCCCTGTACCTGGCCGGCGTGGAGGTCCATCGTCAGAACGCGGTCGGCGCCGGCCGACTCAAGCATTCTGGCAACGAGGCGGGCGCTGATCGGCTCGCGCGGGGCCGACTTCTTGTCCTGACGCGAGTAGCCGTACCAGGGGGTGACGGCGATCACGCGGTGGGCCGAGGCGCCAACGGCGGCGTCGATCATCACCATCAGTTCCATCAGGGCGTCGTTCGCGGTGACGCCGGTAGCCGGGTTGCCGCAGGTCGGCTGAACGATGAATACGTCGGCTCCGCGGATCGACTCGTCGAAGCGGCAGTAGACCTCGCCGTTGGAGAAGGTCTTCAGCGTTACCGGACCCAGATCCACTCCCAGTCGCTCGGCGATCTTCGACGCGAGCTCGGGATGGGCGCGCCCGGAGACGACCATCATCCGCTTGTCGTAGTCGATCGGGATGCTCGTTGCCGGCTGAATTCCGCTCTGAGTCACCATTTCGATCGGGAGTCTAGGCGCGAGATCGGTCACTTGCCCTGCTCCCGCTCGGCCTTGCGGCGTTCGTCGTACCCCTCTTTGTTCTCCTGGCGCTCGCGGCCGATCGCCAGCGAGCCCGGAGGCACGTCTTCGGTGATCACGCTGCCGGCAGCCGTCCACGAGTCGTCGCCCACCTCGACCGGCGCGATGTAGGCCACGCCGACACCGCCGTGGACGCGCTCGCCGAAGGTCGTGCGGTGCTTGTTGACGCCGTCGTAGTTGGCAGTGATCGTGCCGGCGCCAAGATTGGCATCGGCTCCCAGCGCGGCGTCACCAACGTAGGAGAGGTGCGGAACCTTCGCGCCTTCACCGATGTCGGCGTTCTTCAGCTCAACGAAGGCCCCAACCTTGCCCCGCTCGCGGACAAGTGTTCCCGGCCTGAGGTGTGAGAAGGGACCCACGGAGGCGCCGCTGCGAACCTCCGACTCGACGACGTGGCTGCGCAGGATCGTGGCGTCGTCGCCAACGGTCGCGTCGAACAGCGTTGAAGAGGGCCCGACCGTTGAACGCTCGCCAATGCGGGTCGCGCCGCGCAGGATCGTGAACGGCTCGATGACGCTGTCGGCGCCGATCTCAACTTCGAAGTCGATGCAGGTCGATGACGGGTCGACGATCTCGACACCGGCCCGCAGGTGGCGATCGATGATCTGCCGCTGCGCGATCTCGCGCAGGCGGGCGAGGTCAACGCGGTCGTTCACGCCGAGCAGCATCTGCGGATCGTCAACGACCTGTGCCACCACCTTGCCGCCGGCCGCAGCGATCGCAGGGATTACGTCTGGCAGGTAGCGCTCGCCCTGATCGTTGTCGCTGCCGATCGCGGGCAACGCGGCCTTCAGTGCAACCGGGTCGAAGACGTAGATCCCGCTGTTGACCTCGTTGATCAGCTTCTCTTCGGCGGTGGCATCGCCGTCGGTCTTGGTTTCAACGATCCGCTCAAGCGATCCGTCGGCGGTGCGCACGACTCGCCCGTAGCCGTCGGGATCGTCGAGCAGAGCAGTCGCGACAGTCGCGGCCGCGCCGCTCGCGGTGTGAGCGCGCACCAGCTCGGCAATCGTTTCGGCAGCTATCAAAGGCACGTCGCCGCTGAGAACGATCACCGGTCCGCCATCGCCGATTGCGTCCGCGGCGGCGGCCACGGCGCCGCCGGTTCCGTCCGGCTGCTGCTGGACTGCGAACTGGAGATCAACTGCGGCGAGATCGCTGAGCGGCTCTCCCGGGGAGACGACGACGACCAGTTTCGAACAGCCCGCCTCGCGCGCTGCAGCGAGCGGCCAACCGATCAGAGGGCGCCCGCACAGCTCGTGCAAGACCTTCGGCGTTCGCGAGCGCATGCGTGTCCCTTGGCCGGCGGCCAAAATGACGGCGGTGGAGGCGGGCACAGGCTCATCGTAGAGCGCGGCGGCGCGGAGCGCATCCGCGGGCGAAGATCTGCAGCGCCAATTAGCTGGGGGGCAGGGATTCGAACCCCGACTAACGGCGCCAAAGGCCGTTGTGCTGCCGTTACACCACCCCCCAAAGGGAATGACTGATGATAAGCGCTGGAGGAGCAGTCGGCTGGCAGATCGGCTCAGCGCGGCTTTGCGACGCGGCCGGCGCTGGCGCCGAGCTCAGCGGCGGGACCGCCGCGGCGCGGAATGCCGAGCACCCGCATTGCCTTGAGGCCCAGGCTCAGCTTCTCGCGTCCGTCGCTTGACCCGACGTCGTGACCGCAAAGGTCGCGCACCCGTTCAAGCCGGTATCGAACGGTGTGCCGGTGGGTAAAGAGACGCTGCGCCGTCCCAGCGACGTTGCCGTCGGCTTCGAGGAAGGTTTCGACGGTCAGCATCAGGTCGGTCTCGTACTGCTCGTCATAAGCGACCAGCGGCTCTACGGTCTCCGCGAAGAAGCGCCGGAGCTCCTCCGGGTTGTCGGCCATCGCCGAAAGCAGCAGCCGATAGGCGCCGGTCTGCTCGAAGGCCAGCACCGGGTGGTCGTCGTCGCCCTCGGCAACGTTGACGGCGAGCAATGCCTCCGCCGCGGCGCGATGAAGCTGACCCGGGTCGTCGCAGGGGCGACTGCGGCCGATCGTCACCGTGTGACCGGGGAACCCCGACAGCAGCTCGCCCCGAATTGCGTCGCAGACGCGCGCAGCCTGCTCGTCGCTGGAGCCGGTGATCAGAACGACTACGTCATCGCCGGGCAGCTCGCGCGGCTCGGTGAGGGCGCAGATCGAGTCGCCTATCAGCCCGCGGGCCGCACGATCGACCAGCGCAAGCATCCGCGCGCGGCGCCCCTCTCCGGCGGCGACGTGTGCGTGGGCGCGGACAACGATCAGGCTGGCGCCGCCGTCGAGGCTGGTTCCGAGAGCAGCCGCCTCGGCGACCAGATCGGCTGGCTGCTGAAACTGGCGGGAGATAAGCGACCGCAGGAATGTCTCGTCCGCCTCGGCGGAGGCCCGCGAAGGAGCCCTGACACGCTCAACCTCAGAGGCAATCAAGGTTGCGATCAGTCGCTGAAGGGCGGGGTCGCGGTGACCGCGCGCGCGCAGCCGCAGCACGCCTACCGGAGCGTCGTTGACTCGCAGCTCGATCACTTCGACGCCGCTACCGTCCGAGAGCAGAGACGCCTCGTCGGAAGTGGAGCGCGCCGCCACTGCCAAGACTTGCCCTCCGCCATCGCTGACGGCGATGCTGGCGTCGAGGGTGCGGGAGGCGGCTCTGACGACCTCCGGGAGCCCGGCCCCCGACTCAACCGCGTCGGTAATTGCATCGAGCGCCTCAAGATCCAGCGGAGCCGACGCGCGTTGCGCCGATGTGGACATGGGCCGATTCTACGCGGCCGACAAGATCAGGTGGAGACCCGGTCCCAGAACCAGATCACCAGCGCGCCCAGACCTACTCCAAGAACGACGAAAGCCGCGACGAGATAGAGCGAGAGGAAGACCCCGGCAATCCGCTGCCAAAGGGTCGAGTACGACTGCCACGCGGGGAGCGCGATCAGACCGGCCCACGCTGCGACGCCGAAGACGACGCTGCTGGCGCCAACTAGAAGAATGATTGTTTCGTTACCCATCGAGTGCCTTGGAATCAGTATCGCGCACGACCGCGACGACCAGGGCCGCTATCGCCGCGACCGAGAAGCACATCATCGCAGCGCCGCCGCCACCCAGGACGTCGGAGAACCAGTGGACGTCCAGGTAGAGGCGAGTCAGGCCGACGATGACGGGGATCGCGAAGGAGACGCCGACAATCCACCACTTGCCCTTCAGCGACGGCACCAGACGGACTGCGATCACGGCGAAGATGACCCAGGCGACCGCGTATGCGGTGTGCCCTGACGGGTATGAGGAGCCTCCGACATCGATCAGCGCGCCCGTCGGCCGCGGGCGATCGACAACAAGCTTGCCGATCTGTACGGCCGCGAAGGTCATCAGCATTCCGCCGCCGAGAACGAATCCTTCAACGAAGTGCCGGCGCGCAAGCAGGACGAGAGTCGCCAGCCCGGTCAGCCAGAACATCAGCACCGGAGCGCCGAACGTCGTCAGCGCCTTGGCGATCGAGACGGCAGTTGGGTTGTAGAGGTCGAGGATGATGCTGTTGACCTGAAGGTCGAGCGCGCCGTAGCCGCGCTCGTTGATCGCGATCCAGTAGCCGAAGTAGGCGAACGAACCGACCGCGGCAAAGGCCAGCAGTGTCGTCAGGTCAAGGCCGAGTCGCCCAGGCGTGATACGCGCGATGAAGAACCGGAGCGGGCCCTGAGCCCAGCGAACGATCGGCTGGAGAAAGCGCAGCCCGGGGCGGTCGAGTGAGGCAAGCATCTTCCTCTCGAGCGCATGGCGGTTGTCCTCGTCGCTGAGGTGCCGAACAGTCCAGATGACGGCGACGACGACGCTGATCACTATCCCGAGCCCCAGCGCACCTTCCTTCGCGACCTTCAGGACCGTTCCGAAGCTCTGCCAGAAGATGTAGCCGAGCATGATGAAGGTTGTTGACCAAAGGCCTGCGCCGAGAACGTCGTACGGAAGGAAACGGCGCAGCGGCATGCCGCCGGATCCGGCGAGGAACGGAGCGACCGCGCGCACGATGCCGACGAACCGACCGATAAAGATCGCCTTGCCGCCGTGCTTGTCGAAGAACTGCTCGACGCTCTCCAATCGTTCGGCCGTCATCCCGAAGCGCGGACCGTGTTTGACGAGAAAGTCCCGCCCCAGGCGACGACCCAGTTCGTAACTGACGAGGTCGCCCATCGTCGCTGCGAACCAGGCGATCCCGATCAGCGTCACGAGCGAGATCACGCCCTGCCCGGCAACCACGCCGCCGACAATCATCGCCGTTTCGCCCGGAGCGATCAGCCCGATGAAAGCTCCGGTCTCAAGGAACGCCAGCAGCCCGACGAGCAGATAGGTCCAAGCCCCAAGCGTTGTTCCGATCGTCGTCAGCAGCTCCTCAAGATTTGGAAGCTTGACCAGCCCGGTGCCGTAGACGCAGAGTCCGGCCGCGACCAGGAACCCACCGACGATCAGCGGTAGCTCCAGCTTCCTGCGTCGACGAACGAGGAAGAAGATCACCGCGGCAGCGGCGACGAACGGCAGCGGCTTCATCCGCCGCCGCCCCGCTCGGGACCACGCTTTGAGAACGCGCTCGGGTACCAGGGCTCTATCGCAACCGGCACCGGAGTGCGGCCGGAGAGTGCGAGCGCAGCCGCCTGCGCCCCTCCGAGGTCGTCGAAAAGACCGATGGCTGTGGGTCCTGATCCGCAGACCATCGCGTGGCGGGCCCCCGCGCTGCGGACCTCGTCGAGCGTCCATTCGAGTTCCGGGGCAAGCGAGACCGAGGCCGGTTCAAGGTCGTTCGACAACAGCTCCTCCGGGGCGAAGGCGGCCCCCGCAGCGAGCGCACCGACGATCTCGGCCTGGCGCGATTCAAGCTCGCCGCCGCCGCGCGGCAGCCCGAGCCGGTCGGCTTCGGCGAAGACCTCGGCTGTTGAGAGTTCACGCTCCGACGGCACTACGAGAATCCCGAAAGGCGGCGCCTCGGGCAGCGCCCGCAGCGTCTCCCCCGCTCCGCTGGCCAGATAGCGGCGCGGCTGAAGCTGGCCGGGAACGTCGGACCCGAGCGAGACAGCGACCTCCATCAGGAGCTCCGGATCCGAAATTGCCGACACACGCGAAAGCAGCCTAAGCGCAGCGCCAGCGTCGGCCGATCCTCCGGCCATTCCCGCTGCCACGGGGATCTTCTTCTCAATTTCGATCCGTACGGGCGCTCCGCGCCAGCCGCTCAGCTCCCTGAACTTGGCGATCGCTCTGTCGACGAGGTTCTCCCCCTCGACGCCGGGGCAGACGGTCAGGTCGCCGCTGCTGCCGAGCGGCGCCGGCGAAAGTTCAAGCCGGTCGCAGAGGGCGACCGGCTGCATGACGGTCACCAGCAGATGACGGCCGTCTTCGCGCGTGGGGCCGAGCGTCAGCCCAAGGTTGATCTTGGCCGGAGCCAGCTCGCCGATCGCGGTCATTTCGACAGCTCGCCAAGCAGCTCACGGAACTGATCGGGCGAAAGGCGCTCGGCGCGAACGTCGAGCGGCAGTCCCATCGCTTCAAGCGCCGATCGCGCGCGGTCACGAATCTCGTTGCCGCCGTACCCGGCCGTTGCGAGCGACCGTGGGAGAGCCTTGCGACGGTGGGCGAAGGCCGCGCGCACCAGTGCCCGGAGATCGTCCGGCGGCGGCGGGCCGGTCCTGACAAGCGTGACGAGGACGGAGTCAACATTTGGAACCGGGTGGAAGACGTTTCGCGAAACGGCGCGCGCGACCCTCACTTCGCACGAGAGCTGGGCGATGACCGACGGCGCGCCGTACGCGCTGTCTCCCACCACGGCCGCCAGTCGCTCGCCAACCTCGCGCTGCATCATCGCCACCCAGCGGGTGACCTGCGGCAGTAGTTCGACGGTTCGGAGCACCACGGTCGCGGCGATGCCGTATGGAAGGTTGGCGACGACCTTTGTTGGCGCCGGGCTCAGCTCGACGAGGTCGAGCACCATCGCGTCGCCGACGTGGAGCGTGGTGTTTTCAAGCTGCGCGAGCGCGTCTTCGAGGGCGGGGACCAGCGCCCGGTCCAGCTCGATCACGTGAAGGTGCCCGCAGAGCGGGGCGAGGTGTTCGCTCAGGACGCCTAGCCCGCCGCCGATCTCAAGCACGACGTCGTCCGGGCCCAGCTCGGCCAGCCTGTCAATGACGCCGAGGATGTTGGAGTCGATCAGGAAGTTCTGGCCCAGATCGTGCTTTGGCCGGACGCTGAACTGCCTCATCCGTCGCAGACTTGGCTGGACCGGAAGCTCGTTCTCGTCTAGCTCGGAGATCCCCGTCACCACCCAAAGAGCTGTTCGGCATTGCGTTCGACAAGCGTGCTGAAGGCTGCGTAGTCGACCCCGCGCGCGGCCGCGACAAACTCGGCGGTGTGGACGACCGCGGCGGGCGTGTTGCGCTCTCCGCGCCTTGCCTGCGGACTCAGGTAGGGAGCGTCGGTCTCGACGAGCAGGCGATCGTCTGGCACCCGCGCCGCAGCGGCCGCGAGATCGGTCGCCTTCGGGTAGGTGACATTGCCGGCGAACGAGATCCACCAGCCGGCCTCGAGGCACTCGTCGAGGCGCGACGGCATCGTGAAGCAGTGCAGGAGCACTTGGACGCCTTCAGCGCGTTCGCGCAGCGCCCCAATCGTCAGGTCGTCGGCGTCGCGGGTGTGGATGATCAGCGGCTTCCCAAGTTCGCCCGCAATCTCGATCTGAGCGTCGAAGGCGAGTCGCTGGTCCTCCAGCGGTGCTCCCTCGCGGTACTGGTCGAAGCCGGTCTCGCCGACTGCGTGACAGAGCGGGTCGGAGGCCAGCTCAAGCAACTCGGCACGATCTGCGCCGGAGAACGCGGTGGCGTTGTTGGGGTGGTGACCGACGGCGGCGAAGACCGATGGAAACTCCGCGGCCGCAGCGAGCGCATCGCGCGAACTGGCTACATCGGTGCCGACCGTCAGCATTTTTGTCACGCCGGCCTCCAAGGCCTGCGCCACGAGCTCCCCGTGGGGAGGGTCACAGAAGTCGAGGTGGGTGTGGCTGTCGATCATCGCGGCGGTTCAGCTGGCGGGGTTTGGATCCTTTGGGAACATCGGCTCGATCTTCTCGATCGCTCCCAGCGAGCCGCTGCCGAAGGCCGCGGCCTCGTAGCCGCAGTCCTCTGCTCCAAGCGCGCCGAGGAGCTTCGCGGCGCTGGCAGGCAGCCATGGCTCAAGCAGGACCGTGAGCGTTCGCAGCGCCTCGCAGAGGGTCGCGAGGACGCTGTCAAGTTGGTCGGCGGCGGCCTCATCGGCTGCAAGCTTCCAAGGCGCGCGCTCTTCCACATATTGGTTGCAGCGGCGCACGCGCTCCCAGATTGCTTCCAGAGCCTGGGTCACTTCGGCACCGTCGATCAGTTCGGCTACGCGCTCGGGCAGGCCGTCGAATGCCTCCGCCATCTCGCCGTCCAGCTCCCCCGCCGGCACGACGCCGTCGCGGTAGCGATGGACCATCGCGATCGTTCTCGCCGCAAGGTTGCCGTACTCGTTGGCGAGTTCGTTCTCGTAGCGCGCTTCGAAGGCTGCGGGCGAAACCGACCCGTCGGCACCAAACGGAACGTCGCGCAGCAGGTAGAACCGCAGCGCGTCGGCTCCGTAGCGCTCGATCACCTCGAAGGGATCGAGGACGTTGCCCAGCGACTTGCTCATCTTCTCGCCGTCCATCAGCAGGAAGCCGTGAACGAAGAGCCGCTGGGGCACCGGCAGGTCGGCAGCCATCAGCAGCGCCGGCCAGTAGATCGCGTGGAACTTGAGGATGTCCTTTCCAACGAGTTGATAGCTCGCGGGCCAGAAGCGGTCGACAAGATCGACCCCGGGTTCTGCGTAGGTCAGAGCGGTGTAGTAGTTGAGCAGCGCGTCCCACCACACATAAACCGTCTGCTCGGGGTCCCACGGAACCGGAATCCCCCAGTCGATTCCCCTGCGCGAGAGCGAAACGTCGCGCAGCCCGCCCTCGAGGAACGAACGGGCCTCGTTGTAACGCGTTTTCGGCTGGACGAAGTCGGGTCGGCTCTCAAACAGCTCCTCAAGGCGCTCTTGGAAAGCGGAGAGCTTGAAGAACCAGTTCTGCTCCTTCTCGCGGTCAAGCTCGATGCCGTGAATCGGGCAGGTGTTGCCCTCGGCGATCTCCTGGGCGGTCTTGAAGTCCGCGCATCGCGGGCAGTAGAGGCCCTCGTAGGTGCCTTCGTAGACGTAGCCGTTCGCCTTCACGCGCTCGAGGATCTCCTGCACCGCGGCGACGTGCTGGGCGTCGCTTGTGCGGATGAAGAAGTCGTTGCTCGCCTCGAGCTGCGGCATCAGAGCCCGGAAACGCTCGGCGTTGCGGTCGGCGAGCTGCTGCGGATCAACTCCCTCGGCGGCGGCCGCGAGCGCGACCGGCTCGCCGTGCTCGTCGGTTCCGGTCAGGAAGAAGACGTCGTCACCGCGCTGGCGGTGGTGGCGGGCCATCACGTCCGCCGCAATCGACGTGTAGGCGTGCCCCAGGTGTGGCGCCGCGTTGACGTAGTAGATCGGGGTCGTTACGTAGAAAGGTGACTCGGCCATCGGGCTGAACGCTAGCGGGCGCGAAGGCCTTCGGAGCGGAGCGCCTTTTCAATCAGTGACCGGCGCGGGCGCGCACCGCCCTGGCGAACCGGCGGGGAGGCGCAAAGCGCCGCCCGCGCAGCGCTATCCCTGCGCCGATTGCGCTGCCGCTGACGCCCAGCCCGAGCCATGCCAGCCCGAGCAGCACGAAGTTGCCGCCTCTCTCGCCTGACGGACGCGGATCTACCCGCCGCGGCGCAGGGCGCGGCGGCGGCTGGCGGCGCGAACCTCGCGGCGCCCGGGCACCAATTAGCAGCGGACTGCCGGAGCGGCGGCTCAACAGACCGAGCGGATCGAGATAGCCGTCGCGCCTTCCTGCGACGCGCGCACCAAGCTGCAGGGTTGCTCCCGGCCGAATGCTGCCGAGCGACTCACCGGCGACCAGCGACCTGCCGGCAGCGGCGCGCAGACTTGAGATGCCGATCTCCGTCGCCACGAGCCTGCCGCAGCGAAGCGTCACCGCGCGCCTGCCGTCCGGAAGCATTCCGGCGAAGCTCACGACGCCGCTGCAGGCGGCAAAAACCTCGCCTCCTCTGCGGCTGCGCAGCCTCAGTCCGCGCAGGCTGCCGGCGCGAAAGCGGTCACTGACCCGGAAGCTGAACCGCTCGCTGACAACCGCGTCTCGGCCAAGCGGCCAGCTCCACTCGGCTGCCGCAGGCGCCGACGCGCCGGCGAGCGCGGCGGCTGCAATCGCGGTTGTCAGGAGCGCACGCAGGGCCATCGCCGCCGACGCTAGATGAGCTTGCGCGGGAGACCGTCAAGATGGGGCGGCGCGCCGCAGGAACAGTGCGCCGCTGCAACAGATCAGTGGCCCGGCGTTGCGACTGCCCGGTAGAGATCGTTCGCGCTTAGGCCGGTGAGTCCGGCCACCGCGGTCGCTGCAGCGCGGGCTTTTGCGCCCGCGGCGACAAGTTCGCGGACGGCTGCCTCGGCTGCGGCGCGATCGCCGCTGCCGCTCTCGGCCGCGCCGATTACGAGCACGACCTCGCCCTTGGGCGGCGCCGATGCAAAACGCTCGGCCAGCTCGGCGGCACTTCCGCGGACGACTTCTTCAAAACGCTTTGTCAGCTCGCGGCAGAGGGCCACAGGGCGCGAAGGGTCGAGGCCGGCCAGAAGTTTCAGCGTCGCTGCCGCGCGGCGCGGCGACTCGAATGCGACCAGCGTCTGTTCCTCCTCGAAAAGCTTCGTCAGCTCGCCGCGCTTGCGCGGAAGGAAGCCGACGAAACTCCAACGCTCGGCCGGAAGCCCCGATGCGACCAGCGCCGTTGTGACCGAGCTCGGCCCGGGCAGCACCTCGATCGCAAGCCCCTCCTCGATCGCCATCGCCACGAGCACAAAGCCCGGGTCGCTGACCAGCGGCATCCCGGCGTCGCTGACCAGCGCCACCGTCTCCCCCTCGCGGATGCGGCCGACGAGCTGCGCTGCGGCGCGGCGCTCAACGTGCTCGTCGTAGCGGACACGCGGCGTCGTTATCTCGTAGCGGTCGAGCAACACCTTGCTTGTTCGGGTGTCCTCGCAGGCGATGACGTCAGCGCTGCGAAGAGCTTCCACCGCACGCAGCGTGATGTCTTCGAGATTGCCGATCGGCGTCGGGCAGACGACCAGCCGTCCGCCGCCAGGTGCGGTCATGCTCCGGCGGCCTCAAACGCGAGCGTCGCTGCCCCGACCATTCCCGCATCTGCACCGAAGTGCGCGGGAACGATGCTGACGTTTGTGCCAAGCGACGGCAGCGCCTCGCTTTCGACCACAGCCCGCGCAGGCCCAAGCAGCAGCTCGCCAGCGGCAATTGCGCCGCCGCCTACGACGATCAGCTCCGGGTTGAAGGCATTGACTAGCGAGACCATCCCCTGCCCGAGGCGGCCCCCCACTTGGGCGATCGCGTCGATGCAGCCGCCGTCGCCGTCGTGCGCCATCTCCGTCACCAGGGCCCCAGTCAGGGGCCGATCTGCGGCGCCCAAAGCAAGGGGGCAGCCGGGCTCCCGCGCGGCAAGCTCCTGCCCCGCGCGCCCGATCGCGTTGCCGGACGCGTACCACTCGAAGTGGCCGTGCCCTCCGCACTCGCAGAGGGGGCCGTCGAACTCGATCACCATGTGGCCGAACTCGGCGCCGCCCCGGCTGCTGCCGCGCTCCAGCCGACCGCCAACAACCATCCCGCCGCCAATTCCCGTCCCTACGGTCAGCATCAGCGCGTCGCCGGCTCCCTTTGCCGCGCCGTGACGCCACTCCGCGAGCATCGCCGTGTTGCCGTCGTTGTCAACGCTGACCGGAACCTCAAGCCGCTCGGCCATCATCGCCTCGAACGGCAACCCGGCAAGCGGAAGGTGCGGCGAGGAGGCGATCACTCCCGCCTTGCCGTCGAAGATCCCGGCGATCCCGAACCCCGCTCCGACTACCTCGCCCGGAGCAGCGTCGGCGGCCTCGCGGACCATCTCTGCCAGGCGATCGAGCAGCCCGGTTCCGTCGAGTCCCCGTGAAGATTGCGTCACACGGTGGTGCACCCCGAGCGATTCGTCGATCGCGGCCACCAGCACCTTCGTGCCGCCCACATCAACACCGATTGCACAGTTAGCCGCCACAGTCGCCACCATACCGTCAGTGGCACAAGACCCTTCACGGCCGAGCGGGCCGCCAGAGCGCGACCCGACCGCCAGCTACAACGTCTACCGTTCGCGGCCGCGAGCGCGCCCGACCGAGCCGCCGCAGCCGCCGGGAAAGCCGCCGCGAGCCAAGCGCCAGCGCCGCCGGCGCGGCAACCGCCGCTGGACGCCGGGCCGAATCATCAAGACGGTGCTGCTGGCGATTGTGGGCTGGATCGTCCTGTCGCTGGCAATCTTCCTGTTCAGTGCCCAGTTCCTTCAGGACCAGGTCAGCGGCAAGGCGAAGGCGGAGCTGAACAGCGGCGGGCCGCCCATAGTTTCAGCGACCAACATCCTGATCCTCGGATCCGATCTGCGGGCCAAGGGAACGCGCGAACCGGGCGCCGCCACCTCGGGCCCCAGCCGCTCCGACTCAATCCAGCTGATGCGGGTCGGCGGTGGCCACAGCTCAAAGCTTTCAATCCCGCGGGACACCGTCGTTGACATCCCCGGCTACGGACTCAACAAGATCAACGCGGCCTACGCGTTCGGCGGCGCTGCGCTCTCGATCCGCACGATCCGCTCCTACCTCGGGATCAAGCTCAACCACGTGATCATCGTCAACTTCGACCAGTTCCCGAGGCTGATCAACGCGATGGGTGGGATCGACTACAGCGGAGGCTGCGTCGTCTCAAGAATCAACGGCGGATTTGCCAACGGCGGCTACACGCTGCGCCTGAAGGCCGGGAAGTCACACATCAACGGCGATCAGGCGCTGGCGCTGGCAAGGACCAGAAAGAACGAGTGCAAGCCGTCCGAGAACGACCTCAGCCGCGTGATCCGCCAGCAGAAGATCATCTCGGCGATGCGTTCGCAGCTACACGCACCGCTCGGCTTCATCCGCTGGCCGCTGATCGCATGGAACGCACCGCAAACAATCTCTTCCGACATGGGCGCTCTCGGATTGACCGGGCTTGCGGCGACGATCGGCAGCTCGGGAACCGGCTCCCCGGCAGTGCTGAAGCCGGACGGCGCAGTGACGCTGCCCGACGGCGGCGCCGGCCTGACCGTCAGCCCGGCATCACGCGAGCGGCAGGTCCAGAAGTTCCTCGACGGCTGAGCTCAGGATGAGGCGGGCGGCTTTTTGGGCTTCGGCTTCTTGTCGTCGCTCTTGGCCTTCGGAGCGGAATCGCTCTTGGAGCCGCTTGAAGCATCGGCCTTCGACTTCTCGGCAACCTTGGCGTCGTGCTTGTCGGCGCCTTCCTTTGCCGACGCTTCCAGCTCGCGATTGCGGCGCTTGGTGCCGTAGTCGGTGTTGTGGAAGCCCTTGCCCTTGAAGTGGATGGCGACCGGGTGGAAGACGCGCTCAACCGGGACCCCGGTCTCCGGGTCCTTCTTCAGAGCGTCGTCGCTCATCTTCTGAACGATCTCAAAGGTTGTCCCGTCGGGGCGTCTGTACTCGTAAGTCGGCATTCCGGTGGGAAGTATAGGAGCGGCAGAGCGCGCAACCGGGCGCCGCACGCGTACGATGGCCCGATGGCCGAAGACAAGGTAACGATGGACAAGATCGTCGCGCTCTGCAAGAGGAGGGGCTTCATCTTCCCCTCCTCCGAGATTTACGGCGGCCTTGGATCGACCTACGACTTCGGCCACTACGGCGTGCTGCTGAAGACAAACGTGAAGGGCGAGTGGTGGCGCTCTCTGCTGCAGCAGCGCGACGACGTAGTCGCCCTCGACTCGGCAATCCTTCAGCACCCGCGGGTTTGGGAGGCGAGCGGCCATGTAGGCGGCTTCAGCGACCCGATGGTCGACTGCAAGCACTGCGGGCAGCGCTTCCGCGCCGATCACCTGGACCAGCTTGCCTGCCCCAACAAGCCTTCCAAGAACCCTGGAGAGGGACCCGACTGCGACCTGACCGAGGCGCGCGAATTCAACCTGATGTTCGAAACGACGGTCGGTCCGCTGAAGGACTCCGGCTCGATCGCCTACCTGCGACCGGAGACCGCGCAGGGAATCTTCATCAACTTCAAGAACGTCCTTCAGTTCTCGCGCAAGAAGCCGCCGTTTGGCATCGCGCAGGTCGGCAAGTCGTTTCGCAACGAGATCACGCCCGGCAACTTCATCTTCCGTACGCGCGAGTTTGAGCAGATGGAGATGGAGTTCTTCGTCCCGCCGGCCGAAGCGGAGAAGTGGTTTGAGTACTGGAGCACCGAGCGCCAGCGGTGGTACACCGACCTCGGCATCCGCCCCGACCACCTGCAGCTTCGGGTCCACGAGCAGAGCGAGCTGAGCCACTACTCCAGCGCCACCAGCGACATTGAATACCTCTTCCCGATCGGCTGGTCAGAGCTGGAAGGGATTGCCAACCGCGGCGACTTCGACCTCAAGCAGCACGCCGAGTTCTCCGGCGAGAAGCTCGAGTACTTCGATCAGGCAAGCGGCGAAAAGTATGTGCCCCACGTGATCGAGCCGGCCGCCGGCGCCGACCGCGCGACGCTGGCCTTCCTCGTAGACGCCTACGACGAGGAGGAGGTCGAGGGCGACGTGCGCACGGTACTCCGCCTCCATCCGCGACTGGCCCCGGTGAAGGTTGCCGTGTTGCCGCTCGTCAAGAAGGACGGCCAGCCCGAACTTGCCCGCGAAGCCTTCGAATCGCTGCGCGGCCTGATGACCGCCGAGTACGACGAGGGCGGCTCGATCGGCAAGCGCTACCGACGTCAGGACGAGATCGGCACGCCGTGGTGCGTGACGATCGACCAC
>CAESAN010000014.1_pt1 | contig 16753 bp, 11 predicted proteins | sample 7263601 | NCBI WGS metagenome assembly CAESAN01 (sample SAMEA6814058, study PRJEB35770) | uncultured Conexibacteraceae bacterium | biome: Freshwater; feature: Freshwater reservoir; material: water | place: Czech Republic | collected 2017-05-23 | depth 30m m
GCGCGGGGTTTGCGGCCAACCGAGGAATCCGGCCGCGCAGCAGCCGTCAGCGGCTGACCTCCCGTTGGCAACCCGCGCCCAGCGCGCTCCGCGCGGTGTTGACAGAAGGCTCTTTAGATCCAGCCGCTCGGCCCGGATTCCTTTGGCGGGGGCGCTGCTGCTGGGAGTCGCGACTTCGCTGCTGGTGGTCGGTCAGGCAGTCCTTCTCGGGCGGATAATCGCCGCCGCCTTCCCCGGAGGCGAATCGCTTGTCGACGTGCAGGGCGACCTCTGGCTGCTGGCCGGCATCGTCGCAGCCCGCAGCCTCTGCGCTTTCGGCTTTGAGACGTCGGGGCGGCTCGGCGCGCGGCGGGTCGTTGGCGAGCTGCGCGCCCGTCTGACAGCGCAGATGCTGGAGAGCCGCCCGGCCGGCCTGCGCGGGCAGCGATCGGGAGAGCTCGTCACGAATGCCGTTCAGGGGCTCGGCTCGCTCGAGGCCTACTTTGCGCGCTATCCGCCGCAGCTGGTGCTCGCGGTTGTAGTGCCGGTCGTGATCCTGATCTACGTCTTCCCGCACGACTTTGCAGCCGGCGCAATCCTGCTGGTGACGCTGCCGATCATCCCCGTCTTCATGGTGCTGATCGGGCTCGCGGCCCGAACCGCGACCGAGCGGCGCTGGAGGACCCTGTCACTGCTCAGCGCGCACTTCCTCGACGCCGTCAAGGGCCTGCAGACGCTGAAGGCAAACGACCGCGCAGAGCGACAGGTGGAGTCGCTGCGGGAGACAGGCGAGCAGTACCGCCGACAGACGATGGCGACACTCAGGATCGCCTTCCTTTCATCGCTGGTGCTGGAACTCGCAGCGATGATGGGTACGGCGCTGGTCGCTGCAGCGGTCGCGATTCAGCTGATCAACGGCGGGCTCGGCTTCGCAACCGCTCTGGCCGTGCTGCTGCTGGCTCCCGAGCTCTATCTGCCGGTACGCATGGTCGGCCAGCAGTTCCACGCGAGCACCGACGGGCTGACAGCTGCGCAGGCGTGTTTTGAGCTCCTTGACGAGCCGCCGGCCGTCAGCTCGCCCTCTGCGCCGGCCGCGTGCCCCGACCCGCGCGACGGGGCGCTGACGCTCGCGGGCATCGACTTCGGCTACGAAGGCCGAGGCGAGCCTGTCCTAGACGGCCTTGAGCTGCAGATCAATCCGGGCGAGCAGCTCGCGCTCGTCGGGCCCAGCGGAGAGGGAAAGAGCACCGTCGCAGCGTTGATCCTTCGCCTGCTCGACCCTGTGGCAGGGCGGCTGACCTGCAATGGGACCGACCTGCTTGACGTGGACCCCAAGGAATGGCGCCGCCACCTGGCATGGGTGCCGCAGAGGCCGACACTCTTCAGCGGAACGCTCGCCGAGAACGTGCGTCTTGGCCGCCCCGACGCGGACGAGGCCGCGGTGCTGGCTGCCTGCGCGGCGGCGGGACTGGAGCCGCTGCTCAGTGCGCTGCCGCACGGGCTGGAGACGAGGCTGGGCGAAGGAGGAAGACGGCTCTCGGCCGGGGAGACGCAGCGCGTTGCCCTTGCTCGCGCATTCCTGCGCGACGCGCCGCTGCTGATCCTCGACGAACCGACGGCGCACCTTGACGCCGAATCCTCGGCAGCGGTTGGCGAATCGATTGCGCGGCTGTGCGCCGGGCGAAGCGTGCTGCTGATCGTCCACAGGCCCGCGCTGGCCGCGACCGCCGACCGCATCCTGACGCTGCGCAGCGGCCGGACAGTGGAACCGGAGGGGGCGCGATGAGCACCGCCGCTTCCCAGCCGACTGCGAGCGACCGCCGCGGCGCTCTGGCCAGAGCAGCGCGACTGGTCAGCCCGCGGCGCGGCGAGCTCGTGCTGTCGATCGTTCTCGGCGCCGGCGCGATCCTTGCAGCCGTCTCGCTTCTGGCAGTTGCCGGAGTCCTGATCAGCAAGGCCGCTCTGCGCCCGGAGATCCTGACCCTGACGATCTTCACGGTTGGTGTGCGGGCGCTGGCGATTGCGCGCGCGCTGCTTCGCTACGGCGAGCGGCTGGTATCGCACGACTTCGCATTCCGCGTGCTTGCAGATCTGCGGGTGAAGTTCTTCCAGCGACTGGTGCCGCTGGTGCCCGAAGGGTTGCGCGGCGTCCGCAGCGGCGACGTGCTGAGCCGCTTCGTCGGCGACGTCGACACACTCCAGGACCTATACCTGCGGGCGCTCGGGCCACCGCTGATTGCGCTGCTGGCTGTCGCGGTTCTGGCCGCGGCCACGGCGATCGTCCTCCCCGCCGGCGCAGTCGTGCTCGTCGCATCGATGCTGGTTGCGGGACTGGCGCTACCTGCCGCCGCAGCGGCTGCCGCGAGGCGCTCCGGCAGACGCGAGGCGCCGGCCCGGGCCGAGCTGAGCGCCGAGCTGGTCGAGATTGCAAGCGGCGCCGCGGAACTGGCGGTCTATGGGCGCGAAACCCAATGGGCCGAGCGCGTCGAGAACGCCGACCGCGCATTGGCGGCTACCGAAAGGCCTGGCGCCTGGATCAGCGGGATCACGACAGGCGCAGGCGTGGCGATAGGCGGAGCGGCGATGGTCTGCGTTGCCGCCGTAGGAGTTCAGGCCACGGCCGACGGCCGGCTCGACGGAGTGCTGCTTGCCGGGATCGTCTTCCTCACCATCGGCGCGTTTGAGGCCGTTGTCGGACTGCCTGACGCCGCCCAGCGCCTGAGCGCCTGCGCCGAGTCGGCATCCCGCCTTGAGACGGTCACGGAGGCGCCGATCCCGGTCAACGACCCCGCGGTGCCAGAGCCGGTTCCATCCGGCGGACCGCTGAGCTTTGACGGCGTCAGCGTCGTCTTCGAGGGGCGCAGTCAGGCGGCGCTTAGCGGCATCACCCTGTCACTCGGCCGCGGCCGGCGAATTGCCCTGGTTGGACCAAGCGGCGCCGGCAAGAGCACGCTCGCCTCGTGCGCGGTCCGCTTCCTCGACCCAACCGACGGCCGCGTCAGCTACGGCGGAGTCGACCTGCGCGAACTCGGTCAAGACGCGCTGCGCCGGAAGGTTCGGCTCGTAAGCCAAGACGCTTACCTGTTCACAACCTCGATCGCAGAGAACGTCAGGTTGGCATCGCCCGGCGCTGATGACGAACAGATCGTCGCCGCGCTCGCCCGCGCAGGCCTAGGGCCCTGGATCGCCTCACTGCCGGAAGGGATCGACACTCTCGTAGGAGAGGAGGGAACCGAGGTATCGGGCGGCCAGCGCGGGCGGATCGCTCTGGCGCGCGGTTTCATCGCGCCGGCGGAAGTGCTGATCCTCGACGAGCCGACCGCCAACCTTGACGCCGCCGGGGCGCGCGAGCTGCTGCAGGCGATCGGCTCCGAGCGGAGCGACAGCCGCGCAATGCTCGTTATCACGCACACCGTCGAGGGGCTCGAGGAATTCGACGAGATAATCGTGCTGGAGGGCGGGGTCGCAGTCGAACGCGGAAGCTGGACCGAGCTGATCGCCGCCAACGGCGCGCTCGCACGGCTATCCGCAGCGGCCTGAGCGGCTGCGGACAAAAAGCGACGCGGGCCGAGCCACCTTGGGACCCCTCGCTCCTTCCCATCCCCCATTGCTGGGTTCTGTTCCGGTGAGGGAGGCGCGATCTTACATCCCTGATCGTCGCTCTTTGCGGCTCGGACACCGCGTCTGAAATCCAAGATAGGGAAGCCTCGAAGCGCCGTCAATGGCCCGCGACGGATCACCCCGCTATTTAGGAGAATTTGAACGGCGAACAATCTGCCGACAACGGATTTGGGTTCGCCGTATGCTCGTTTGATGAGCGATACAGCGGTCGAAGACGTCACCTGGCAGGTCGAAGATCTGGTCAACGGAGGGGGGCCGGAGGAGTGCGACGAGCTGCTCGCCGACGCCGACCGGCGCGCCGCCGCGCTGGCGAAGGAGTACGCCGGCAGGATCGCGCGGCTCGACGGCCCCGCGCTGGCGCTGATGATCGCCGAGCTGGCGGTGATCGGAGATCTGGTTGGCCGCGCCGGCAACTACGCCCACCTGCGCTTTGCCGCCGACACCGAGGACCCCGTAAACGGAGCTCTTATGGCCCGCGTTCAGGAACTCGCGACGGCGATTGAGACAAAGCTCGTCTTCTTCGAGCTGGAATGGGCGGAGCTGGACGACGCGCGCGCCGAAGAGCTGATCGCCGCCGACGGCCTGGAGCACGCCCGCCACTACCTGCAGACGATTCGCCGCTACCGCCCGCACCTGCTGAGCGAGGCCGAAGAGAAGCTCTCGGCCGAGAAGTCGGTAACCGGGCGCGACGCGTGGTCGAGGCTCTTCAGCGAGCTGACGAGCGCGATCCGCGTGGAGCTCGACGGCGAGCCTGAGCCGGTTCCGCTCGACCAGGCCCTGAGCCTGCTCCATTCGCCGGACCGCGAGCTGCGCCGCGGCGCCGCCGAGGCCGTAACCCGCTCACTTGAGCCCGGCCTTCGCACGCGGGCCTACCTCTTCAACACGCTGCTCCAGGACAAGGCGACCGAGGACCGCCTGCGCAGCTACCCAACTTGGCTCTCCAGCCGCAACCTCGCCAACGAGGCCAGCGACGAGTCGGTGCAGGCCCTGGTCGAAGCGGTCGAGGGCGCCTACGAGCTGCCGCGGCGCTGGTACCGCTTGAAGGCGAAGCTGCTCGGGCTGGATCGGATCGCCGATTACGACCGTGCGGCGGCGATCGCTCAGGACGACGCCAAGATCGGCTGGGACGAAGGACGCGCGATGGTGCTCGACGCCTACGGCGACTTCTCGCCCGAGCTTGGCGATCTGGCGGCGCGATTCTTTGACGAGCGCTGGATCGACGCCCCTGCCAGGCCCGGCAAGCGCGGCGGAGCATTCTGCGCGTACACCGTCCCGAGCGTGCACCCCTATGTGATGCTGAACTGGACCTCAACCCGCCGCGACGTGATGACGCTCGCCCACGAACTTGGGCACGGCGTTCACGCGGCGCTCGCAATCCCGCGCGGGATCTTCGAGCAGCACACGCCGCTGACGGTCTGCGAGACGGCCTCGGTCTTCGGCGAAACGCTTGTCTTCCGGCGCCTCCTCGACGCCGCCGACACGCCGCAGTCGCGGCTCAGTCTGCTGGCCGAGAACATCGAGAACTCGATCGCGACCGTCTTCCGCCAGACGGCGATGAACCGCTTCGAAGAAGCCGTCCACACCCATCGCCGCGAGCAAGGCGAGCTTTCGGTGGAGGACTTTGCCGGCCACTGGCAGGCGACGCAGGAGCAACTGCTTGGCGACGCGGTCGAGATAACGCCCGACTACCTCTCGTGGTGGAGCTACATCCCCCACTTCATCGGCAGCCCTGGATATGTCTACGCGTACGCCTACGGCCAGCTGCTGGCGCTGTCGGTCTACGGCCAGTACCTGAAGCAGGGAGAAGACTTCGTCCCCGCCTATCTCGAGATGCTCGCCGCGGGCGGGTCGCGCAGCCCCGAAGATCTGGCAAAGATCGCAGGCCTCGACCTCGCCGACCCGGGGTTCTGGAAGTCGGGACTGGAGCTCGTCGCCGGCGAGCTGGAAGAGGCTGAAGCGGCGGCCGAAGAAGTCTTGGCGCAGCGCGGCGACTAGCGGTTCGCTTCTCGCAGAGCGCGGTCCATGTCGCGCTTGGTCTCGCGCTCTTTGATCGCGTGCCGCTTGTCAAAGCGGTCACGGCCGCGCGCAAGGCCGATCTCAACCTTGGCGTGCTGCCCTTTGAAGTAGATCCGCAGCGGCACGATCGTAAGCCCCTTCTCGGCCTGCTGACCGGTCAGGCGGGCGATCTCCTGGCGGGTTGCGAGCAGCTTGCGGACGCGCTCGGGCTCATGGTTGTTGGCTGCAGCCGGCGCGTAGGGCGAGATGTGGCAGTTGTGCAGCCACAGCTCCCCCTCATAGACCTGCGCATAGGCGTCCTTGATCTGAACCAGCCCCTCGCGCAGCGCTTTCACTTCGGTCCCCTGCAGGACGATGCCGCACTCAAGCTTGTCGAGGATCTCGTAGCGGTGGCGCGCCTGACGGTTGGTTGCCACGTCGCCCGCGGCGACCTTCTTCTTTCCGGCTTTGGCCATCGCCAGCGAGCCTAGCGAGCGTCGGGCTCTTCGGCGAGCACCAGATCAACGCGGCCGCGTGCGGTGTCGATGCGGTCAACCTTGACCTTGAGCCGGTCGCCGAAGCGAATCGTCGTTCCGGTTCTGCTGCCGGTCATGATCGTCCCCTGCTCGTTCAGGTCCCACCAGTCGCCCTTGATGCGGCGGACTGGGAGGAAGCCTTCGTGGGCGCCGCCGTCGAAGCTGATGAAGATGCCGGCGTTGATCAGGCCCGTCACCTCGCCCTCGAACGGTTCATCGGGCCCGCGCTCCATCAGCCTGCGCTCGAGCAGGAAGCTGCCGGCGATTGAATCGGCGATGCGCTCGGTGCGGATCGCGTCGCGCTCGCGCTCGCTGGTCCAGACTGCGGCCTCGTCGAGCTCGTCGGCGCGCGGAGGCTTCTCGTCAAAGCCAACGGCGCTGAGCAGCGCTCTGTGGCAGAGCAGATCGGGATAACGGCGGATCGGCGAGGTGAAGTGGCAGTAGTTGCTGAGGCCAAGACCCGCATGGCCGAGGTTGTCTGGCGAGTAGCGCGCCTGCCGCAGCGACCGCAGCACCAAATATGTGAGTCCCATCCGCGCAACACCGGTTCGCTTTACGTGCTCATCAACGGCCAGCGACGCGGCCGCCACGACCTCGCCGGCGTCGGCAGATGAGATGTGCTCGGCCGCGGGTGGCGTGGCGACGTCGAGCGATGCGAGCTGGTCCAGCAGCCGTTGTACCGACTCCGACTCGGGGCGCTCATGGATCCGGTAGAGGGTTGGGATCGCGCGCTCGCAGCAGAGCGTGGCCACGGCCGAGTTGGCGGCAATCATCAGATGCTCGATGAGGCGGTGCGATTCGGTCTGCACGCTGGCAACGGAGTCGGCGACGTGGCCCTGCAGATCGAAGGCAAACTCCGGCTCGACCGACTCGATCGCCAGCGCCGCCCCGCCGGCACGGCGCGCCGCCTCCAGCGCTGCCGACACCTCTCGTGCGGCTGCAAGCGGCTCGCGCCACGGATCCTCGGCCTCTGCCTCGCCGGCGAAGATTTGGTCAACATCCTCATAGCTGAGCCGCTTGTCGGAGCGGATCAGCGAGCGGTAGAAGCTGCTGGCGGCAAGTGCCCCGTCCTCGAATTCGAGTTCTGCCGTGACCGCAAGCCGGTCCTCGCCGGGGACAAGCGAGCAGGCATCGTTGGAGAGCGCTTCGGGCAGCATCGGCTCAACCGCGCCCGGCACATAGACGCTGGTGGCACGTCGCCGCGCCTCGTTGTCAACCGGATCGCCGGGCCGAACGAAGGCGCTGACGTCTGCGATGTGGACCCAGATCCTCGTGCGAGTCGGGCTTAGACGCTCCGCCGATATCGCGTCGTCGAAGTCCTTCGCGGTCGTGGGATCGATCGTGAAGGTGACGAGATCGCGCAGGTCGCGGCGCTGCGGCTCGGGGTGGGGGTGCAGGCGCGCCGCCTCCGCTGCAGCCAGGACCTTCTTCGGAAAGCGCCTGCGCAGCCCGCGGTCGAGCATCAAGGCTTCGACAACGTTGCGGGCGATGTTTGGACTTCCGAGCAGGCGCAGAATCTTTGCGCGGGCATTGCGTGCGCCGCCTCCGGGGGCGGCGATTAGCGCCAGCTTGCCGGCACGGGCCTTGGCCGGTGGCTTGCCGATGCTGATCTGCTGCCCGGGCTCAAAGAACGGATCGCCGACTAGGAACTTGCCGCGCTTCTCCAGCAGCACGACCTGCGGCTGGCCGGCAGGGCGCGGCTCGCGCGGCGGAGGCGTCACTTGGTCACACTGCGGCCGCAGCCGAGCTTCGCCAACGCCGCCTTTAGCGCAACGTCGCTGCGCGAATCGCGCGGCTGCTTGACCAGCAGATCGGGCCTGAGGCCGGCCCCCTGCGAGACGCCCTTGCCTCCCAGGTTGCGCCCTTTTGGTGTGAAGTACTGGCCGGCGGTAATGTCGAGCGCGCCGCCGTTGGAAAGCTCGAGCACTTGCTGGAAGACGCCCTTGCCGAAGGTCTTCTCGCCCACCAGCGTTGCCCGGCCGGAATCCTGAAGGGCGCCGGCGACGATCTCGGAGGCGGAGGCCGTCCCGCCGTTGGTCAGGACCACAAGCGGCGCCTTCGGAACGACTGGGCTGCCGGTGGCGCGTAGCGTCCGCGTTGGGACGCTGCGGCCGCGGGTGGTGACGATCGGACCGCTGCTGATGAATGCGCTGGCCACGAGCTGGGCCTCGTCCACAAGCCCGCCGCCGTTGTTGCGCAGGTCAAAAATGTAGGCCTTAGCGCCGCGCCGCTTGAGCTTCTCCAGCGCGGCGTAGACCTCGGCGTGCGCCCCGGAGCTGAACTGCGACAGCGCGACGATGCCGATCTTCTTTCCGCAGACCGTCTTGAGCGCAGACGCGACGACCGGGACGCTGATTGCTCTCCGCGTGGCATAGACAGTCCGCTCCTCGCCCTCGTGGAGGACCGTCAGCTTGACCTTGGTGCCAGCCGGCCCCTTAACCAGCTCGGAAGCCTCCTCAGTAGTCAGACCCTTCAAAGACTTGCCGTCGGCGGCGATGATCTGGTCGCCGCTTTCGATGCCGACCTCTTTGGCAGGAGAGCCCTTGTAGACCGATCGGATCAGGAGGCCGCGCTTGGTGCTGTCTACGGTCACGCCGATGCCCGTGAAGCGGCTGTTCTGGCTGTCTTCAAACTTCTCATACTGGGCCGGGGTGAAGTAGTTGGAGAAGCGGTCATTGAGGTTCTTGACGGCGCCGCCGATGGCATCATTGGCCAGCTGCCCGGGTGGCAGTTTGCGGTAGTAGGTGTCGCTGATGTCGTTGAGTGCTTCGCGGACGACGATCTGCTCATCCGATCCGACCAGCGCCGCGCGCAGAGGAGCGGGCACGACTTCGGCATTTCGCCCTCCGATCCAGATGCCGACCACGAGCAGCAGAACCGCAGCCAGCACCGAGGCTGCGGCGATTAGTGCTGTGATTGCGATACGGCGTCTTGTCATTGGAATCGGCGCGGCATTGGCCGCTCCCCAGAGGGTAGGGCCGCAGCGGCGGGGCGGGTGCCAGCTTGGCGGCTAGACCTGCAGGAAGCGGCGCAGCGAAATGGCCGAACCCATCGCGCTCACGAAGATGCCGGCGCCCAGCAGGATCGCGACGAGCACGCCAAAGCCGATCGTGCTCGGTGCGGAGAGCAGCGCAAAGTCGCTGACAAGCGGATCGACGAGCGCCACCTTCATCACGCCGAGCAGGAGCACGGCGAGGACCGCTCCCAGCGCGCCCAGAATGACCGCTTCAAGAACGAACGGCCAGCGGATGAAGCCGTCTGTGGCGCCGACCAGCTTCATCACCTGAATCTCGCGGCGACGCGAGAAGACCGAGAGGCGGATCGTGTTTGAGATCAGGAGGATCGAAGCGACGATCAGCAAGGCCGCGAGCAGGCCGGTCGTCAACTTGACCACGCGGGTGGCCGTGAGGATCTTCTCCGTGTTGTCCTTCGACGAGCCCACCGAGTCGATCGAGGGATCGATCGTCGTCCTGCCTCCGCCCGGAGTCTGGGGCTGGATTGCGCTAACGAGAGCCAGTGCGTTGTCCGGGTTGGTTGGAGTTACGCGCAGCGTGTCCGGCAGCGGGTTGGAGCCGAGCAGGTCGTAGGCTTCCGGGTTCTTGCGGCGCTCCTTGGCGTAAGCGGCGCTCTTGCTGACGTACTGAACGGACTTGACGCCGTCGATCTTGTTGACCTGGGCCAGCACGCGCTGCGCATCTGCAGGGGTGGCGTCGCTCTTCATGTAGACGTTGACGATCACCTGACCGCGCACGTCGTTGGCGGCGCCCGTCGTCGCTTGGACGATCGGAATGAAGACGCCAAGCACGAGCAGTGTCACGAGCACCGACGCGAGAGCGGCGAAGCTTGGCACGGCGTTGCGAGCGATCGAGGTGAATGCCTCGCGGGTGAAGAAGCCGAAGTTCATCAGTCTCGGAATGCCTCGTCGAAGTCGTCGCCGGGCTCGCGCGGGGAGTCTCCCCTGCGCGGCTCGGGAGAAGGCTCGCGCAGGAGCGCGCCAAACTCGGCCGTGGTCATGTCGGTCGGGGCGTAGCGCCCACCAATCTCATCGCGAACGATCACGCCTTCGGCCAGCTCCAGGACTCGGCGACGCATGCGGTCGACCATCGTCGAGTCGTGGGTGGCGACAAGGACCGTCGTCCCTGTGCGGTTGATCCGGTAAAGCAGCTGCATGATGCCGATCGACGTCTCCGGGTCGAGGTTGCCGGTTGGCTCGTCGGCCAGCAGCAGCGGCGGCGCATTGACGAATGCTCGGGCGATGCTGACGCGCTGCTGTTCGCCGCCGGAGAGCTGGTCCGGATAATGGTGGAGCTTGGTGGCAAGTCCCGTGAGACGGAGGATGTCCGGCACCTTTTCGCGGATGCTGCTGCGCGAGCTGCCGGTTACCTGCAGCGCGTAGGCGACGTTCTCATAAACGGTGCGGTCGGAGAGCAGCTTGAAGTCTTGGAAGACGACCCCGAGGTTGCGCCTGTAGAAAGGGAGCTGCTTCTTGCTGAGCTCGCCAAGATCGCGGCCGGCGACGAGGATCTTCCCCTCGTCCGGTTCAAACTCCTTGATCAGCAGGCGCATCAAGGTTGACTTGCCTGAACCGGTCGGGCCCACGAGGAAGACAAATTCGCCGCGACGAATCGTGAAGGTTGCACCGCGCAGGCCGGCTTTGCTGCTGTCGTAGCGCTTGGTTACGCCGCGGCACTCGATCGCGTTTGCCGGATCGCCCGGGCGGCCGGACACTCCCTCGGCATCCTTGCGCTGCGCAGCCTGCGAATCGCGCAGGCGCAGTTCTTTCTCGGTCGCAGCCATCGTTCCCTTCATTAGCCGCCGGCGGTCGGACTCCTGCCACAGGGCGAAGTTGCAGGGGAGGTTGCAGTGGAGCCCGCATCCGGCGTCGCTATCGTCATCGAATGGCTCAAATCTCAAGCTCAACCGCCGCCAACGGACTGCCCGTCCACCGAATCGCGATTCCCGGCACCCGCGCGACCACAATCCTCGTCGCATTCGACGCCGGAGCCCGGACCGAACACGCTGAAGAGAACGGGATGGCGCACTTCCTCGAGCACCTCGTGTTCAAAGGCGGAAAGATTTATGACGACTACCGCAAGGTCAACGAGACCGCCGAGCGGATGGGCGGTTCCCTAAACGCCTACACGAGCCACGACCTCGTCGCCTTTCACATCACGGTCCGCGCCGAGTCGGCCGTCGAAGCGATCGACCTTCTGACCGACTTTGTCGGCCGTCCGAAGCTGGACAGCGATGAGCTGGACAAGGAGCGCGGCGTCGTCATTCAGGAGATCCAGCGCTACAAGGACGAGCCTTCGTCGGTCGCCGGCGACCTGATTGAACGCGCCGGGTTTGGCGACCATCCCCTCGGGCGGACCGTACTGGGCCCCGAGGAGCACCTTGAGACCTTCTCGCGCGAAGCGATCGTGGCCTTCCGCGAGCGGCGCTGGTCGGGCCAGCGCGGCGGCGCCTTCATCGTCGGCAACCTTGAGCATGTTCCCGGAAACGGTGCAGTTGACGACTACTTCGGCCGATTTCCATCGCTCCCCGCGCCCCCTGCCGCAGAAGCGCCTGCTCCATTCGTGCCGCAGACGATCATCGAGGAGCGCGACAGCAACCAGTCGCACCTGCGGATGCTCTACCAGCCCGACCTTGACCCGAAGGACATCGAGCAGCGGATTGCGTTCGGGATCTACTCGACTCTGCTGGGCGGCTCGATGGGGTCAAGGCTCTTCGACGAGATCCGCGAGCAGCGCGGCCTCGCCTACTCGGTCTTCTCGATGGCTCACGTGGCGGGCGACTACGGTGCGCTGGTGCTCGGGGCGGGGCTTGAATCGGCGAAGGCCGGAGAGGCTTTCACGAGGATGAAGGAGATCGTCGGCGAGCTTGCCGCCGACGGGCCGACCGAGGAGGAATTTGAGCGCGCCCGGGCTTATGTCGCTGGGCGCCGCGTGCTTTCGTTTGAGAACACCAACGCGGTCGCCGGCTATGCCGCGGGCAAATCGATCGTCCATGGCGAGAGCTTTGATCCCGACGATGCAATCGCCGCGATCGATGCCGTGAGCTACCCGCAGGTCGTTGAGGCTGCACGCCGTGTCGACCCTGAGATGCTGTCAATCGCGTGTGTAGGACCCCACACTTCAAGCGAATTTGAGTAGCCCGCAAGAAACTTGCGGCGCCCGCGTCACATTTGGGGCGTAGAGTTGTCTGTAGTTCAGGAGCACTGGTGACACCTCATTTTTCCGTATCCCTGCTCGGGACCCAGTCGGACGAGCGGCTTTCGTCGCTCGCTGGCGCTGGGCACGAACGCGCCTTTGAAGCGATCGTTGAGCGCTATCGCAAGCCGCTCAGCCGGTACGCGACGCGCTTTGTTGGCGAGGCACGGGCTGAAGAGGTTGTCCAGACCGCGTTCCTAAGCGCCTGGTCGGCGCTTTCCTCCGGAACCGAGGTCCGCGATCTGCGGCCTTGGCTCTATCGCATAGTCCATAACGGAGCCCTGAACGCCATGCACCGAGCCGAAACCAATGACAGCGAACTGATCGAAGCAGCCGACGGGGCGATGGGTCCCGACGCGATCTTTGAACAGAGCGAAGCGGTCCGTGAAGCGCTCGGCATGATTGCCGATCTTCCTGAGCGCCAGCGCGCCGCGCTGCTGGCGGTAGCCGTCGACGGCCGCGCGCACTCCGATGTTGCACTCGACCTAGGCGTCAGCGATGCCGGTGTCCGTCAGCTCGTTCGCCGCGCGCGAGTTCAGTTGCGAACCGCCGCGACGGCTCTCACGCCGCTCCCACTCGCAATGTGGCTCGCCAACGGCCAGCGCGGCGCGGCCGCGCACGCTGATCTGACCCACCGGGTCGCCGAGATGCTCGGCGACGGGGGCGGCACCGCACTCGCGAGCCGCGCAGTCAAGGCCGGCGCGGTTGTCGTCTCAATCACCGCCGTTGCTGCTGCAGCTCCCGAGGTTGGGCACGTGATCAACCACTCCAGCGGCAGCCAACGGGCTCGCGCAGCGGTAGCTGTCGAACCCGGCAACGGAACTGCTGTCGGACTCGGTGGCCCGGCCGGGGTTGTCCTGGCCGCAAGGCCAACAGACTCCGCAGGCGGCAAGCGGTTCGTCTTCGGCGCCGCGCCGCGCGGTTCGCAGGGATCCCCCGGAGGCGCGCAGCGACCGCCGCAGACAGGCACCTCTGGAGACGACGGTCAGGGCGCGGCCGACCAGATGCCCGGCACCGGCACCGGACGTGGAGGCGGCAGCGGCAGCGGCAGCGGCAGCGGCAGCGGCAGACGCGATGGCGGCCTTGGTGGCGGCCTTGGTGGCGGCGGCAGGAACCGCGGAGGAAGCGGCGGCGGTCGCGGAAACCAAGGCGGATCCGACGACTCCGGCGACAACGTCACCAGCTCGCCTTCAAACCCCTCAACCGGAGGGGGCGGCGGCAGGAACGGCGGCGGAACTGGACGAGGCCGCAATGCCGGCGGGAAGGGCAACGGCGGTGGCAGGAACGGCGGCGGACAGGCGACTGGCGGCAACGGTGGCGGGAAGGGCAACGGTGGCGGCAGGAACGGCGGCGTCAGGAACGGCGGCGGCAAGGGCGGCGTCGGCGCTCAAGACTTCTCAGGCGACGACTACAGCGGCGACTGAACCCGCCCGCTGCGCTCCTTCTAGGGGTTGATCGCGACCATCCGCTCGATCGGAACCCTCGCACGCTCGGCAACGTCGGCTGCGACCTTGACCTCTCCGGTGCCATCGCGCAGGCTGTCGCGGAGCTTCTCAAGCGTGATCATCTTCATGTAGCGGCAGCTCGCCTCCGCATTAGCCGGGATGAAGTTGATGTCGGGGGCCGCCTTCCTCAGCGGGTAGAGCATTCCAACCTCAGTGGCGACGATCACGTCGCGCGGCGCGCCTTCGCTCTCGGCCTTGGCCGCGTAGCCCATCATTCCACCTGTTGAGAGCATCTTCACTCCCTCGCTGTCAACGTCGCCGGCGGCTACGTATTCCATCACCGACGTGACGCAGCCGCACTCCGGATGAATCAGGAAGTCGGCGCCGGGATGCTCGCCTCGGACCCGCGTGATGTCGTCCGGGCGGATTCCCGCGTGAACGTGGCACTCGCCATCCCAGATGCGCATCCGCTCGTGGCCGGTGACCTTCTGAACGTAAGCGCCAAGGAACATGTCGGGGCCAAAGCAGATCTCGGTCTGCGGACCGTGCTCGCGGACGATGTGCTCGACAACAGCGACGGCGTTCGATGAGGTACAGCAGTAGTCGGTGACGGCCTTGACCGCGGCCGTCGTGTTGACATACATCACCGTGACGGCCTCGGGGAAGCGCTCCTGCCACTCGATCAGCTGCTCGGCGGTAATCGAGTCTGCGAGCGAGCAGCCGGCGTCGAGGTCCGGCAGCAGGACGGTCTTGTCGGGCGCCAGAATTGAAGCCGTCTCGGCCATGAAGTGGACGCCGCAGAACGCGATCACAGCGTTCTCAACCTTCGCCGCCTGCTGCGAGAGGCCGAGCGAGTCGCCAACGTAATCGGCGACGTCCTGGATCTCGGGGACTTGGTAGTTGTGCGCAAGGATGATCGCGTCCCGTTGCTTGGCCAACTCGCGCACCTCGTCCTGAAGGCGGGAGACTGCGACCGGGTCGGCCTCGGGCTCCGGAGCCATCGGCAGCGGCACCGAGCTCATCGTTCGACCTCCACCGTCAGCGACAGGTCCAGAGCAGCGGCTGAATGCGTGATCGCGCCCACTGAGATGAATTGTACGCCGCTCGCAGCGACATCGGCGACCGTGTCGAGCGTGATGCCCCCGCTGGCCTCAAGCTCCGCCCTGCCGTCAACCTGAGCGACCGCATCGGCAAGCGCGGCCGGGCTCATGTTGTCGAGCAGCAGCCGATCGGCGCCGGCCTCGACTGCCTCGGCGACTTCGTCCGGGTTGGTGCACTCGACCTCCAGCAGCAGCGAACGGTCAGCCTGCCTCGCGGCCGCCACCGCAGCCGTGATGCCACCGGCGACGCGGATGTGGTTCTCCTTGATCAGGTAGGCGTCCCAGAGGCCAATCCGGTGGTTGGAAGCGCCACCCGCACGGACCGCGGCCTTCTCGAGCAGCCGCATGCCGGGGGTTGTCTTGCGGGTGTCGAGGATCGTCACCGAGCTTCCCTCAACCGCCCGCACGTAGCGGGCCGCCGCGGTGGCAACGCCGCTCAGATGGGCGAGAATGTTGAGCGCGGTCCGCTCAGCTGCGAGGAGTGCGCGAGCGTCGCCCTCGGCCCGCAGAACCGGACCCGCTTCACGCCAGACGCCCTCCTCTGCAAGCGGCTCGAACCGAACTGCAGGATCGAGCGTCCCAAGCGCCGCTTCGGCGGCCTCGATTCCAAAGATCACTCCCGGCTGCTTCTGCGTGACCGTTGCCAGCGCGATGCTGCCTTCGGGGATCGTCGCCATTGCCGTGCGGTCGCCGTCACCGACGTCCTCGGCCAGCGCGCGCGAGATCAGGTCGCTCAACTCCTGCCGCGTCGCTTGGTCCATCGTTCAAGCCTAGAGAGTTCGGGGTCGCTCAGTCCTCGGCGAGCACCGCGACGGTGCCAAGACCGGGGTCGCTGGCGCCGTGCAGACGCGAACCGGCCGCGAGAATCTCGCGAAGGTGCGCCACCACCTCGGCGGTCACCCGCTCTCCGGGCAGCAATGCGGGAATTCCCGGCGGATACCCGGCGATCGATTCGCATGAGATCCGGCCGACCGCATCATCAATTGCGACGACCTCGGCCTTGCCAAGGAATGCCTCTCGGGGGGGAACAACGCAACCTCCCGACGGAGCGGGCCGGCGGATTGGAGTGATCGGCTCGCTTGGCTTGGCGACCGCGGAGACGGTTTCCTCGACTCCTTCGACGAGCCGGTTCAGCCGCTCGCGCGACTCGCCTGGACCGGCCATGAAGACGGCGGTCGCGTGTGTCGCCATCTCTGCATGAATGTCGTGACGCGAGCGCATCGCCTCGGCAAAATCAAGGCCGGTTAGGCCGACTGCACGCACGTCAATCACGATCCGCAGCGGATCAAAGCCTGCGATCCCAGGCCTGCCGACAAAACTCTCATCAACCAGTTCAATCAGCTCAATCTGAGCGAGCCGTCCGCGGGTCTCGGCGAGCAGTTCGATCGTCTCGGAAAGGATCTCCGAGCCCCGGGTCGCGAGCTGCCGGCGGGCGGCGTCGAGCGAGGCGATCAGGAGCGTGTTCTGGCTTGTTGAGCGAAGAATGCGAATCGCACGGACCAACGCCTGCTCGTCGATTCTCTCGTCGCTGCAGAGGTGGAGGATTGCACTCTGCGTCATCGAGCCGCCCAGCTTGTGAGTGCTGGTCAGCACAGCGTCGGCTCCGAGCCCGACTGCACTTGGCGGCAGCAGCGGGCTGAAGCCCAGATGGGCTCCCCAGGACTGGTCGACGATCAGAGCGACTCCTGCCCCGTGGGCGACCTCGACGCATCCAGCGATGTCAGCCGTCAGCCCGTAGTAGGTGGGCGAGACGATGAATGCAGCTTTGACCTGCGGGTTCGCAGCAAGCAGCCCGGCAAGTCGCGCCGGCTCTACGCCAAGCGCCATCCCGAGGTCCTCGTCGTACTCGGGTTCGATGAAGGTCGGGA
>CAESAN010000015.1_pt1 | contig 16705 bp, 13 predicted proteins | sample 7263601 | NCBI WGS metagenome assembly CAESAN01 (sample SAMEA6814058, study PRJEB35770) | uncultured Conexibacteraceae bacterium | biome: Freshwater; feature: Freshwater reservoir; material: water | place: Czech Republic | collected 2017-05-23 | depth 30m m
CCAAGCCCGCTGTTTGCCCCCGTTACTGCGCAGATCTTTCCGGTCAGGTCTGCATCGACCGGCTCGAGCAGTCCCAGCGACCTCCTGGCGGCCCATCCCGCTCGCGAGAAGCCGGGCGCAATCGTCAGGTCGAGCAGATTGTCGGCGAGCCCGCGAATCATGCCTCAGACGGTAGCCGCCTGCGGCGACTCACAGGCGCCGAGTTAGCCGCGGATGGTGCCCTTCGCGCTGTCGCCAATTCCGAGCGATTCACAGAAGACAATCTGTGGCGGTTCGGCTGCGATTGAAGCGGCGAGCGCCCCGAGCTCGGCCATGTGCGGCTGCTGGACGTGCTGATTGAGCGCATCCTGCGATTCCCATCTCTCGACAAAGACGAGCGTGTTCGGGTCATTGATGTCCCGGTGAAGGGCATATGAGAGGCAGCCCTCCTGCTCGTGAACCTTCTCGATGATTGGGGTCAGACCGGCTATTGCCGTGTCGGCCTCTCCGTCGTTCACTTTGATCGTTGCAACAACCAGAATCTCGCTCATGGGATGACACTACCGCTGGAACCGGCTCTTGGGAACGGTGAGGTGTCCAGTGTGGGCAGAGGACTTGACCTCCTGCCGTGGTACTAAACCGCCATGAAAACTATTCCAAGCTTCTCCCGATCCAATACCCCGAAGGCGCGTCGCCCGATGGCGCTCGCTTCCGTGGCAACGGCGGCCGTCGCCTTCGCGCTAGTCGTTGGCGGCTGCGGCGACAAGACCGAGGTGGTCCCGAACACCGTTGACCAGAGCGTCGAAGTTGCGCAGCAGATGCTGAGCGACAAGGGTTTCCAGTCCACGGTCACCCGCGTCACTAGCAACCAGTTGGCAAACGAGGTCCTCAAGCAGTCGCCAGTTGGCGGCACCGACGCCAAGACCAGCGAGAAGATCGCGCTGACTGTCTCAAACGGCCCGGGTGACGGAATTGTTCCCGATGTAGCCGGTGACGCAGCCGACCGCGCCGAGCGAGAGCTTCGCAACGCCGACTTCGAACCAGTCGTCAAGGAGGTCTACAGCTCCGTGCATGAAGCGGGCTTTGCAGTTGGGACGAACCCGGCTGCAGGCACCGACATGCAAAAGGAGACGAAGGTCACTCTAAATGTCTCCCGCGGGCCACGCCACAGCAGCGTCCCTGACGTGATTGGGCTTTCCGAGAACAACGCCGACGCTGCTCTCACTAACGCCGGCTTCCGCGTTGATCACGCCTTCAAGGTCGCAAACAAGACCCCCGGCTCAATCATCGCTCAAGATCCTGTCGGCGGAGTATCAGCCGCCATCGGTTCGAGCGTCCAGGTTGTGATTGACCGCAAGCCGGTCAAGGTGACGGTTCCAAACGCAGTCGGCCTGACACAGGCCGAAGGCGACCGCAAGCTGCAGAACGCGGGCCTTGACGCCGTCTACTCGACAAAGATCGTGTCGAGTGCCTCGCAGAACGGGATCGTCTTGGCCGAGTCGCCTGGAGCCGGCAGCAAGGTAAACGAGGGGACAAACGTTGCCCTCACGATTGGCAGGTACAAGCGCCCGACTCCGCCGGTGCCGCCGGTGCCGCCGGGACCGAGCTCGATCGTCAAGCAGTTCAACCTCAAGGCCGACCAGACGAAGACCTACACCGTCGTATGGTCCTCGGGCCAGTGCCCTGGGGGAACCGGCAACGCCGTCCTGAGTGGAGATGGCGGCGGAAGCGCGATGAGCGGAGCCCAGATCACCGATCAGGGACCGGCGGGCAAGCGCTCGTACTACGCGACGACGCAGACCTCGGACATCACCAGTCCGGTCACGCTGAAGATCACGATCACCTGCCTGGTTCAGTAACCGCCAGTCAGCTCAACCGGTGCCGGGGCGTGCGATGACGCGCTCCGGCACCCGGTAGGGCCTGCTTCCGGCGACCCAGTCGACGGCGCCGTCGCGGCCGACGATCATCCCGGTCGCCGAACTCTCTGGAAGCAGTTCCATCGCCCGCTCCCGGCCGCTGAGAAAGGCGGCTTTGGAAAGCGCTTCGGCCCGCCAGCCGTCATCGGCAATTACCGTTACCGACGCGATGTCCGAGTTGGCGGGACGGCCGCTGGCGGGATCGAGAAGATGATGGCGCTCCTCGTCGCCGTCGCGCCATCTGCGGCCTTGAGACGAGCTTGTGACCAGGGCCGTGTCGCCCTCGAGCCTGAAGCGAGCGGCGGGAGGCCCGAGCGGGTCGAAAGGGTTGTCGACGTCGACCCGCCACCCGCCTGTCGGAGACCGGCCGGCGCTGCGCAGGTCTCCGCCAAGATTGACCAGAGCGCCCGGCGCGCCCGCCTCGACCAGCGCCGTGGCGACAATGTCCGCGGCCAGCCCCTTGCCTATCCCTCCGGAATCGATCCCGCGATCGCTTGTCAGAGCAACGGTTCCGCCGCCGCGGTCTACGGTGACCCCGGGCTCCTCCCGGCCTCCGCTTCTATGCGAAGCCTTGTTGTCACTTGCGGGAGCCTGGGGCGGGAGCGCCTCCAGATCCTTGAAGGTGCGGTCGTATCCCAGCGCGACGAGATCGCCGAGGACGGTCGGGTCGAACAGCCCTCCCGTGATGCGCCAGCCTTCTACGGCCTTCTCAACGAGGTCGATCGTTTCCGGCGACGCCGCGACTGCGCCGCCACCCGCAGCGTTGATGCGCGAGACCTCGCTGTCCGGCAGAAAGCGGCTCCACAGGCGCTCCAACTCCTGCACTCTTGAGATCGCCAGCGCCGCGTGCTGCGGGTCGGCACCCCCGTAGATGACGTGGACGCCGGTGCCCATCGCATCGAACGAGAGCGAAGTCAGCTGCATTGCCCTACCCCGCCCCGACTACGGCCGCTGGCCGCGCGCGGTCAGCTCCATCGAGAGCGCGAGTGGTTCCGGTTCTCGTTGTATCCGCTGCCACCTGAGCCAGTGTGCGCGTCTGAGCTGAGGTCCTCGCAGATCGAGCCCGAACCGGATCCGGAGCAGGCCTCGAAGTAGGTCGTGTGGCCCTTCTGACCGCCGGCCTGCACCGCGAAGTACTCGCCGTCCTTCTTGGCGCGAAGTCCGTAGTTGGAGCCCCCGTACGGGCCCCATCCGCCGCCGCCTCCGCTGTCCTTGGTGATCGACCAGCCCGCCGAGGAGGCTTCCTGCTTGTAGGCCGCGACCACTTCGGCGGGGGTCTTGTCGGAGTTGGAGTAGCGGACGTATTCGACGCCGCTGCGATCGCTTGAGTTGAGCTGATCCGAGCCGGAAGGCGCGCTGAGCGCGATGCCGCCCTTGGTGGTCGAAGAGTCGGAGGACTTGGTGGTCGTCCCGCCTGAGGACTCCTGGACGACGGTGGTGGTTGTCGAAGATCCCCCGCAGGCTGCGAGTACGACGGCGGCGCAGCCAACAAGTGACGCTCCAACAAACTTGAATGCCTTCATCCGACCCTCCGGAGGTTCGTAGTTGAACTGCGACAGTAATTACGCCTCAGCAGGCTGTCAACCGGGTTAGCCGCCGTTGCTTGCGGCGGTGTACTCGCGGCTCGGCTGGCCGCGAAGCGCCGTCGGAGCAGGGCGCGGAGTCCCCTTGGCGGTTGCGCCAGCGATCACAGGCAGCAGGATCTTTGAGGGCTGAGCTCCGCCGAGCGAGATCGTGTTTGTGGCCGTGCCGTCGTCGATCGTGGCGAACTTCCAGATCGCGCGGTCACCTCCGGCAGCCTCCAGCGTCACTCGGATCTTTGAGCCGGCACGGAAGGCGTGGGCGACCGGGAAGAGAGGCACCCTCACACTCGTGAAGACGCCCGCGGGAAGGAACGCCGCGTCCTTCTTCAGGTGGGTCGGGAACGGATCCAGCGCCGTCGACTTCTTGGCGTCAAGTTTGCGATGGGACGCCCGCAGCCAGCCGTTCTGGATGTAGGTCTCCTTGCCGTCGGGGCGCACCTCGCTGAGCGTGACCTGGAGGTCGGTGTCGCGCGCCGAACTCTTGAGGAAGAGGTCGATACTTGAAGTACCTGCAATCACGATGTCGCTGCCAAGTGCAGCGGTGGTGAAACCGATGCCCTTGCCGGAGGCTAGAGGTGTCCAGTCATAACGGGGCTGAGCCTTCCAGTCGTCCCCGGCGCCCTCGCCATAGAGGGTCTGCAGGGGCCGCGCCGAAGGATCTGACAGGTATGACGCAGTCGTAGCGGAGCCTGGCTTGGCGCTCGTCATCGTGCCGTCCGGGCCGAAGTAATAGGTCTTTGCCTTGACCTGACGGATCGGCCACGAGTCGTAGCCGAGGTCCCAGGTCGCGCCGATCGAGCCGAGCCCTTCGGGTCCGGCGCCGTTGTCCATCATCAGACGAACGCGCGGGTCGCGCTTGAAGATCGCCTTTGCGGCCTTGACATTGGTCATCTCAGCAAAGCGCGACTGCAGCACCGGCGCCGCCGGAGCGTTCGCAAGCACTGCGTACAGGCCGCTGCTGAGGCTGATCACGGAGTTGGAGATCTTCGGGATGCGATCAGCGACGAACAGGTTAAGGAACTCAACCCAGCGCGTCAGCGTTGACGGCCCGAGCGAGTCGCAGTGGACCCCGTTCTGCAGCGAGAGCCAGACGTTGGGGTTCTTCTTCAGCGCCGCGAGGCTCTCAACAAAATGGCCGCCGGTCTGCTCGTCCTGGTACTGGCCGATCAGGAAAGTTGGAACCTTGATCTTGCTGACCCATGCGCCCGGAGAGCGCTGGTCAAACTCGCCCGGGGTCCGATACGGGTTCTCGTCGATCACCTTGATCGCGTCCCGCGTCTGGAGGCGCAGCTTCTGGTTGGCAATGCAGTTGACGTCACCGGCGTTGACGAGCGCCTTGGCCCACGGCTGGCCACCCTCGGGAGCCGGCTCGGCGTCGGACATCCGCTCGCGAACCCACGACAGCGCGAACCCGGAGTTGTTGATTCCCCCGGGATATCCGGTGGCCGTGTAGGTGTCGTCCGTCACCGACATCGGGGCGATGGCAGCGAGATGAGGGGGCTGCGTGCCCGCTGTGAAGAGCTGAGTGATGCCCGAGAACGAGATTCCGGCCATTCCCACCTTGTGCCCCTTGACCCAGGACTGGGCGGCAACCGTCTCGATTGCGTCGTACCCGTCATATGTGGTCGGCAGGCCAAAGAGGTCAAACGCTCCGCCGGAGCAGCCAGAGCCGCGCATCTGAACGCTGACCACGGCAAACCCGAGCAGCGGCGAGATCAGCGCGCCAACGGCGGTCGAGGACGCGGGAGCGAGCGGGTCGGAGCCTGCCAGCGGGAACTTGTGCGGCGCGGCCGTCTGGTAACCGGAATACTCGACGATGGTCGGGAAGGGGCCTTCATCCAGTGACTTCTTCCCGGAGGGAAGGCGCACCGTCATCGCGATCTCGATGCCGTCGCGCACCTTCACGTAGTTCAGCCCCGCCTTCAGTTTCTTCTTCTTGAAGAAGGATGCCGCCGGGTTCGACTTGGTGCTGAGGACCTTGAACTTCGGCGTTAGCGTCGAGCCGGCGCGAACTCGGTAGTTGCTGCCGGCTGAGACGTCGAGAAAGATGTAGCTGCCGAAGCGGTCTGTCGTGCCGCTCTGGATCGCCTTGCCTCGGGCGTTAAGCAGCGAAACCTTCTGATCCGGCTGCGCTCCTAGGACATAGGCTTGGCCAATGCTGCCGTTGGCCGATAGGCCGGCTGCGCCGGCGGGAACCGCGGCGAATGCCGCGACAGCCACCGCAGCGATTGAACCGATTGCCAACGTCCGAACTTTGAGCATCTACCCCTCCAAGGGTTGAGGCGAGGGTTATCGCCGTTCGCGGAGACTACCGGGGTGGCAAGCGCCTGGGCGCCACCAACTCGTGGCGTGCCCCGCGACCACGGCTAGGCTCCGCTGCGTGAACCACTTAAGCGAGTCGTTAGTTCTCGCGCTCGGAGCGGCGGTAAGTCCAATACCGCTGACCATCTCGATCCTGCTGTTGACCTCGCCCGACCGCGGCCGTGCGAAGGCGATTGCCTTTGCGGCCGGCCAGATCCTGGCGCTTGCAGTGATCTCGGTCGCCGCGGCGCTGCTGCTGCAGAAGGCGCTCGGAACCACGCACCGCCACTCAAAGGCAAGCGGCTCGATCGACATCGTCCTCGGCGTCATCCTGCTGGTCGCGGCCGCACGGAAGCTGCTGACCAAGCCGAAGCCGAAGCCAGAGAAGCCTCAAAAGAAGCAGCGCTCGCTGGCGGCCGAGTTCATCTTCGGAGCCGGCCTGATGGCCGTCAACTTAGAAACGCTGGCGCTCGTACTGGCATCGATCAAGGAGCTCGTCTCAAGCAAGACCGGCATCGTCACCGAAGGACTGGTTCTGCTTGCAATCGTCCTGATCGTGACCGTCTCGGCGACGCTGCCTCCGCTTATGACCTTCATCTTCCCGAAGCAGTCCGACCGCGCGCTGGCGTGGCTCAACGACCAGACGAAGAGGCACTCGCGGGGAATCAGTGCCGGCTTCCTGATCGTTTTTGGCGCCTACCTGCTGTACAAGGGAATCACCGCCTAGCGGCCTCCCGATCTCCTTGCATCGCCTGCTCGCGACATGCGAGAATCGGCTGATGATCGAATCATTCTCGGACGAGCAGGCAGAGGCCTTCAACGAAGACGGCTTCTTGATCATCGAGGAGGGCTTCATCAGCGACGAGGCAGTGGAGATCCTGCGCGAGCGGTTCGATCACCTCTTTGCTGGCGATTACCAGACGGGGATCAGCCCGGATGAAGTCAACTGGGTCAAGGGCCGCGACCCCGAGACAAAGACGCGGCAGATCTGCAACGGCTGGAAGGCCGATGACCTAATCGCAGCCCAAGTCCTGAGCGAACACAGCGGCAGGCTGGCCGCGCAGCTCGCAGGTTGGGAAGGCACGCGGGTGGTCCATGACAACTGCCTCTGGAAGCCGCCCGGCGCGCGCACTCTCGGGATGCACCAGGACGGCTCGTACGCGGGGTACGTGGATCCGCCGGAGATGATCACCGTCTGGGTCGCTCTCGACCAAACCTTCGCCCAGAGCGGCACGATCGAATACGTCAACGGTTCGCACAAGTGGCCAAAGATGCCGCCGTCGCGCGGCGACTTCCACGACCCGGACGACTGGCTTGCACCGGTCGCAGCGGCAGCGCCCGAAGGGGTCTCAACCGAGCGCACCCCCGTCGTCGTCAAGCCCGGAGGCGCTTCGATGCACCACTCGCTGGTCTTTCACGGCTCCGGAATCAACGAGGCGACTATCGACCGCCGTGCGCTCGTCACTCACATGATTCGCTCCGACGCACGTTTCGATCCGGTCAACACCGATCCGATCTACACGCGCTACCGTCGCCGCGGAGATACGACAATGGACGAGAGCTACTTCCCAATCCTCTGGGACAAGAACGGAAACCGAAGCGCCTGGCTGAGCGAGCTGCCCGGCCTGCCCGGAGGAGGGCAAGCCTGATGGCAACCGAGGGCGCACCGCCCGAGTTCAAGCTCTCATTGGACTCAACGGCGATCGCCGAAGGTCCGGAGGGCATCGGGGAGTCGCCGTTCGATTTCACCGCAGCCCCCGAGGCAATGGAGTACCCGGCCGAGCTTGGCGACGACCCGGCGATCGCCCTGCGCCGCACACTCGGAATGTTCGCGACCGGCGTGACGGTGATTACGACGAGCGCCCACGATCAGGTACACGGAATGACGGCCAACGCCTTCATGTCGGCGTCGCTCAACCCGCCGCTGGTACTGATCTCGATCGACCGCCGCGCGAAGATGTGCAACCTGCTGCACGAAGGCGACCGCTACGGAGTGAGCATCCTCGGCGAGCACCAGACCGAGATGTCTGACCGATTTGCAGGGCGCGCCGACGACGGCGTCCCGCAGCCGGCCTTCGAGATTGTCCGCGAGACGCCGCTCGTGGAAGGAGCGCTCGCCCACTTCGTGGCCCGCGTGGATCGCACCTATTACGCCGGCGACCACTCGCTCTTCCTCGGCCACGTCGAGTACGCCCGCCACAACGAAGGCGCGCCTCTGCTCTACCACGGAGGCCGCTACGAACGTCTGGGGACCGACGCTCAGGTGGTGCCCGAACTGCCGGAGGGGCTGCTGCCACCACTGCTCGCCGCCGGCGAGCAGTGCTCCTTCGCCGACGGTGACGCGATCGTCAGGCGCGGCGAGGTTGGCGACCAGCTCTTCGTGATCCTCAGCGGCAACGTGACCCTCCAGCGGCCGGGCCACCCGGACAAGCACCTCGAAGCCGGCTCCTACTTCGGCGAGGTCGGCGCCCTCAGCGGCGAGTCGCGTGTATCCGACGCGATCGCCGTCGGCGAAGTCAGCTGCGTCGCGGTTGGCAGCGACGCCCTCAAGAGCGTCCTCGCGGGGAGCCCGGATGCATCTTGGGAGATGCTCGGCTCGCTCGCTCAGCGCGTGCGCGAAGCCTAGGCGACGCCGCTAGGAGCGCGGGCGCTCCTTGTCCGGATCGTAGAACGGGAACCGCACAACGGTCGCCGGGATGCGCTTCTGCTGACCGTCGAGCTTGCCGACTTCAACTTCGGTGCCGATCTCGGAGTATTGGACGGCGATCCGGCAGAGGGCAATGTTCTTCTTCAGCAGCGGGCTGCGCATGCCGCTGGTGACGACGCCGATCTGCGACTTGCCAACGTGAACGCAGTCCCCGTGGCCGGCCGTCTCGTTGCCTTCAAGTTCTAGACCAACGAGCTTGTGCTGGGGGTGTGCCTGGCGCTCTATCAAAGCCTCCTTGCCGATGAAATCCTCTTCGCCGTCGAGCACGACGGTGAACCCGATGCCCGCCTCGAACGGATCGATCTGATCGTCGAATTCGTACCCCGCGAACACCAGACCCGATTCGATCCGCACTAGGTCGAGCGCGTCGAGTCCGAGCGGAGTCAGACCGAAAGGCTGACCGGCCTCCCAGATTGCGTCCCAGACGGCGGTCCCGTCGTCCGGATGGCAGAAGACTTCGTAGCCAAGCTCGCCCGAGTAGCCGGTCCGGGAGACGATCACCGGGATCCCGTCGTAGTCGCCGATTCGCCCGACCAGGAAGCGGAACCACTTCAGCTCGTCGAGCGGCGTCTGATCCTCCGGCGTCCAGATGATCTGCTTGAGGATGTCGCGGCTGGAAGGCCCCTGGACGGCAACATTGTGGAGCTCGTCGGTCGAAGGCTTCACGAACGCCTTGAGGTTGAGACGCTCGGCTAGCTCCTTCAGCCAGACGCCCGTGTAGGGATCGCCGCCGATGAAGCGGAAGTTGTCCTCGCCGAGCCGGAAGACGGTTGCGTCGTCGATCATCCCGCCGGTCTCGTTGCAGATTGCCGTGTATACGACCTGACCGACGGCGAGCCGGCGAATGTCGCGCGTGACTGCCCACTGCATCAGCAGCTCGGCGTCCGGCCCGACGATCTCCCACTTGCGCAGCGGAGAGAGGTCCATGATCACGGCCTTCTCGCGGCAGGCCCAGTACTCGGCGATCGCGCCTTCGTTGTTGAAGCATGTCGGCAGCCAATAGCCTCGGTAGTCGACGTGCTTGCTGGTAAGCGCGGAGATGCGCTCGTGGAATCCGGTCTCTTTGGTCATAACGGGCCTTGCCTCGGGGGTTGTGCGATGGGCTATTGCCATCGAAAACTTGTTCTCGGGTTGGTAGACGCGCACCTGAATGTCGGTTATCTCCCAGCCGTTGGCAGGGTCGATGTCGTCGGGACAGGCCGACGAGCTGCAGACGAGGTCGGTCAGCGCGCGCATCAATACGTAGTCGCCGGGCCGTGACCAAGGCTCGTCCGCGATCACCTGCAGGTCGTGGTCAAATCCTGTGTTGAAGAAGAAGTTGATCGCCGGCCATCCCTGCCGCGGCGCGATCGGGTACTGCTCAAGGCTGCCGTTGAAGTTCTCCGAGCAGCTGATGTGCCCGAAGTAGCCCATGTCCTCGTAGTACTTCTTGGTGCAGGCCAGCGCGAAGGTGTCGTGGCGACCGACCGTGTCCTGGACCACCTCGACGAGCGGGTCGAGGTCGGCGTCGAAGAACTTGCGGTGCAGGCCGGGCTGCGGGTAGGCGTTGCCCATCAGAGTCCGCGTAGCCGTCGCGTCAAGGCCACGCTCGAGGCCGTTCTGAAGCTTCGCCTCGTCAAAGGCGAGGAAGTCGGAGCACTGGCGACCTTTTACGTCCATCACCTGGATGTACTCACCCTTCTTGACCGTGTACGAAGTGGCCGTGGCTGCGTCAACGCGAAAATCGAGCCGCGGCTCCGCAAGCGGAGCGGGCAGCTCTAGCTCCGGATCCTCGTGCGGCACCGCGCGGTTGATCTCAACGTCGATTGCCGACGCCGGATGCGACCCGTCGATCACGCGGCCCGCCGGCGCCGCGACGACGATGACGACCTCGCGCTCGGCGGTGAAGCTCTGGGAATTGCCGGGGGGCGAATCCGGGCCGAAGAGCACAACGGCGTTGGCCTCGGACGGATCAAGGCCGCGGGCGTGAAGGTCACCAAGGAACCCGTTGCCCTCAGCTCTCTCCACCAGATCGCGCAGCACGCTGGCCGGCGCGTCGGCGCTTGCGCCCAGCGCGCCAGCGTCGTCGCGGCCGTCCGGTGACAGTACCGTCAGCTCCGCCTGCTGGCTGCCGTCGTTATCGACGATCGTCACGCGATCGTCCGGCTTGATCAGCAGAACCGTCGCCCCGCCCGGTCGCACCCAGTGCGACTCAAAGGCGGGGTCGTACGGCTTTAGACCGGGAACGAGAAGCGTTGGACGTCCAGCCCCGGTGGCCATCTCAGCGAGTCCCGCTGCCGATCAGGCCTTGACCGGTTCGTTTGCCGAGTCCTTGTCAGCCTGCTCAAGCAGCTGAGCTGCAAGCTCGCGCTTGCCGTCGCTGTCGAGCTTCTTGACCTCGTTCTCAACTGCGCGCGTGTTGTAACTCTGGTTCCAGTAGTCGAGCGACTCGAAGCCGAGCAGGACTGCCTTGCCGACGAACTGGCGCAGGACCTCGTTGGTCGGGCCCATCACCCAGCCGGCCTTGGCGTCGCGCAGGTAGCGCTCCAGTTCCATGTCGCGCTTGTAGGCCGAACCGCCGCAGGCGTGAAGCATCTTGTCAACGACGTGCGCCGTGTTCTTCGCCGCCTCGAACTTGATCTGCCAAGCCCAGTGGAGGTAGTCGGCGCGGGCGGTCTCGCCAATCTCGAGTACGCGAGTGTTGTCCTGCGTCGCCTTGTCGAAGGCTTGGGCGACCGAAAGCGTGAACATGCGGCAGGCGTTGGTGTCCATCACGGCTTCGCCGACGTAATCCTGAATCGTCGGGTAGTCGGCGACGCGCAGGCCAACGTCAACGTGGCGCTTGCGGGTCGTGTGGCGCTTGGCGATGTCGATGGCACCCATCGCGATCCCGCTCCAAACCGAAGAAGAACCGATCAGGAACCACGGATCGACGGCCTCGTCGTTGGAGGCGGCGCCGTCTCCAAGCGGACCGACTACCTGGTCGGCCGGAATGTCGACGTTGTCGACCTCGATTGGCCCCGACTGGTTGCCGCGAAGGCCAAGCGCGTCCCACAGCGACGGCTGCGCCTGAATGTGCTCGCCATCGATTACAAAGACCGAAAGGTCGTCGTAGCCCGTGAAGTCAGGGCTGGTCGTCTGAATCACGTAGAAGTCAGCAAAACCGCCGGAGGTGGTCCAGGAGGCCTTCTTGCGGACCTTGAAGCCGTCCTCGGTCTTCTCGGCGCCGGATGAGACCGGGTACCAGAAGTGCGAGCCGGTCTCCGGGTCCGAGTACGAAAGCGTGCCGATCTTGCCGCTGTTGAGCGGACGGATGTATTTCTCGATCAGCTCCGGCGTCGGGCGCAGCATGATCGTGTTGACCGCTGCCATGTGCATCACGTAACACATCGCTGTCGACGCGCAGCCGTAGCGAGCGATCGTCTCGCAGACCATCGCAAATCCGACGTGGTTCTCTCCAAGTCCGCCGTACTCCTCGGGAACTGTGAGTGCAAGGAAGCCGTTCTCGCCAAGGATCTCGAAGTTGCGCTTCGGATAGAGGAGCTCGTCATCGGAGCGCTTCGCGTTGGCGCGCATCTCGTTCTCGCACAGGCCGATCAGCTTGGTCCGCAGTTCGATCTGCTTGTCGGTAAGGACCCAATCCGGATCCCAGTCGTAGCCGAGCCCCCAGAATTCTTCGTCTCCCCACATTTTCTCGGCCATCTGAATCCTCCGCGTTAGCTATTCGAAGTGTCGAATCAATTTGTACAAAGACTTACTACCGCTCAGCGGTGCGCTTGTCTAGGTCTTTGGGCGCAATCCATCTTCCCAGCTTCCAGTCTCAGCCGTCCGGTGCGACCCACACCAGGCAGCCGACGTCTCGTCGAAGCCGGCGCGTGGCGGTCCGCATTCTGATCTTTCCAACCTTCTCGAGCAGGGGACCGAACACCAGCAGGGCAGCATTCCGCTGCGCGACGAAGCCGACCAGCGACTTGACCGGCCTGGGGCTGAACAGCCCAACTACCTCAACCGGAATCCCCATCTCCGCAATCCGGTCTGCGACGGCGCGCACTTCGACGCGGTCGTCCTCGTGGGGCAGAACCATTCCGCTCAATCCGGAGACCATCATTGTCGTCGGGTAGAAGGGAATCTGGACGGCGTTGACGACGATCAACGGCGCGCCGGCCTCAAGGCAGCTAGATATGGCCATGTCAACCGCCGTTGGATCAGGTCGCAGTGCGAGCGTCGCCAGCACGACCGGGCCGGAAGCGCCTGGAACGGCGGTTGGCGGAGCGATCGTAGTTGAGCGATCTTTGATCGATGCCATGGAACTCTCTGGACGATTCTAAAAGGAATGCTTGCAATCACTCCGTATCAAGTGATACTAGTTCGCACGGGAGGAGCATCCGAACTTGTTTCGGTTGCCCGGAAACTACGTAACCGGAATTGGAAAGAGGTCCAGATGGCATCAGCACAGGTTGATCATCACGAGATGTTGAAGTCGATGAGTTGGTGGGACGGCTTCGTTGTCGCACTCGCCAACCCAGGCTTCCTGATCGCTGCACTTGGCGGTTCAATCGGAGCACTCGGAACGACAGGCGCCGTTGTCCTTTGGACGATCTCGGTGCTGTTTGGCGCGATGCAGAACAACATCTACGCCGAGCTCGCGACGATGTTCCCGAACAAGTCCGGCGGACTTGCCGTTTACGCCCACGAGGCGTTCCGCAAGTACACGAACTTCGTCGGCCCGATCGTGGCATTCGGCTACTGGATGGGTTGGTCGGTCGTGCTTTCGATCAACGGCCTGATCGTCGGAACGCTGATCGTCACGCAATGGTTCCCTGACGCCACTTGGACCAGCGGCCAGCAGGCTGCCGACTCGATCGGATTCGGGCTGAGCTGGCCGATCATCATCGGAGCTGCGGCGATTGTGATCGTCTGGCTTTTCAACATCTTTGGCGTTCGGCCAGCGGTCTGGTTCGGATACATCACCGGCGGACTGCTGCTGATCCCCGCCTTCGTACTGATGTTCCTCCCCTACATCACCGGCGACTGGTCGTCATCGAACATGCAGTGGGAGATCGGCGCCAACGGCGGCTTCTTCCTCGCCGTCACCTGGCTCTACTTCATGTGCTGGTCGGCGTATGGCTTCGAGGCTGTTGCGTCGTTCGCACCGGAGTACCACGACACCGAGGTGGACACGCCGCTCGCACTGCGCGCATCGGCGCTCTTCTCGATTGTTGTCTACGTGCTGCTGCCGCTCGGACTGGGCGGCACGCTCGGCACGGGCGCAGTTGCCGACGACCCGACGTTCATTGCCTTCTACGTGACGGCATTTGACACGCTCGTCGGAAGCGCGCTGGCGAACGTGATGGTCGTCTGCCTTGTCGCAGGCCTTGTCCTCTCGATGAACACGGCGACGATGGACGGCGCAAGGGCGCTGTTCGGAATCTCCAAGGAGGGCATGACGCTGACGCAGCTCGGGAAGCTGAGCAGCAGGAAGGTGCCGAGCTTCGCGATGACCTTGGACATGGTGATCAACATCCTGTTGATCGTCTTCTTCCACGGCGTGATCGCGATCCTCGCGGTCTCGAACGTCGGCTACGTGCTTGCGACGGTGTGCGCGCTGTTTGGATTCGTCCTACTGCGCAAGGATCGCCCGAATTGGCCGAGGCCGATCAAGCTGTCGAAGCCTTGGGTCGGAATTGCATTCCTGCTCGCGTGCGTGAACCTGTTCCTGCTGGTCTGTGGTGGATTCCTCTACGCAGACACCTATGGATACGGGCTCAACAAGACACTGATCGGGGTGGCCGTACTTGTGGTGGCCTTCCTGCTCTACATCTTCCGCCACGTGGTCCAGGACAAGGGCAAGATTCGCTTCCGCGACCCTGCCCAGCCAATGCCGGACGACCAGCCGGTGGTTCCCACCTCCGCCTAGTCGGAGTGAAGGATGCGGCTGCTGCCACCTGGGCAGCTGCCGCAGCGAATGACAAGCGGGGGCCATTGGCCCCCGCTTCGTCGTTCAGGGGTCGCTGAGACTGGGCAGCAGCGACTAGTAGGGCTGGAGCGGCCGAGCGGCGAAGCTCCGGCAGTGCTCAGGCGCGCAAGCTCAAGCTGTGAAAGGCGCCGCTCGACTACTTGGATTCTGCCCGCAAATCCCAGGTCGGCAGATCGCTGATCGCCTTCTGGAAAGCGCGTCGGTGTGGGCGGCGCAGAATCATGAACCACATCACGATCACGCTTGGCAGAAGAATGAAGACGGCGAAGATGTTGCCCGTCAGCGTGAAGAAGATCGCCAGCGAGATCGAGACCACGCCGAGGATGATCGGCAGCATCCGGAAGCGGAACTGGGTCTTGCGCAGCTTTTCGTACTGATCGCGCGGGATCCTCTCCGTGTCGTAGACGCGATCACAGCTCGGGCATGTCCAACGGTCGCCGTAGCGCAGTTCGACCACCTCTCCGCACTCACAGGTGACGGTGATTGCCGGCCCGCGCAGGACGGAACCTGGCGTCTCGTGGCCAAGGCGCTCACGCTGGCTGAAAGGTGTCCTCTTGCGCCGCTTAATCCCGAGCGGACCCTTCATGTACTGCGGCTCCGAGCCGGAGCCGAGATCGAGCTCTCCTGATTCGGTGCGCGAGCGACCGCGCTTACCCATGAGTTTGAACCATCTCTCTCAGCAGCATTTCGTCATCCTAGTCTGCCGCCGGGCCGCCCGCTGGAAGAGGCGGCGAAGGCTCCCGAAAACAAACCCTGCACGGCTGGGCGATCGGGACTATTGTACGAATTTGACCTAAGACGTCCCGATGAGGCATTATCGCGCTTCACCGGTTCAGAACCGACAGTCCACAACGGGAGAGGGATTCGATTTATGGCCGAAGTCAACGGAGTGAAGATGGGTGGAGGAATCAGCGATGTGCTGGAAACCCCACGTACAGCCTCAACGCCAAAGACGCTTGAGGAGGCACGCAACGCTCCCGGCCGACGCGAGAAGATCGAGGAGCTGACCAAGCGGATCGAAGCCGAAGGCATCGACTACGTCTACTTCCAGCAGGTCTCGATCACAGGACGCGTGCTCGGCAAGGGCGTCGTCGCCTCCTACTTCCCCCAGGTCGCTGAGAAGGGTTACCAGCTCGTCTACGGCGCAACTGCCAACCTCTTCACCGACCGCCATGGCGATTACATCGGCTTCACCCCGGACGACTCAGAGCTGGCGGCAATCGCCGACCTTGACACCTTCCAGGTGCTGCCGTGGGAGCCGCGCGTGGCGCGAGTCTTCTGCGACTGTTACGACACCGAAAGCGGCGAACGGCTCGACGCCGACCCACGCCAGAACCTCAAGCAAGTAGTTGAGCGCTTCGAAGAGGAGCTTGGCCTCCACTTCCTGATCGGAATCGAGCCGGAGATGATGTGGCTGCGCAAGCCGCTTCCGGGCGAGGCGCCTGTCGGCGTCACGGAGCCCTACTGCTACCACATCCATCAGTTCGAAGAACTGCGTCCGGTGCTGCTCGACGTTGTCGAATACGGCCAGAAGATGGGCCTCGACATGAGCTACGGCGACCATGAGGATGCCCCCGGCCAGCTGGAGCTGAACTTCCGCTTTGACCGTCCGGTCAAGACCGCCGACAACATCACGACCTACCGTCAGATCTGCGCCGCGGTCGGCCGCAAGCACGACCTGCTGCCGACGTTCATGCCGAAGCCGTTCACCGGCGTGGCGGCAAACGGCCATCACCACCACTTCACTCTCGTCGATGACGATGGCAACAACGTCTTCGCCGATCCGGACGGCCCGGCGTCGCTCTCGGAGACGGGACTTCAGTTCCTCGGTGGGCTGCTCGAGCACTTCCACGCGCTGATGTGCGTGGGCAACCCGACCGTCAACTCGTACGTGCGCATGTGGGACACCGGGTTCTGGGCGCCGATCTACCGCAACTGGGGCTGGCAGAACCGCACCTGCACCGTGCGCGTAGCCAGCGGCGGGCGCTTCGAGTACCGCGGCGTCGACTCGTCTTGCAACCCGTACCTGACGGTTGCGACGCTGCTCAACGCTGGCCTCGACGGGCTACACAAGAAGATCGATCCAGGCCCGCCGCAGGTAGGCAACACCTACGAGCTTCTAAAGGCCGGCGCCAAGATCGAAAAGGTTCCGGACAACCTTGGCCAAGCACTCGACGAGCTCGCCAAGGACGATGTTGTCAAGGGCGCAATGCCCGGCAAGCTCTACGAGATCTTCAACCATTACAAGCGCGATGAGTGGGAA
>CAESAN010000016.1_pt1 | contig 15675 bp, 17 predicted proteins | sample 7263601 | NCBI WGS metagenome assembly CAESAN01 (sample SAMEA6814058, study PRJEB35770) | uncultured Conexibacteraceae bacterium | biome: Freshwater; feature: Freshwater reservoir; material: water | place: Czech Republic | collected 2017-05-23 | depth 30m m
ACCCGGCGACTACCGCGATGCCGCCGACCGCTTTGACGGCGCCGAGTGGGTGCGCGGGCAGTTCGGCGAGATGTTCGTCCACGACACGCTCGAACTTGCGCGCCGGGAACAGGGCATGCGGCTTGAAGGAACCGACAACCCCGCCGAAGTCTCGGACTGGGACATCGAACGCTACGGAGAGGTCGGCTGATGGGCAACTGGACCGAACTGGGCTGGGTTGACCGCCAAGGCCGGCTGCACACGCTTCCTTCTCCAGGCAGCGGCGAGACAACTATCACGGCGGCAGAGGCCGGCTGGCCATCCGCCGATGAGCTGCTTACGCTGCGGCCCGACGAAGCGGCCGTCCACCAACTTCCAGAAGGCGGCGCGCTGGTACTTTGCGACCTCATCGGCGCCGACGGTTCGCAGAGCCCGTGGTGCACACGCTCGGTCCTGCGGCGTGCGATCGAAAGCGCATCCCACGCGCACTCAACCGTGGTTGCTGCGGCGGAGCTGGAGTTTTTCCTCGGCGACCCGCAGACCGGGCGACCGGTGTTCGACACGATCGAGCAGTACGGGATTGTTGCCGGCGAGCGCTATGAGCCCGTGATGCGAGAGATCCGCGCACTGCGGCGAAGCGGTGTCGAGGTCACGGCCAGCAACTGCGAGTACGGCGGTGGGCAGTTTGAGGTCAACCTCCACCACGGCGACGCGCTCGCCGCCGCCGACCAGATCGTCCTGCTGCGTGCCTGGGCAAAACGGATCGCCGAAGACGCCGGCTACTCGATCAGCTTCGATGCCAAGCCCTGGGCCGACAACTCGGGCAGCGGCATGCACTTCCACCAGAGCCTGTGGGAGGGAGAGCGGAACCGCTTCTGGTCATCATCGACCGAAGGCCTGAGCCTCGTCGGGAGGTCCTATCTGGCCGGGATGCTCGAAGCGATGCCGGAGATGACGGTGCTCGGCTCGCCAACTTCGCGGGCCTACCTGCGCCGCGACGACCACTCGTTCTGCCCCACATCCGCCTGCTGGGGCGGCGACAACCGCACGGTCGCGCTGCGCGTGATTGACGAGGACGAAGCGGTTGCCAGAATCGAGCAGCGCGACGCCGCCTCCGATGCAAATCCGTACCTCCCGCTGGCAGCGCAGATCCTCGCAGGCCTTGACGGCGTGGCGCGCAGCGCGACGCCGCCTGCGATGACGGTCGGCGACGCCTACGCGCAGGACGACCTGCCGCCGCTGCCGGCGTCGCTCGGCGAAGCGCTCGAGCTGTTCGAAGGAAGCGTCCTCGCAGGCCGCGTACTGGGCGAGCAGGCCCATGGCGCGATGCTGGCGATCCTCAAGGACGACCTGAACACGCAGGGCGAACCGGTAAGGAGTGAATTCTGATGGCGGACAGCGCGATCGACACGCCGCTCGAAGGCCTCAAGGTGGTCGATTTCACACGCCTCTTCGCGGGACCGCTGTGCACGATGGTGCTGGCCGACCTGGGCGCCGAGGTGATCAAGGTCGAGTCCCCGGGCGGCGATGACGCCCGCCACTTCGGCCCGCCCTTCCTCGGCGGGGAAGGCATGAACTTCATGGCGCTCAATCGCGGCAAGCGCAGCGTTGTCCTCGACCTGAAGACCGACGCCGGCCGCGCCGCTGCAGCCAAGCTGGCCGAGGGCGCCGACATCGTCGTCGAGAACTTCCGCCCCGGTGTTGCCGAGCGGATCGGGATCGGCGAGGCCGATCTGCGCGGATCGAACGAGCGAATGATCTACTGCTCGATCTCCGGCTTCGGGCCTGCCGAAGAGCTGGGCCGCAAGCCCGCCCTCGACCTGATCCTGCAGGCCCTGACCGGAGTCCTCTCCCGCCAGGGCACTCAGGACGGCGAGCCGCGCTTGGCGTGCATCACCGTGGCTGACACCTATGCCGCTGCGCAGGGAGTCCAGGGGATCCTCGCCGCGCTCTATGTACGCGAACGGACCGGCAAGGGCCAGCGGATCGACGTGTCGCTGCTTGAGGCGATCCTCACCGCCCAGGCCTACCGCGTGATCTGCGACCCCGAGACGATGGAGCTTCCGGCGTTCGACGACACAATTCCCTACCAGGCGTTTGAGGCCGCCGACGGCAAGTGGCTCGCGGTCGCCGTCGTCTCCGACGCCAACTGGGCCGGGCTCTGTGAGGTGCTGGAGCGCAGCGACTTGATCGACGATGTGCGCTTCAGCGGCAACCCGGCGCGGGTGGACAACCGTGACGCGCTGATCCCGATGCTTTCCGAACTGATTGCCGCCCGTCCGCGCAGCGAGTGGCTTGATCTGCTTGAAGCCCGCGGCGTGCCGTGCTCCGCCGTTCAGGACTTGACCGACCTGATGGCCGACCCGTCGATGCTGGCGGCCGGCGTGTTGGCCGAGGTTGAGCACCCGACTGCGGGGACGATTCGAACGCTCGGCCCGGCGATCCACTTCTCGCAGACGCCCTCAAGGACCAGTCACGCTGCGCCGCGGCTGGGAGAACACACCGAAGCGGTATTGCGCGACGCCGGACTTGACGACGCCGCGATCGCAGCCTGCCTCGCGCCCTAGCTGCGGGGCAGGACGGCGACGCTCAGCTGCGGCGGCAGGTTGCCCAGGTAGTCGGCCGGTCCTTCGGCGCGCTCCGGCACGGGCACGTCGGTGACGATCAGGCACTCGTCGCGCTCAGGCGCTTCCTCAAGCACCGTCCCGTCTGAGCCAACTACGCGTGTGCCGCCGACGAACTCCAGCCCCATCTCTGAGCCAACGCGGTTGACGTAGCAGTGGGGAATTCGGTTGTCGAGCGCGCGCGCCCGCGCCGAGAGCTGATGATCGGCGAAGTACGGAGCCATGTTTGCCGAGGAAGTGACGAGAAGATTGGCTCCGGCGATCGCCAGCGAGCGCGCCATCTCGGGGAACTCGATCTCGTAACAGATCAGAAGACCAATCCTGCGCCCGGCAAGCTCAACGATCTTCAGCTCGGCGCCCGCCTCGAAGGAGTCCGTCTCGTCACCCCACAGCGAGATCTTGCGGTGCACGGCGACGACCTCGCCGGCCTCGTCGATCGCGACGAGCGAATTCGCGACCCGATCGCCGTCCCGCTCGGCGAGGCCGATCAGCACCGCCGTCCCCGCCTCTGCAGCCGCCCTGCGAACGACCTCCAGCTCGGGGCCATCGAGTTCTACAGCGGTCTGTTCGACGGTCGCGAGGTCATAGCCGCCCAGAAAGAGCTCCGGGAAGATCGCCAGATCGGCCTCGGGGCGCATGCCGATTGCCGCCGCCGCCGCGGCAGCGTTGGCAGCCAGATCACCCGGCGCGGGAGCCAGCTGGGCGAGAAGGACGGTCGTCAAAGGCTTAGCGGCCTGCGCCGGCGTGAAATGCCATCGCTTCGATCGCGATACGGCCTGCGATCAGCGCGGTTGCGGGCGTCGCGTCGAGGCTTGGTGCGGCTTCGACAACGTCAACTCCGAGCAGGCCGTTGGCGCTGACGCCACGGACAATCTCAATCGCTTCGCGGCTGGTGAGGCCACCCGGCGTGGGGCAGCAGGTTCCCGGAGCGTGGGCGGCGTCAAGGCTGTCAACGTCGAACGAGAGGTAGATCCCGTCGCTTGAAGCGCCGGAGACCTCCAGCGCCTTCTCGATCGCCCACTTGGTGCCGTGCTCCCAGATCTCCTCGAGCCAGATCACGGTGATGCCCTGCTCGCGGCAGTACTCGATCTCGGTGCGGGGATTCATCCAGCCGGAGATGCCGACCAGCGTGATCTTCTTCGGATCGAAGCCGGCGTCGACCGCGCGGGTGATTGGGCAGCAATGGTTGAGAAGCTCGCCGCCAACGTCCGGGGCGGTGTCGAGATGGGTGTCGACGAGGATCAGGCCCGGGTCGCTGTAGCGCTCGCGGACCGCGCGGACCGCCGGGATTGAGATCGAGTGGTCGCCGCCGAGCGTGACCGGCAGCGCGCCGGCGTCGAGGATCTGACCGATGTCGCGCTGGGCGTTGGCGAACGTGCTCTCGGCATTGGCAAGGATCACATCGCAGTCGCCGCAGTCAACCGGGGACAGTTCGTCGATCAGGTCGAAGTCGAACATTGCGTTGTAGGACAGGAACTGGCAGGAGACCTCACGGATGCCGCGAGGGCCGTAATTGGCGCCTGTGCGGCTGATGTTGGTGGCGTCAAACGGGATGCCGTAGATTGCAGCCTTCGCCCCGGCCGACTTCAGCGCCGCTGCATCCGCCTCAACGTGCGGGAAGCGCATGAATGAGCCAACAAGTCCTGCGTGAAGCAGGCTTGTCCACATTGTCCGATCGATCTCTCCGCTGCCGGCCATCTGCTTCTCCTCTGTTGGTTTGGTTGTGGGCGCGCGGACCGCGCGCCTTCTAGTCGCGACTGCCGCGGCCGTAAAGGAAGCCGAAAAGCTTGCCCAGACGGTTCGTGGTCGTTTCGGTGTAAGGGAACATGTGAATGTCGCGCTTCGGGTTGAAGCGCGAGATCAGAATCGACTGCTGCTGGCAGAACTTGCGAATTCCGCCGGCGCCGTGGCGCGAGCCGATCCCCGAAGTCTTGGCGCCGCCCATCGGCAGCTCCAGCGCGACGTAGTTGATCATCGCGTCGTTGACGCAGACCGCTCCGGCCTGAACGCGCTTGGCGATCTGCTCGCCGCGCTCGACGTCCTTCGTGAAGACCGATGCCGCCAGACCAAACTCGCTGTCGTTGGCAAGGCGGATCGCCTCCTCGGCGTCTTCGACCTTCATGATCGGCAGTGTTGGCCCGAAGGTCTCCTCGTTCATAGCCGCCATCGAGTGGTCGACGTCAACCAGCACGGTCGGCTCGAAGAAGTCGCCCGGTCCGCTGCCGCGCTTGCCGCCGGTGAGCACTCGCGCGCCCTGAGCAACAGCGCCGTTGACGTGGCCTTCGACGATGTCCACCTGCGGCGGAAAGGTCATCGCTCCGACCTCGACGCTGCCGGGACCGGAGCCGACGCCCTGACGCAGCGCGTTGACCTTCTCGGTCACCTTGGCGACGAACTCGTCATAGACCGGTGCCTCAACGTATACGCGCTCGGTCGAGATGCAGGTCTGGCCGGAGTTCTGCATCGAGAAGAAGACGGCCGAGTTTGCCGCCCGCTCGATGTCGGCGTCGCGCAGGACAATCATCGGATCCTTGCCGCCGAGTTCCAGCGAGCAGGGGATCAGTCGCTCGGCAGCGGTGACGGCGACCTTGCGGCCGGTTGCCGTCGAGCCGGTGAACATGATCATGTCGACGGTGTCGATCAGCGCGCGGCCGGTGTCGCCGCGGCCGGTTGCGACTTGGAAGACGCCTGACGGCATGCCGGACTCTTCGAGACAGCGGGCCATGATCAGCGACGTCAGCGGGGTTACCTCGCTGGGCTTGAGGATCACGCTGTTGCCCGCGGCCATCGCCGGGATGCAGTCGCCGAACGAGTTGGTCAGCGGGTAGTTCCAGGGGCCGATGATGCCGATCAGGCCGAGCGGCCGGTAGCTGACCATCAGCTTCTTGCCCTTGACCATCACGCTGGCCGACTTGACCTTCTGGTCGGCGAGGTACTTGGGGGCGTTCTTGGCCCAGAAGCCGAATGCCGAAGCTCCGTAGGAGATCTCTGCGAGCTGCGCGTCCTCGTAGGTCTTGCCGGTCTCGGAAACGATCGTGTCGATGATCTCTTCCTTGTGGTCGATGACCCACTTCTGAGCGCGCAGGAGAATCTTCGCGCGGCCCTCAAAGCCGAGCGCCTCCCAGGCCGGCTGGACGGCGCGGCCTCGCTCAGCCAGCGCCTGAACCTCTGCCGGGCCAAGGTCGGGAACGCTGCCGACGACCTGGCCGGTGGCCGGATTGATGACGTCAATCATCTCGGCTGATGATGTGGCGGGGGTTGACTGCGGGCTCTGCTTGACGGTCGTCATCTGGCTCTCCTCTGCTCGGCTGGACCTCTCGAAAGAGAGGCTACTCCACTTCCATTACCGTGATCCCAACCGGCTCAACCGGCATGTCACGGTGATCTGTTGCGACGTTCTGAATCTGGTCAACGACATCCATGCCGGCGGTCACCTGACCGAAGACGGTGTGCTTGCCGTCGAGGTGCGGGCAGGCTTCGGCGGTCACGATGAAGAACTGCGAGCCGTTCGTGTTGGGGCCAGCATTGGCCATCGCCAGAGCGCCGCGAACGACCGCGTGATCGTTGAACTCGTCTTCAAACTGGTAGCCGGGTCCGCCGGTGCCGGTGCCCTCGGGGCAGCCGCCCTGAATCATGAAGTCCGGGATCACGCGGTGGAAAGTGAGGCCGTCATAGAAGCCGTCCTGAGCGAGCTTGCGGAAGTTCTCAACCGTCTTCGGGGCGTCTTCCTCAAACAGCTCGATCTTGATGTCGCCTTCACTGGTGGTCATCGTCGCAGCGGACATAACGGCGTTCCTCTCATATCAGGGTTGTGCGCGGCAAGCGGCGCACTACAAACCTAAACGATGACGGTCCCTAGCGGTACTTAGCCGAAGAACTTGAGCTGCGAGATGTGGACCGTGGGGCCGCCGTCTGGCGGAACCGTGAACCACAGAACAATGTTGTGGTACTTCTTGCCGCCGGCCTTGAGGCCCAGCGAGAGGGTCTTGTCGCCCGGGTCGTCGCCCTTTGCCGGCTGCGGGTCGGAAGAGTTGGCGACCGAATCGACCGACGAAGCCTGGCCGAGCGTCACCCAGCGGGTGTCGGTGATCGACTGCGGCGGCTCTCCGTCCGTCGTGCCAAGCACCTGAACCGTGAACCCGGGTGTGACCGTCGTCAGCGTCAGCTTCGTGACCTTCTTCGCCGAGCCGAAGTCAATGTTGAGCCCGACGTCCATCGGCGACGTGGTCCCAGGAGTGTCGCCGGCCGGAGTCGTCACATACCACGACGGCGTGGCGTTCTTGCCGATCGCGTACTTGACGTCGTTGTAGCTGACGGCATTGCCCTCGGGGTCGTAGAGCGAAGGGGCGTCGGAGGAGAGCGAAATCTCCTGCTGGGTCGGCGTGGTGCTGCCGCCGCCGCTCCCGCCGCCGCCGCCGCTGCTCGGAGTGCTGGGCGCGGGAACCCCAAGCGAGCCGGAATCGATCGGCGGGAGGTCGTCGGCAAAGCCGCTGTCTGAGGGAACCGGGTCATCGAGCGGAACCGAGCCGGAGTCATCAGGCAGCTGGTCGGCCGTCTGGGCGACGACCTTCACTTCGGTCTTGCGGGCCGGAAGCGTGTCATTGATCGCTGCGACGCCTGCCGCAACTGCGCCGCTCGCAAGCAGCAGAGTGAATGCGCCGGCCAAAGCGACCGTCTGGACTCCTGGAACGGAGCGGGTCGCCGCAAAGGCGGTGCCACACTCAAGGCACCAGTCCTGACCTTCCACGCGGCCGGCGCCGCAGACCGTGCAAGCGGCTGCGCCGACTAGAGGGACGTCGGCGGATACGGACCCGAGGATCCCGTCCTGCGGAAGCTGGAACTCCGGCTCACCGGGGATCGAAACTGGGTCAAGCAGCGAAGTCATCGCCTCTTATCGTCGCACACCGGGCCGCAGGCCACAACGGAGAACCGTCAGCCGTCGGCGCCAACAGGCTCGAGGCTCAGCTCGGTGCCGTTGACGCTGGAGCCGCTGACTGCCTCGATGATTCGCTTCGCGTCGCCTTCAGGAACAGACAGGAAGGAGAAGCGCTCGAAGATCTTCACGTCGCGGACCGCTTCTCCCCCAACCCCGGCAGCCGAAGTAACCGCCTTGACGAGATCGGCCGGCTTCAGCCCCTCGGCCTTGCCGGCGCCAACGATCAGCTTGGCCCAAGGACCGTCGGCGGGGACCTTCTTGTCGACATGCGGCTTCTCATGGCGGCGCGGCTTCTCTTCGACCGGGGCTGCAGCGGTCTTCGCGCCAGGGTTCCAGGCAGTCATGCTGACGCCGGTGTGCTTCTCGATCGCCTCAAGCTCACCCTGCTGCTTGGGCTCGACGAAGGTGATTGCGCGCCCCGAACGGCCGACGCGGCCGGTGCGGCCGATGCGGTGAACATAGGTGTCGGGCGAGACCGGGACGTCGAAGTTGACGACGTGCGTCACAGAAGAGATGTCCAGGCCGCGGGCGGCGACGTCGGTGGCGACGAGGATCGGCACTCGGCCGCCCTTGAATGACAGCATCACTCCGTCGCGCGAGCCTTGAGACATGTCGCCGTGAAGAGCGCGGACGTTCATGCCCTTGTCGCGCAGCGTCTTGAAGAGCTGGTCGCAGCGGATCTTGGTCCTGGCGAAGACGATGGCCTGCGTCGGCTTCTCACTGGCGAGCACCTCGACGAGCTTGGCCGGCTTGTCCTTCTGATTTACCTCGAGGCGGAACTGTTCAACCGTGTCGACGGTCAGCGTCTTGGCCTCGACCTTGATCACCTCGGGCTCGTAGAGGTAGCGATCCGCGAGCTTGCGGATCGGCGGCGGCATCGTTGCGCTGAAGAGCGCCGTCTGACGGCCGCTCGGCGTGCGCGAGAGGATCTTCTCGACATCCTCAAGAAAGCCGAGGTCAAGCATCTCGTCGGCTTCGTCGAGCACAACGAAGCGGCAGTCGTGGAGGATCAGCGAGGCGCGGTTGATGAGGTCGAGTACGCGGCCGACGGTGCCGACGACGATCTGCCCGCCCGCGCGCAGCTGGGCCTGCTGCGTGCGGATCGGAGCGCCGCCGAAGACTGCGACTACGTCAACGCCCTTCGGCTCGCCGTAGGCGCGCAGCGCCTGCGTGACCTGAATGCAAAGTTCGCGCGTCGGCGTCAGGACGATTGCCTGACAGTCCTTGATCTCGGGATCGATGTACTCGACCAGCGGCAGTCCAAAGGCCGCCGTCTTGCCTGAGCCGGTCTGCGCCTGTCCAATGATGTCGCGCCCTTCGAGCAGCGCGGGGATCGTCTGCTCCTGAATCGGGCTTGGTTCCGTGTAGCCGACATCGCGAAGCGCCTGAAGAGTGGTCTCGGAGAGTCCGAGGTCGGCAAAGGTTGTCATTACGAGGCAGACTAGGGCTTGCAGCGCGCGGGCGCTGAATGGCATCTGCCGACGCAGACCGGGTCAGGCAGGCTAACCTCGCTGCGCCCATGAGTCTCACCGTTGTCGGATCAATCGCATATGACGCAGTAACAACCCCGTTCGGAGAGCGCGAGCGGATGCTCGGCGGCGCCGCCACACATTTCGCCCTCGCCGCGTCGTTCTTCGACGAAGTCCGCGTGATCGGACCGGTCGGCGACGACTTCGACGCCGCCTCCTGGGAAGCACTGCAGACCCGCGGCACGATCACCGACGACGTCGAGCGGGTAGAAGGCGGGAAGACCTTTTTCTGGAAGGGCGAGTACCACGACAACCTCAACAGCCGCGAGACGCATGTAACTGAGCTGAACGTGTTCGAGCAGTTCGCGCCCAAACTCTCAGACGAGGCGAAGGCCTGCGACGTGCTGTTCCTCGCGAACATCCTTCCCGATCTCCAGCGCGAAGTGCGCGGGCAGTGCGCCGATGCGCGCTTCGTTGCGATGGACTCGATGGACCTGTGGATCAACATCGAACGCGACTCGCTGATCGAGACGATCGCCGGAGTCGACTGCCTGATCCTGAACGACGAAGAGCTTGAACTGCTGACTGAGGCCCCCAACTTTGTAGCGGCAGCCAACGAAATACTTCAGTGGGGCCCAAGCTCAGTGATCGCCAAGCAGGGCAAGTACGGTGCGGCGCTCTTCACCGCCGACGGCTACTTCGCGCTGCCGGCGTTCCCGCTCTCTTCGGTGATCGACCCGACCGGCGCCGGGGACAGCTTTGCAGGCGGATTTGTCGGCTACGTGGCAGCTCATCCCGACGAGGCGATCAGCCACGACCTGCTCGTACGGGCGATGGTCTACGGCACCGCATTGGCCTCCTTCAATGTTGAGGCTTTCGGTACCGAGCGCGTGATCGAGCTGACCAGCGACGAGATCACTGAGCGGGTCGACCACCTGCAGAAGATGACCACCTTCTCGCACACGCCGATCAGCCTGCGCTCCTAGCAACGGGGAAGCCGCGAGCGGATTCGTGCCATAAAAGGCCCTCTCCGTCGCCGCTGTGGTTACTATCGCGAGATTGTGAATGGCTGGATCTTCTTCTTCCTGATGGTCGTGCTCAAAGTGCCGATCGCTGCCCTCTTCGGGATCGTATGGTGGGCAGTCCACCAGAACCCCGACAACGCCGAGCAGGCAGGCGGCGACGGCGGCACGCTGAAGCCGAACACGCCTCATCCCCGCGGCCCGCTCCCGCGCCCGTCGCGCCGCGGACCGCACGGTGAACCGGCCGCGACGGCACCGGCGCGGATGCGGATCACAGGCTCCCGCCAGCACGACCGCGCCTGATCTCGCGACGAGCAGTACGCGCTGGCGTTTAGGATCAGCCGATGGCCACTGACTCCGTTCTCTCCGACGGCACCATCCGACGCCTCGTAAACGAGGGGCGGATCGTCATCGAACCCTGGGACGACTCGATGGTCCAACCGGCCAGCGTTGACCTCCGGCTCGGAAATTCGTTCCGCGTCTTCCACAACCACCGCGTCAGCGCGATCGACCTCAAGAACCCTCCTCAGGACCTGACCGAGCCGGTGACGATCGAAAAGGACGAGCCGTTCATCATCCACCCGGGCGAGTTCTGCCTTGGCCGCACGGAAGAGTGGGTCGAGCTGCCGGATGACATCGTCGCCCGCATCGAAGGCAAGTCCTCGCTTGGCCGCCTCGGGTTGATCGTCCACGCAACTGCCGGGTTTTGCGATCCCGGATGGAAGGGAACGCTGACGCTGGAACTGAACAACCTGACGCGGGTCCCGATCAAGCTTTGGGCCGGGCTTCCGATCGCTCAGCTTTCGTTCATGACTCTGGACCAGGCGGCCGAACGCCCCTACGGGCACCCCGAGCTCGGCAGCCACTACCACGGTCAGCGCGAGGCAACGGAGAGCCGCTACGAAGGCGGACCGGGAGCCAAGATGGCGTCCGGCGGCGAGGTTGGATAGTTTTCAGGCCATGACGCAAGCAACTTTGATCCTCGCTGCGGAAGCGGCCAAGAGCGAAACACCCTTCTTCATTATTGGAGTTGCGTTTGCGGCTTGGGCCGTGATCATCGGAGGAATCGGCACGGTTTCGGAATCCTTCCCGCCAAGCCGCGGCGCCGCAATCGCGATGGGCGTCGTCTCAGTCCTGCTGGCAGCAGCCTGCATGGTCACCGTGCTTCTCGTCATCGGCTGATCGCCCGCCGGCCCGTAATCCGCTGATGGCACGCTCCTTCAGCCTGGTCATCCGCCGTGAGGGTGACTCTGAGAAGCAGCGCCACGCAACACTCGGCGGCGCGCTCGACGCGCTTGAAACGGAAGTGCGAGCGATGTCGCAGACGGTGCGCCGCCCGTCGGCGCGTTCGATCGGCCGCGAGTACAAGCCCGAGGAACTCGTCGCCGTGCGCGCCGAGGTCAGCGGTCCCGGCGTGCGCGGCGGGGTTGACCTGCGTGGCGACGGGTCGGTCGAGGCTTTCACCGGCCGCGTCCGCCGACAGGTCGTCGAACCGGCCGAGGGCGAGGACGCTTACGGCGCACTGCGACGGGCGCTTGGCGACTCCGCCTAGAGGTGGAGTGCGGCGCCGTTGCGGCGCAGCCAGTCGCGCGGAGACCGGTAGTCGGGGCGATAGCTCTCCAGCAGCCGCCAGAAGCGCTCGGAGTGGTCGAGCACAACCAGGTGGCAGGCTTCGTGCCAGACGACGTAGTCGAGCAGCTCCGGCGGCCCCAGCAGCAGCCGCCAGTTGAATGCAAGCGCCCCGCTCGACGAGCAGCTTCCCCAGCGCGTCCGCTGGTCGCGGATAGAGATCGGCCCGGCCTGCACACCAAGCGCTTCCAGAGCCGGCTCCAGTCGGAGCAAGACCTCGGCCCTGGCCGAGCGCCGGTACCAGCGCTCGACCGCTGCCTCGCGGCGCTCGTCTGCGGGAACGAGAAGGCGTTCGCCATCGCGATGAGCGCGGGAGCGGCCCGGCTCGCGAACGACGGTCAGCAGTTCGCCGAGGTGCGGCAGCGTGCCGGAAGGGCGGGCCACGACGCTGTGGGCCTCGCGCAGCTTGCGCCGGCGGGAGGCAATCCAGTCCTCAAGCTGGGCGACCGCCTCGGCCGCTTCGCGCTCGTCGGCCGAGCTGGGCAGAGTCACCAGCAGCGAGCCGTCGGGGTCGATCCGCACGCGCACCCGGCGGGCGCGCGCCGAGCGGCGGACGGCGAACTCTTCGGTGGCAGCCACGCCGCGAGCCTACGGTTCTCCGCGGCGGGCTCGTAGGATGGCGACTGTGGCTCAATCGACCGTCCCCCTTCCCAGCGACGTGCGCTCCCCCTTCGAGGTGTACGTAAACGGCGTCCTGCAGGAGCCGATGGTCGACTACCAGGTGCGCGGCGGGGCGCTTGTCTTCGCGCGGTCGATGCGCAAGGACAAGGTCAGCGGCTGGCGCTGGGCGCTGGGTGCGTACGGCGTCGGCACATACCGCCAGGACGACTCGATCGACGTGCGCTGGACGCGCGAAGACGGCAGCCAGGCCGTCGCTCAGCGGCTCGAAGTTTCCGAAGTCAGCGACTGATCCACGGGCGCTGCAGCTTCAGGGCGCCGAGGATGGCGTGCGTTGCCGGGGACCTGTTGAGCGTGTAGAAGTGAATCCCGGGCGCGCCTCCGGCGAGCAGCTCGGCGGACTGAAGTGTGGCGTAGGAGACGCCCAGCGCTTCAACCGCGCGGGCGTCGTCGCCGCGAGCCAGCAGCGCCTCGTGGAGCGCCGGCGGAATCGTTGCGCCGCACAGCGTCGTCATCCGTTCAAGCTGGGCGACGTTGCTGATCGGCATGATGCCGGGAATGATCGGAACGTCGATCCCGGCCTCGCGCGCGCGCTGAACAAAGTCAAAGTAGGCGTCGTTGTCGAAGAAGAGCTGCGTCACGAGAAAGTCGGCGCCGGCGTCAACCTTCTGCTTGAGGAAGTCGAGGTCATCCTCTGCGCTGGTGGCGTGAATGTGCGTCTCGGGGAAGGCTGCGGCGCCGATCGCGAACGGATACTCCGCACGGATCAGCTCGACCAGCTCGCGCGAGTATTCGAGACCGCCCTCAGTCTTGGTCCATTCACTCTCGCCCCCGGGGGGATCGCCGCGCAGAGCGAGGACGTTCTCGACCCCGATCTCGGCCATCTTGTCGAGCGTCTCTCGCAGCTCGTCAACGGTCGAACCGACGCAGGTGAAGTGCGGCATCGCTTCGATCCCGTGCCGGTCGCGGATCCGCGAGACGATCTCAATCGTCTTGTCGCGGGTCGAGCCGCCGGCTCCGTAGGTCACCGAAATGAAAGCCGGCTCAAGCGGAGCTAGCTGCTCGATCGCCTCGAAGAGATTCTCCTCCCCCTGCTCGGTCTTGGGCGGGAAGAACTCAAACGAGAATTGGGGCTCGCTGCCTTCCGCGATCAGCTGATCGATGCGCATGGCACCATCCTACGAGGCGTGAAGCGAGCCGGTCAGCTCCCACAGCTCCGGCCGCTCTTCGTCGCCCTCGCTGCGCTCAGCGCGATCGGTCACCTCGAGATGACGCAGGTAGCAGAGCGTCTCGGAGAGCCACCAGTTGGCGTTGACCGCCGTCAGTTGGTCGCCGTGGACCGACTGAACAACTTCGAAAGCCGTCATCGGCTGATCCTGGGCGAGCGCGTCGATCACGCCGTCGATCCGCTCGGCGATTGCCATCCGGTTGGCATTGATGTGCGCGGGGACTTCGGCGAAGCTGCGCCCGTGGCCGGGCAGGCAAAGCCTCATGTCGAGATCCTCGACAATCTCGAGCGAGTTGAGGTACTCGCCGACGGGATCTTCGGTCCAGCCGTAGTCGTAGTAGAGCGAGGGACGGCCGAGCAGGTGGTCGCCCGAGATCATCAGGCGGTTGTCGGGCTGGTAGAGGCAGACGTGCGAAGGGGCGTGGCCGGGAGTCTCGACAACCTCCCAGAGGCCGAGGTCGCTGCCAATCTGGACGCCCGGCAACAGATCGCGCGCAGGTTCAACGATCCCCGAGAAGCCCGACCCGCGGCCCTTCGCCTGCTCGGCGTAGGCGCGAAGAGGGGCCTGCGGCACGCCGCTGAGAATTGCAACCTCGATCCTCCGCTCCAGCGCAGCTTCAGGGTCGGTTGCCGCCTGAACGGTGTGGGCGTGGTTCGGATGCATCCACAACTCGCAGCCAGTCGCCTCGACGATCGCCGCGGCCTGGCCGTAGTGGTCGGAGTGTGCGTGGGTGCAGACCAGCAGCCGGATCAGGTCGAGGCGGAGGTTGACCTGCTCGAGCGCACGCTCAAGGTGGGCCATCGAACCGGGCTGGTCCATGCCGCAGTCAACGAGCACTATTCCATCGCCGGCGGCAAGAGCCCAGGCGTTGCAGTGCGGGACGCCCGGCCACGGCAACGGCAGGCGCAGACGCCAGACGCCCGGCAGCACTCGCTCGCCGCGGCCCAGCTCGCGTGTTCGGGAAGACTCGGTCACAACCTGCTCCAGCCTACGGATCGGCGCACGCCGGCGCTGCTCGATCGGTAGCCTGCCGCCTGCAGGCACGCAACGAAGGAGAAGATATGAGCGAGATGGCTGATGGTTCAACGGACTCGATCAACCCGGCGGTAACGGCGCAGGTTGCAAGCAAGTACTTCGAAGCGCTCGTCAAACACGACGTAGAAGCTGCCGTTGCATGCTGGAAGCCTGGGGGCCGCGAAAATGTCCGCGGCCAAGTCGACACGACCGCCCCGGACGGGGTTCGCGAGTTCCTCAGCGGGCTCTTCACTCCGTTCCCGGACTTCCACTTTGAGGTCGTCGAGGTGACGGTTGAGGACGACCGAGCTGCGGTGCGCTGGAAGGCGACCGGCAGCTTCACGGGAGGCCGCTTCCAAGGGATCGAACCGAACGGCGCCAAGATTGAACTTGAAGGCGTCGACGTGCTGATCGTGCGTGACGGCCTGATCGTAGAGAACAACGCATTCGCCGACGGCATGACGATCGCCCGCCAGCTGGGGCTGCTGCCGCCCGACGGCTCAAAGGCGGACAGCGGGATGAAGAGCGCCTTCAACGCCCGCACGAAGTTGATGGGCAGATTTGCAGCGGGCACTCCCGAGCCGATCGCAGAGGGAGTCTGGGTCGTTCGCGGAGGCTTCCCCGGCAAGACAATGAACGCCTACTTCGTGCGCGACGGAGAAGGCGTGCTGCTGTTTGACGCCGGCGTCAGTTCGATGGCCAACTCGCTTGCGATCGCCGGCGCACAGCTCGGCGGGATTACCCGCGTGGTTCTGGGGCACAGCCACGCCGACCACCGCGGCGCGGCGGCGGCCTTGGGTTCTCCAGTCTTCTGCCACCCGGCCGAGGTTGCCGACGCCGAAGGTGACGGCGGCGAGCACTACTTCAAGCTCGAACTGCTGAACCCGCTCGGCCGCAAGCTGATGCCGAAGCTGCTGGCCGGATGGGACGGCGGGCCGGTGAAGATCAGCGGCACGCTTGAGGAGGGCGACGAGATTGCCGGCTTCAAGGTGATCCACCTCCCAGGCCACGCCCCCGGCCTGATCGGCCTCTGGCGCGAATCGGATCGGCTGGCGCTGGTCAGCGACTGCTTCTACACGCTCGATCCTCAGACCGGGCTGAAGGGCCACGCGCGCGTGCCTCATTCGGCCTTCAACCAGGACACCGAGATGGCGC